>Ga0181520_10003372_pt1 | contig 28205 bp, 20 predicted proteins | sample PEATcosm2014_Bin_29_FD_132451 | JGI IMG/M metagenome (GOLD analysis project Ga0181520, IMG submission 132451) | Peatland microbial communities from MTU Mesocosm Facility, Houghton, MI, USA - PEATcosm2014_Bin02_30_metaG | ecosystem: Environmental > Terrestrial > Soil > Wetlands > Peat | place...
AGGCCCGAGGCCATAGCAAGAATCTCTCTTCGATCAATCAGCAGCATGGTTGGGCCTTCACCTCAGACGGGAGAAGCAGTTGAGAATCATCTTGATTTTAGAATTATCCCAGGCCTTGTTGTAGCCCCGGCCAAATGATCTGTCAAGGCATCGTGGAAAACGGAGATTTCTAAGGCAACTGCCCTCTGCCTCAGTTCAGTCTCGGCGGGGATGAAGAAAAAGGATTTATTCTCGTTCTCGCCGCGTAACGCCTTCACGAAGACGTCCCGAAGGATGTCAGTTTCGCGATCGGCTTTATTTTCCTTGAGCTTTTCAAAGCGGCCGCGCGCCACCTGGGCCTCGGCAAGCCGCCCCTCCTGATCGTAAAGCGAGGCTAGGCGATACCAAGCTTCCGCAAGAGTCGAATCCAAACCCACCGCTTTCTCTAAATCCGCGGTGGCGGCATCGAGAGTCTCCATCTTTTGGTGTGCCTTGCTTTGGCCACGAGTGATAGGCCAACGAGCGCCATGACTGCCGACATCCAACCTTTAGCTGGCCTTTGCGGAATACCCACAATTCACCCTCTCAGGTTGATCTCGCCGGAGCCCACATGGCGAACCCGCACGATCCAGTCCCCACCGGATAACGGCTGAAGCGTGTAGCCCGCGTCACGAAGGTCGTCCCGCTGGATTAGTGCCGCCCCGGTGGCGGTCACGTGAGCGGGCTTGAAACTCAGGCGCAGAACCTCGGTGGCAGAAGCGTCAAAGGTCTTATATTCGACGCTGCGGCTGGAGTACTTCACCTTCTGCACCACGGAGCTGGAACGCAGCAGGTGATCTTCGCCGGTGGGAGCAAACTCGGGAACCGCGCCCATGGCCCACTCAAAGTGGCGCACGTAATCCGCATAGCCGTCGCTGAACCAATACGAGTCGTGATAATCCACGCCGCAGCAGGCGATCTTCCCGTCGGAGCCGGCGAAGTAGGTGGCGTAGTTGAGCGAGCGGAAAGCGTCTTCGCGCGCTTGCCCGTCGCGCGTCTTCTCAAAGAACATCGCATTGATCGCCGCCCAGCGCGCCGTGTGATCGCCCTGACCCGCGCGCGAGCAACAGCCGAAGCTCGCGGTTGGCGTGGTCTGCTCGTCGATGGCTTGCGCGTCAAAGAACGGTCCGCGGCCGAGTTTGATCTTCACCCAATCGAGCAAACGTCCAACGTGGCCCATCCATTCCGGGTCGATCTCGGCGGGATCCTCGCGGTTGAGGATGTAATAAGCCGCCAGCATCGGCGTGAGCTGATTCACGTCGTCGATGTTGCGCGGCACGTCTTCAAAGTAGCAAGCCCACTTGTTCCAGGCTCGGCTCTCGCGATTGAGAGGGTTATCGAGCATCCATTTCCAAGCCATCTCACGAGCGCTACGATAGGCGGCAACATCGCCGGCATTGAGGCGAATCAGTTCCTCGAACAGACGGAGTGAGCCCGTTACGTCGCCGCCATACTCGTTGAGCGCGAGCGTTACCCCTGTCCTCGCATCGACGCGAAAAGCCCACGGCGTGTGGTCCGCGTCACCGGGACGCACGTGCTTCGCCAAGGCATTCGCGCATTCGATGGCGCCCTCGAGATACTTGCGATCACCGGTCATCTTGTAGAACAGCGCGTAGCCGGTGCCCAGTTCGCCGACTTTATCGGTCTCAATCCCGCCATAGAATTCATGGGGCATATCCTGGATGCAATGCCCGTACTCCCGATCGTCATCGCAACTGGTGGCAAACGGCACGCCGGGCCATTCCCAATCCGCGGGAGTCGTGCCATGCGCGAGTTGGTAATCGAGCATTCCGCGCACCGCTTGCACGGCTTCGTCGTCCGCTGAGTAGGGGTACCACCCCACAAGCGAATCGACAAAGGAGGCATACACCATCGCCGGATTGTGTTGCCAATAAGTGCTTTGCAGAGTCTTGCCGTCAAAGACAGAATTAATCAGATAGATCTTGAGGCCGGTGCCGTGAGTCGTGTCCACAGGAATCTTGTGCTCTATAAAATCCCATGCCAGCCGGATCACATGGTCGTAGCCGAGGTTCTTCTCCGGCCGGTACCAGGCCAGCAACTTTCCCTGCGAGTCGAGCACCACCGTGTGCCAAGGCACCTGCGCATTGACAAACACGCCTTGCGCCCAAGTCGTTGCCGGGAGCAGTAGAACAGCCAGTAGCGTCGCGGTCCGGAACGCATCCCTGAGCTTTTCAGACGAAATTGAACTTGCCATAACGGAACTCACATCATTTTGATAGGGCTGTTGCTAACGGCCAAACGGTCCAGCGTGGCAAAAAAACTGCGCTAATAGCTTGTGTCGTACTTCATGATGAGGACGGTCGCTACCAGGACAATTCCGGAACCCGCCATGGCCAGCGTGCTCAAGCGCTCCCCGAGAAGCACGGCCGCCATAAGCACGCCGAATATGGGCACGAGGTAAAGCGAAACTGAGGCCACGGTCACATCGAGATGTTCGAGCGCCGCAAAGAAGAATAGCATCGACGCCCCATACATCAGAATTGCCAGGAAGGCAAATGCCGCCCACGATTTCCAATCGAACGTGCCGAAAACACTCCAGTGGAACGGTTCCGCCCAGATGAGCAGCGGAATACTGGCCAGCGACGCCGTGATGTAACTGAAGATCAGAATCTCGATTTCCTGGAAGCGCTTCATCAGACCTTTGCAATAGGTGTTGTAGAAGGAAGACCCAAAGCAACCCACCAGGATCAGGCCATTGCCCACCAGGTATTTCATGTTCAGAAAGGAGACGTGACGCAGATCCTCGACCGACATCAGCATGACCCCAACCAGGCCGATGGCGAGAGAGGCAATTCTCAGTAGAGAGATCTTTTCATGGAGCATGAACGAGGCCAGAACCGCAGTGATGACGGGAATCATCAGGTTCAGCACCGCGCCGTTGGAAGCGAGCGAGCGGGAGATTCCCCAGGTCATGCCGAGTTGAGCGAGTACTTGCCCAAGCACGCCCGCGAGGACGAACTTGCCCCAGTCCGACCACGTAGGCCGCACCGCGCTCGGGTTGGCACGGCGCTTGCGGATCAGCAGGGGAACAAGCAGGATCGTGGTGATGTAAAACGGAAGAAAGGTGATGGCTATCGGCCCCATGGTACGGTCAAGAAACTTCACCGCTGTCCCTTGCGCCGACCAGATGAGCGATGCCGCGGCGAGCAAGGTGAAATACCAGAGCATCCTGCCCTTGCCGGCCGTTTTGTTGAGCACAGGTACGGTTGCCATATTGAGTTGTCAGTTGTCGGTTGTCAGCTACCAGGTTCCGGTCGTCGCCCGCGCTACTATTATTGATGATCGCCCCTATTGCACGACCACTCCGAAGCGGTCCGCGCCCATCGAGCTGCCGTCAATCACATAAGGTTCAATATGCCGCGCTTGGGCATAGGCACGGACAACTTTTTCGAATGCCGGCTTGGCATCCCGCTGCCCCAGAATCGCGACCGTTCCGCCGGCTCCGCCTCCGGTCACCTTGGCTCCGTAGAGGCCTTCTGCCGCGCCCTGCTCGCGCACCAACTCCACCAGCAGGTCCGTGGCTTCGTTACCGAGCCCGCACTCCGTGTAAGAGTAATGGGACTGGTACATCAGGTCGCCCATCAACCGATAGGCGGCCTCGGAAGCTTGTGCTGCCGCCCCCCGTGCGAGCTCAACGAATAACTGGATCCGCTGATTCTCCTCGATCGCATAGCGCGTGCAGTTGCGAACGCGGTACCGGATCCCGGGCCGCACCGTGGTGAATGGGTCAGGGTGAAACTGCCCTTCGCGAAGGAACTCGCTACCCGGCATATGCTCGGGCAGGCGCAATTCGTATTTCGAGCGGAAGACCGACGGACTTACTTCCGAGAGATATCCCCGCCAGCGAGGATCGGTAAAGCGCGGGATGCGGCTGCTGGCGTCGCGCGTGACCGGCAAGCCCTCCCAATCGCAGATGAGCTTGTAACCCATGAAGGCGGCGGCGCGGGCGGCTTCATATTCGATCCCGGTAACCGCGTGGCTCACGCCCGAGTCCACTGCCCAACAATGCAATTGTTCGGGAAGGCGCACCAGAGGGAAGGGCTGGCAAGGCTGGCAAAGCAGGGGTAAGACGTAACCCTCGTCGCCCAGCGTGGCCGCGGCCTGGTCCATGATTCCACAGGCGGATTCCGCGATGACGTTTTCAACCCACTGACACGCCTCGGCCAGCTCGATCCCGTGCAAGTCAATACCGTAAGCGCGGGCCGCGGGCTTCATCACCGCAACTTCCACCGCCGCCGAGGAGCTCACCCCCTTGTTCAGAGGCACTTCCGAATGAAGATAGACATTGGCGCCGGTCTTCACCGCCTGGGGGTATCGCTGCATGAGGAGGAAAAAATTCCCGAGCGCATACGCGGTCCACCGAACTTTGGGATCGGCGTTCACCATGCGGCGGACCGTGGCGTCGCCGGTGAGAGCATCCAACTCAAACTCCACATGGTCCTGCCAGCCACGCTCGGCCATCTGCGGATTCCAGAAGACCACGCGTTTGTCGCCGCGCAACTGTACGGCGCCCCATGTGGCTTCGCGAATGGTGGCCTCAAACACCAGACCGCCCGTGTAATCAACATTGCCGCCCATCAGGTCCAACCGCCCCGGGCACCTGGCGATGAAGATCGGACGGCCCTCGGCGAAGAACTTCCCGTCGCCACGAAGGCCGGCTACCTGGGCTTCAAAAGGCGTCATGCCAACTCCCGGATGCTGTCGGTCACATAAGAAATCGACTCTTCCGTCATGCGGGGATGGATGGGCAGACTCACATATTTGTGGAACAGCGCTTCGGCGACGGGGCACTCGCCCTCGCCGTGGCCAAGTTGGCGATAGGCCGTGGTGAGATGGATGGGCATGTAGTGGGACCATACCTTAATGCGCTTGCCGGTGTAAAGCTCCCACATAAAATCTTCCTTGCTGAGCCGGAATGTGGGTTCCACGAGGATGCAGTAAATATGAAAAACGTGTTTCACGTCTGGTGAAACATACGGCGTAGTGAGTCCTCGAATGCCGCGCAGGCGTTCGCAATACAAGTTGGCGATCTCGATGCGCCGGGCATTGAAGCCGTCCAGCTTGGCGAGTTGCACCAGACCCACCGCCGCCTGAATGTCGGTCATGCGGAAATTGAAACCCACGTGGTCGAAATCCAGGTACCAATAGCGCTTGCCCATGGGCGTCTTGGATTCGTCAATCGGAAGGTATTTACCCTTGGGATCGTAAGTGAGGCAGCAGAGTGACCGGAAGGAGAGCATCCGCTCATAAAGGTCCAGTCGGTTGACGGTGACCAAGCCTCCCTCGCCAAGGGTCACCATATTTTTTTGCTGATGAAAGCTGAACACGCTGATATCACCCAGGCTCCCCGCGCGGCGGCCCTTATACTCAGCACCCGCCGCGTGGGCGCTATCTTCGACCACCAGGATGCCGTGCCTGCGGGCCAGCTCCAAAATGGGGTCCATATCGCAGCATTGGCCGTAAAGATGAACGAGCAGGATGACCTTGGTGCGCTCGGTTATTTTCTCGGCGATGGACGATGCGGTTAAGTTCAGGGTGCGCGGGTCGACATCGGCGAAGACCACGCTCGCGCCCTGCGCCGCGGCGGCATTGGCGGTCGAGATCCAACTGAGAGGGGTGGTGATGACCTCATCGCCCGGCCCCACGCCCGCCGCAATCATGGCGAGCTGAAGTCCCGCCGTGGCCGAGGTGACCGCCAAACCATAATTAGCGCCACAGTAGACGGCGAAGGCTTCCTCAAATTTCTTTACTTTCGACCCGCAGGAAGGAGCGTGCGCCGCCAGCACTTCGCGAAGTGCTGCCTCTTCCTCCGGTCCGTAGATGGAACCGTGGTTATACTCGAGCTCGTAAACTGCCTTGGGGAGATCCATAAATAGCCCTTTCGATAACTTCGTCACAACTGGGAACGGGCGTGCTGCACACTGCCCGGATTCTTTCGGTAAGAAGAAAATGATCGAGGCCGCGCGGTGCCCGTCCCGGCGAGGGCGCAGTCTGGGGTTTGATGAGATCGCGCGAAAAACCCAACCTCTCTGCTAACTTCAGCCCCAGCTCGAAACGTGAGATGGGTTCGCTCGCGCCCACATGGAAGATGCCGCCGGCGGCAGGGAGTTGCAGCAATTCCAGCATGAAGCGCGCGAGCGTGGGGGCGTCAATAGGATTGCGGTATTCGAAATTCGGGAATGAGACGGACTGCCCAGCCCGCAGCTTCTCCGCCAGCTTGTTGAGCATGGCATTGGTGCCGCGATCTCGCGCAAAGCCCACCACCAGCGCCAGACGGAGAATAATCGCCAAGGGCAAAGCCCGGCTGACTAATTCTTCGGCACGGGCCTTGGTCCTTCCGTAAACACTGACCGGAGTAGGAGCGTTGCTTTCACGGTAACCGTGGCGGGTACCGTCAAAGACCGCCGCGGAAGAAGTAAAAACAAGCCTTGCGCCGGTTTTGGCGCACGCCTCAACCACTCGGGCCGTGCCACGAACATTGATCTCCTCCGCAAGCTCCGGGCGGCTCTCGCAAGTGTCGATATCGGAGACGGCAGCAAGCAAGGCTACGACATCCGGAGCGGCCTGTTGGAATCCCGCCTCAATGCTTCGCTGCGAGGTGACGTCAATTGCCAACCCCTTCCAGTCCGCAGCGGGGAGGTCAGCCTCGACCACGTGAAACGCCGTGGCCGCCTGATGGGCCAGGTGCTGTCCCAGAAATCCTCGGGCACCGATGATCAAGAGGTGAGGTTTATCGTGCTGCACGTTCAAATTCCCCATTACTTAGCCCATTCCGGAAACGCCGAGAGGGCATCCATGAAATTGTGAATTCGGTCGGTGTGGGCGTCTTCCTGCCATCCTCCCCGTCCCGCGTGCCACGCCCCATCACTCGGGCAGCCGTCATCGTTGATTGCATACAAGGAATAATTCAAGGCTTGCCACGCAAGCGCCTTATATTCCACCGAACCCGTGGCAGCGGCATACATCGCGAGCACTGCGCCATAAGTTGAAAGTGCCCCGCCCCATGGCTTCTTGTCGTAAGTCTGCTCGCCGCAGACGGGCACGCCGTCGCGAACGCTGGTGAAGTTCAGCGCGGCGAAATCAATGAGCGCTTTGGCATCGGCTTTCCAATCGGGATCGATCGCCTCGCGCTTTTCGATCAGATATCGCGCCAAATTGAGCGGCGACCAGGAATTGCGGTTGTCGGGTTTATCGTAATCCTCAAAAAACTGCACCCACAGCGAGCCATCCTTCGCCAGGCCCGGAATCTGATACTTCTTGATCCAATCCCAAAGCTTGGCGCGCGGCTCGCGAAACTCTGAGTAGTTGTGCTCGATCAGCTTGTCAAACAGCCGGAGGATATACGACATGTTTGCGGCGACGGGTCCGTGTGGTTCGCCAGTGCGGTAATCAACGCGCATGGGCCAGGGGGAGTGCTGGTCGTCACCCGACCCCATATTCCGAGCCAGCACCCGGGCATTCTGGAGCGCCTGGTCAAGATACTACTGGTCGTGGGTACGTTCGTAGAGCAGCACCAGCGCGTAGCCCGCGATCCCGCCCTTGTCGGGCTGAACATCATAGGGCTTGTCGGCCTGGCAGCCGGAATCCGGAGGCTGAGGAAATTTCTCGCGGATGCCTGTCGACCGGGTAAAACGCGGATACTTGCCCGTGTCCGGCGTCAGGCTTTCCTTCACGAGGTAATCCCCCATCAACCGCGCAAAGTCGAGCGTCTTGGGATTCTTCCTGCTCGTCCAGTCGTCATACTTGAGATAGGAGATGATTCCCATGCCATTTTGCATGGCGGGGATAAAGTCCTGCCGCTTGGCAACCGCCTCATAATTTCCGTCCATAAAGGTCATAACGACGAAACGCGGATAGCCATGCTCAAAGGGACAGGCAAAATACCAGTTCATCTCTCGGGTGATCGCGTCTATCCAAGAAGTCCAGGGCTGGAGGATTCCTTCGGAGTTGAACACTGCCGGATGGTTGCCAATGACCGGATTCTGAGCTCGCAAAGCTGGGGCGCCGAGGTTGAGGCAGGCGCTCAATCCTAGAAAAACACTAAGACCACGCAAGGTCTTATTTCCCGATAGAAATACACATTTCGGGAAATTACGCCGTAGGAAGTTGCCTCCGTATGTCGTCGCAGGCTGGAAAATCTGTGCCCCCTTGGGTCATTTTAGCGCATGTTCGGGCTTTTCCGCGGCAGGGTTGAGAATTCCCTTCGTTTTTCGACCCAACCGCGTGAAATTCTAACAAACCTGTGGCGTCGGGATTATGCCCCGCCCTGAGTCTGCGTGTCAACCTGCGGGATATTACAATTCGTTAAGCCGTACTGTAAAGCTCCGCCAGCACAACGTGCATGCCTGGCGCGGGGACAGGTAAACACAAGAAAGGATTGCTGGTTAAGAACTTAGCGCGGCGGGCCTTCATTCCGCGACGATCGTGTTGGTTATCCTGCGGAGGCGGCGAAGGTCTTCATCCTTGATTCCGTCATCGACTATAATCATGTCGCAGTCTGCGATGCGACAGTAGAAATAAAGAGCTTCCTTACCAATCTTGCTGCTATCGATCACCAGGATTCGCTGAGTTCCGGCCTCCAGCAACTCCCGGGGAGCTTCCGGGTCGTTGACCATAATCTCCCCTTTGAAGGAGAGGGTTGCAGCCCCCAAGAAGACTTTGTTGGCATGGATCTTCCGAAGGCTTTCGGAGACCTGATGGCCGACCATATCAAGGCTGCTTCGGCGGTATTTCCCCCCCGTCATCTCCACCCGTGCCGCTTGCAGGTCGTCCAACACCGCCAGCGAGAAGGTGATCACGGTGATGTCCTTCCGGCCGCGCAAGTGGTGAGCGATGTTCAAAGTCGTTGTTCCCGAGTCGAGCACAATGGACTCATTCTCTCCCACCAGCGCGGCCGCCGCGCGGCCGATCTTTTCCTTTTCCCGGCTGTTTTTGCGCAATCGATCGGCAAAATCGCGTTCGAAGGTAATTGACCGGATCAGTGCCGCGCCTCCCGGCGTCCTGAGAACCTGACCCGCCTCCGCGAGCGCATACAAATCTCGGCGGATTGTCATTTCCGACACCTTGAAACGTTCGCAGAGCTCGGCAATGGAGAGGCTGCTCTCATTGGCCAGGAGCCACAAGATTTCCTTTTTGCGAACGCTGTTGGCTGACATCGTTGTTTTCGCCTGAGAGAATCAGATGACGATCCTGAGCCCCTTCCCGGTTGTGGATAGACCCGCGCTCAGAAAAATTACACCAATTTGCCGAGGAAGGAAAGCCGCCCGGACCTCTGCGCACGATCTTTTGAGCCTAAATCGGGACAAAATGATAATTTTTCACTTGAAAATTGTATCCTGCTGAGTGAAAATATCAGCGCTTTGGGATTCGCTCACAACCTCCTCTAGGGGAAAATAGGCATGAAAAACGCTTGCGTGACGTCTTCGTGTAGGTTTTTCCAAAGGCTCCTGCTCGCCTCGGCCTTGGGCCTACTTGTCTGCCCGGTTGCCCTGCGGGCGCAGATCAATTCCGGAACCATTGCGGGCTTTGTGTCCGATCCTTCGGGAGCCAGCATCCCTGAAGCTGCCGTAGTAGCCACGAACACCGCGACGCAGGTGGTGACCCGGGCGGCGACGCTCCAGGACGGAAATTTCCTGGTAAATTACCTCGTTCCCGGGACTTACGAAGTCCAGATCACGAAGACGGGCTTTGTCACCAGCGTTCAAACCCACGTGGAAGTGACGGCCGGAAACACGACGCGCCTGGATGTGAAGCTCACCGTGGGTCAAGTGCAGCAGAGCGTGGAAGTTCAGGCCAACCCCGTGTCCGTGAACACGGAGAACTCCGAGGAGAAATACACTTTCAGCACCACGACCCTTGACACGATGCCGAATATCGACCGTAACCCCCTCTTCCAGCTTAACCTGATGCCGGGGGCAAGCAATGGGGCGTCCACCGGGAACTACGGCACCAACGGTGGGGAGGACGGTTCGGCCGTCGGCCTGACGAATCCCCAGCTTGCCGCCTTCGGTGGGATGGATGCAAACGCCAATACGATCTATCTGGAGGGCATCCCCTCGCGTGAACCCCAGAACGCTTACATTGGTTTGGTCCCTCCCCAGGATGATGTAGAGGAGCTCGACGTTTACACCGGTAAATATGACGCGGAATATGGCTTTTCGGCGAGTGGCGTCATCAATGTGGTCACCAAGTCAGGGACGAATAAATTGCACGGGGACGCATTTGAATATGTGGAGAACAACTCGTTAAACGCCATCCCGTTCTTTGCTACCAGCGCCACCCCCTTTAAGAGGAACCAATTCGGGGGTGCGGTAGGGGGGCCGATTAAGAAGGACAAGATGTTCTTTTTCGCCGACTTCCAGCGCACGCCGGACCTTCAATCCGGCCCTGTGATTTCCTCGGCGCCGGATGCTCTGATGTACGGCGGCAACTTCTCCGAACTCTATGCCCCTTCCATGGGAACGGACGACGCAGGAAACACATACGGGCAGCTCTACAATCCGTTTACGCGGGTATTTGACGCTCAGGGCAACCAAACGTCCATTCAGGAATTTCAAGGGAACATCATACCGCAGAACGTCTGGGATCCTGTCTCGAAGAACATGGCCGCTGCGCAGGTTTTTGGGCTTGCCAATCAGCCGGGGCTTGCCAATAACTTCTATTATTTGAATGAGATCAACCAGTACACGAACCAGGGCGACGGCCGCATCGACTTCTCGGTGTCTGACCGGACAAAAATGTTCTTCCGCTATTCGGTGATGGCAGCGACCCTGGAGAATCCGCCCACGGTAAACCCGTTCATCGAAAGCAGCGCCAATAGCAACACGTTCAACCAGAATATGGGGTGGACGTTAAACCATTCCTTCAGTACTTCGATGATGAACGAACTTCGTCTGGGGTACAACCGGACGGCGGTACACACTTCCAACAACACCTTGGGCAAGCCGTATAACGACATTTTTGGCATCCCCAACGGGAATCCTCCCGGCGCTGGAACGGAAACCGGTTTTGCGGAGTTTGTAGGTGTGGGTCCCTACTCGACTCTGTCTCAGCCCGACTGGATCGCATTTATCATTTCGAACACCACCTCCATGAGTGACAGTTTCACCTGGGTTAAAGGCAAGCACACCCTTAAGTTCGGAGCCATGATCAACCACGTGGAGGATACTTCCGCGGACACCATCGGCGGCGATGATCCGCGCGGAGGATTCTATTTTTCTCCTTCCATGACTTCGTACGATGGAAACACGGCTGACTTCGCCTTCCCTGCGTTTCTGTTGGGTACGCCGGTGGAAAGTGAGCGTACGCAATTTGACTATGGCTTTCCCTATCAGACCTATCTGGAGGAAGGCTTTTTCGCCCAGGACGACTTTCACGTCTCCCACTCCTTCAGCTTGAACCTGGGCCTACGTTGGGAATACTGGACTCTTCCCGTCGAGCGGTTCAACCGTCAGTCAAACTGGGATACCCAGACCAACGTCCTCGCCGTGGCTTCAGCTTCCGACCGCAGCCCGGCGGTTAACCCGGACCACGCCGACATTGAGCCCCGAATCGGCTTTGCCTGGAGCCCCGACCACGGAAAAACCAGTATTCGCGGAGGATGGGGCATTTCCTATTGGCAAAACTATTGGGGGTTCTCTCCCAATGGCCTCAATGACGGCGCGGTAGCCGGCGGTGGGGCGCAGTCGTTGCTCACCGTTTTGGGAGCGACATATCCCTTCTACGACCGGCAGGAACTATTAACGCCTGACTCCTTGACGCCCTCGTTGACAATCACGGGCAATGGCCTTCCTTCTGCCATCGCCGAGACCAACGGTCAAGGTGGCTATATACTCCCTCCTGGCCAGTTCGTTAGAGGCGTGGATCTCAACTGGAAAAATCAAAAAGTGTCGCAGTTTAGCTTCGATGTCCAACGCCAACTGACCCCCAAGCTGATTGTGGACGTGGGCTATCTGGGCGTTTACGGGGGGAATAACCCGCTGACCGTCAACATCAACGAGGCGCCTCCGAGCACGGTCAATGGGGTCAACTACCAACTCAATCGTCCCCTGTACAGCGAATACCCCAACCTCACCGATATCGATGTGTCGGAGTCGACTTCCAACTCAAGTTACAACGCCTTGACGGCCACGCTGCGTGGGACCGTGGGGAAGAATCTTCAGGTGTTCACGACCTTCGCCTACTCGCGGACCTTTTCCAACGGCTTTAACCTCGACCCATTCACGATCAACCAGTATTACGGACCCACTCAGGCTGACATTCCCATCATTCTTAACGCGCAGATTGTCTATCAACTGCCGTTTGGCAAAGGGCAGACGCTTCTCGCCAACGCCAACTCGGCTTTGAACGCGGTGGTTGGCGGATGGCAGTCGAGCGCTTTCATCACCCTCCATGGCGGCCCACCTTTTACGATTACGTCGCCCGTTAGCCTCTTGAACAACGGCCAGCCCAACCGGCCGAACGTGGTTTCAGGCTGCAGTCCCAACCTTTCCAACCGAACATTGTCAGAATGGTTCAATACGGCGTGCTTTGTGAACGACCTCGTTCCGGGCATTTACGGCACGGAGGGAACGAACATGGTGCGTGCCGACGGCTTGCAACAGGTTAATTTCTCCATGTTCAAGAACTTTAAGTTTGCTGAGCGTTGGAACCTGCAACTTCGGGCGGACTTCCAGAACTTCTTCAACCATCCCAACTACGGGCTCCCGGACTTTAACGTCGGAGACCCCACGATGGGAGCGGTCTCGAGCGCAACCATCAATGCGCGAATTATTCAACTCGGACTAAAGTTGAGTTTCTAGGGCAGGCTCGACTTGGCGCCCAAAGCCCCGCAGGCGGCGCGGCGTGTCGTGGTTAACGGGGCTTCTCCCTTCTGCATAACTGATCTTGCTTAATCCTCGGGGTTGTTACCCGACCAGATGTAAGCCGAATAAGCTAGATTATCGAAGCGCAGGCCGGCAAGGTCTTCAGACTCCAGGTTGACTTGCGACGCGCGATCCACCCATCCTGTTTCAATTCGTTGCAACTGACCTGCCTTCAGGGTGAATGTACGCTCCCGCATTTCCGACGGCCGAAGCGTCAGCGTGACGTCGTGCTCAAGGGGATTGTAGATGTCGAGACGCATCAGGATGCGAGGATAGAAGAAACGAAACTGTGCTTGAGTGGCTTTCGCGTCGGCGGCGCAAAGCGATAACGTGCTCATGCGCCCACCGGGCGCACAAACTTTCCAGGTATCTTGACCCCAGTCGATCACCCCGGACGGATACTGCCCTTGCAACGCCACATTCGCCCCCACATGCGGGTTGTCAAAGTCCACGATGGAAGCGACCGGTTCCGTTGAAGTTCCTTGCACGTCCACGTCGCGGGATCGCTCATGGCGGATGCGGAGCACCTTCGTGGCATCGTCGAAGGTGTAGCATTCCTGGCTCAGATCATTGTGGCGAGACAGCTTGTGGCCTCCGGCTGATACCGCATCGGGCACAAAGTTGAGGCGCAGCACGTCGGTCGATGACGCATCAAACGTCGAATAGGTGACCGAACCTTTTCCATAGGCAATCTTAGTAACCACCGAACTCGACCCGACCAGGTGGGACTCGTCCGCCGGCGCCCACTCTGGGACCGCCCAGAAACCGTCCATCATCCGCCGCGGGCCATCGGAAAACTCGTCGGTGAACCACCATTGCGTGCCCCACGGGGCATGAGCGTCGGCGGGCATGCCCTGAAAGTAGGTTACCCAGTTGAACGATCGGAACGCCGCCTCTTTGTAGGCCTTGTCGCCCGTGCGCGCGTAGTACAGGGCCTCGACTGCGGCAAGCCGCGACGTGTGGCTGTCGCAGCACTCATTGGGTTCACTACAGCAGAACGTCTTGCCGTCGCCCTGCTCGGTGGTCACGGTAGCGCCATGGACGATGTACTTGGGCCACTTGGGCGTGGTCTTCACCCATTCGATCAGCTTGCGGGCGTGCTCCCGCCACTCCGGGTCCTTGTCCGGGTTGACCAGCACGTAGCGCGCATATTCCAGCGGGATGACCTGGTTCATGTTCTCAATGCTGGGGGTGACGTCTTCGAAGTAACCGACCCATACGTTGGTCTTCATCGGATATGTTTGCAGCCATTCCCACGCGCCCTGGCGTACTTTCCGGTACGCGGCCACGTCGCCCTGGTCAAGCCGAATCAATTCGTCGAACAGCATGATGGGCTCAACCACATTGGCGGAGTACGGACCCATGCCGCGGCCCTCGACCTTGCCATCGCGAGCGTAGCAGCGCACCGGCCACGGGGAGTTTTGCGCGTCGCCGGTCTTGTAATTCTTCACCAGCGCGGCGGCGCAGCGGATGGCGGCCGCGAGGTACTTCGTATTGCCGGTCATTTCGTAAAAGCGCAGGTAAGCGTAGCCATCTTCGCCGACAATGGGTGGCTCAAGGAAGTCCTCGCCGTGATGGCTCCACCCGGTATACCGGCGGTCTCCAGGATTGGCCGAGGTGTAGGGCACGCGGGCCCACGTGTAATTTTCCGGCGTCAGGCCGTTCTCAAGCTCGTAGTCGATAAAGTCCTGGAGGAAGGTGATGGTATTGGGGTTGCCCGTATACGGATAGAGGTGCTCCATGAAGCCCTCGAGCATGGCGCGAAGGTAAGCCGTGGAGTTGGCCCAGTGCCATTCCGGCTGCATCTCGAAGGTGGTGCGGTCGAATTCGAAACAACAAAAAAAGTCGTAATTGCGCTGCCGGTTGTACTGGTCCCAAAGAATGCCCCATTGGGTGAGAAAGTGGGAGCTATAGGAGTACCCCGTGTTGTCCGGCATGGGCCATGGCAGTAGCTTACCGTCGGAATCGAGCTGCACCGGCCGCCCGGCAATGGTTTTGGCGTCGACGGTTGAAACCACCGGAAACGGCTTCTGGGCCGCCGCCGTCGCAACCAGCACAAAGCCCAACACGGTGCAGAAAACGAGACGCTTCATCCCTGGCCTCCTCGCCCGTAGCGCGGGCATCTTGCCCGCTGTCGCGGGAGCGTCCCGATCCCGCCAGCGCGCGGGCAGGATGCCCACGCCCCAGCGGGCGAGACGCCCGCGCTACTAAAAAGCACGTCCGGCTACTCTCCGCTTCGCGGGAACCAACGCCTCGACTCGAAGGAACTCTTACTGGAGCCGATGCCTTCACACCCTCCCCCGTTCGTCGGACCTCAGCTTTGCGGGGGAAGACCCGAGCCGAATCCCCCGTCAACCACCACCGCCGACCCGGTCATGAAAGAGGCGTCATCACTGGCAAGAAACACGGCCACGCGAGCGACCTCCTCGGGTTTGCCGATCCTCCACAGGGCGTGGAGTTTCCCGGCGGCCACCCGCGCCGCGGCGGGGTCGGGCTGCACTTCAAAGTAGCCCCAAGCCAGACCGGCGTCGATGTATCCGGGGCAGATGCAGTTTACGCGAATGCCATCCTTGCCGTGGTCGATGGCCATGGCCTTGGTGAGGGCAATGATGGCCCCTTTGGTGGCGCAATACCCCGCGCACATCGGTTCCATGAAGAAGCCGTTCACCGAGGCCATGTTGACGATGCATCCCTTGGTGCGCCGCAACTGCGGCAGGAAATACTTCGAGCACAGGAAAATGCCGCCCACGTTCACGGCCATTTCGCGGTTCCACTCCTCCACGGTTGTGTCTTCCACCGTTTTGTTCACCTGGATGGCCGCGTTGCTAAAGACCACGTGAACCTCGCCGTAGGCCTGGAGCGTTGCCTCGACCAAGTGCTGCACCGAGGTAGGGTCGGCGACATCCGTCGGGACCGCTATTGCCCGGCCGCCCTGAGCGGTGATGAGCTTTACCGTCTCCTCAGCCCCTGGGCTGTTGATGTCGGCCACCACCACCCGGGCGCCTTCTCGCCCGAACTCCAGCGCCGAGGCGCGGCCGATGCCCGAACCCGCCCCGGTAATGACCGCAACACGATCTTTGAGTTTCAAGGTTCCTCCAAAAGGGCTCAGGCCGTCGCACCGCGCGCGCCTCGCACGGATTCGAGCGCCTGCACCAAGGATTGGTCGATCAGGCCGCACATCTCATCGATCTCGGCCCGCGTGGCATTAATGGCCGGCGCCACGGCGAACCACGAGGGGTCGATCCGCATAATCAAACCGTTGTCGATCGCCGTTCGCTTGAGCGCATTGCCCAATTCTGGGAAGGGCTCCATCGTCAGCGTATCCTTCACCAGTTCGACCCCGAGCAGAATGCCTTTGCCGCGAACTTCCCGCACGACACCGTATTTCTTCAGCTCCTCCAGCTTGCCGGCGAGGTATATCCCTGTTTCCCGAGCTTGCTGGTCGAGTTTCTTTTCCACGATCTCGTCGACCACCGCAATTCCCACCGCACAGGCCAGTGGGTTCCCGGCAAAGGTGTGGCCGTGGGCGAATTGCAAGTTGTCCTCGGCGTTCCCCCAGAAAGCGTCAGCCATATCCTCGCGGGCAATCATCGCCCCGATCGGCAGCATCCCGCTCGACAGTCCCTTCCCGCAGCAAATCAGGTCGGCAGTGACGCCAAATGTCTGGGCCGCAAACATTGACCCGGTCTTGCCCATCCCCGTGATGACCTCATCGTAAATCAGCATGACGTTATAGCGCGTGCAGACTTCCCGAAGGATTTGGAAATATTCGTCGGTGGGGGTGATGATTCCGCCGGTATTTCCGACCGGTTCCACGATCACGCCCGCTACCGTCTCCGGGTCCTCGTTCACGATGACGTCTTCCACCATGCGAGCACAGAAGCGGTTGCATTCCTGCCACGACTCGAAACGGCTGCGATAGTAAAGGGGTGGGAAGACTTTCAGGAAACCCGGCATTTGGGGCTCGAACTTGCTTTTGCGCGCCCCCGTCCCGCTGGCGGACATCGCCCCGGCCGTACCTCCGTGGTAGCCGAGGTACCGGCTGATGAATTTGTATTTCCCCGGATGGCCGGTTTGCTTAAAGTACTGCCGCACGAACTTGATGGCGGATTCCACCGCCTCCGACCCGCCGCTAAAGGGCTTAACGTATTTCAAATTGCCGGGGGTGACGCTTCCCATTTTCTCGACAAAGTCCAAAGTGACGTCGGCGATTCCGTGTAGCGGAGGGGCAAAGGTCATCTTCGCCAACTGCTTTTCCAAGGCGGCCACCAACCGAGGGTGGCGATGTCCGAGCGTGGCGACGAATATTCCCCCGATGGCGTCGAAGTACCGCTTGCCGTCGGTGTCCCAATAGTAAAGACCCTCAGCCCGGTCGAGGATCAAGGGCTCTTGAATGAACTCGGATGTCTGTTTGAAGTCCAGAAAAGTGTGTTTGAGCAGATGCTCGCGGCGAGGATCAAGTTTCATGTTGAAGTACGCCCCATCGTAGATCGTTGCGGGCAAGCGTAACGCCGGCTTCCAGCCGGCAAGGGAGCCGGCAAGATGGCGACGCGACGTCGCCCCGCGAAGTTCAAATTACCCAAGCCCGGTAGGATGGTTGGAGGTCGCCCCCAAAGTCAAGACCAATGTTCGTCTGGCAGTTGCGCCCGGAACCGACCTTTAGCTCAGTAGCGAAGCACGGCCCCGCCCCAGGTAAAGCCACTGCCGAATGTAACCAGCAAGAGCAAGTTTCCTCGCGTTAGCCGTCCCGCATCGCGAGCTTCTACCATGGCGAGCGGGATGGAGGCCGCGGTCGTATTCCCGCGGACCTGAATATTATTGAACATCTTCTCGGGAGGGAGCCCCAGGCGCTGCCGCACCATCTCCACGATCCGCAGGTTGGCTTGGTGGGCGATCACCAAGTCGAGGTCTTCCATTTTCTTGCCCGCCTTTGCCAAAAGCGCTTTGGCCGTCGCGGTCATTTCCGTTACGGCACGCCGGAAAACGCGAATGCCATCCATCACCGGAATGTGCCGGCGGTTTTGGATGTCTTCCACGGTCAAAAACGGATGCCGGCTGTTATCGAAGACTTCCATTTTCAGGGCGTCCGCCCCCCTTCCATCCACGTGAAGCTCCGATGCCAGGATGGTGGGTGTGTCGCTCACCTCGAGTGCCACTGCGGCCGCCCCATCGCCGAAAAGAACCGCGACTTCATTGTTGGTTTCGGGCACTTCCAAGCAGTGCGAGTGCACTTCCGCCCCTACGACCACCACCCGCTGGTACTGGGCGCTGGCGATGAGAGCGTTGGCCACCACCAGGCTGTAAACAAATCCGGAACACTGATTACGCACGTCCATGACCGGGATGTTAGGGAGCCCCAGCATCGCCTGAGCGTAGCAACCCGAGCCCGGGAAAAAGTGATCGGGGCTCAAGGTCGCAAAAATGATGAAGTCAACATCCGAGAGGCTCCACCCGGCATCCTCGACCGCGCTGCGGATCGCCTTCACCGCGAGCGCCGCCGTGCCCTCACCTTGGGCGGCGAAACGGCGCTCGCGAATGCCACAGCGGTCGACAATCCAGTCGTTGGTGACGCCGAGAAAACGGCCCAACTCGTCGTTGGTAACGACTCGCTCAGGAAGGTATGCGCCCATGCCGGCGATTCGACAATGCTTTATCTCCATGATTGGCCCTTCCTTTTCCAGCGCCCTTCGAAAGGCGCCTCAGCCTGTCATTGACGCAACGTGCCGTCCAGGAATTGGCGGACAACGTAGCGCCACCCCTGAGGGCGGCAAATGCCGGGCTAAAAGTCCGGCGCTACTTGCTACGCCGGACTTGCCGCGGCGTATCAAGGCTGAGTCCGACCAGGCCGTCATCCTGTCAGGTGATTATGACCAGAATGATTATGGCAAGAACGGACGAAAACGGGAACTGCAAGCTTATGGTTTTTTCTCACAAACGTCATCGGTAGCGTGTCAAGCCATTTAAAAATGTTACTTTGGGCGATGCCGTCGAGACATTAAGAATGTAACCGGGAGCTCGTCGTCGTGGCTGTGGGAAAGTGGGAATCGCGGAGCGATTTCCAAGCTCGCCTCGCGAGCGTCTTTTCCACAGCCTGGGCGCGGACTCCTTTTTATTTTCGGCCCGGGTAGCTTGCGATTCTTCTGGATCGCTTCTGGGCTATGCTTATGGTTGGCCATCGCGTAGATGCCCTCGATCTTCCGCTCAATCACTTTCCCCAGCTGAAACGGATCCAGCGACGCCCGCAGTTTTTTCAGGACCGCGATCTGATCGGAGTGTGTCGAAGCCGAGACCATCACTCGCGCCAAAGGAGTTTGCGGAGCGTCATAGACACGCCGTACCTTCGATCCCACGCGAACCTTTTTCACCAGCTTCACCGAGGGGAGATAGAGGTTCAGCCACAGGCGCAGTTCCTGCCGGTAGAGATCGTTCATCGCCTCCACGGCCGCCCGCGAATCATAGCGTTCCCACCCCAGCAGCTTGCGCACGTGGGTCCAGTTCTTCTGTTCGATGTGGGCGTTATCGTCCTTCTTGTACGGCCGTCCCCGCGTCAGTTGGATCTGCCTCTGTTGACACCAGCGCTCCAGATGCCAGTTGATGAACTCCGATCCGTTGTCGGAGTCTAACCCCAAAAGGTCGAAGGGCAGGCCGCCCTGAATCTCTTCCAGCGCCTCCCGCACGCCCTCCTGGCCCTTTCCCAGCAGGGCACGTGACTCCGTCCACCCGCTCTGAATATCCGTCAGGTTCAGCGTGTAGGCGAACTCTCCCTCCCCGCTGTTGCCGGAATGCGATACCAGGTCGATCTCGGCGAACCCTGGCGTGGTCACGCTCCAACTGTCGGTCTTCACCGGAATGTGGTGCTTCAACAACGTCCCCGGTTTGGTCTGCCCATAGAGGCGTCGCTTACACTGGCTCTTCTTCCCCCGCAACCGCCGGTCGATCTGCCGCGCGCTGATCCCCAGCAACTGCCTCTCCGTCTCCCTACTCGGCTGGTACCGCTGCCGAATCCACGGCATCCAGTTCGGCAGAATCGCTTTCAGCCGCACCGACCACGGATACCCCGACGCTTCCCAAATCGCCGCCAGCAGCGTGATCACCGCCGGACGGTAATGCGGCTTCCGTCCCCGTGGCCGGACTTCCTCACGCTTCCCCGGCGGTGGCCCGTTCAGGAGTCGTATCACATGCTTCCGGTGATAACCCGTGTTCAAACAGAACTCGTTCAACATCCCTCCCTTGGCCTTGCTCTCCGCCTTGCGATAGCGCCCATATACCACCCGAAAATATTCCCACCTCGCCGCGTGTCCCAAATCAACCCTCCTCATCAATGCCCCTGAGTCGGGTTACATCTTAAATGGCTTGACGGCCCTCCCTCCGGTAACATTATGCATGGCTCGATACGGGTAGTAGAAGGGCTTGACGCGGAAGAGTATACTCTCGGCGTCGTGGAGCCGGAGGAGAACGCCCCTTCGGGAGATCGCAGACGCCAAAAGACTACCGTCTGCGCCAACCGGCGAATACCGCAGAGGCCGGGATCCGCATGCCATGCGACAGAGGTTCGGATTGCGGCTTGCTGCACCGGCGGCTTCCGCGCGCTGACTTTTGACCCGAAAGATTCCGGCGGACAGTGACCGCCACGATCAATAACTGCATGAGTGCCAACGGGAGAAGTAAAATGCCAACAATTTCAAGAAGACAGTTTCTTTATGGAAGCGCCATGGCCGTCGCCGTTACCGCGTTGGACCTTGAAGCTAACCCGCTGGGAATGCCCATCGGGTGTCAAACCTTTCCCGTCCGGGATTTGATCGCCAAGGATTTCCCGGGCACCTTGCGGCAGATTGCGGGCGGGGGATTTCGAATGATCGAGATGTGCTCGCCAACGGGCTACGAGAAATACGGCTTTGGTTCTCTGGCGAAGATGAAAGCCGCAGAAATTCGCGACATGATCAAGGGGGCGAGACTGGGTTGCGAGAGTTGCCACTTCCAGTTCCGCGAACTCAAGGAGAGTCTGGACGACAGGATCGCCTATGCCCATGAGTTGGGCCTGAAACAGATGATCGTCTCCACGTTTGCCTTGCGGCATGACGCCGCCATGGCCGACTGGATGCAGGCCGCCGACGACCTGAACAAGCTCGGCGAACAGACGCAAAAGGCAGGTATTCAGCTCGGTTTCCACAATCACGACTTCGAGTTCAAGGAAATCGACGGGGTGCTCATCTACGACCAATTGATGAAGGAGTTGGATCCGAAACTGGTTAAGATGCAGTTCCAAGTTGCCGTAATCAGCCTCGGTTACGAAGCCGCCTCCTTTCTCACAAAGTATCCGGGACGCTTCATCTCACTCCACCTTGTGGATTGGTCAGTGGCGGAGAAGAAAATCGTGCCCATGGGAAGGGGCTCCATCGACTGGAAGAAACTCTTCACCGCGGCCAAAACCGGCGGCATAAAGAATTACTTTGTAGAAATGGATTGGGAATTGATGCAAGCTAGCGTCCCCTACCTTCGCAAACTGAAAGTGTAGCGAGGGCAGGCGGTTGCTGCCCCTGGTTTTTTGACGCGAGCGATTCCCCAGCAGCGGTCTCTCTGCTTCTCGGTTCTTGGGAAGAGGAGTCGCTGCGGAACCTAAGGCTGCTGGGGTACCGCGGAGGAGGAAAGGGGTCAGATGCCCTTTCCCCCTAGCGTGTGCTCGCGATTTGTGTGACGCCCGCCCTCACGTGCTGTGTGAGTGTCTGAATCGTCCCATATTGCCTTCCACGAAATTACCGTATGCCCATCCCGGAAATGTGACTCTCGTGTTTTTTGAGTCGACAATAATGTCAGTCAGGAGCACAATGATCGAATTACCGTCGGACTAAATTGCCGCCTGAGGGACAGATCTCCTACGGGGTTATTATCGGCCCTCACTAGGGTGAAACGTCCAAGGAGGGAATAATGCGAATACGACATCGGGAAGTGACGTTGTTCGGACTCGTGATGTTCACTGTGTTCGCGGGTCTCGCTCACGCGGCGGATCGATTGCCACAGGTCGTCGGCGAGGCGGTTAATTCGTCGAATGCGACCGTGGAAGGGGGCGCTTTGTTACCCCACTGTGCGATCTTTTCAGGAGACGCCGTAAAAGTTGGCGAGGGCGGGTCGGTGCTCCTTAGTTTCCCTCGTAAGGGCCAGGCATCTCTTGCCGGTTCGAGTCAGGCGCGTTTTAGCAGCGCTGAGGGCAATATCGTGGCGCAACTTCTCGCCGGAACCGTGGCCATCAAGAGGGAGAATAAGTACCCCTTCGTCGTGAAGACTTCCAGGTACCGCGTCGAGTCAAAAGGCGACGCGATGGCCGAGTTCCTTGTGGCGCTCTTGCCCGACAATAGAACGATAGTGGAAGCGCAGCATGGGAAGCTCGCGATCACCGAGACCCGTTCCGGCGAGAGTTACCCGCTTGCCGAGGGTTTCCTGGCTGAGATCCCGGCAACCGCGGCAGAGGTCCCTGGGCAGGCAGAGCAGCAAGGCGAGACGATTGGTAAAGTCATCAGCTCGGCAGGAGCGACTCTGAATGGGAAGCCCGTTCCCGCAGATGGATGGGTCCGTGACGGCGACGCAGTGGCCACGGGGGCATCAGGCCGCGCCTTAATTCAATTGTTGCCGACAAGCCAGGCGACTCTCAATGAAAACACCACGGCCACCTTCACCCGGCCCGTGGATCGAATCTGGATGCACCTGCAGAACGGCACCATGGTTGTTGCTAGTTCGGGTGAGAACACTCCGCTCGTGGCGACGACGAAGTTTCACATTGAGCCCACTGCGGCAGTGCCGGCGAGGATCACCGTGGCCGTAATGGCTGACAATAGCACCTCGATCGAGTCCGCAGTGGGCGATTTTAGAATCGGGGAGATCCAGTCAGGACTGTCATTCCTTCTGGCGGCGGGCAAGAAAGTGGTGGTTCCAGCGGACGCGTCCGGCATCCCCGGGTTACGGCCTTTGGGGTCAGGTCCCGACCCAGCTTCAGCACAAACTACTTCGTCCACCCCGCCGCAGGCTCCGGGAGCCTCGGGAACACATGCCCATACCACCCTGATCATCGTGGGAATTGCGGCGGCGGGAGGAATTGTGGGGGCCGCGGTCGGCTTGTCGGGGGGAGGGGGCGGCAGCGGCAGCAGCAGTCCACCGCCCGTCAGTCCCACTGCCCCTTAGCAACAGAGTATTCGTCTCGACATGTCTTGGTGAAGCTCGCGTTGTTCGGTCAGCAGCAAGTTTCAGGCTACTCAGGGGCGACCACGAGAGCCGCCCTCGTACGACCGGCGCAACATTCACGATTTGACCTGGCTTGATCGGTTCGAGAAGGACCATGGCATCCGCGAAGTGTGCCAGCGGGTCTTTAAGGCGATTGGATTCGGCACGGAAAAGAACGATCGCAATCCTGCGGCCCACGGGCTCTGCTCGTAGGTCGTACCATGATCCCCGGGGAGCAGCGCGTTCGTTCGAGTTTCATCTCCTCCCTTGGTTGTTGGTGGTACGTGAGACGTTGAGGTTTCAATCGAAAACGGTACACACGCCCGGCAATGGACGCAGACAGTGGTCTGCTCATCCGCCATTTTCCTGTGCGGAAACGTCGCCCTGAAGGTACGTAGGCAATCTGGGCAGTCCAGCATGAAGTAACCGGCATAGCCCGGACGCACCCGAGCAGGGGTAGACGCTATCTTCGGAAGGTTCGTAGCATCGGGGGGCCTTCGGGCCAGGTCCCCGAGGACTCGAAGGAGTTCACAGGTGTTTAGCGCGCCCTTTTCGAACCAGGCCTCGGGTTTGGCTTCCGCCGGAAATTCATTGGGGATTGATCCGGAAAGGACGACGACCGGGATGGAAGGGAACCGCTGGCGCACCACACCTATAAACTCGAATCCTGACATGCGGGGCATTTGCAGGTCCGAGATGATGACCTTGGGAAGCTCTTTACGGAGTTTTACCAGTGCGTCGATTCCGTCCTCGGCTTGCCGTGCTTCGAAACCCGCTTCCTCCAATTCTTGCGATAGCAGCTCCCGAATGGAAGGGTCGTCATCCACGAGCAAAACCTGACTTGCGCAAACCTTGGGCATAGGGCCCTCCTGACGAAACAAGGGCGTCCGAACTCCCTTTGAACGCTGAATGCAGAGTTTCCTTAATAATGCCCAGGATGAAAGTCTTGCCCGGAGTTCCTGTGATGGACCTTCCATTACGTACTTACCTGGCTTTCGTTGAATGCGGCCTCTATAGCCACTTCACCGCCCGGACTAATTTGCATTCGATATCAGAGACTGCCTGCGACGGTATTAGCCTGTATGTACAGTTTAAGGGGCCCTACATTACCTTGGGAATAGTACGAAGGTACTATGCGAGCGTGCATCGTACGGGATGGTCGGAAGCCACCGGCCGCCGCCCTTTTGCGGGAGCCATTGATCACACGGACGAACCGCACGCAAGATTCTCGCCCTCCGGGGCGTGGAGAGCAGACAGGGTTGAAGGAGGGGAAGGTGGGAAAAATCCACTTGCGGAGGCGGGCACTCGCTGCTGTGACCTTTGTAACGCTGGCCGGGGCAGTATGTGCGCGGAGTGCGGCGCAAACCGAGCACAACGACGAATTTGTCCAGCGTGACGGAACCCGCCTGACCCTTGGCGGCGAAACCTTCCGCTTCGGCGGGCCCAACATTGAATGGCTTGGCCTGGAAGGCTACGGCCCCCTCGATCCCATGGGGCCGCGTTATCCGAGTCACTTTGAAGTTGACGACGCCATGGACACCGCTATGGCCATGGGCGCACGCGTCATCCGTTCGCAAACCTTGGGCGACAGCATCGGCTGCGATCTCTGCATCGAGCCCAAGCTGGGCGAATTCAATCCTGAGGCTTTCAAGCATATCGACTATGCCCTCAAGGCCGCGCACGACCGCGGCCTGCGCCTGATCTTTACGCTGGCCGGCGACTGCGCCAACTGCGAGGCGAGCGGGCCTGGGGAGTATTTCAAAGATGCCGGTCAGGCCGGTGCTGAAGCCTTCTTCACCGATCCCAAGGTGATTGCCCGCTTCGAGGTGCACATTGGCGCGCTGCTCAACCATACGAACTCGCTCACCGGCATTCAGTACAAGGACGACCCCACCATCCTGGCCTGGGAAAACTGCAACATGTGCGGCATCATGGTGGCCTTTACCCCCGGCGGCAGCAACATCGCTCCCTTGGTCAAGTGGGTCGACGTCATCGGTGAGTACATCAAATCCATCGACAAAAAACACCTCTATGAGGATAACAGCGGCTTTTTCGCCTTCGACAAGAGCCGCGCCGTCCTCGACAGCAAAACCCCCGACGTCATCACCTCCGAGTACTATCCGCACTGGGAAAAGGTTTTCAGCATCGGAGAGCCAGTCACGGCAGAGATCTTCCCGAAGCACGCCGCCATGGTCACCAGCCATGGCAAGGTTTATGTCGTCAACGAATACGGTTGGGACAATACGGATTGGCGTACGCCGGCGGACCTTGAAAAAGTCCTCACCGCCATGAAGAACGACCCCAAAATCTCCGGCGACCTCTTCTGGGCGCTCCAGGCCCACAATGATGAATTCGGCTGGCAGCCCATCCCCGCCAACGTGCCCAACAAGGAATACTCCCTCCGCAGTGAAAGCGGTCAGTGGTGGGCGCTCTATTACGGCGGCATCAACACCGTCATTATGACGAAGGACGACATGGCTGCCCGCGCCGAGCTCCTGCGCACCCATGCCTTCGAAATGGCCGGCGGCGCCGTGCCTCCACACGCTATTCCGCCCGCCCCGGTCATTACCACGCTGGGCATGGGCCTCATTGCCTGGCGTGGCTCCGCCGGCGCGGTGAAGTACTCCATCGAGCGCAAAGACGGCGACTCCGCCCCCTGGCAGGTCATCTGCGACAAATGCGCCACCGACGCTGACACCCCGTGGATCGATCCCAAACCCGCACCTGGCATCTTCGGCGCCAAGTATCGCGTTACCGCCTACAACGCGGACGGCAAAGCAGGCGAACCTTCGGCTGAACGTTAGCTCAAAGACGCGCAGAGATACGTTGGGTCCGCACCTGAGCAAACCCGAAAGGTGACTCACCATGAAGAGACGCCCTTCGCTATCGTCAGTTTCCGGCGGTGGGCTCGACGGTTCCAGGCCAGTAGCTTTTGCGGGTCTGGATGATGGCGTCAGGATGAGTGGCGACACGGACGCTCAGAGTGTGAAGGTTCAAGTTCGGGGAGGGTGACGGCTTGAAGCTGACCAGATAGTAGTCGTGAACGTGGTTGGAGACGCGCTGCAAGCCATCTTCAAAGCCCTTTTGGGTGGTGAAGTTGATGTACTCGCCGCCGGAAAGTGCGGCGAGCTCCGACGCCGTGTTTGCCTTGAGAGCATTGATGATGAGTTGAATTTCCGGCGGCAGCAGAAGAATCGGCGGATGCTCCGTGTACACGGGCTCCGGTTCCGCGGACGAAGATGTACTTTCCGCGTCCGAGGACGGCGGTTTGGGGGCCGGAGGTGGCGGAGCGAAGGGAGTGCTTTCCGGCAGGTCCTGGTCGTCTCCGCGCAGGTTACGCAGAAAGTCGTTTTTGGCTGGGGAGAAGGCCACCGAGTAAATCACAATGTCGTTCACCCCAAGCTCGGCCACCACATCCTGGAGCCTCGCGTGGCTGCCGTAGTCGCGCATTTCGCTAATCAGCAGGATGGCGTGGCGGTAGTCGTTTTGCCGCCGCTTGAGCATGTTGATGGCGGAAGAAACCGCATCAATGGTAACGGCATGGTAGTCGCCGCAGGGCTCGAGCCGCGATAAGGCCAGGGGAACGGCTTCCGGCCTGCTGGAAAAGTCGTCAAGCACGTAAGGCTTCTCGCCATAGGTGACGACCGCAACTTCATGCGGGCCGTCGCCTACAATCCCGCCGATCATCGCGTTGAGGCCTTTGAGCTTTTTGAATTCCAAGGGCGCGGACCTGCCGCATTGCACCACCACCACCAGCGACACGCCGGCGGAGTCTGGATCTTCTTCCACCTGCACGGATTGGCGAACGCCATTGTCTTCAACGATGAACTCCTCCGGCGTGAGCCCGTAAATCGTCTCACCCTTCCTGCTCTGAACCCGCGTGGGGAGAAACACGAGGTTCGAGTGTACCCTCAGCTTGTAATTCTCATCCTCTTGTCCCGACGGCGATGCGGTGACGCCGGCGTTCTGACCCCTCGCTAAAGGAGCGAAAAGGATCGTCGTCCCCACGGCCAAACTGACCGCGCGCCAACTGGAGTTGAAGGTTGGGAACCGGGGGTGATTCACCTCACCTCTGATGCCTTGCCAGGGCGCGAAGTTGCAGCACGGTCGCGAGTGGTCTTTCGGGGGCAGCCGCGCGCAGATCTACTCATAGCAGCGAAGGTGCGGCGAATTGTTGGCGCTCGGCTCCCCTCATCTTCAATCTCAATTCTGCCGATAACCGCTGCGCGGAAGTGTGGGCCGCCTGTGCGCCAGCCGGGCGTTCCTTTCCACATAGCGAGCCAAGATCGGGAAGTGACGGCCGGACTCGACCCGCAGCGACTTATGGCGGCCTTGATAAATGCGCAGTTTCTCGGAACAGCCGGGAACGGAAGTTCGCGCGGTTCAGCGCATGATAAATCATGCCGCCAACATCCACTTGCCTCGCTCTGCCCATAATCGAATCCTGTCGCTGTTTCCTCGATAATCAAACGGGTCGCGGTAGGGACGGGCATGGCGGCTCGCCCCCCGCACAGCTCCGTACGGGCGCTACTCCCTCTCGGCGAAGGCTTGCACGAACCTCTTGGCTGCCTGACGAACCAAATCCCACTTTGGATCGTCCAATACACGGCGGGCATCAGGATGTCTTGGCATTTTGATGTAGTACTGCTGCAGCAGGGATCTGAGCTCATTCCAGGACTCCATCTGACCCGATGTGAAGGTCTTGCCATACGATTCAAGGAAAAGATCCGGTGTGGTGTCATCCATCAGAGCTAGATAGATTTCATCTGGGGAAGACATGACCCTCCCACCGGGAAACCATGCCTCTTCCTGGAACTCTCTGCTGGCAATATCTTGGGCAGCGCCTATTATCCGGTCCAACCATTCTTTGTAGGACATCATGCTTGTGACGCTCCTCACTACGGCTCAAATGGGCTCTCCATGGGTGTATTAATGGGTATATGAGCATCGCGGGTGGCGCAGACATTGCCGTGGATGTCTGCGACCGGCACCCGGCGCCACGAAGTGCGCGAGCAGACTCGCGGTGTTCTCAGGACGCGCATGTTGGCCAACGGTGTATGCTCCGGTGACCACCCCCGATGCCAAGGCATC
>Ga0181520_10003373_pt1 | contig 28198 bp, 12 predicted proteins | sample PEATcosm2014_Bin_29_FD_132451 | JGI IMG/M metagenome (GOLD analysis project Ga0181520, IMG submission 132451) | Peatland microbial communities from MTU Mesocosm Facility, Houghton, MI, USA - PEATcosm2014_Bin02_30_metaG | ecosystem: Environmental > Terrestrial > Soil > Wetlands > Peat | place...
CGGCAAGCAACAGTGCGCTGGTGATGATGCTGATTGCCTTCATGGTTGGCGTAGTGATGCCCACGAGTCAGGGACTCTCGGCTTTGGTTGTTTGCGTCGGAGGATGCAAGGAGAGTTTTATATTACTCCTATCAATTTTTCGGCGCATGACTTCATACTCGGACTCGCGTGGATTGTCGCCGATGTATTGAAGGTCATCATGAATGAACTCTCCGCTCGAAGGATCAATCAGCATCATCCCTACGTACGGCATTCCCTCGACGTGGTAATAAATCCACGGAGACTGTCCGCTAAATCCACCAACATGCACAGTCAGCGGGCCATGCACTTTGCTTGCCGCCATATCCTTTTTCAACCACCGCGAATCCAGCAAGTTCGTCATCACCACATTGACGATAAGTTGGTATCGCCGGTCGCCGGGTTTATCGAATGCAAGTACCGACAGATGTTCCGGGCGTAGCGTCAGCACACCGTTTGTGATTTCTGTTTCACGGTTCAGCGCCTCCAAATAACTCCGCTTTGCCTCAGTAGCATCATTTCGGGCAAGTGCTTTGAAGTCTTCCACGTAAAAGCCATAGTAGTCGCTGCCAATCGGCGTGAGGTCAATTTTCCATTGGTATTCAGCCAAATAAACAGAAAGGTCGTCGTTCTCTCCACGACGCACCGTGTACGGCATTGGTCGTGATTCGATTGCCAGCTTGTGAATCTGCGCCTCTGTTTTGCCTTCGCGCCAATACAGGTGCCAAATGATAGCGTGCGCAATGTTCAATTCCAGCCGGGTCATTCGCTCCCCCGATATTTGTGGAGCAGTGTCAGCCTCCTGCGGTGCGCAAACCGCGTGAGACGCCGAGAGAACCAGAACGGCCAACAAAACAGAAAGCTGTTTTTTCACGGGCGCACTTCCAAAAGAACCCCATCATTGACGCAATTGGCAATCCATCTATTGGCCCAAAAAACACGTCGCCTTTCGATTTCGAGCAACTGTTTATCGCTTAACGTCTGTTTCCCATTCTCTTCCACGTCAATAAACTTGGCCTCCTTAAATAAGGCATTAATGGCCTCGGTGTTCTTCAGCGCCGGATAGCCAATTTCGATGAACACTTTTTTTTCTTTCCAATAAATAATGACGTTCGGGCTCAGTTCATTAAATGGCGCAACGAAAAAATGTTGGGCAGTGCGTTGTTGCTTTTTACTGGCAACCCACTCTTTCAGGCCCTCCCTAATTAAAGCCACGTCCTCAGATTTCGATGGAACGCGCGCCAACTCCTCCAAGTCTTGGGGGAGCTTGACGGTCAGTTTTTTTTCCATCAGCACCGAACTTTCAGGCGGTGAACCAGAATCAATCCCCGCCAAACGTCCTTCTTGAAAGTTCAACACCAAGTCCATGTATCGCTGAACGCTCGGGACCGGTGAATCAATCGCAATATAAAATGCGCCGTCCAAGGCCGTGGCAGGGCCTTCTTTTTTGTGAATCGTCGCAACGACTTCCTTGCCTTTCATCTGGTGAATCGCTTTAGTCGCCTCATAATAGTCACCATCTTCGGAATCCCAAGTGTTCAAATGAGTATCCCAGTAAATCTTCCACGAAATACCGTATTGGATACCCTTAACAAATTCTGTGGTCTGTTGATCTTGGCCTTGTGCAACAGGCAAAAAGCCAAGCAAGAGGGCAAAAGCAAACAGTGTTTTCATGGCGATTTCATTGAGTAGAAGGAATTGCCTGCAATGTCTCCCAAGAAGGGCATAGTCGAGGCTGGCCCCGGAGCAGCACTTCCTTGTGTCCTAAGAAAATAGGTCCCGCCTTTGGGTTGGAATGGATCATCAACCGTCTTATTAATAACTTGCTTCGCTACAGTTTGAGCATTGCTGATCAGACTACGATAGTCTTGTTGTTTCGCATTTTTTGTGTTTGCCCAATCAAGCTCTGCAATTATTTTTTGCCGAATGTCGTCGTTGTAATCTGGATAGGTGTCAAATCCGTGGAACTGAACACCGTTTTTACTGTCGGTTATGACCTCCTTAATCGTGTTGGGGAAATGCGTGCTCTTGACCCTGTTGGCCACACACGCACCAATCGCTTTCATTCCGAGAACGACATCATCTAGCTTAAATGTGCTAGGATTTCCGTAAGGAGTGCGGCTCTCAGCCAGAAGCAGACGCTCAAGGATTCCAGCGTCAGTCCCTCTCGCTGACAATTGCATTTTCGCCAATACTACCGCCGCAGCCTTTGATGATACTGGGTTGGAAATTTGCGCTAGTAACCCACCGATGTCCAAAGTTGCCAACATTCCACCAAGCTCGAAATCATTTCCACTCGGGTCAACGTTGTTGACAGGATCATCGCCCCCATAGAGGTATTTGTGCAGGCTCAGCGGGTCTTCAGTGTTCCCCTCATAGGTATCCATGCTCCAGAACCGTCCAGAATCAGGCTTGTAATAGCGGGCCCGCAGGTAGTAGAAGCCCAGGTCGCTGTCAAATTGCTGCCCGCAATACAGGTAATTATTCGGCGTGTTCCCGCTGCTGGAAACCTCCAACCCATAGGCATCATACACGTAGCTGTCGGTAACGTTCCCGTTGAGGTCCGCCAGGAACCGCGTGCTGCCGTGCCCGTCGCCGCCAAAATAACTGACCGTGCCGCTGGACACCTGCCGTTGTGAAATCAGCCCCAGTCCGTAATTGTAAACCCGGCTCAAAACCATGCCCTGATATTCCTCCAGCACCTGCGCATAACCGCTCGGATTGGCGCTGTCCACCAGATAATACGTGGTCGTGCCATTTACCGTCTTGCTGGCCCGGTTGCCATCGCCATCGTAAACCATCACGATTTGTCCATTGTTGACATTCGTGAGGTGGTTGAGCACGTCATACTGGTAATTTATCGTGCCCGAACCAGTCGTGTTTCCATTCGAGTCGCAAGTATCGCTGGCCAGCCAATCGTTCGCGGTGTACGCGGGCGTCTGGCTGCCGATGCCTGAAACATTCGAGGTCCGATTGGTGCGATTCCCGACCGCATCAAAACCATAGCTGATCGTTTGGGGACTCGTATAGCCCGCCCCGCCGAAGGTTTCCCCCGTCATTCGATACAGGTAATCGTAGGCCCAATTATACGTCCGGCTCGTGCCCTTGACCGTTTCCGCCAGCGCTGTCCGGTTGCCGGTCGGCCCCACGGTATAAGCAAAACCTGCCAGCGCCGTGCTGCCGGAATTCCACACCAAGTTCGTCAGCCGGTTGCGGGAATCATACTGGTACAGATTCGTCACGCCGTTAGCATAACGCATGGATTGCAGATTGCCAACTATATCATAACCGTAGCTGGCGGCGATCGTATTGCCGGCCAGCACCGTAGTCAAGCGCCCCAGCAAGTCATACTGATACACATTCGTGACGCCGTTGGCCGTGCTGGACCAGCAGTTCGTTAAACTGCCCAGCGCGTCGTAACCATAATTCACCGCCACCGCCGGCCCGCCATGCCACGCCACCACCTTGTTCGTCAACCGGCTCAGGCTGTCGTAAACGTAGCGATTGGTCCCACTGGCATCCACCATGTTCGTCCGCAAACCCGTCGGACCGTAGGCATAGATGACCTGATAGCCCGGGGCGCTGCAATTCGTCAAACGGTTGGCCACATCGTAGCGGTTGGTGATGACCACCCCGTTGAAATTGGTCTGGTAAATCAAGTTGCCGGTATTGTAAACATTATCATAACAATACCCCTCGCTCTGTCCACCCGGCAACGTCCGGCCAATTCTCCGTCCCAACGCGTCATATTGGAAGGCCGTGCTGTGGCCCGCCGCGTCGGTCTGATTGATTTCATTGCCCAGTTCATCGTATGCATAAACCGTCGTCACTGACTGGGTCGTGCCTAACGCCAGCGTCACCGACGTCAGCAAACCCCGGAAATCATACGTGTAAGCCGTCGCCACCCCCGCCTCGTCGTTCTCCTGAATCTTCCGCCCCAGCCCGTCATAATATGTATACCGGCTCACCGTGCCGCTGAGCGCCGGATAATCCACCTCAATCACCCGGTTCGCCTCGTCATACACCGACGTCGTCGTGTTCCCCGCCGCATCCGTCACCGTCAACTGATTGCCGTTGCCATCATAGCTGTAGCTCGTGCTCTGGTAAGGCCCCGTGGGACTCGGCGTGTTCGTGCCGTTTTGGGTGAAGGGGTGGGTGGTATAGACCAACGCATTCGTGCGCCGGTTGGCGGCGTCGTATTGATATTGCGTCACCGTTCCGCGGGCGTCCACTGCATACTGCACGTTGCCCACCGGATCGTAAAACGTAAGACTGGAGGTGAGCACCGTGCCGGTGCTGGAAACCACCAATTTAACCTGCGGAACACAATTGGGCAGTGCGGTAAAATCACCGTTGATTGAAGCCGTAGTCTTCGTCAACTCGACGCCCATACAGCGTTCAGTTTGAATGACACGGCCGGATGCATCATAGAAACTGAGCGTGGCTGGCGCGGTGGTGTTGCCGTTGGCATCTGGAACCGTGCGATCCTGAACATATTGCTGGCGTCCAAAACCGTCGTAACTGGTCCGGCTCACCGTGCCATCCGGATACTCCGTTTCAATCAGATTGCCATTGTAATCATAAACACTGGTCGTCACCCGCCCGGCCGCGTCGGTGCTGGTGGCTTGCTTACCCAGTGGATTGTACGCCACGGTTGTGGTTTGGGGCGTCAAAGTTTGCACACCATTGTTCGTGGCACTGACAGTCGTGGTCACTACCCGGTTTTCTGCATCGTAAATGTAGGCGGTAAAGTCCGTTTCCACGCTCGAACCCACCGTGCGAGTCTTGATTTCGGCCGTTCGATTGCCGTTGGCATCATAAGTGTAGCGGGTTGTCACCGGCGTGCCAACAACCGCCCCGCCGTTGTCCTGCCATTCCTCCGTCGTCTGCAACAAATCGCCCAGGATTGGACCGGCTGTGTTATAGCTGTTCAACGTCGTGATGGTGTATGGCACAAACGGAGCAGGCTGTGATTGATTCGTCTGCATCTTGCCCAAATAGATGTTGCCCAGCGTTACCGGGCTGGAATAACCGTAGCTGGTGGACGTTCCCGACGGATCATTGACACTGAGGGGATTGCCTGCGTTGTCATACTTGTAATCGGTTTCGTTGCCGTTCGCGTCCGTGGACGACGTCGGCTGGCCATAATTATTTAATTCCGTGGAGGTGCCGTTTCCATTCCCATCAGACTGCCCAGTGAGCCGGTTTTGGCTGTCGTAGGTATAGGTTGTGGTGTTGCCATTGGCATCGGTCTGGCTGATGAGGTTGCCCTGGCCGTCATAGCTGCATTGGGTGGCCTGAGTACTGGATGCCGTGGCACCGCTGACAGGCTGCGTCGCACCCGAAATGGAACCTGAGGCATCACTCGTCACCTCCGCGGTATTGGTCGCGATGCTTGTCGTGGCGGTCACAATTAGATTGTCATACTGATCAATCGTGAAATTATTGGTCCTGCCTGGGGAAATCTGCACCGACAAATCGCCGGTATAGTCGCCACTGGCTGAATTCGTATAAATATTGTGCAGAGTCCGAACACCCCGCGGATCATAAACGTCCGTCAAACGGTTGAAATCCGGCTGATCGGCTGTATTGTTGCCATAGGCATAGGTAGTGGTTTCGTAATCGCCGTTGCGGTCCTTCAGTTTAAGGACCGATGCAAGCTGGTTCGTGCCGTTCACAGTTGCCAGCAGATATTTGACGACCGGATAGGGAGAGCCTGTGGCCTGCTGCAAAGCCGTCATGTCATATACGTCAATTTCGGTGGGACTTGGGTAGGTAAATGTCACCATGCGCCCGCAGGAATTGCTGATGGCAGTCAAATTGTTGTTGACGTCATAAGTATAGTTAAGCGAGTTGCCATTCAGATCAACTGTCTTAGTCAAGAGCCAGGTAAGATTATCGCCAAGCGGTTGGCCAAATATATTGGTCGTGCCATCAGGCCCGACATAAGTAAACGCATTCAATGGAGAGATTGTTAAGAATACAACCTTGTCCCATTGCATGTTGAAGTCCCAATCAGGACAATCCACGCCAATGCCGGAAGTATTGCTGCTCAACGAGCCGGGGTTTGCCGAATAGTCCTGAAAGTCAATTCCGATTGTCGTCACATCATATTCAAACGGGGATGTAGTGGGGTCATAATTTAACTGGACTCCAAAACACGAGCTTTGACCACTTGGCAGCGTCATGGTCGCAAAATGTGCTGGGTTTGCGGCTGGATCCTCACTAATGAAGTATAGGTCGTCTTGAAATACTGATGCGGGTTGATATACCGCCTGCCAACCAGAAGTCAGGTCGGTTGATAGTTTTAGCGATCCGATGTTCCAATTCGCTGTCCAGCCCACACCGAGGATACCGTTTGTAGCCGTGCTGCGGCTGGTATAAGAGCGTGAAAGCGAGATCGGCAACGCCGGCGCCGGCAGTTGCAGATCGGTTGCCGAAGTTTGGAAGGCCGACAACTGCGGCTCTACAAGGTTGGTAACGACAATTGCAGTTGATGCACCGAAGGACACGGGGCTTTCAATGCCGAAAAGTGACAATGCATCCTGGCTTTGTATTAATCCGGAGGCAGTAACAACATGAACACCTCCAGGTGCCTGATACCAGATCATTTGGTACGGAGTGCCCGCGACAGTTCCGATAAGCTGTCCGTTGTCATAAAAGCTGACCTGACTGACACCGGGGACGTTTACTAGGGCATTTAAGGTAAGGTTTGTGGGGCCGGCCACGGTTAAAGAGGGTCCCAAAGAACCTGCAACTTCCAGTACAACCGATGAATCTGCAACTGGAGCCGTAACTATTGGCTCGTTGGTCACCAGTATAGTCACCAAATCGCTTGCCAAACCTTGCACACTGGCCGAACGCAACGCGAATGTAAACACTGCATTTTGGTCTGCGTCTGCGGGGACATCGTAGACACACGATGTTCCAATCCCCGTAAACAATGACGTCATGCTGCTTTGATCTTCGAGAAACACCTGATATGAACCGACGCCTGACTCGGCATTCCACGAAAGCGCAATCGTGTTGGCTCCGTTAATCGGAATAACGGTTCCCTGGAAACCGCTCGGCGGCGGCGGCGTTAGAGTGGCCAGCGGCGTCACCCCTTCCACTGCGGAGTCAATTTCAAATCCCGTGGGAGTGATGGCAGCAATCTGGTAATAATACGTCACGCCATTTTGCACTCCCCGGTCCAAAAACGTGTTTTGGGCATTTTGATAAGCATCGTCGACATTTTGACTGCCTACTACATTGAATGGCCCGCCGGGATTTAAGGCGCGTTTGACGGAGAACTGCGTCGCCCGGATGGGACTCCAGGTTAAATTCACATAGCCATACCCCGGCACGGGCGGTAGTAAAGTCAGGCCATTGGCCGCGCTCGGGGTGATCTGCGTTGAACCGCTGCTGTTTTTGGCCACCGCCACGGCTTGAAGCCGGTTGAACGAGGTGTCAAACGCGGTCACACGGTAGGTATAGGACTGCCCGTCAACCACGTCGGAATCCAGGTAAGCCAGGCCAAAACCACTGTCGCTAATGGACACGTAATTGGTGTCGTCCGTGCCGGCAAGTTTTCGCTCCACAAAGAACTGCCAGTTGGTTTGGTTGAGTGGGATCGGCGCCTCGCTGACTTGATTGGTCGGCACAGTCCATTCAACCAAAACCATCCCATCATACGGAGAGGCATAGGCAAAGAAATTGGTCTGCGTTGTCGGCGGACAACTGACCACCGTGGCAACTGCAAAATCATATGGAATCCAACCGGCACTGAGAAAATAGTCATTGACTTGAATCATGTAATAATATGTCGTGCCGACCTCAAGATTGGTCTGCCAAAAACGGTTCACCGTCAAACTGGATGCGCCTGGAACCGGCTGCCAGGATGTGCTGTTCCAGATGGGATCATATATGAGGTCATTTGTGTCGTTTGAATTTATGCTGTAATACAGGCTGTAACTAAAGGCATCGGCATCGTCAACCCAATCCAGGTAAACTTGCTGATCGCCTGGCACAGCCCGCAAAGATGGATTCCATGAGTATGTGACAGGCGTGGCCACCCTTGGTCCGATTTCTGTTGAAATGTTGCCTTCCTGCTCATCCACCATCACGGAAACACTTGCCCAACAAAGGGCTCCATCTGGAATTTGCCACGTATAACTGTAAACGCCACAGGGGATGCTATCGTCGTCACCGTATGAAATGCCGGAATCCCAGCCATAATTTAGTTCGTTCAAGGATACATCCTGCTGCATTGAATTCTCCAGGACGGAACCATTGACATATTGCACGATGCGATAATGAATTCTGAACCCCGTCAACAAACCGCCCCAATTCCCGCCGCGGGTGAAATACTTCCCGGCATAATAATCATCCAGCAACATCCGCTTCAACTGCACCAAGGCTGCAGACCCCGGGGAAGAGTTGGCCAAAGCAATCGTTTCTGGGCGCAACGTGGCAATATAATTGCCATATACATCATCAAACTGGCCGCTTTCGATGGCGGCCACGAAGAAATCATTCGTCGCGGGCGCACCGTTGGCCAGAAACTGGTTCAGGGCCACGACCAGAGTGGCCAAGTTTGCGTTCACCGTTGCATTCGGATCTGAAAGCACACTGATCTCAGCGGGTGTAAATTGTGACCACAGCCAGGCAGACAGCGGATCTAAATTGGAATCTGCCTGAGACAATTTTGCGATGAAGTTAGGTACTATTTCAGATGGGGATATTCCTATTGCCGGGTTTCCAAGAAAGGTGTCGAATTCCGTACTCTGAAACTGCCATTGACCATTTGTCGGCCCCGCCCAGACCAATGTCGCCTGGTCACTTCCAATATTTGCATTTGCCTTTACCGAGAGCCAGCAGCTTGGATTGTGATTGGTCGCAACCACCGGCGCCGGATTACAGGGTATTACGGGGCTGTTCGAATTGATGCCGACCGAAGCTGATATCTGGCCCGCAGAATTGACCACCACAACGGCATAGGTGTAACTTGCTCCAGCCACGGCTGTATCGTCAAAATAATTAGTCGCAGAAGGAAACAATTCCGCTAGTTGCACGCCATTAACGAGCACCTCATATTCCGCCACCGGGCTGACCGCCGCACTTGCCGGAGGTTGCCACTGCAATTCCGTTCCGTGACACGTCCAGCTTGCCGTGAGATTTGTCACCGGCAATGGTGACGGGTAGGGGGTGGCCGAAACATCCCATGAAGGGGATGTTTCGATCCCGTTGACCACTGCAGAAACCTGATAATAATAGGTTTGTCCGTTCTGCAGGGCGGGGTTCTGATCAAGGTAGGAGTTGCCGGCTGAATTGCCAATGGCAACGTAGCCAGAAGCCTCATTCAACGAACGATATATGATATACGACGAGGCCGCCGGATAATTGCTCCAGGATAGTTGCACCGCCTGGCTCATCGGTGCCGCAGTGAGGCCGACCGGTTTTCCCTGGACTTCCGTACCAATGGCATAGACCTGGGATCCCCAGTTGTTGTCGCCAGTGAACACATCAACAACATTCTCGATTCCAACCACTTGAACGGCGGTCGGATGGACCGCTTTTTGCCCGCTGGTTGGGAGAACTTCACCACTCCCGCCATAACCAGTTCCCCAATCAGTCCAGCCAATGACAACGTCATTGAATCCGAAGACCGCGTTGTTGTTGATGCCCACGCCCCATAGCCGGCCTTTTTTATCCAAACCAATAATATATTGATAGCCGGCAATGATTTTCGTAATGCCGGTTAAAGAGGGAATTTTTTGCGGGGAAGTCAGCAATTGCCCAAGCCACTGGCCCCAAACCCACACCTCCCCGGAATCTGTCAAAATGGCCGCGAATGTTGGGGCAACACATAGTTGACGGATATTTGGCGGAACATTCGGGACGACAACTGGAACGTTCGTATAACAATTTATGTTGTCGCCGTCTTCGGCCAAAAGATCAAACGATCCGGGCCCATAGGTAAACCCATTAAGTCCGACATTGCAAACGTCGCTTGGATCCACAAATGAAGGCACATAACCCAGTTCAGAAAGAGAACCGTCGGCACGCCAAATGACAATATGGTTCCAACTCTCGCAAATTTGAACAATTGGGCTGGTTGACGCGGATTCAACGTCGGTCAAACGTCTCGGCTGCCATTCCTGACCGGCAGGAGCATCTCCGCCAAGTTCCAAAGCAATTCCCATTCCCGATCTGCCACCGGCATCCCGCATAATACCCCACGCCCATAACGACCCGTCCTGGCATCTCGCCAACGCAGCCGCAGGTTGATCCGGCATGTCGATAAAGTCCCCGCTTGTGTTTATTTCCACAATTTCTCTGCCTGAAATGATCCCGCTGCTGTCATTGCCTTCAATCTCGACTCGACCCGGAACCATGCCAATTGGTCCAAAGCCTCCATAGAAAAGATCCGTTGACAGTTGCGGCTGCCTGCCAAGCTCTTCGGCCGGGCCGCCAAATGATAACAACTCACCATTTTGCTTGAGGATAAAACAGTCTTTCGCCAACGACACTCCGATCATCGGCTGCCCGGTTGCCGGGTCTTCAACTGGAACGGGCGATAAAAGTGTCAGACACAAGGGTTCCCAATTAAGGTTAGGGTCAAGAACCGAGGAATCCCATGTGGCCGGTCCACTTGAAAACTTACAACCCGCGTTGTCAATATCTGGTGGAAATCCAAGAACCAGAGGCATTCCGATAACATTTGCATCCGCATCGCCCCAAAACCATAGTCGAGTATCAGAAGTGACCGCACAATGTCCCCCGTAATATGAATAACCAAAAGTGGAAATGCTTCTGGCCGAATCAATATTCCGAACCTGTGCGGGAGGATCACCCAAAAACTCGCACCAGTCATGATAACTGACATTGTGGTTTGTGTCAAATGGGTAGATGTTTAGCTCGTTCTGAAGCATAAAGGCAGGATAACCATCTGAATTTTTACCAGCACAAGGAAGGCCGTTGTTTAATTCGTCAGCGGTGTCCATTGTTCCAGTTCCCAAGCACCCGACCGCGTCACCACCTAATGCCCCATCATTAATAGCATTGTTTCCCCAGGCTATCAAATACGTTTTCGCAGTTTGCTTAATTGAAACATTTACAGTATTCGCAGACCGGTTTATCCCATTAAAAACATAAACACGGAAGGCCGGGGTGCCGGAAGCCACCATTACCGCAGGCGGCGTCCAGACCACAGAGTTCGAGGATGCAATTACATTATTTGCAGAACTGAATGGTAATCCATTAATCATCAACGAACCGCTTACAACCGAGTCGACCTTAAATACCAGCGGATAACCTTGCGGGTCAAACGCGTCGGAATTGGTCAGCAGCATTTGATAAGTGAGCGGATACGTTCCCCCAGCCTGTAGGATCTGCATAGGATTGACATAGTCAATTTGGGGGGGGACAGGGTTCGGACATCCGAAGGGAACAATACTGACGACATCGGAGGCCGGTTCCAGTGTTCCATTTGTCAAAACTCCGACCGGATCCACGCCGGCGACCTGGTAATAGTATGTGGCACCAGCGGTGAGGTTTACATCCTGATAGGTCAACTGGGGTGTCGAGGCCAGCAAAACCCATGAATTTGTATTACCAATGGATCGATATATGTTATAGTTGGTTGCGTTATCGGACTGACTCCAGTCAAGATAAGCGGCTCCAAGCCCTGGAAGAACTTCCAGGACCGTCGCCGCTGAGGACACGTCTCCGACACGGACAAGTTGCACTCCAAGCACCTTGAGGTCAGAAACCGAATCAAAAACGCTCGGTGCGTTCAAGTTTATTTGAATACATCCATTTTGAGCGTTTGTCCACCATATCGGACAAGCCGTGTTTAAGCATTGATTCGCGTTCGCCGGCACTTGCAAAGTGCCACTCATTTCATCAAACAATGCCGATATTCCAGCCGGATATGATGGCACATTTAGGCACTGGGCCAGATTTGTTGGCAATGGAATCGATCTGGTCCGCACGTTGCGGAACCAGTACTTGGTTCCCGCCCCTGTGCTTTGCGCCGCCGCCGTGAAATCATTGATGGTCGCAGGGGCTACATTCATTGGGCTGTCATAATACACATAGACCCCATATTTGCCTTGGGACAAACCCGTGATTAGCAGCGTTCGCCTGGCTTCCGGATAAAATTTCTTAAACCAACCGCCCGACTGCGTCTCACCCGCACCCGAAAACCTCCAGGTAGCACCGTCGGTGCCAGCAAGGCAATTGCCGGAGTGAGTAATACTTGTGAATGGTGGAATATAGCATGAAACATTTCCAAGCGGCGGGAAACCCTGATTAGTGTTGCTGAACCCGCGCATTACAGCGTAACTATTCAAAGCGGCGGCGTATGCGTCAGATTCACTAAATGCAGATTGGATTGCAGCTTGTTCGCTCGTGGACATGTTAAAATATGGACCATTTGTATTCCAGTTGCTGTCATAGTAAAAGTTAAATGGGTATGCCGTGACTGAGAAAACCCCCGATTCAAGAGACATGCCAAACACCAATGGATCAAGGCAACCTTTGGAGAAACAAATCCCACCATTGTAATTGCCAGTAAATGGGTTTTCCGGAGCAAAGCCCCAACTGTTGTAATAATTGTCCATTGTTGGATCATACCAGGCGCGCATAAAATAGGTGTAGGTTAGAGGATAATCTAAAGTATGATATAGCCAATTACCGTTTGAATCTTGTGCCCCGCCGCCCGTTATTGGAGTGCCGTCAGGGACAATGTTTAACTGCTGACTGTAGCGAGTTATGGGATTTTCATATATGTTAAACCCATTTAAAAATGAAATGCTTGTTGCGCTATTAGTATATGTAGTTGCGTCGAAATATTCAGACTCACTAACTGTTACCCCTGGAATAAGATCGGTCCAATTAGTCGGTTCCATGTCCTTCTTAACAAACGCGCTTGGATCGACCATATAAGTGTTTATACAAGGTCCGATGTATGCGTACAATTTTGCGCCAATCGCGGTGTCTCCAGCATTTTGAAGAATGACGCCGCCCGTGAAATATGCCGAATTAATATCACAGAAATTCCAAACATCATTATTGGAACCGATGCCCGTCACAACGGCCCCGGACATGGTAGACCCGCTCGCAGCATCTGCGGAAGTCACAAAGGCAATATTGACCAAATTGCTTTGTTGCGTCAACAAACCGTATGAAGGCGCCAGGGCATTGCTGCCACTGGCATACGCTGAGATCATGGCCGGAGTGGCAACACTTGGATCCGTCGGATTCAGACCATTGGCTATCTTCCACGCATCGGGGAGCCCGTCGCAGTCGCTATCAACAGCGGTCGTATTCAGGCCGTAAGCATTCTTGACGACATCCGGCAATCCGGTCTCATAGGTGTCAATACCCATGACCGTCACGTAATCCGACATCACCTCAGACGCCGTTAATGCATAATTAAATGTTTCCAGTTCGTCAAAACAGCCGTTTGCCTGGTCCACTCCATCCAAACTGCAGCCAAGCTGGAAACCCTGGGTTAAAACGGCCTGGCTTGGACAATTCGCGACTCCTACGCCAATGTTTGACAGGGCCATGCCGTTCACATAGATTACACTGTTGCTGGGTGTGTAGCTCAACACGATCTGGTACCACGCATTGGTTGTGAAGCTGGCTGGACAGGTGGCGTTATCAGTATGAATGCCGTTTGCTTCGGTGCTGAAGGTCAGGGTTGTTCCCAGCGGGTTTACCCACAGACAAAACCAGCCATAAGCTGCGTTGGTGGATTCTTGGCCTATTTCAAATAAGCGAATATCGTCATTCGGCCCTCCCTGTGCGCCACTAAAACTGGCCCAATTTGGTTTGAACCAGAATTGGATGGTGCCGGTATGAGCGGGGCAAATGACGACATCTGACCCGTTTGGTCGAACCGATGGATAACTCAGCTTGCTGTTTTGGGCGGGAGTAATACTAACAGCATCACCACTCCAGGAAAGTACAGGATAAAGGTCATAAGCGGTGCTGGGTGCCAGGCCCAAATAATCCAGCCAGTACGGCGGGTTGTTGAATTGCCAGTACCCCAGCACGCCGGGATAAAACACGAATGGATTCAGATTGTCTTTTGCCTTTTGCTGATTGCTTAGTCCATCCCCGGCCGGATTGCCATTCGGATCCACGCCAAGATGCCCGAAATAGTCCATCTGCCAGATATTCGCCATGCCGATGCCCAAGCTGTCCAAACTTGATTCGGCCTGATAGTTGGTTTCAATTTCAGCCGCATTCAACGGGTAGTTGTACGTTTCCAAATCATCGAACGTTCCCCTGGCTTGGTTGGTTCCACCCTGGTCGCTGCCAATCCTGAAACCGGCAGAGCGTTCCACGAGATTTGGATAATAAATGGAAGCGGCACCGTTGGTGGCCAGTTGGCCATCCAGATACAACAACGAGTTCGTTGACGTATACGTCAGCACCACTTGATGCCATTGATTGGAAGTCCAAGCGATATTGGCCGACAAGTTAACGCCGCCAAAGCCGTTGGTGGATGAACCAAACGTCAATGTATTTCCGTCAGGCGTCAAATACAAGGCCCACCAGCCGTTGGTTTGACACACGACCCATGAATTCGTGATGAAAACCGGATGGTTGTTGCCCATCTCGATCAGCCGGCCACAAGCGCCAGGCCCGCTGCCGCCGGCATTGACACTGCTCCAGTCAGGCTTGAACCAGAACCAGACCGTACCGCTACGGAGATTGATGTTGGCATTGCCGTTGGTCTCCACGTCTCGATAAGAAAGAATCGCCGGGTTGGTGCTGTCGATGAGCACCGCATTGGTGCTCCAACTGGGAACGCCGACAACATTCGTGGCCGCAAGCGGCAATTGCCCGCCACTACCGGCAAACGTATTGGTGTTATCAAAGGGAAAATAAGCCAACAGTACAGTCAAAACGCTGTTCGGATTAAACGGATCAGTTCCGTCCAATATTTCCTGAGCATCACTGCGGCCATCGTAATCTGAATCTGCCGTCCAACTCATGACCATCAAAGCTGCATTCGAACTGGTCACGGAGCCGGCCTGATTGGAGACCACTACTGAATAATTGCCCGCGTTGACCGGTTGAACGTTCGGAATGGTGAGCGACGAATTTGTCGCCCCATTCAATAGGCCTGTCCCGTTGAAATACCACTGGTAGCTTAGCGGGGCCGTCCCTGTCGCCGTCACATTAAACATCGCGTTGCTGCCCTGCACTACTGTTTGGTTGCCCGGTTGGACTGTAATCGAGGGTGGCACCAGCACAGTCAACAATGCATTTGTACTGATCACGCTGCCAGCCAGATTGGAGACAGTCACTGAATAATTACCCGCATTTGTCGGCTGGACATTCGTGATTGTCAACGACGGATTTGTCGCCCAAGTCAATATGGTTGTTCCGTTGAAATACCATTTATAGTTCAACGGTGCAGTGCCGGTCGCCGTCACATTAAACGTCGCGTTGCTGCCTTGAACCACTGACTGGTTGCCCGGCTGGACCGTAATCACTGGAGGAACCAGTACCGTCAGCAACGCATTCGAACTGGTCACGGAGCCTGCCAAATTGGAGACCACTACTGAATAATTGCCCGCGTTGACCGGTTGAACGTTCGGAATGGTGAGCGACGAATTTGTCGCCCCATTCAATAGGCATGTCCCGTTGAAATACCACTGGTAGCTTAGCGGGGCCGTCCCTGTCGCCGTCACACTGTATGTTGCGTTAGCATTTGCATTTACCGTCTGGTTTGTCGGCTGACCAAGAATAATGGGCGGCAACAGGCATTTGCCTGCACTGCCTGCGTTGTAGATGGCCGCGATTTCGTTGGATGAGAGCGCGCGGTTGTAGAGGCTCAGTTCGTCCATTCGTCCCGAAAATACATTTGCCGGGCTTGAAATTGATGCATAGGTTGTCTGGGCACCAAACTCCAAGTTGGTAAAGCTGGTTTGCGGCGTAAAGGTACCGAGATTTGCCCGCGCAACTGAAGCTCCGTTCGCATATAAAGCGGCAATTCCTGAAGCCTTGTCATAGGACAAGGCAACATGTTGCCAGACTCCCACAACTACCGCGTTGGCGGGCGAACCGATTATGTGAGCAGCTCCACCGGTGTCCACAATATTGGCCGCGAGACATCCTTGAATATATCCATCGTTGGGCGTGTTGTCCATGACAAATGCGACGCTCTCGTCGGAACCAATGGACGTTCCCAATGCCTTTTCATACACCGCAATAATCATGGCGGGTGACGTCGTGGTCGGATTGATCCAGCCTTCAATCGTAAAACCGCTGCCCTGTCCGACATCCAGATTTCCCGGGGCGGATGGATTGGCTAATACAAAATTATGGACGCCATTGAGCTGGAAGGCCATGCCAACCTCGCCGTTGGTAAAGCTTGTTCCGTTCATGAGCGCCCCATTATTGCCGCCAATGCTATCCAGCGCGTTGCCTTCAGCCTTCCACCAGGCTACAATTCCGGAAGGTACCGGATCGCAGGGTGGCGGATTGACGGTCAGGACGGCATTGGAACTCGTCGTACTTGACACTGCATTCGTCACTGCGACCGAATAAATCCCAGCGCTGGCCGCTTGCACATTTGTCAATGTCAGTGAAGCGTTGGTAGCTCCAAAAACCAGATTGGTCGCGTTAAACAACCACTGGTAGCTTAACGGGGCCGTCCCTGTCGCCGTCACACTGAACGTTGCGTTGCTGCCCTGCACTACTGTTTGGTTTCCTGGCTGGACTGTAATCGAGGGCGGTACCAGCATAGTTAGCAAAGCATTGGTGCTGATTATCAGACCAAAGTTGTTTGTCACGACCACGAAGTAATTTCCCGCATTGGTGATTTGGGCGTTGGTCAAGGTCAAAGATGCGGTCGTAGCCCAAGGCAAATTCGTCCCGTTAAACTGCCACTGGTAACTTATTGGATTTATACCGGCTGCAGTCACGCTGAAAGTCGCGTTGCTGTTTTGCACAACAATTTGATTTGTTGGCTGCTGCAAAATTGCCAGCGCCCAATTCGTTTCACCATTGTCAACCAAACCGTTACCGTTGGCATCCTCCAGATAATCCGGTATGCCGTCGCCATTGCTGTCCAAGGGGTTGCCGTGGGCGTCGGTCGTCACGTAATGATAGCCGATGTCCACAATGGAATTGGTTTCCGGCACCTGATTCGTCTGCGTCGTGTAATGATAAAGGCCCAAAAGGTTTGCATTCGTATTTCCCATGTTCACCAGGTTGGTGCTGGCCTGATAAAAACTTCCCAACGTTCCCGTTGCATATATAAAATTGGTCAGCGTAACGTCGCCGTTGTTGGTGTCCGAATAGGTTGAATTAATGAAAGCGTTATGATTAAAGACAACGGGAGCAGCCAGACCGCTGATGGTTGTTCCGTGAAATGAATTGTTGAAAACCAGGAACGAAGTTGATGGACTATAAAAGTTGATTGAACCGCCGTAAAGTAAATCCTGGAACAGGGTGAAGGCGTTATAGCCATAGTCACCGCTCATCCCCACATTTAGAACCATGCGACCGAGCAGATCATTTTTTAGGATAAACGTCCCGGTGGGTAGTCCGGGCGTTTGGCCGCTGTAGAACTCACAGTTTGTCAGCGCAACCAATGTAGGTGCATAGACACCGTTGAAGGAATATGCGTTGTGTTGCAATAGCGGCACGTCCGTGAAGCTCATGTTGAGGCCCGGACTACTCGCGCTAAACCAGACCAGCGAGTTGAGCGATGTGCCCCAGGCCCGTTGCTGTTCCTGTACCGAATTGTAGTAGATCAGATGATTGGGATGGTTCGGGGTGCCTTGACTGATCAAGATGGATCCAAACAGGTTCAGGCATTCGTCCCCAAAACCCGCAATCGCCACTCCATTCGACAATGTGAGGGTGACACCCGGTACGAACGTCGCATTCATTGCATAATCAATCGGATCATAGTGATACCCCAAGTCCGGGCTGGAATTGGTGTCACGCGGAGCCTGGGGCGAAAGAACCAGATTGGTGGTAATTGTTACATTCGAGCAAACCATCGGCGGATAGGTGGTCTTCTGTTGCAAACTCGCCAGCAAAGTCAGAGCTATGTTGGTCGTGCCGGCACTTCTAAAAGCACAGCCGTTTGTCAGATAATAACTGCCTGCCCCGACGGTTTGAAATGGGTAGAACGTATTTGTAAACTGGCGCGTTCCAAACACTGAACTCTTGTAAAAGCCATTGTGATCGCCGCTGGCGTAGGCAACATTGGTCACATTGGCCAGGATACAGTTGGTCAAGCTCAGATTTCCATACGGAACCAGTTGAGCACTGCCGCTAAACGTGCTGTTCGCAATACTAACCAGATAAGTGTTGAGCGAATTGTAAAAATCGGTTTGCGAATTGGCAAAGAGCAGATTTTGCACAGAAAAGGATTCACTATAATCAATCCCGTAAGAACAATTAATTAGCTGTCCATGGCTGATCAGCACGCTGCCACCATAGACGTCGATGCCAAAATAGGCCCAAGCAACACGAAAATTGGACAAGGTGGCAGTGGTATTGAAAGTCAACGCCGGGAATGCATAGTAGCCGCTAGGAGTGCCCGTTGAACCACCGATGGTTTCCCCCACCGTGTTGTCGTCCTTGGCCGTGAAGATCGCTGGACGGTAGGGCGCTGTCTGGCAGTTAAAGGTGCTCCCGCTCATCAGGTTAACGGAACCACCAGTAAAATTGGTCGTGTTCATAATCACATACTTAAGCACCGCGCCCCCTTCAATCGTGTTGGTGCCATACAGATTGACCGTCCCGCTGATGAAATAAGTTGTGTCTCCTTGAAACGTATAATTCGTCAGACTGCTGTTGACGGTCTGATAATCCAGCACAAAGCCCCTACTGGGCAACCCGGCTTTGGCCAGCATCACGGTTTTAGCGGTGCCGTTTTTCGCAAGTCGTTGGCGTGGCAGCGCCAGGTGCCGGGAGGCCATATGCGACGCCTTGCCAGAACCCGAATTCATCGCCGTCAACGGCAACGCTGCCAAACCATCTGCTACGGCATTCACCGGCACTTCCTCCACCAGAAACTGCCGCCCATCCAGTTCCACCCATTGCTTGCCCACCCACACTCCCGTATCCAACGCGCTCTCCCCAAGTAAAAATGCCCGCCCCCGTGTCATCTGCATCCTGCCAAATCCAAGGCTTTGGTCCTCCAAGGCCAATTCCGCCTGAACCGGCAGGGTACTTGCTTGAATTGTCGGCTGCGGTGGTGAAAAAAATTCGGTCAGAAGTTGCAGTTTGGCCGTATCGGCGTTCAACCCCAGGCTTTCCGGCGTGGGCGGTTGTTGCCGCAGGATCACGTCTTGCTCAAAGCCGCTCTTGGTATAGGTATAGCACAAATCTGCCTTGAAGCCGGTGAAGGCATCCGGATAGATCACTTGATTGGAGCCCACCAAATAGCCAACGGAATTGGTCAACTCTGCAATCATCACCGTGTTGCTTCCGTCATCATAGCTCATACCGACCGGCCGGCTTTGCAACACCACTCCATCAGGTGTCACCATGCGAATCACTCCACTGTAGATGTCGCTTGGAAAATAAGCTTGATGCTGGCCGTTTGTTGCCTCCGCGCCGCCATCGGGCAGAATAACTATTTCCTCTTTTGATTCCACCCATTGGCCTTTGACAAAGTGATTCAGTCCTGAGGCCAATTCGGTATATTTGTGAATATTTGTCTGCACCAAACCACCGAAGCTGGTTGCGTATGTTTCTCGCTGCCACACGCGATAATGTGCCCCCTGATCCGTGATTTGGTATTCCGTTGGAACTGGGAGGGATCCAACCGTGCCCGCTTGGCTGGCAGTGTTGTTTGTAGTTTGCGCCTGTGTTGCTAGGACAGTTAGCGACAAAAACAACACGACCGTGCTAAATGTTTTCATAGGAGAAGTATCGAATAAGAGCTGCCGCGCGGAAAAGTTGACCGGTTGGAGCATGGTTCTTGACCATCAGCCTTTGAAGATCCATTAGCTGTTTGCCCTACACCAGTTATCCACCAAGTTACCATAAAACTTGACCCACCATCTGATCAATGCGTTTTACACTTGGTAGAACGCTCTAAAAACGATATGGTTGTTTTTAATCTCTTCTCCAAAAATAATCAATGATTATTTTCCAATACTCAAACATTGAAGACGGGGTTACTTAAGACATGAGTAAGACTGCTATTGGTGTTAAATTATCCATGCATTGCTGCGGAAACAACCATTTTGCCCGGTTGATGGTTTTGGGGGTTCTTTGCCTGATGAATGTTTGGGTGCCATCACTGGTCCGCGTTAAGACAGCTTGGCACAATTATCGAGCGTAAAATGACCGGCAATACGGGCCTTTCAATTTACCAAGCTCAAAACTTATATGGAAAAAATGTCCAATATCCTGATCTTGAGTCTCCCCATCAATGTCTCCAGTTTGTTCAAAGTGATGTTCCCGCACCCAGTGAAGTAAGCCCTTAACAACGTCACTTTATGCACAATTTGCACTTCACTCCGTCAAAACATGTTCTTCATCTAGCTGTTCCGCAAAATCCAGGAAAGGAGCGGCCCGTCTACACCAGTCTTTAACAATTCGCCGCTCCATCTCAGATCCGCCAGCCAAATAGTGCTTGCCCTCCCGGTTTTGCAATAGTTTAACCTTCCCGAACTGTCCAATAGTCAGATCAGGAGGTGTTGAAATTTTGAATGCTTTTCGATTTTTCATGGCCTCAGTCTGACAGAGGGGGTACGACATTGGCTGTCTAACCGAAAGAATTCAATTTTTCAAATAGGCTGGGCTGAACTGAAAACGAATTCTACTGGCAAGATCTAGACTGTTTTTTTCCCTTTTGGGGATCGATTTTGCAATTCCGGTTTCAGAACTCATCAGGGAAAATATCGCTTAAACGAATCTTCAGCTTGGTCATCACGATTCCGAGCTTCCGCAACGTGAGATGAAGTTCGCCGCGTTCAATGTTGTGCAGGGAGGTATGCGAGAGGCCGGTTCTCTTGGAAAACTGGGCATACGACATTGTTCCTCGCCGATTTTTCAGATATTTGGCCAGTTGTTGATCAAGGTCTTTTCGCATCCCTCAATGTTTGCAAAAATACCATCACGTATGCGTGATGATGTGCTTGACATGGAAGTCAAGGAGGGAGCAGAATCGGTGGATGAAAGCGAATTCCCTGACAAAACCACAGGTGATCGTGATCGCTATAATTTCCTTTCTGGCACTAGTGCTCTATTTTGACTGGCCGGGGAAATTCGGTTCCTGGCACGCTGATCACTTTGGGCCGCCACCAGTGCCTGTGAAATTCAGCGTACGTGATGGTTTTACTGGAAAAGTCGCGGTGTTCGAGAACGACTACGACAAAACTCTGTCAGTCTCTGTGACTTTTAGCAATCCGACGTTTAAAGAGAGCAAGCAGTACAACTTGGTCATCCCTCCCAGCGAAAACAGGGAAATAGGACGGCTTGAGGGCTGGATCTTGGTGCCGGGTGAATCAATCAAACTTTCGTCAGATGGTTGGAGGACTCGGATAATTGAATACTCTGAATGACCATGGCAAAAGAACAACCCGCGCCGAAAAATTGGTTCTCTTTGTTTGCATGGGTTGTCATCGTGCTCTTGGCGCTTTCAACTGTTCACAATTTTATTAAGGGATATCGGAGCGGCTTGGAGACGCGGCAAAGGCAGACGGTCGGCTACTACCAGCAGCAATTAATTTCCGGCATAAACCAGATGCTTGAAAGGCCCGAAAATCCTATCCGCAAGAGAATTGAAGATGCTCATGTAACGGTGACTGCAAAGAGTGCGAAGGTGTCGGCATGCACAGTCTATACCGTTGATGGGAGCAATTACACTGGCGAGCACGACAGCAATATTTCTGAAATTGATTTGGTCATCACCGTAATTTGGGATGGCTGGCTTCAGCAGAAAGGCTATACGGAATTTGAAATTGTGTATGACGCGCAAAACAAGATCGTTAAGGAGACCAAGTATTTGAGATCAAGTGCAAAGGTCAATATGGAGACCGTGAACTGGTTTGCCGTGGGATATACAATTGGCGAATACATCGGCGAGGCATCACTTTAGTCAAGCCGCCTGAAGTCATCCCGTCACAGTCTGGACCATCTTTACGCTTTTCCAACCAAACGGCAGGTCCGGCCCTGCCTTTATCGGCTATGGCGCAATGCTTAAAGTGTACGGGCCGCCGATATTCTGAACGTCATCAACTTCAATCTGGTAGGCTTGCCCTGCCACCGCATCGATTGCTAAATTGGCATGATAATTGTAACCGGAAACATTCATTATCCCGGTCAAGCTGGATAGATCCGTCCCGGTGTAGATGGCCAAGATGGGCTGTTGAACGGTCGAGGCGGAAACGGAGAATGCATATGGTCCGGTGGAAGGGGCCGTCCATGTGAACCAAACGGATTTGGTTTTACCAGAATAGAAATACTGGTCACCATCGTAAGGTTCTCCATTTTCCCACGTGGCACCAAAATTATCGCCGTTGGTGGTGACATTTGATCCAGCTAAAACGGTTCGATTGATAAAATCGTCATTGGGTGGCGGTGGGGCCAGATATATTTGCAGTCCCGAAACAAGCCCGTTACCATAATACACACTATCATTTGCACTGTAACCCGATGCGCTCACCGTCAGTTCGTCAGCACCCCACGACGTTGGCAGTGTCGTTTTTAAATAAAATTGTCCGCTGGCATCTGCGAAAGTTGTTGTTCCATCCCAAACGCTGTATATCAGTGCGCCTGCGATAGGCAGGCCCGTGTTCTCAGCCAGTACTTCCCCAGTGAATGCCATGACACCCGTGTCATCACGCAGCCGATAGAAGCGCCGATTCAGCCCCGGAGGTTGCGAATCAACGAGCGAACTGACCGCACCGCCAGCGGTAAACTCGGCCACAACTTGCCAATCCGCGAGATTGGTGGAAGCTTCAAGGACATAATTATGTTCATTCAGGGTGGTGAATGCCAAGTTTACCTTATTGCCAGCCGAAAGTTCCGGTGCGCTTCCGACGGGCAACATGGTAAATCTATTTCCCAAGCAACTCTCTGCCATCTCCGTCGTCAGACCGTAAATCATTCCTCCGCAGGTCAGATCTGGAAGACTGCCCAGTTCAATGGCGTTGCCGTCGAATTTGGGCAGCAAACCTCGCAAATTCAGGCTGCCATCAAACTGCGGAGACATGTCCACGGCCAAATCTGGATAGAGCGCAAGGAATTGCGGCCCGACCAACAACGAATTGAACAGATCTTGCAGTGTTAAACGAAAATCTCCTTCCCCCTGTGCCGACTGCTGGTCGAAATTAAAAAGGCGGACCTCATTCGTCGGCCGCAAGCGGATGAAGTCGGAAGCCACCATGTATGTAATCACGCCATTGGTGAAGGCGGCGCGTGCGCTTTGCAAATCGTTGGTCGTTGAGAACGTAAACAGTTGAGGATAGTCCGTCAGCACCTGGCCGAAGGAAAGCATCCCGTTGGTGTAAAGCGCGCGGAGGTCCGTCAATTCAGCGCTGAGATTTTGGCCATTCAATGTATAAATCGAATACTCAGCGCCATACAGGGCCGCTTGGATCAGCTTGAAATCGCCATAATCCACAGTCACGTCGGCAATGGCGGTGTCGCTGCTGGTTAGGTTAAGCGTGAAATTAGTGTTGTTGACCGCGGATAAATTGCCAATGGCCGCGACAATGACCGGAAGAGCATTGGTCCGCATCTGGGCAACGAATTCGTCCGCGTTCACTCCGGTCGGAGCCAGAAAAAGTCCATTGATGTCCTTGGGCGGTGCCGAAGTCCAATTGTAAATGTCTCTCCCGGCAACTGGCAGGCTAAGGCGCGTAAGAAAGTTGGAGCCTGCCGGCAGGCTGGGAAGTACCAACAAACGAGTAATAGCATAGAAGGCGTTGGCGGTTTCATTGGTGGGTTCGAGCGCCACAGCTTGGGCAAAAGCAGTGCTGGCGTCGCCGATGTCCCGCGCGGCAAGGTCAGAGCGGCCTTGACTGATCCAAGCGTCGGCTGTGGTTTGACCCCAAGTGTTGCAACAGAATAGACCGGCAAAGAGAGAAAGTAAAAGGCGGATTTTCATGGGGCTTTGGTTTTGGGGTTTAGTGGAAACAATTCTTCTTTACGTCCAGCTTCATTCCAAGAAAGTTTGCCGGCGGAACCTCCAGCAATTTGCAGGGTAGCTTTCGGGATGGAGACAACTTGTCCTTCAGGACTGGTCAACGAAACATTGAACAAGTCGAGCGTGTTGTCGTTGCCGATCCGTGCGCGCGAGGCAAGCAATCGGGGCTTGTTCTCACCAATAATCGAAACTTCAAGGTTGCGCAATTCCAGGTGCCTAGCGGCCGGGGAAGACTGTAGCCCCTGCCGCAATGCAAACAGAGCATTGGTCAGGCATGCCGCTGAGTAAATTTGAATTTTGGTATTCTCGGCGACCAAGATCGGTAGAAGCCCGATACGAAAAAATCCATGCCGTTCATAATCGATGAACATCTGGTCGGCACAAATCTTGGCGACCGGAGACGAATCCTTCGAACTATATTCAACAATCTGCACCTCTTGCCCCGTTAACCCCAACAGTTCAGCGGCGATGGCTTCAGGCTGGGATAACACTAATCCCACACCAATCGCGCAAATTCCAAGCCAATTGAAACATTTTACTTTCACCTGGGATTTCCCGTTTTGTTTGTTGCCCAGCCGACCAGCACAGGCCATGTTCGGATTTTCCTCCTGCTCCACAGATTAGCAAGGACTTTTTTCAAGTCTGCCTTCGGTTGTTCTCTCGAATAGCGGCACTTCGTTGACTGTCTTGACTTCCAACCCCCATTTTCTTCCGGATGCGAAGACGCTTCCTCCGTGGATTCCAGTATTCTCCTTCAATTCTGATATGTTCGGCCTTCTTCCTGACCTCGCAGTTGACTCAGCCGTCCAACTCCTTCCAGAATCGCCCGGATCAACCTCTCGACAAGACGATCTTCGAGGAATAGTGCGGGACTTTTGCCCCAGTCTTGATAGTTTATCCCTCAAAATCGTCAAAGTCCAGTGCCCCATCTCTCGGTGCAGCATCTTCCGACGCGGGGCATTGCCTATTTGAAAAGCCGGGAGGAAAACATCGACTGGCCTTCAATTGCCACGATTGATTTGATTGACGAGCACCACGAGCTTTTGGCTTGGGGTGTCGAGGATGCTTTTGATAACAATCAGCATCAGTTGGTTATTCAATTTGTCCGCGCTCTGGGGCATGCGTTGGGCATTCGTGGCTACAACGATCTTCGTGTGCGTCTTGGCAGAATGGCGGTCCACTCAGCCAAAGCCATAGGAAACTCAAGAGATATCGCCCGCGCGCTTATCACGAACGAGGCTTGGGTTTACTTTTTTTGGTCTGACTACGACAAATGTCTGGCTGCGTTGTCAGAGGGCTTGGCTGCGGCGCGCGCAGCGAATGACCCAATTTTGATTGGCATGGGTCTACGTCTGACGGCACAAGTCGCCAAGGAGCGCAATAACTTGGAGGAGTCAAAAGAGCTTTTATTGGAAGCGCTGAATATTTTCAATAATTCCGACGATGATTATCAGCTTGCTATCACAAATGGCACATGGGGAAGCCTGCATCGAGATTTGCGTAAATACAAAGAAGCCGAAGCGAGTATGCGTGAAGCTCTGCGCATAGCCTCGGGCCTGAAAAACGCCGAGGAATTGCAGTCTGTCCAATGTCAAAAACTGACCAAGATCCTGATTGAGTTGAAGCGTCTGCCGGAAGCAGAGGAGTTTAACCTGAAAGCGGAAAACATCCTTGTTCAGTTGCGGCGTCAGGTGGGGGTAGCCTATTGCAAACTGAATCTTGCTCGAATCGCCGAGCAACGTGAAGATCTCTCAAAAGCTTTGGTGTATGCCAAGGAAGCCGAAACGCTTTTTGTACAATTTGGGGACCGGCGTGAAATTGCAGCAGATCTGCAACGAATCCAGGAAAAAGCTGCTAAGCTGAAATCGAGCGCTGCCCCTTCAAAGCAGGCTTGAATACGTCTGTTTTCAAGAGGGCTGATCTGCCTTTTAAAACTTCACCTTCTGCGCCATCGCTTGACTGTGCTCGTTTCGCACATGCCCATAGGTTTTCATTGCCAAAGCCCGCCGGCCTTGTGACCGAGCGGTGCGATTTCTTTTGGCTTTGGTTATTTGGCGACGGCAGGGGGTGTTGAAAACGTCACTTTCTGCGCCATGGCGACGGAATGCTGGTCACGCAAATGTCCGTAAACTTTCATGGCCAGTGCTCCGCCGTCCTTGTGACCCAACCAGCGTGAGACGGTGGGAATGTCCACGCCAGATTCGATGCAAGTTGTGGCGAAGAGATGGCGGAGATCATGGTTTGTGATATGTGGAATGTTTATTTTTGTGCAAGCAGACCGTAGTGCTCCGTTACAGGTCGAGACCTGCATGACTCGGTCATATTGAGCAACGTTTTCTCTTTGCTTTTTCAGCCGTTCCAACAGTTGGCGCATTTCGATGACCATAGGGACGACCCGGACAGACCAGTTTTTCGTTCCGGTCTCCTTGTCTCCACGCACAAGGATTTCTCCTGTTTCAAAATTGCAGTCAGCCCATTTGACGTTGGCGGCCTCTGACTTCCTGAAGCCACCATACGCCAGAAATTCAATCAGGTCCGCCGCATCTTGGCTGAAGCGTTTATTGACCGCACGAACTTGCTTCACAATTGCAGCAAATTGTGCGCGTGAAGGCAGATGCAATGGTTCGACGCGGATCTTCATCGTTTTGATGGCGTTGGCTGGATTGTCGTAGCGGATGCCAGACTCGATGGCGATTTCAAAAATCTTTTTAATGGTCTGAACGGTCTTGTTGAAATTGATGGCGCTCGATTTGTAGCCGTGCGCCCAATCGAGGCAATCCTGCCGGGTGATGCGACGGAGGTCGGTTTGGAGGATGGCAGCCCAGGTTTTCCGGATGACGCTGATTCTCTCTTTGCGATGCTCCTTGGTTCTGGGTTTGAGCGAGACATCCTTTTCGACTCGCCCGCTGAACAGGGTCATCGCCTCAGCGAATGTCATCTTCCCTTCGGTGTAGGCCGCGTTCAGCTCGGAGTTGCCGCGTTCATTCTTCTCCAGATCGGCCAGTCGCAATTTGGCCACGGACAAGGTTTTTGTCTCCAGTGAACGACGAATAAGCTTGCCGTTTATGCGGATTCGTGCGAATAAAAAGCCGGACGGATTATAACGAACCAGATTCGTTATCGGTGTTTTCTGCCAGATTGCAGTCTTTGATTCAGACTTGCCTGCGTTCATGCAAGGAGTATCAGATTGCAGTATCAAATTGTCAACATTGACAATGCTAGAAACAGCTTAAATCCTTTAAAACAAATGGAATGGAGAGGTGGCAGAGTGGTTTAACGCGCACGCCTGGAAAGCGTGAATACTCAAAAGGTATCGGGGGTTCGAATCCCCCTCTCTCCGCCATTCAACAAAATCAATGGTTTTGTTGAATTTCAGGTGTCAGTGGCAACGTTTAGTGGCAACAAATCCACCCTTGTTTGGGGTTATTTACCAGTGTCATCCGGGTCAGATTTTGTCTCCCATTTGCACTGTTCGTTGAACCAAAACACTGGCAAGATGAAAAAGCTACACGCCTCCGAAACATGGTTGTTTGCAGCTTGCCGATTTTGAAAGTTAGACCCAATTGCCGCCGACATTCCCCCTCCTGTGAAAAATGCGAACATTTTTATTGATGTTGACCTGACGCTTGTTGACGGTCAGGGACGTTTGCTTGATGGCGCGCGAGAAGCATTGCAACGGCTTCGTGACGAGGGCTGCCATCTTTTTCTCTGGTCATCCGTCGGCGTCGAGTATGCCCGGAAGGTTGCCGGGTTGCACAGTCTCACCGATTTTTTCGAGGGCTTCGCGGCGAAACCAGACATCATTATTGATGATATGCCGAACACGGCCCAGGCACCATTCGTTTACAACGTCCATGAAGAAACATCCTGGCAGTCGTTGGTGGAGCGGATTATTGACAAGCACATTGACTGAGGAATTGACAGCGCAGGCGCGGTTTGCAGCGACAGTAAACCTGCCTTCGTTCAGTGCTTTTTACCAGTGTCGTTTTGGCCGGGATTTGCCTGAATTTCACACTGCTCAATGAACGCCAGAATGCTGGCAAGATGGAA
>Ga0181520_10003374_pt1 | contig 28192 bp, 17 predicted proteins | sample PEATcosm2014_Bin_29_FD_132451 | JGI IMG/M metagenome (GOLD analysis project Ga0181520, IMG submission 132451) | Peatland microbial communities from MTU Mesocosm Facility, Houghton, MI, USA - PEATcosm2014_Bin02_30_metaG | ecosystem: Environmental > Terrestrial > Soil > Wetlands > Peat | place...
CGAGGCGGTTTTCGGGCCTTCGGCGACGCTTCATCCTGAAACGGCGTTTGCCCCGGCGGGATTGATTGACTTCGTCCTCCTGGGCGAGCCGGAGAAGCCGGCGCTCGATCTGGCCCAGGGCAAGCTGGTCGAAAATCTCGCGTATGTTGCAAATGGCGTCGTGCACTGTTTGCCGCGCCGGCTGCTGGAGCCGCTGGATTGGCTGCCGAGACCGGCGCGGCAACTGCTCAATCCGCACGATTACGTGGCGCCCTTTTCACGTGACTATCCCTTCACCGTGGTCGTCACCTCCCGCGGCTGTCCCTACGCGAAGTGTGCGTTCTGCCCGCAGTTTGTCTGGGCCGACCGCCGGGTGCGCGGCCACAGCATCGAATATGTGCTGGCGGAGATCGAGGAAGTCGTGCGGCGCGACGGTTATCGTGAGGTCTTTTTCCGCGACCAGACCTTCGCCTACGATCGGGCGCGCACGCTGGCGCTTTGCGACGCGATGCAGCGGCAGGGGCTCCGGATCACGTGGCGGGCGTCGACTCGCGTCGGCGACGTCGACGCCGAACTGCTCGCGGCGATGAGACGAGGGGGCTGCCGCCAGATCAGCTACGGTTTCGAAAGTTCGGCGCAGAATGTGCTGGATCGGAATTGCAAGGGAAGCACGATCGAGCAGGCGTTTCGCGCAGCCGCGCTGACCCGCGCCGCGGGAATCGAGGTCGTGGGCAACTTCGTGATCGGACTCCCCGCGGACACGCGCGAAAATCTGCGGCGGATCGCTCGTCACGCGATCCGTCTCGGCTGTGATTTTGCCCAATTCATGACGCTGCAGACCTGGAGCGACCGCGCCGGGCCGCCGATCGACGCGCTGCCGTTTGATGAATTGGCGCGCCTTTCCGCCCGCGCGTACCGCCGCTTTTATCTGCGTCCGGCAGTAATTCGCCGCATTCTGCCGCGGCTGGCCCGACCGCGGATCCTTTGGGCAACGCTGCGCAGCGCCTACCGAATCATCACGGAACGACAAATTTATTGAGGTTCGTCGTCCGCCGCCCGGCGCCCAGCGGGCGCGGTCCACGTCACGTCGTCGGGCGTCGACCGACGAAAATCGTGCGAAACAGGCCGCGCAGATATTGCCACACGAACCGCGGCCGGACGTTGCCCCGCAGGGCGCCGAGATGGGCGTTCCAGATATAGAAGCGGCAATAGAGGTAAAATTGCGCCCAGGATATGCGCCGCTGCGAGACTCCGGGAAAATGCAAATTGGACCTCATCTGCGGATGAGAATACGACCAGTCTTCGTGCAACAGCCGCAGCCCGGCGTCGCCGCGCTGGGCCATGTCGTAAAATTCGGCGCCGGGAAAGGCGACGAGTTGATTGACGGCCAATCGATCGGGTCGCAGCGAAAGCACGAGGCGGCGCGTGGTCCGAAGCGTCGCCGGCGTTTCGCGCGGCCCGCCAAGAATCACGTTGGCCAGTGCCTTGATGCCCGTCCGGCGGCAGATTTCAATGGCGCGCCGGATCTGCTCGACGGTGATGTCCTTGCCGAGCGAAGAGAGCACTTCCTGATCCCCCGATTCGATGCCGACGTTGACCGCCAGGCAGCCGGCCCGCGCCATGGCGGCGAGCACCTCTTCGTCCATGCGGTCCACGCGGGTCTGCGCCACCCACTCGACGGCGCGCTCCGGCCTGAGCCCTGCCAGGAGCTCGCAAATCCGCAAGGCCCGCGTGCGATCAACCGTGAAAGTCTCGTCGACGAAGGCGAAGGTGCGATGGCCGGCGGCCAAGCCGCGTTCGATCTCCGCTAGCACCGACTCGACACTGCGGTAACGCATGCGGTTGCCGTGCGCCCGAGCGCAGAACCGGCAACGGTACGGGCAGCCCCGCGCTGTGATTACGGGAATCGATGTGCCGCGCAGCGGATAAAAACCGGAGTAGCGATTGACCTCAAAGTAATGCCAGGCCGGGAAGGGCAAGGAATCGAGATCATCGAGCAGGTCGCGCCCGGGCGTCCGATGCACCTGCTTGTCCTCGCGATATGCCATCCCGGCGACGCTGGCAAGACTTTCTCCACCCCCAAGCGCGGCGAATATTTCGCGCAGCGTCGGTTCGCCCTCGCCGATCGCGGCGCCGTCGAATTCTGGATAGCGACGCAATGTCTCCTCAGGCAAAACAGAAACGTGCGGACCGCCGATGATCGCCTTCACGCGAGGATGGGCCGCTTTCGCGGCCCGCGTCGCCCGTGCCGCGTATCCGATTTGGTACGTGTGAGCGGTGAAGAGCAGCAAGTCGGTCTCCAATCCCGCAACCGCGGCCGCAAACGACTTCGGCGACAACTCGTTCAGGTTCGCGTCGAAGATCGCCAATTGCACGTCGCTCGGCGCCGCCGCGGCCAGGTAGGCCAGGTTCAGCAGAAGGATCTTTTCCTTACGCAAAAACGGGAACGGGGGCAGAATGAGGTGCGCGCGCATAGTTTCCTTTCGCCGCGCACCTCTCCGGCGAACGTTGCTGGGCGGTCCCAGGTGCGCGGCAGCAGATTATATCGGCGGTTGGCGCGGCGAACAAGTTGACCACCCTCGATCGTGGCCTATAATGAAAGACGGAGCCGGTGATCGGCGGGGCGATCCGGGACCGGCGGGAGGGCCCTGCTTCGACGGCCGCGATTTTTCGGCATGGCCGCGGGGGATTCTGTTATCGCGATTTCCAACAATCACCGCAGCGCTGGCGCGGCGCCGCTCTCGAGCCCGCCAGATTCCGCAAGGTCGCGGCTCGATCGTCCGTGGATGCGCATGCTCCAACGCGGGGGCGAATGGCTGCACGGCAAACCGCCCCTGCATCTGTTGTTCGCCCTGGCTGATATTTTGGCGTTCAATCTGATCTTATATGAACTGATTAGAGCAATCGTTCTTTATCCGCTGAAATTCTACTCACTATGGGAAATTGCACTGTGGGCGTTGCTGTTCCTGGGCGCCGTCGTCAGCGCCCAGTTGGTCGGTCTGTGGGGCGAGCGGAATTCCTGGCGGCAAGTGAGTTTTCAGATCGCCAGCGTCGGGGGCTTCATCGCCTTCGTGGCCGTCGAATCGAACCGGGTCGTGACCGCGAAAGGTTTGGATTTTTCCTGGCTGCGGCCCGAGGTGATCAAGGTGCCCTATTGGACCAAGCTGCTGGCGCCGCTGTCGCCGGGGTACACGGCGTTGTTTTTCGCCGGGGTCGTGGCGTTGGTGTGGACGGCGCATCGCACGCCGCGCAGCCCGTGGTTGCCGTTGTTGCCCGCCATGGGCGCGCTGTTGCTGACTTGGAAAATCGCGCAGGTGTTTGCGCCCTTTATCGGCTGGTCCGTAGGCGGCGTCGGAGCGCCCGTCCGGCCGCAGGGGACGCTGGTGTTTTATTTGATCATGTTCGCCGGGCCGGCGATCGCCGTCGTTTTCCTACTCTGGCGGCGTTCCTTTTCACTGGCCTTTCGGCTCACGCCGTTGGCGTTCCAAATCACGCTGATCGCCCTGCATTATATGGGCACGCTGCCGGTCGCGTCGATCTATGACGTATTTCCCGTGGCCGTCGATCCGCACATCGCGGTGACACGCACGCCGGGCGTGTCGGTCTATTATCCGCCGCCCGGCACGAAGGTCGATCCGTCGTTTCTGTTTCTGCGCAAGCTGCTGGTCGCGCCGCGCACGATGTATCTGAACTACGGCCCCACATGCGGTCTGTATGCCATTGACCGACGAATGCGCGGAGCCCGGCAGATTCCAATTCCGGGACTGATGCGCGACCTTCAATTCGCCCCCGGTCGCGACGAGTTGTGGGGTCTCAACTGGCTTGACGGCGACTTTCTGGCAATCGGCGCCGAACCGCTGGCAATCCGTTGCCGGCGCGATATGTTCGGCGACGGCCTCACCACGCCGTACAACATGCTTGTTGACGGAAGCCGCTTGTTCGTCTCCAACGTCACCCTTCCGATCGTGGCCGAGTTCGGCTGGGATAATCCGGCCGATCCCTGTTCGTTGCGGCTGCGGCGGTCATTGGATCTGCACGCCTCCGGATTCACGAAGTTCACCGACGGCGCTTTTGGGATGTACCTTGATCGCGACACCGACCGCCTCTACGTCAGCGTCGGCCTGGTGGCGGACCGCAACCTGTCCGCGATTGCGGAAATCGATCTCGCGACGTTCGCGGTCAGCCGCGACGTCAAACTTACGGCGGGCAACCCGATCTTTCGGATTGCCGGGCGCCGCAGCTTCTGGGCGCCCAGCTATTACAACGCCGAGATGCATGAGGTTTCGCTCGACACCATGAAAATACTGCGGACCATCCCCGCCGGCCCCAACTTGGTGTCGTTGGTGCAGGACGAACGACGCGGACTCTTCTACGGCCTGTGCCGGGCGCCGGGTACGATGCAAGTGATCGACGACGCCAGCGGCCGAATTATTAAGGAGGTCTACGTCGGCGCCAAACCCGAACCGCTGTGGTTGGATCGCGAGAACGACCGGGTCTACGTGGCGAGCGGTGTCGGCATACTGGAAATCGACTTGCCGGTTTTCTTGGGCGAAAGACCACCGGCCGTAGTCGATTCGCCGCCGGCCGCGCCCGGCCCAAACTAGCTCACGAATCCTCTTCGAACAAACGTCGGCGATGAAATAGTGCAACGTGTAATAATGTGCGAGCAGGAAGGGGGCATCGCTGCTTGTTTGCAACGGGCGGCTCGATTACTATCGCCGTCCGTGCTTAGCGCCGTGGCGTTGGGGCTGCCGACGAAGCGGTTCACGGTTGTTTTTTTTTGGCGCGGCAGGCTGGCAAGGAGATATTGCTGGGGAGGGCGACCATGCGTAGATGGGTTGGGACGCGCTTTGCAAGCGTTCTAACGCCAAGCTTCTATTGCCCGGCGATTTGCGGTTTTGCGCTTTGGGGCGTACTGGTCAACTACCGTCACATTCCGCACGGAATCGTTTTTCTCCATTACGTTTTCGCCGTGCTGGCCGTGTTCTTTCTCGGCATTCTAGTCGAGCGACGCTACGGCGGCTCCTGGCGCGAACGCTCGCTCCCGTGGACGATCGCGTTAGGGTACGTCGGGATCACGCTGGGCATGAACAGCAATGTGCTTTTTTTCTTCCTCCTGTCTTCCGCCTACTATCCGTTTCCGCGCCCGGATCATCCCGATCTGCGCGTTTTTATGATGTACACGGCGCCGTTGGCGTTCGCCTCGATCTTTGGGTTGATGGGAGGCCGGCTGTATTCCTATCTAACGGAGTCGCCAAATCGACGTGAAGAAGTCGCCCGGGGCGTTCTTGGCTTCGGGATCGGACTTGCCGCTGCCAACGCTGCCGTCGCGTCCAGTTGGATCGCCGCCCTTTTTGTCTCGTTGACTTTGTTCGCCGCGATCATACCTCGCTCCGGGACCGGCGTCGTCGTCTCGCTGGCGCTGGTCGCCGCGTCGTTTGGGCTGCATTTGCGCCAACCAGATCTCGTTTATCTCGGCAGTTTGCAAGATGCGCGACTGGAACAGACCGTTGACTCGCCTTACACGCGCAGTCACTTCTATACCTACGCTGGCGGAAATTGTGTAGCTCTGGCCAACAGCTTTCACGCGATCACGTACAATTGCCTTGACCGCAATCGCTTGCCTCGCGGCTTGAGTTATTTCTTTCGGGCGCTGGTCGGCGGGCTTGCTTCATATCGCGCATTGGTGGTTGGGCGGACGCTTGGAATGTATCCGAACCTTCTGTTGGCTGCCAATCCGAATGCGGAACTCATTCAGACCGCGGAGTTCGATCCGAAGCAAGCCGCCGCGGTCGAAAAAAGATTCGACCCGCTGACCGTTCCGCCGCAGGACCGAGGGCGGATCCGGTATTTCGCCGGCGATCTTTCCCGATTCGTATTGGCCCAGCGACAAAAGTATGATGTGGTGTTCTTCAACGGAATCGGACTCTCGCAATATCAGATCCCCTTCGCCTTTCCTTACCAGGAGCAAAATCTCTTTACGAGCAAGGTGTTGGAGCGCCTGTTCGCCGACGTGCTGGATCCGCGTGGCGCGTTGGTGCTCGACTGGGGCGGTCGCACATTGCAGGAGCAGAATTTCATACGCGGCGTTCTTCCGAAAGGCATCTATTCCGCCGCGTTCTGGTACGTACTTGCCGATCCGCCGTTCACCGGCACGCCGTTGACGTACGTCGTCGCTTCGCGCGACCCGAATTTGATCGCGAGAGTGCGAGATCACGCGGCTCGGGCCAGCTACTTCAACGACATCACCGACGCGACGGTGGAATACCGCCCGATTTCGTGGGATCGACCGTTCCTGCGACCAGAGGTCGTCGAGCCGCAACTGCTAGGTCTCGCGTTCATGTTTCTTTGCTTGCTCGCGGGCCTTGCCGTATTGCGTTTTCGGCCGACCTTCCTGTTTCCCTCGCAGCCGACCGCGCAGCCTTGGCTGGCGGGCGTAGCGGCCGTCTGTTGGTTTATCGATGCCGCCGCGCACCAAGCGCGCCAAATGGTCGGTTACGGATACGCGTGGCCGGTCATGGCTCTGGCCTTTTGCGGTGCGGTCGCCGCGGGGATGCAAGCGCCGGCGCGGCTCTGGCGGCGGCGGCCCGGCAAAATCGCGTTGACCATCGGTGCGGCATTGAGTCTGGCGGCGAGCACGGCCGACCTGACCGGGCCCGGTGCGCTTGTTCCTGTGTTGCTGGCGGGTCTGCTCGGTGGGGCTTGCTGGGGAATATCTCTTGACGCCGGTCGTCATGGTTCCCTTCCGGCGTTGTTCGGCGGAGTCACGGCCGGATTTGCGCTCGACCTGACAACGACATTTTTTGTGGGTTTCACCGGCGGCGTGATTGTCGCCTGCCTGTGCGCACTCTTGCTCATTTGGTCTTCAGGGGTGGGCGGCGGACACCTCGCGCGCGCTTGAGGTCTGGGGCGGCAATTCATCGCCGAGCGCCGGCAACGCGACAAGCGGCTTCGAGAGTGGAATTTTCCATTGCAGCGCCGCGACGCGAACAATGGGGATAGTCTCTCCAGGGCCGAACGCCCAATGCACGAATTCCTGATTGAGTTTCCGGTAATTCCATGTGGCGAGGAGTGTCAGCGGCCCCGTGACGTCGGCGGGCAGCGACACTTCGAAGTGGTCGGCCGTGTGTTGTCCGAAGTCGACCTGCCGCTGGATGATTTTCTTCGCGATTTGCCAGACCCGATTTTGTCGCACGATCTGGCCATCTTCGCCGATCATATAACCGCCCATGCGGCGTGCGTCTGGCGGAATCACATGGTCGGCGCCAGGTTGGCCTGACGCGAAAACGACGCGCCCCGCGGAATCGGTTAATAAGACCTCGAGCCACGCCTCGACCAGATCCAACGGCGCCGCCGGAAACGCATGATCGACCCCGACGTTCGCCGTCCAAATCACGAATTGGAACCGCTCGCCGGCGGCCGGCGCGGTGCGGGGTTCATAATGCATCTCGAGCCAGCGGCGAATCGCCGTGTCGCCGCCCAACGCGCTTACCTGGCCCCAGGCGTCAAGGTGAAGCGGAAAGTCGCCTTCAATGAAGCGTCGCGTGAATTCAAGTTGCTCCGAATCGTGATTCGCATAGGGAACCGCTGTGTTGGAACCGGGGAAACGGTGGTTCCTGCCCGAGCCTTCCAGACCCAGCGTGCGGCGCGGCTGCATGTGACAATCGATGCACCGACTGCGCGTGAATCCGGTTTCCTTGGTCGGCCTAATTTGCAGGCGGTGGCAAGCCTGGCAAAAGTCATCGGAAGAAAGAAGATCGTTGTTCAGCGCGCGACCGTGGCCATCCGGGTATAGCGATACGGCGAATCGGGAAAACGGCGGCGTCTGGCCCGTAGCATCCGGCGCCAGCAACGCCAAATGGCGCAGGTTCGGGGTCATCCGCACGATGCTCCGACGTTGGTCCGCCGGGAACCCGACGCCGGAAATCACATGGCAATGCACGCATGAAAAATTATTGCGCCGGGCAAAATCTTCGTAGTTGAGGCGGGAGTCGAATAGCGATTGCGGATGATGGCAACCGGCGCAGAGATTCGCGTTCTCGACGCCGATTTCCGTCACCATCAGCCCGAGATTCTTCTGGAAATATGGCGTCATCACGGAACGGTTGTGCACTGACTTGAGATGATCTTCGAGCGCCGCGGGGTGGCAGGCTTTCGGCTTTCCGCAGGACTCGGTTAGATCGAGAAGTTCCGGTCGCGCCATCGCAATAGGCATGATGCGCTCGCCCGGTTCGCGCGCCGCCATCGGGAGCGTCGAAAGGTGAAGATCGTATGACGGGTTGCCCAGATTGGCGTCAACCACGATGACGAAAGCAAACAATGCGGCGACGAACGCCGGAACTCGTGCGCGCCGGATTATCTTCCGTGCGGTCTCGGCGGTTCGTCCATCGGCCAGTTCCGCGGCGACCGCCGCCGCCGCAGTCGCGAGAAATGCCAGCGACGTCGCCCGATGCAGCCAGAAAGCGGCGCGCGCGCCCCGCCCCATCCCCATAATGAATATCTCGATCCCCGAGTAAAGGGCGAGAAAGAAAAGCCTCGCGGCGAGGAATCGCAACGCCCGATTGGCGAATTTCGCCGCGTTCGACGGCCAGGCAAGCGGACCGAAGCCCGCTGCGAAAACGGTTCCCACAACAAGCGCGGCCGTCGATTGGAAACAAAAAAGAGCGGGCGCGGCACAGGCCAGAAGCAGCGCTGCGATCTTCGCGAATTGCTTGCCGGACACGGCGCCGCTGCGGCGACCCCGCCTCCGGATCGCCGCGATGAACGTGACCGCCCCCCACGCAATTGAAACCGCCGGGTGGACAAAAAGATTGATTTCGTACGGGAGCGACCACGACTGCGAAAGCAACGCCCACAGCCCGGACATTGTCGAAAAGACGCCCGCCGTCAGAAAGACGGCGTTCCCGCAGGCTGACGGCGTTGTGACTGCATCCGCTCTCATCGTTTTCCCGCCGACTCCCGCTTCAAACTATTTGCTCTGCCTGGCCTTTGCAAGCGCGATCCCGCCGCGAGCCAGCAGGACGCGGCCGCCGGCCACGTTCGCCGTCGCCAGGCGGCCCCGCCGACCCATCCCGAGCGACTTCCGCCGGCGGAAACACGAATCCGGCGAACGGCGCCAGCGCCACGGGATCAGCGAACGATGCTCAGCGCCGTCAAGAATGTCGGCACCTCGATCTGGATGATCCCGAGCTTGCTCGCCACAAACAACAAATCGTTTTCCTTTTCGTAAGCCAGGGCGCCGGGTCGCGCGCCGATCGGCGCCCGGGCCAACGTTTTTCCAGTGGCGTAATCGATGACGAGCAGTTCGCCGGCGACCTTGGACGCCGCGTAAATCAAGCCGCGAGCGCGATCGAATTTCAGCGACAAGATATTTGCCGCCGCCTTGATCGAGCGCACGATTTCCATTTTGGTCAGCGAGATCTCGAAAATGCTGTCACGATAATAACTCGGAAAGAGAATATTGTTCGTTCCTTCCACAGGTTCAATGGTCATGCCGCCGGGCGCCCGCACTTCGCGCGTGATTTGGAATGTCAGCGGATCGATTTCGATGAACCCCGTCAAGTAGCGTCCTTCCAGCATGGCCGTCGTCGCGTACAGCTTCTGCCCGAGAGGGTCGAAATAAATGCCGTAGACGCCGTCCGTGAACCGGGTGTAACCGCTCGCGAAAAGATTCATGGTTCGTTCGGGAACAACGCGGCACTGTTCGTCAAGAATGCCGGCGTCGTATTCAGCGACGAGCGGATACGTCACATTGGATAAATAGACCGTTGTTCCGTTGACAGCCATATTCCAGGGCGTCAGCAGTCCGTCCGCTCGCAGGCCGATGCTGCAATGCGGCTTTAATGAATGTGCGTCGACGACTTGCCACGTCGACTTTTCCCAGTTAAGAACCCAGAGATATTTCCCGTCCGGCGCCAGGACAGTATCGCGGATCAATCCGTCGAAACGCACTTCACGAGAAAGGCCGGTCCGCCGGTCGATCCGGATGATTTGCGAGACGCCCAACGGGCCGAATGTCGCGTAGATAGCCGCGGGAGTCACAAGGAGATTCCGCGCGAACGAAAACACATTCGGGTTGCTTCGGCCGGGCGGGAAGATGACGGTTGCGCCAGGAATCCGCGCCGCGGCGTTTCCGCCGACAAACGGCGGATGGCCCGGCAAATCTCCAATGTAGCAAAGGAAAATCAGCGTCAGGTGAAAGACAATCGGCGCCAGGCGGAAGGCCAAGCGATAGAATCGCAGAGTGTACAGCAAGAAAAACACGGCGGGCGGAACTGCAAAACAAATCACGTACATCTTGTAGCCCCAACCGCCGAAATCGACGAACATGTCCGTGACCCGCAATAGCACCAACGGCGCCGCGATCGCGGCGGCGAATCGCGTGGCGCGGTTTCCCGGATCACGCAACGACGCGAACGCCATGGCCGCGAACAGCGCCAGACAGGAACCAGCAAAAACAGGGGCATGGCGTACATGCATCAGCAACCAGAGCGGCGTCTTGATGATCTCGACGCGGAGCCAACTGAAATCGACCTCTGTCGCCTTCGGCGTAATTCGCGTCAGCGGAACCAGCGCGAGCGCGACCGCGGCGACGACGAACAGTTGCACGACGGTGTGCGAAATGGGCTGGCGCTCGCCCCAAAGACGGGCGCGCCCTACGGCCGCGAATAGACCGGCGAACAACGCGCCGAGCGCGGCGGCGAGCGCCAACGAGCCCTCGCCCAGTTGGGCAAACAGCAAATTCTTCAGGGCGAAATAGAACAAGATGTTCAACGCTACCGCGTCGAACAACACAAGAAACGTCCGCCCGGCGCTCGCGCCGAGGGAATTGCTATCGCTCGCGTGGAAATCCAGAGTTGCAGTCCTTGCCGACGTCGTTGCCATAAGCGTAGGCTGGCGACGTTGCGGTTGTCAAATGCCGGACGCGCGCGGCGCCAAGGCAACTCGGCAATTTGAGTCGTGTTGGAGCGGCGGGGCGCCGGAGCAGGCAATCGGGGCAGCGAGAGCATGATTCTGGCCGCGTCCCGCGGATTGTCGACGGATTGGAAGCGCGGGAGAGAAAAGCCAAACATTTGGCGGCTGGTCTGCAACAAAAGCCCTGAAATTCACCGATGCGACAGTTCAGAGCGGTCGGATACGACGGCGCCGTTTTCGAACGCCTGCTGAAACGGCGCGATTGTTACGAACCGGCTGCCTGGCCGGCCGACCTCGGAATCCGCTTCCTACGGCGTATCCTCTTTCGGGAAAAATACGGTTGGGCGCTCGCTCGCAACATAATTCTTGCGGATCAGAGATTCGATGCCGACTGCTGTCGTAGGATCCCTGGCGTCGTAAACCACGGCGCCAAATCCGCGTCGACGCAACGTTTGCGCGACAAGACTCACGTAGGAATTCTTGGGGTCGTCGCGCACCGACGGCCGAAAATAGAGATAATTGCCGAGAAGCGCGTGAAACGCGCCAAACCCGGTCCAAGCATCCAATATCGGCTTATCGGCGGGCACGGCGGACATCAACGTTTGCACGGTCGCCACTTGTTCCGATCGCCCCTTGTAAAAATCCCGCGTATTGAACTGGCCAAGACAAAGCGTCGCGGCGACCACGATGATGGGATAGGCCCACGAGACGGCCGTCCAGGAGCGTCGCGCCGCCAACATCGCGAAAAACGCCACCAGCGGCAAAAAAAAGTGCGGGGCCACCCATGTCACCAGCAATAACTGCGCTGTCGCCAGCGGCGCAATCGTCGCCACGAGCTTTGCCGGAGCGTTCTGCGCATCAATGTCGCGCCAGCGCCAAAAACGGACGCCGATGGCGTCAACAGCGCCGACGACAAACACCGGCAACGTCGAAAGGCCGACCAATTCGACGGTTCTCCTGCTGTAAGGAACCAAAAACTCGGTATTCAATATGTTCTGCGGAAAGAGAAAAACCGAGAGCATGGCGCCGGATTTCAGAAGACCCGCCATTTGAAGCGCCACAAACGCGAAACCGAATGGGGCGACGGTCAAGACGCCGAAAACCGTCATCCGCGCCCAGCGACGCGCGGACGGAAGCCGCGCCGCGTGAAAGTTGAATACCTCGAAAAGGCCGGCGATAGCCAACATCACGAGAATCGTCTTGGTGACGATTGCGAACGATAGGCCGCACGCCAGACCGGAAAGGTACATAAAGAACGGCCGTTCGCCGCCGCTCTCGGCATAAACGACAAAACACATCGTCGCCCCGAGCATGAACGCGGCGCCGAAGACATCGGGACGCATCTCCACCAAGCTGTTTCCGACCCAGGGCGACGCCAGGAACAACGTCGTCGTCAACCACGCGGCCCCGGACGACCGGCCGACCCGGCGGCCAAGCCACCAGACTTGCCAGACGGTGAGCAATACGACCGGAAGGAACACGACGCGGACGATGCCCGGAAGGTCGGCGCGCGGCCCGAACCAAGCAAAAACGGGATATAGAATAAAGTTGTACATTGGCAAATGCGTGTGAAAGTAGTCGCGAATCGGCCACAGTCCGCGTTGCATCAGCCAAAGGATCTGCAGGTTCTCATATTCGTCGACATTAAATGCGCCGAGCAGGATCCAGTACGCCTCACGCGCCAGCAGCAGGCCGGTGGCAACCATCAATCCCGACTTCGTTATTCGCTCAAGTTGCGCGCGTCGTCGGTTTTTGCTTCCAGTCATTTCCTGCGCCGGGTAATCACGGATGGCGTATTTTTTTCCCGCCGCCGATCGGAACAACGGAATGTTCCGATCAGTGGCCTTTCTTGAGGAAGGCCGCCAATACAACACATTCCCCACCCGTGGTTTCACGCTATCGAAATCGCTCCGACGTGTCAACGCGCTCGAGGATTTCATGACGCGAGGACCGTAGTTTTTTGCAGTCATTCGGCCGGCTGTCATGCGCGGGGGCCGCGACACTCGGCCTGGGAGTCGACCCGGGCAACCGCGGCGATTCGAACGCCGGCGCCGGACCAGGTCGCCAAGTCGACACAGGCCATGGCGCCAGGATTCTGTTTGCGGGTCCTGGGCACGCCCGACGGCAAGGTCATCGGCGATTGCCTGCCGCGCCGCCGTCATAAGGAGATCTGCCCCAACCTTCCGTTCGCGGCTGAACACGGTCGAGCGCTGGTATCGCGACCTCGCCGACCAGCGCGTCCGGCGCAGTTCGTTCTCCGTGCAGGGCGCGGCCCTAACAGTGGGGCCGTTGATGTCCGCCATTTCGCTGAAATATTAACTACGTAGCGCCTCCGTGAACCGGGGCTTTCGTCTTCCTCTGCTTTTGCGCTGCGGCTCTTCCGGGCTTTTCGCCCCGAGGCATTCGCAATGCCGCGGGAGCGTCAATCGACCTCCCCATGATCGTGAACTGACCCAGACCGCCCTCGACAACCGCGATGATAAGTTGTTTACTTTTTTTGATGAATTGCTGCGGCGCGGCGCCCGCGGCAACTTGCGTTGCGTTAGATAAAGGGAACTTTCATGCGGCGTTACGAGGCCCGGCGGGAAGGTCGTTTTCTCCCGGGATACCGCCTGGCCCAGGCTCTCGCGCGACGCGCGTGTTTGCGACTCAAGGGGCCCTCCAACCTCGGCATCTTGCTAACTCACCGGTGCAACTTCCGCTGCGCATTCTGTCGTCTGCCCGATTTGCCGACAGCCGAAATGTCGACCGGTGACGTCGTACGCGTCATCGAAGAGTTTCACAAGCTGGGCGCCGTCCGATTGGGCCTAAGCGGCGGCGAGCCGCTGCTGCGCGATGACCTTGGCGAGATCACGGCCCGGGCGGCGGAAATGAATTATGTTGTCAGCGTCAACACCAACGGCTGGTTTCTCGAGGAGAAATTTGAAGCAGTCCGGCAGGCCGATGTAATTGTCTTCAGCCTCGACGGACCGCCCGACGTTCACGATCGCTCTCGCGGCGCAGGCGCTTGCGAGAGATTATTTGCCGGACTTGACCGCGCACAGCGGGCGGGGAAGCGGCTGGCGGCCATCGTCGTGGTCACCGCGCTTAATCTCGACCGGCTGCGCGAAACGCTGCAGTCCGTGGCCCGTTTCGGGGCGCGCGCGTATTTGCAACCGGTGACGGCCTGCGACATCAGCGGCGAATTGCCTGCCAATCTTCGCCCCGAACCGTCGGCCTTTCGTCGGGAGATCCAAGCGATCGTCGCGGACCGGCGCAGGTTGCCGCTGGCCTCGTCGCCCGCGTTTCTGAAGCACCTGTTGCGTTATCCAGATTTCAGCAACGGCATTAACTGCCTTGCTGGACGCGATTTTGTTTATGTGACGCCGGATGGCCATCTCACCCCTTGTCACGTTTCCTTTTTGTCGCACGAACAGCCGTCGATCCTGGCGATAGGCGGCGTCGCACAAGGATTACGCAGTTTGCGGCGACGCGCGTGTTCGGGATGCGCGATCAGTCCGTATGTGGAACAGAACCTGCTGGCGATGCACGACGCCGGGAGCATGTGGCATGCCGCCAAGACCTTTCTGGGGTGAGTCCTTGATCGCCGCCGGGAGGTTTTATCGCGTCGGCGGCTGGGTGCATTTCCTGGGGCTCCCACTGTTGGGAAGCTATCTCGCCGCCGGACGATTGTCGGCGTCTTTGGCAGGCAGCCTTGCCGTGAGTTCGTTCTATCTCGCGTTTCTTTATGGGATCAACAACGTTTTCGATCGGCAACTCGACGAACCCGCCGGGCCGGCGAAAAATCCGCTTGCGGGAAACAACCGACCGGCGCGGGTATTTCTGCCGGCGGCCATTGCGCCCGGCGCAATGGCGATGGTCCTGTCGCTGTTCCTGAGACCGCCGACAGGGTGGTTGACGTGCGGCGGAGTGCTTGCCGGAGCGGCGTATTCGGCGCCGCCGTTGCGTCTGAAAACCCGCCCCGTCGTCGGTTTTCTCAGCAACGGCGCGTTGTTCGGCGTGTTGTTTCTGATCGCTTGGACGGCCGACGGCGGCGGGCTCTGGGCGGGGGTCGGGCGGGCCACGCCGTTCTGTCTCTTGATTTTGCTCATCGAAGCCCTTCATGAATTGGAGGACGTCGAGCCGGATCGCCGCGCGGCGTGTGCAACGTTGCCGGTCCGGTGCGGAGTCGCATCGACGCGGCGCGTTGCTCAGGGCGCGTTGTTGGCATTTGCCGCCTCGTTCGCTTTTCTCACGGTGCGGCACTTTTTTCCGCGGGCGGCATTGATATCGGCCGCGCTCTACTTCATTGCCGCATGGGCCATCATGAGTCGCGAATGGCGGCGCGCCTCGTCGCGCCCGCGCCGTTTACGGTTGGCCCTGCGCTACTTGACAGCGGCGTTCGGCATCGCGCTGTGGCTGACGCTTTATTGGTCGCGTTGAGCGGCCGCGGGCGAGCGGCCGACGAATACGTCGGGGGCTATTTCAAAAATGCCGGCGGACGTTCCCACGTAGACGCGATCGCGTTTGGCGAAGTAGTGGACGGCGCGAGCGTAGGGGCCTAGAAATAACGATTTCGGGCCGATCAAGCGGCCCGTTTCATAGTCGTAGATCCGAAAAATGCCGGAAAAATATCCAACGACATAGATCCACTTCCGGCGCGGATCGAAATCGAACGCGCGGGGACAGAACTGCGTCGTGACCACGCGCTTTGTGCGCAACGACATGTCATCCAACGCCGCGATGCTCGACCAACCGTTGGCCAGCAGTTCTCGGCTCTCGGGGAGCATCACGCCGTAGTTGGTGAACGGGAGAACGCGGCGGACCGTCACGCGCATCGCGGGAATGTCGACGGCCGTCACGTGCAGCAAATCGAAAAGATACGCCCGATGGGCGCGCGGCGAGAAACGGCCGGCGGCGCAAAGAACCGGCGGACAGACAGCGCTCACACGGACGGGGTTGCCGGTCTCGCGCGGCAACGACGCTAGGAGGCCGTTCATCGTCGCGGCGTAGACGGACTGTGCATCTGCGAAAACGTCGGCGATCTGCGTCTCGCCGACGGCGTCGCCTAGTCCATGCTGGCGTTCCACTTGCCGCACGGTCCACCCGTTAATGTCGACCGCTGCCACCGACGGCATCCCGTCCGCCGCCTGCACGCCAACATAGACAACGGCGTCGTCGACCGGATCAAGGAAGAACGCGCGCGCCGTGGGCAGCAGGTGGAGCCGCCGCACGTCCATCGAATCCAGATTGATCTTGTCAATCGACGTCCACTCATGGGCGACGAGCAATTCGTTGTCGCCGTGGGAAAGAATTACATAGGGGTCAAAGCGGAGGTCGTAGTTGTCGTGCCGGGTTTCGCGGCCGCTGCGAAAGTGGACGAGACCATCGCGGGCAACCGCCGCGACGACCGAAACGCCGGGAGCCGACGAGATTGGAAGCCGCGAATCGTAGAATCCACGTTGGTCATTCTTGATGCTGAGATTCGGAAAGTTGAACGTGAGCGCGTCAGAAAGTACGACCAGATACAACAGAAGGAGGATCCCGCCGAACCATGCTCTGGCGAAGCGCGTATCGACGGAGCCCGGTTCCCCGGGAACCCGTGCTGAAACGCCCGCCAGCGCGGCGCACCCTAGCGCGCCGATCGCGATCCAGAGAATGACCTCCCAATATATGACCGCGGCCCAGCACAAAAAGAAAGCCGTAGTCGGCAGAAAAGACAATACGGCGTAAAAAAAGAGAATGGGACGGCGCCGCACGCCGACAGCAGTGGATCGCCGTGGAATCCAAAGCAAGGCGAGCGGCGCCAGCGCCGGCAAAATTACCAATTGGTGAACTCTGTGTGTGAGAAACAGCACAACGCAGGGATTTGCCACGAAACCGGCCCACAACGCGGCGCCAAGATACACCCATGCAGGAGAGCGATTCGTTCGCACCATACTGTGTTCGGCGCCCCCGATGTGTCCCGTGAAAAACGCGACCTACGGGCGATAGTTTGGTCCTGTTCGGCGGACGTTGTCAAACAAGCCAGGTCATTTGCGACTTGCGAAGCGGTGCGCGGGACCGCAACTCGCTAACCAACAATTTTCCAGCCCACCGTTTGCATTGTCTTCACTGATTTCTGCGACGCTGGCCTTTCTTGGAGAACGATGGGCGGGCAGAAGGTTGTGAATTCGCGCAGTTACGACGCTCGCGTGCGCAAACGGCGTATGTTGTCGCTAGGCGCCTGCGAACGGCGGTCAGCCGGCGGCGGGCAAGTCCGTGAAATGCCGCGGAATTGCCGCGTGCCGCCTGCCATGGTATAAACGTACGGGGGGCTGGATCTTGTCGGCAACTCGTCTTGCTTGGAACATCATGCGTTGCCGCCTTTCGCGTCAAAAAATTCCCTTATCCGTCTGCCTGGAGTTGACTTACCGCTGCAACGCACGGTGTCGTTTCTGTATGATCGGCGACCGATCCTGCGAGGAAATGGACACGGGTGAAATCGTCCCCTTGATTGACGAGCTTCACCGCGGCGGAATGCGCCGGCTTGGGTTAACGGGAGGCGAAGCTTTACTGCGCGACGACCTGCCGGAAATCATCCGTCACGCGCGCCAAAAAGGCATCTACGTTACGGTCAATAGCAACGGCCTGTTGGTGATCGACCGGCGCGACCGCCTGCGCGACGCCAACGCGTTGGTGCTTAGTCTGAACGGCGAACGCGAGACGCACGAGGCGACCAAGGACGGGACCTCGCACTCCGCGGTCCTCGCGGCAATCGAATGGGCCGTCCGCGAAGGGAAGGACGTGGTGACGATCACCACATTGACGGGCGGCAACCTATCGGCGATTCCGGATTTGCTGCGGACCGCTCGCCGGATGTCGTTCTGGGCGACTTTTCAACCGGTGCTTCTCTGCGGCTCATTGCACAGCTTCCCCGCAGACATCGATTTTGATAGAAAAGCCATGGCGCAGGCAGCGGTTCAACTTGCCGCCGCGAAACGCACGGGATGGCCGGTGGCCAATACGCATCTCTACCTGCGTTATTGGCGCGATTTCTACTCGGCGGAGATTGCGCCGCGCCCGAGCCGCTGCGGCGTCAGCGACCATTTTTGCACGATCTCGCCGGACGGAACCATCACCCCTTGCAACTTGGCTCCGCACAACCTGCCCTATCGCAACGGGCGCGAGGCCGGCTTCTTGCGGGCGTTCCAGGACATGCCGGCCGCGAATTGTTCGAGTTTTTGCGCCGGTCCGTATTTCGAATTGGACCGTCTGTTTCGGCTGAATCCGGAGGCGTGGTTGAACGGCGCCCACATCGTCGCCGGGCGCCAACGGGCGACGAGAGCGGCGCGCTAAAGGAGTTGTTGAGAATGCGTTTTCTTCGGACACTTTTCGCGGAGAAGATCCGCGACACCCAAGGCTATTGCGAACGATGCCAGCGGCTCGTGCCGGCGGAAGTGCTCGTGCACGACGACGCAGTTTGGCTGCAGCGCAACTGCCCCGTCCACGGTTATTCCGAAAACCTTTTGTCGCGTCACGCGCCCTACTACCGACTGATCGAGGCGATGTTGCCGCACCCGAAACCGCTGCCCGTCATCACCGCGCCCGAAAAAGCGGGCCCGCTGATGCGAGAAGTCTTCACAAACGTAACGGAGCGCTGCAACTTGCAGTGCCCGTTCTGTCTGGCGGATTCGGGCGGCAATCGCCCTGCCCCGACCCCGACGCTGGCCGACCTTTTGGCGATGTTGCGGAGGATGCTTCCCCATCGGCCGATTGTATATCTTTCCGGCGGCGAGCCGACGCTGTCGCCCGATCTGTTCGAATGGATTCGCCAGCTGACGGAGGCGGGCTATTTGGTGAAACTACTGACCAATGGCATCAAGTTGGCCGACGAGTTTTATTGCCGGCAATTGCATGAGGCCGGGCTGCGCTGGGTTTTGCTGCAATTCGACAGCCCGGATGAAGACGTGGTTGCCGCGATCCGCGGCCGGTCAGGATTGGCGGCCGTCCGCGAGCAGGTCTTGGAAAACCTGTCGCGCCTGGGCATGAGCGCGTGCATCAGTTGCATGATCCAACGCGACCGCAACTTCGACCAATTGGGCGCAATCATTCGCTACGGGTTCCAAGTTCCGGCGGTGCGGCAGATTTCGTTATTGCCGGCGCGGCGGCTCGGCCGGAGCGACGCGCTGTCCGACGACGACAGAATCGACGAAAACCAACTCTTCGATGCGATCTGCGAGCAGACCGACGGACGCATCAAACGGCGCCACTGGTTGGAATTCTTTTTCGCCCTGAGCATGCTGCATCGGCTCACGGGCTCGGTTCATTTCAAACCGCAACGGTGCTTCTTGATCATGCCCTTGTTCGGAACGCCTGATCGCTACCACCCGGCGACGCACATCACCGGCTTTCTCCGCGATCCGAAAAACTTGCGAGCCCTAGTGCAACTGATGACGCGCGGCGGACGAGTCGAGGAGACCAAGCCGTCGAACCGCTCCTTGCTGCTGACGATGGACTTTTTCCACGAGCCGTCACTTTTCGATCTGGGGGACGTGCAGCGTTGCACCCGCTTCTTTCTTGCCGACAACGGCCTGCAACATGGCTGCAACTTTCTGACCGTCGAGAGGCATCGCTTTATGCACGCGGACGACGCGCCGGAGGCGCTCTCCGATCCTCGAACGGATACGTAGGAATCGGCCGATCGAAACGAATCTGGCGGCGCGACACCTCGTCGACGGCGGCATGGCGCTCCACGACGTGAGCAGCAGTTACGTCGAAGGGCGCACCTGCGCGATGGCGGAGTTTGGCCAAAACCGCGACCGCAAGCGCCAGCCGCCGAATGTCGTATGCCGCCTCTTGGCTGACGACGAGGGCCGGGCCCGCTCCTGGAGGTCTGCCCGGGGAACAGCGGCGACCCGACGACCGTGGCCGACCAAGTCGCCACGTTGCACGAGCGCTTGGCCTACTGCGTCGAATGGCGCCATGCGTCGCGTCCGGGACGCCATTGCTGTTCGAAGAACAGCAATGGCCCGAACTGCGCGGCGACCGCAATCTCATCGCGCCAGCCGAAGGATCGGCTGCCATCCAGCGAAAAAACACACCACGCGCACGCCCCACGGCGTGCCGCTCCACGTGCAACACGAGCAGCCGGCAACGGAAACGCCGATTTCTGCCCTTTCCGCGAATTATCGCCGGCTTCTTGCTTTCTTGCCGGGAACTTCGGATTCATTTCAGCATTACGCGCGACAAAACGACTGCCTCGGCCGAAAGCTCCCTGCCGCCGTGAGTAATAATTTGGCGCCGACAGCTACCGCGTGGGCGACATCGGGAGCATGGTCGGTCCGAACGTCCGATGCAGCGCTTCTTCCCGCGGTAACCACCCGTCACGATACGGACTGGCGAGATTTCGAGAGAGCGATTCGTAGTTTTCGTCGATATAAGCGGCGACTTCCCCGTTTCTTTCGTTTGCCGAATGTCGAACCAGATAAATGATCCCGTCTTCAAATCCGGCCACGGCGAAGTCCCGACGCAAGAGAATCGAACGAATTTTCTCGATCAGCTTCCGCTTGGACATATTCGGGCTGAAGGCAAACAAATCGCAAAGGACATATTGGGTCTCGGGCCGAACTGTGGTTTCCGAATTGAATTCGATGCCGCGCGGCAGGGCGTCGGCCCGTTCGGCGAACGAGAACTGCAGTAGTCCGAAGCGGTCGCGCGGCACGGCGGCCAGGAAACGCCACGCCAGTTGCGAGTGAGGCGTCGGCCGGTAATATTCGAGATTGAAGCTGGGAGTGAGCGGAACGGGTCCTAACGACGGCGGCGTGCAGAACCAATGCGCGGCAAGAAATGCGGCAATCAAGACCCCGCCGATGATGGGGCGGATCTCTCGACGCGCCAGTGTGGTCGCCCACCGATCGATTTTTCCGATCGCCTGAATCATGGCGACGAGAAACACGGCGAAAAGGTCCGTGTCGTTGGGGTGCAGATAGGGGACCAAGAACGTCCCCGGGGCGGCCAAGCTGTGGATCAGCGGAATGGATTGATAATTCTCCGCGCTAACTACAACGTACAGCAGATTCGCGGCGGCCGGCAGCAGCCACAGCGGGGCGAGCAAAGGCAGAAGGAAAAACTGAAAAACGATGGTGCAGTGCTTGTACGAAGCTGGGGTGAGCAGCGTCCGTCCGAGATGCGCAAGGCTCGACTCGAGAGAGGGAAAACCAGCGGCGGGGCCCAGCAAACGCACTTGCCAAAGATCCTGTTGGATGCCCGTCGCCGCCCAGAATATCGCGACCGCCGCCGCAAAAATTCCGAGGCCGACCAACGCGCGAAGCATGATTCGTTTCCCTAACTCGCGGTTCTTTCCCATGACCACCATCAGGCCGAGCAAAAAGAAGAAAGGGACGCCGTCGATGCGCACCAGACTGCCGATCATCGCCATCCGCAGCGCCGGTCGCGCGGCGTTCTTGTTCAGATAGAAGACTGTCAGCAGGAAAAATACTAACAAGATCGTATTGAGCCGCATGAACCCGATCGTGATCAGGTCGATCGTCGGGCTAAGCACGAATGCAATGACCACGGTGAGAGGCAGTATGACACCCGGCAGGGACTGGCGGGCGACGCGATAAAGAAGGGGAACGGCAACCGTCAACGGCAACAGGTGGGCCGCAAAAATCACGAAGATTGGCCGAATCATCGTACTGAAAAACAGCAAAACGGGGAGAATGCCCGCGTGAACAAACGCGTAGTATACGGTTGTGTTCTCGTACGGCACGCCGTGGATCACGGCGTCGAACAGACGGCCGCATTTGCCAAAATCGAGCAAGTAGGGATCGAAGTCAATCCACTTGGCATATAGAAGAGAGGCGCCGAAAACAAAATACGCCGCCGTCAACAGCCCGACGAAAACGGCCGCGAGAGTTTCGCCGGTCGAAGGTCTAATTTTCTCCGTTCTTTCCATCAACGACAGCCTTTAGGTCTCGGTTGGTCGCCGTCAGGTTGCGAGCCGACGGCGCGCTTTCCTTCGGCCGCCGGTGTTCTTGGCGTCCGGTGCAACCGAGGTTTCAAAACCGAACATACCGCCAATAAATTTTCAACAAAACCCGTATCGAGATGGAAACGCGGTAGACGCGAAAAACGCGGACGAGCCCTTCGTAGGTCCGAAGCACGATGCGGTACAGCGGCGCCAGCGGCAACGCCAGCAGCGCCTGGATGACTCGGTCGGACGCCGGATGCGCGGCCAAGATCGGGAATAAGTACATCAACCGAACGCGCTGGTCCTTGTCGGACAACAAAATCGGACCGGCGCGTTTCAGCGATCGCGGAATGGCGTCCGGGTCGCCGCTGTACACGCCCAGCCGCACCGCCTCGTCGGCCAGCGGAATTTTCGGATACGGCTGGAACATGGTGGCGTCGCTGAAGTCCGCTTTCACTTGCCAGTTGAGTTTCAAGGTCGCCACGTCGTCGCTCAGCGACGTGCCAGGCAGACCCAGCATGCTGTACGTCATCAGTTTGACGCCATGCCGTTTGATAATCCGCGCCGCCTCCAATATCTGGACATCGGAAATTCGCTTGCGCAGAAGTTGGAAACGAAGGCGCTCGATGCCCGACTCCAGGCCGAAACAAGCCTGGGCGAGTCCGGATTTCGCCAGTCGCCGCAACGCGTCATCGGTCACCAAATCGGCGCGCAGTTGCACGCAATACGGAACGCGAATGCGTGCGCCGTATTGCTCGCAAAAATCGGCCAGCCAATCGGGGTCGACGCCGAACGTATCATCAAAAAGGAAAACAAATGACAATAGACGCGCGCGCCGAAATTCCTCGATTTCGGCGACCACGTCGGCGGGCCGCCGGCGCCGGAAAAAAGACTCGTTCGGATAGAGCTTACGATACGCGGTCAATTGGCAAAACGCGCAGGCGAACGGGCAACCGCGGGCGGTGATGAAGACTTTGACCGGGAATTCGCGGCAATACGGAAATTCGTCGACCAGGCCCCAATCGGGGCGCGGGAGCCGTTCCAAGTCACGCACCAGCGGCCGCAAGGGATTTCGCCCGATGCCGCCGGCGGTCTTAAACCAAATGTTGCGCACGCCCGACGGATTGCGACCCGCCGCCAGCCGACCCGCCAACTCGACGATTGCTTCCTCGCCCTCGCCGAGGCAGATGGCGTCGACGTCCGGATCGTTCAACATCTGGGGATGCATGGTCGCGTGCGGTCCGCCGAACACGGAAAAAAAGCGAAAGTCTTTTTTGAGAGCACGGTTGATCGCGAGCAGCGCACGATGCAGGCCGGTTGTCGCGCTGAAGCCGATGAATCCCGGTTGGAATGACGCCACAGTCCGCGCCACCGCCGTCGGTACGCTGGCGTCGGCGAGGCGCACCGTATGTCCTGATGCGCGCAGCGAGCTGGAAAGATATTCCAGGCTCAGCGGCTGGAAGTTTCGCGACGCGAGCATGTCCGCCACGAGAAGGATATGCATGACGTCTCTATCCTGTGCGCCGCTCGACGACCGGTCAGATCATTCGGGCTCCGACCGCTGAATGTGCGGGAGAACTGAAACCAATGAACGAAAAAACATCGTTCCCGTTAGATCCGCAGAGGGTCTCACCCGCATCCGCGTCATTACCCGAATTTGGCCGGCAAGTCAAACAAAACGGCGCGAAAGAGGCCGGGGCATGAGGATCGGGAAACGACAAAAACGCTTGCGGATTGCCTATTCTTTCGCAGGTCGATGTCCGTCTCGCGCGTTTGGCGGAGCGAACGGCGCCGGATTCGCGACGTGACTGAGTCATGGGCCGCCCGTCGCGCCGTGGTCGCGCCGATAGAGTCGCGAAATCCACGCACGCAGCGTCAAAAACAAGTAGATCGCGCCCATGCGCACAATGCGGAAATGGGTGACGCCTTGCCGGCGGGCGGCGTAAATCGTCGGCGTCTGCTCAATGCGACGGCCGTGGGCCGCCGCCTGCGCCACCATCTCAATGGAAATGGCGAAATCGTCCCGTAGCAAGTGCAACTCGGCAAACACCTCGCGTCGAAAAGCGCGAAAGGCGTTGGTCGAATCGGAGATGGGCAGGCCGAGCAATCGCCGCGCGAATTGCGAGAATAGCCAACTGCCCCAGGCTTTCGCGCCGACGAAGTCGCCATAACCGCCGCCCGGCGCGGCGCGGCTGCCGACAACGAGATCGGCGCCGGCCAGCAATCGTCGGCGCATCTCGCACAGGTCGTCGAGCCGATCGCTGCGGTCGGCCATTACCCAGGCCACGAGCGGCTGCGTCGCGCTGGCCGTCCCGCGTCGCAGCGCTGCGCCCATGCCCATGTTGCGCGGCATCGTGATCGTCTTCAGCCACGGCCGCCGCTGGGCTTCCACGCTCAGTATGCGACCGCTGTTGTCAACGCTGCCATCATCAACGACGATCACCTCGACTTCGCAGTCCGCCGACGCAATGAAATCGTCCAGAGCAGCCAGCATGCCAGGCAGATTTTCCGCTTCATTGTAGGCGGGCATGACGATCGACAGATTCACCGGCGGTTCATCCTTTGAGGAAGTCTGACGGAGCGTACCACGTTCGACCGTGAGTTCCAATTTTGGTCGCCGCGTCGACGAACGCAAGTTGATCCCGACGCGGTCTATTCGGCGCCGGCTCTAGCGAGCGCCGCGTATGCTTTGTCCGGATCGATTTCGAAACCGCCGGCAGCCGTCGCCGTTGTCCACACGCCGCGTTCGGCGTCGACCTCGACCCAGCGCAGGCGCTTGCCCAAAAAAAGCGGTCCCAACAACGCGCGACGTTCGACGTCATAAACGAAGAGTCGACCGCGGAAGTAGCTGCCGATCAGAACCCAGCGGCGCACGGCGTCAAAATTGAGACACCGTATTCCTGCCTCTACGGGAATGTCGTCCACGACGGCCAAATTGTCGAGATCGACAACCTGCACGCGACCGCGGATTGTCGAGCCCAGGTAAGCGCGCCCGCCTACCGGATCGATCGTGCCGAAATTGAAACCGAAGTCCCAAGGCATCGTGTAGGATTTCGCCAACTGAAAATCCTCGGCGCGGTAGGCGCTCAGCCGACGGCCAAAAATGTGGCAATAGCGACTGTCGCTCCAAATCAGGTCGCGAACCGGATCGACCCACACATCGTCGAAATGGGATTTCGGGAGGGCCCGAATCCGCTGCACAAGCTGCATCGTTTCGCGATCGACGACGAAGAGCGAGTCGCCGAAGTCCTGCGACCACGCAAACCGATTTCGCCGGGCGTCGAAGTGGACGAAATTGAGTTTTTGGAAGGATTCCCCGAGCGTCGTCTGGCGTAGGATTTTCGCCGCGGTCGTCGAAATCTCGTAAAATTGATTTCCACCGCCGACCCAGAGGCGGGACGAATCGTCCGCGTCCCACAGCGCGTTGTCGGAACCGCGGGGACCCAAGTCCACGCGGCGCACGACGGGCGAGGCGCCGGGCGTCAAAATCGTCAACTCGTGGAATGGCCGCTGCGGCACGAGAACAATCTGCTCCGTTCCTGGTCGCCGCGTCATGAACATGATCTGCGCCGGAAGACGGCCGGCGAGGCGCGGGTCGTCGTAGGTAAACAGTGCGCGAATCCCGGGCTGGCCGAGGACTTCACCGGCGCTCCGGGGAAACGTCAACTGCCAGACAATCAACCCGCGAGAATAAATCGGCACAAAAAAAACGGCGAAGGCGAGAGCCGTTCGCGAAACGGACGACAAGGCGCCGCGTCGGAAGAACCACCACGTCCCCCCGAGACACGCGGCGCCAACGCCGAGCGTGAGCGTCGCGGCCAGGTGGGAGTGTTGCCGCAATTCTGCAAAGGATGCGCCGGCAGCAAGCAGCAGCGTGGCGGACGTGACCAGCAACCGCCCAGGCCCCGCGCGACGAGATATGAGGGCGCCTGCCGCCAGCGCCAGGCAGGCCGCGAAATACGCCGGCGCCATGCAATAGGTCACGAGCAGGTGCAACTCGTGGCAGGCGACGACGATCGCCCAGTAGGGAATCGCCAAACCCACGGTGAGGCGCGGGAAGCGCTGGCGAAAATATCCCGCGAAGTACACCGCCAGCGGCAGCGCGAAACCCAGGAAAGCGGCGACCGCTAGCGTGTTTTCGATTTGCGGTCTGATCTGACGATCGACGTCGAACAACTCGAACAGGAAAGCCGTGATCGGGAGCGAATTTTCGGCCTGCAGGATGAGCAGCGGGACCCACGGCGCCGAATAGACTGCCGCGGCCGCGACAAACGCCGCGAGCGACGGCCACGGCAAGCGGTCACGATTTGCAGGATCCATCGGACGCGCATCCTTCATTCCGACGTCGGTCATGTTATTCGTTTTTCGGCGCAGGGCGCAACGGACGCGCGGCGCGTCTCGAATCCAACGGCGCCGACCATTTCAATTCCACTCTCGATTGCGCAGGGCGAAGAAACTGCCGCTCTCCGGATGAAACGTCAAGCGATAGCGAGCTGACAGCCAATCGCGAAAATCCCGCGAATCGCAAAAAAGCTGCGCCATTCGGCCGTCCAACGTGATTAACGCCGGTCGTTTGGCCGCAAACAAACGAATCATCACCTGATCCGCCGCCGATTCCGCCGGTGAATAATCGGGATCGAACCGCCGCAACAACGCGGCTAGTCGCGGGCTTTGGCGCAACGCCTTGGAATTTTCGTAAAGCGTGATCATCAATCCATGATTGACGGCGACCGGGAGTTCGCGATAGGGCGGATTCAGCCAATCCGAATACACAATGTCGTCCGGCCGCGAATTTTCGAGCAAGAACTGCAATTGCGCGGCCCGTTGGGGTTGTGCACGGTACGCGAAGGGCTGCTGCAGGCCGGGCGCCTTTTTCAAACAGTGGCGCGCCGTTTCCGGATCGACCCAGGCCATCTTGCCGTCTCGCGTCGCGCCGGCGGCGACCAACTCCGGCGGCGGTACGGCGTCGCGCTCGCGAGACGCGGCAAGATCCGCTCGTCCGGCGTTTACCGTCGTCGCCGCGAAAACAAGAATCATCGCCAACTCGGCCACCGGCGCCGAGTGGGCGCGGAGCCGGCGTGCAACCGCTGCGGTCCCGTCGCGGATGGCGGCGGCCGCGATTCCCGCGGCGAAAACGGTCACCAGCAGATAATGTTGCGCGAAGATCTGATCGTGGAACAAGACAAAGAGCAATCCGCCGTCCGTCAGCAGCAGGGGCAGCGCCTCCTGCAATCTGGCGCGCCGGGCGATGACCCAACGAACATGAAAATGCGCCAGGCCGGCGCCAAGCAGCGCCCAGGTCAGCGGGTTCTCGGCCAGCAAGTTTCGAAACGTCAACCACGCCTGGTTCGGCATTTCATCCAAATAGACCCGCACGAACGAGAACAACTCGGCGTTGGCGATCCATGCGGCCGGCGCTTTCACGCCGAAGACGAGAAAGTACGTGGCCAAAAAGGTCGCGATGGCGACCGCGCCAAAGAACGAGCAAGTCTTCAATCCGGCCAGCCAACCGGCATCCTGGGCTCGGACCAGAAACAACCACGCGACCGCGCCGACTACGAGGAATGGAATCGTGATGTGCGTCGCCGCCGCGAGCCCCGAGAAAACAGCCGCCAGCGCCACGCCCGATCGGGTGAGCGGCCGATCTTTCGGCCCGGCCAACACCAGGGCCGCGGCCAGCATGAAAAGCAATGCCGGCTCATCCGGCCTTACGTGAATCGTCGTCCGCACGAAAAACGGCAGGCTGTTCTGCAGGCATAGCGCCCACAGCGCCGTCTTGGCGTCAAATGCCCGCCGATAGAACGCGAACATCAACCAGCACAAGAGCAGCGTCAGTCCGCCGTGGAAGCCGCGGAAAAGATCGACGATGTCCGCGCGTTCGCCGAGCCACGCCAGGGGAACCGAGTAAAGTTTGAACAGAAATGGCGGATGCACGTCGAGAATGTCAAGGAAGGGAAGTTTTCCCTGGCTGATGCGCCAGGCCGAACCCACCGTGAAGAACTCGTCGGGATCGTACGTCACGCGCGGTATCAGCCACGCGTGGAAACATAGCTCGGCGACGAGCAGCGCGAGCAAAAGGGCCGTTCCCGCTGCCGCGGCCGACTCGAATCTCCGATTTTTGGCAACCGATTGCATGGGTTGAGAACTGGCGCCCCCGTCGCGGTTTTGCCATATTAGACTCAGAGAGTCATCGACGCGTCAACGGCGAACGAACAAAAGCGTTGCGCCAGCCGCATCAAAAACGCGGCAGGCGGCCGACGATGCAATCGCGGCAGCGGCCGGCAGGCCGGTCGGCGCGCAAGTCGTCCCGAACGCGCTGCATCGTTTCGCCGTTCCAGATCTCGCGCCGCGCGTCGCCGCCGATCG
>Ga0181520_10003375_pt1 | contig 28186 bp, 16 predicted proteins | sample PEATcosm2014_Bin_29_FD_132451 | JGI IMG/M metagenome (GOLD analysis project Ga0181520, IMG submission 132451) | Peatland microbial communities from MTU Mesocosm Facility, Houghton, MI, USA - PEATcosm2014_Bin02_30_metaG | ecosystem: Environmental > Terrestrial > Soil > Wetlands > Peat | place...
CAGTATTCATATGACACCCCCTCGGTTATTTTTTAGTGCATTAATTTCGCCTAACGGAATATCAAACATGATTGCCCAAAAGTTTGCCGATTTGGGAGAAAGTTTTTTATCTGACTTGATGACCTTCTTAATTTCAGATTCAGAAAATAATTCTTTCATCCAGGTTGCGGCTTCCTCATCACCAAACTCGAGAACACGGCTGATCGTATATTCGGGATAGTCAAGCGGATTAAATGTTTCTACGTTAATGTCCCAAAAAAGATGCTGTATGTATTTTGGCATTTGGTTCATATTTACCTCTTATTAATTAGCCTTTCCTATAATATACATTAAAGGAAGTCACGCAGCTTACGGAGAATATTTCCTTCTATGCGGAATAGAAGTCCTTGGAGCAGGTCTAATTGCTTCAAATATTTTCCATATACCATCATCTTTTCTTAATACATATTGCTGATGACTAGTTTCTCTGTAAGGGAATGTATAAGAGTTATTTTTAGTATCCCACCAGCGGAGATACCAATACTCTGTGGTAGAAACAAAAATTTCTTTTTTCTCAATATCCTTAACTTTAATGCTAAGGATCCTTTTGGTAGAAGGGTTCATTGGATTTGTCAGAACCCATCCCCGTTCTTTGTGGCGCAATAATACATGCATTATTTCTTTTTTAGCAGGTCCGGAAGGACAAAACCAGCTGTTGAGCAGATCATCTTCAATTATTTGGGGAAGAGTATGATATGCCTCGAATTCTGTGTCAACAGCTTCTGCAATAACGCGTTCAATATATTCTTTAATATCTTTTGTGGTTAAGCCATTATTGGGGGAAACTTCCTTAGAAGTATCCCGAACTAAAACTGCATATTCACCGATATTTGGGTAAGACTCTGCATTGTCATAAAATATATTATTTAATTCTTTTTTGTGAATCATCCGGAAGACAAAATCAATTTTCCTTCCCGGGCGAAGGTAAAATTTTCTGAATTTTTCTTCAATCTCATACTTAAGTTGTGCCTTGTTAGAATTAGTTAACGAATGGAATTTTGAATAAGAATTTGGATTAAAAAGCACGTTAAAGCAATCGACAAAAAAACGCCATTGAAGAGAGTTGGGCTTTGTTACAGCAGCTTTGTTTGAAAGTAAAAGTTCGAGTTCAATATTAATATCTTTCTTTAAAGAGATAATTTCTTTATGGGAAAGATATTCCATTTTATAAACTCCAATTCCAAAATCCAATTGGAAATTAACAAATTAAGACTATTGATTCAACATTTTTTCCTAAACATCTTTACAGTAGAAAAACAAGAAAATAAAACAAAATGATGAAACCGGTTAGAACTACTCTATCACAAGCGGTGTGCATTAGTTATAGTTGAAAAGGAAATTTTTTTATATGGGTATGTCGTTGATTCATATTATTTGACAAAAAATCAATATACCATTGAATAATAGTCACTAACTACGCCATTTTGTCATACTGCTAAATGTGCATGTTTTTATTAAATGATTATATAATAAAGAGTTAGAGTATTATTTTATTTTGGCATTTAACTTGATGTGCCATATATTGCAAATATGATATTAAAATAATTAAATATTTTAATGAAAGGAGATAAAATTATGGCTATAGTAAAATGGAATCCGGCTCGCGAATTGCTTAATGTTGAACGCGAAATAAACAGACTTTTCAACTCGTTTGGCGGAAGATTTGGTCTTTCAGAGACATCGAATGAAGATGAATATCAGAATGCTGTTTGGTCGCCGTTGACTGATATCTCGGAAGATAAAGATAACTATGTTCTTAGAGTTGACCTTCCGGGCGTAAATAAAGAGGACGTTAAAATTTCTTATTCGGATGGACAGCTAAATATCAGCGGTGAACGAAAGCAGGAAAAAGAAACTAAGGAATTGAAATTTCACAGGGTTGAAAGGGTCTATGGAAAATATTTCCGGTCATTCGCTTTGCCCGGCGCTATAAAAGACGATAAAATAGACGCGGAATTTAAAAACGGGCAATTGTTAATTACAATACCAAAAGCTGATGAGATAAAGCCCAAAGAAATATCAATTAAATTTAATTAACTTATAGTACCGGCAAATATAAATTATTTTTATTGGGTAGCTGTTGAGGCTACCCTTTTGTTTTTAAGTGATTAAATTTAAATTGATGTTTTCAACAAGTTTTAATCCGGGATAAATAAATGGAATATAAAGATTACTACAAAGTACTTGGCGTGAATAAAAATGCAACCGCTGAAGAAATAAGGAAGGCTTATCGTCAGCTTGCAAAAAAATATCACCCGGATAAAAATCCCGGAAATAAATCCGCTGAAGAGAAATTTAAAGAGCTTACCGAAGCCAATGAAGTTCTAAGTGATAAAGAGAAAAGAAAAAAATATGATACGCTGGGAGCTAATTGGAAGCAATATCAAACTTCCGGCAATGCCGATAGCAGTAATTGGTACAATCAATACAATTCCGGGGCTGGCGGAAGGACTTACGATTTTTCTTCCAATACGGGCGGAATGTTTGAAGGTGAAGGAGGATTTTCAGATTTCTTCGAGAGTTTCTTTGGAGGAAGTTTTAAAGATAAAACCCGGGCAAGTACAAAAGCGCAACCAAGAAAAGGACGGGATTATGAGTCGAAGTTAAGCGTATCCTTAAATGAAGCGTATTCCGGCAGTGAACCGGAATTTAAAATAAATGGTAGAATATTAAAAGTGAAAATAACACCCGGCATTGAAGACGGCAAAAAACTCCGTTTGAAAAACCAGGGTGGTGAAGGTACACGCGGCGGTGAAAAAGGTGATTTATATTTAACTATAAATATAAAAAAACATCTTTTGTATGATAGAAAAGGGGATGACCTTTATTTTAATTTAGATGTAGATATCTATACTGCAATATTAGGCGGGAAAAAGCAATTAAAAACGCTTGACGGAAAAACAATAAACATAACAATACCTAAAGAAACAGATAATGAAACAATATTAAGAATGAAAGACCTTGGAATGCCCAAGTTAACCGGCGGTAAAGGAGATTTGTTCGTGACAATAAAAGTCAGGATTCCTAAGAATTTATCGTCTGAAGAAAAATCATTATTTGAAAAATTAGCAGCTATCAGGAAATAATAATATAAAAAATTAAAGGATTAAATATGGATTCAAAACAAGTCAGTACAAAAAAGTATGAATTTAAAGCTGAAGTTAAACAACTGCTTGATATATTGGTTCACTCATTATATACAAGCCGTGAAATATTTTTAAGAGAAATAATTTCAAACGCCTCCGACGCATTAGACAAATTAAGATTTGAATCTACACGCGGTACGGACATTACAGATAAAGATTTACCTCTTGAAATAAAGATTGATTTTGATGAAAAGAATAAATTATTAACTGTTACCGATACCGGAATAGGGATGTCGCGCGATGAAGTAATAAACAACATAGGAACTATTGCAAAATCCGGTTCGGCTGAATTCCTGAAACAATTGAAAGAAAATCAAACCGATACAAATAATATAATTGGAAAATTCGGAGTGGGATTTTATTCTGTTTTTATGGTTGCCGAGGAGGTTGTAATAAAAACAAAATCTTATAAAGCGGGCGAACCTGCTGTTGAGTGGCAGTCAAATGGTTTGGGCGATTATGAAATTGCGGAACTTGACGGCAATATCAACCGCGGTACAAGCATAGAAATTCACTTAAAAGATGATGCAAAAGAATTTGCGGAAAAGTACAGACTTGAAACCATAATTAAAAAACATTCCAACTTTATTTCTTTCCCGATTTATTTAGGAAGTGAAAAAATTAATACCGTTGCAGCCCTATGGCGGGAACCTAAAACATCGGTAAAGAAAGAACAGTATAATGAGTTCTATAAATTTTTAACTTATGATACTGAAGAACCGGCAGATGTAATTCACATTTCAATCGATGCCCCGATTCAATTTAATTCATTGATGTTTATTCCGAAAAAAAACTTTGATTTTTTCGGCTTCAACAGAGAAGATTATGGATTGGACTTATATGTCAGAAGAGTTCTAATTCAGCATAAGAATAAAGATTTATTACCGGAATATTTAGGCTTTGTGAAAGGTGTTGTAGACTCGGAAGATCTACCATTAAATATTTCGAGGGAAACCCTTCAGGAAAATATTATATTCACAAAAATTGCGCAGAATATTACAGGGCAGATTTTATCTTATTTGATAAAAAAAGCTAAGGATGAACCTGAGAAATTTGCTGAATTCTGGAAAGAACACGGCAGGGTATTTAAACTCGGATATTCGGATTTTACAAATGTTGAAAAGTATAACCAGCTTTTAAGATTCAACTCGTCGGCTAATGCTGATGCCGGCGGATTAACTTCGTTGGAAGAATATGTCTCAAGATTTAAAGAAGACCAAAAAGAAATTTATTATGCCTTTGGCAGCAGCAGGGACGCAATAAGCCAGGACCCGCATCTTGAAATATTTAAAAACAAAGGACTGGAAGTATTTTTCTTATATGATCCTATTGATGAGTTTGTTTTGAGTACGCTTAGAAAGTTTAAGGATTACGAATTTAAGTCAGTTGATTCGGTAGACCTGAAAAACTTTGACAGATATAAAGATACTGAGGAGAAAAAAGACAAGCCGGAAGAGTTAAACAAGGAAGATGAAAAACATTTTGACAGCTTATTAAGCAGGATAAAAGATATTTTAGGCGACAGGGTTGCGGAAGTTAAGGAATCAAAAAGGCTGTCCGGAAGCCCTGCAATACTTGTTAATCCCGATGGTACCATGTCTTCAACAATGCAGAAAATTATGCGGATGACTAATAAAGATATGAGTATTCAGAAAAAAGTGTTTGAAATAAACAGGGATCACAAATTAATTAGAAATCTGTTGAAGGTATTTAAATCAAATTCAAAAGATGAATATATATCTAATGTTGTTGAAGAACTTTTTGAATCGGCTCTTCTTTTGGATGGAAGCTTAAATGATCCTCATAAGCTTGTAAGCAGACTTAACCAACTGCTTGAACAATCGAGCGATTGGTATACTGAGATTAAAAAATTGTAATGAAATGCAGGTTGACTTACCAGGTCGACCCTTGTTATGGTTCAGTATTTGGCTAAAATAAAAAAGCCATTACTATTTATTTTGTACCACCAGAAAGGCTGCTGTTATATTTAAAAAGTAATGCGCTGCACTATGCTGTGCCTTAGCAGGCATTGGCTTAAGACATCACAAGTTTGTAAGCCTGCGGCTTAAGTACAATATCAACAAGAAAAGAGTTTGAGTGTTTTCATTCCGCTTTATTGGGAGTGAAATACCTGCCTGCCGGCAGGTTTGAAGAAAAACTGCACTCAACAGTACAATCAGAATTTCAGAGCTATGATATATTTAGTCTCTCGATAATTCAGAAGGATAAGGAATTAATAATATGCCATTTAATTTTAACAAATTTACCGTAAAAGCCCAGGAAATTATACAAGCTGCAATTGAGATAGCGCAGAACTATAATAATCAGTTAATTGAACCCGAACATGTTCTCGGATCGCTGGTACAGGAAAGCGGAAATATTGCAGATACGGTAATTCAAAAAACAGGCGGCAATATTAATCGTTTAAAAATAAAAGTAAATGAATTACTACAAAGTTTACCAAAAGTAAGCGGTACAGGTATCGGCAGTCAGTCAATGTCAAACGACACCGCAAAGCTTCTTGATGAAGCCGCTGTAGAAGCGCGTAACCTGAAGGATGAATATATTTCCACCGAGCATATACTTTTAGCTTTATCGGCGAGTGACGGTAAAGCCGGCAGGCTGTTAAAAGAAAATGGAATATCGCACGATGAAATATTAACAGCTCTTAAAGATGTTCGCGGTACGCAGCGGGTTACTACGCAAAACCCGGAAGATACTTACCAGGCGCTTGACAAATACGGGAGGGATCTAAACGAGCTTGCAAAAGCCGGTAAACTGGATCCTGTTATAGGACGGGATGAAGAAATCAGAAGAGTGCTTCAGGTTCTTTCCAGAAGGACAAAGAATAACCCTGTATTAATAGGCGAGCCGGGTGTTGGTAAGACCGCTATTGCGGAAGGTATCGCCCACCGGATTATTTCCGGCGATGTTCCTGAAAATTTAAAGACCAAAAGGATAATTGCGCTTGATATGGGCGCTCTTATAGCCGGGACCCAGTTTCGCGGGCAGTTTGAAGAAAGAATGAAAGCCGTGCTAAAAGAGGTACAGGATTCAAACGGAGAAATAATTCTTTTCATTGACGAACTGCATACTCTTATAGGAGCCGGATCGGTTCAGGGTTCCATGGATGCAGCAAACATTCTGAAACCGGCTTTAGCCCGGGGTGAATTGCATGCAATCGGCGCTACGACTTTAGATGAATATAAAAAATATATTGAGAAAGATGCCGCGCTTGAAAGAAGGTTTCAGCCGGTTATTGTAAGCGAGCCTTCCGAAGAAGATACTATTTCAATTCTTCGCGGATTAAAAGAACGCTATGAAGTTCATCATGGCGTAAGGATAACCGACGGCGCAATTGTAGCGGCTGCTCAGCTTTCAAACAGGTATATAGCAGATAGATTTCTTCCCGATAAAGCTATCGACCTGATTGACGAAGCAGCTTCAAAAATCAGGATTGAGATTGATTCAATGCCGGAAGAACTTGATGCGGTGGAGCGGAAAATAAAGCAGCTTGAAATTGAGCGGGAAGCATTGAAAAGGGAAAAAGATGAAGCTTCAGAAAAACGTCTTGAAGAACTTAAGCAAGAATTAAGTGAACTTACTGATGAAAGAAATAAATTTAGGATGCACTGGAATCTTGAAAAAGAAAAAATTCAGAAAATACGCACAATGAAAAGCGAAATTGAAAATTCCAAATCTTTATCCGATAAGTACGAGCGCGAAGGCGATCTTGGGAAAGTCGCGGAGCTTAGATATGGCAGGATTGTAACACTTGAAAAACAATTAAAAGAAGAAACTCTAAAGCTTTCTGAAATTCAAAAAGATGAGAAGATGCTTAAAGAAGAGGTGGATTCGGAAGATATTGCTGAAATTGTTTCTAAATGGACAGGAATACCGGTAAGTAAAATGCTTGAGAGTGAGCGAGGTAAACTACTGCGCCTGGAAGATGAACTTCATAATAGAGTGGTCGGGCAAAATGAAGCAGTCTATGCTGTTGCTAATGCTATCAGAAGATCAAGGACAGGACTGCAGGATGTTAACCGTCCGCTTGGCTCGTTTATATTTTTAGGAACTACAGGAGTAGGAAAAACCGAACTTGCACGTGCGCTGGCAGAATTTTTGTTTGATGATGAGCATGCTATGATAAGACTTGATATGTCTGAATATATGGAAAAGTTTTCAGTTTCGAGACTTATAGGCGCTCCTCCCGGATATGTGGGTTATGAAGAAGGAGGGCAGTTAACGGAAGCAGTCAGAAGGAGACCTTATTCTGTTGTCCTTCTTGATGAAATTGAAAAGGCTCATCCGGATGTTTTTAATGTACTCCTCCAGGTTTTGGATGACGGAAGATTAACCGATAACCAGGGAAGAACCGTAAACTTCAAGAATACAATCATTATTATGACTTCCAATCTGGGTTCACATCTAATTCAGGAGAAATTAGAAAATGTACCTGAAAATGAGATTGAAGATGCAATGGGTGATTTAAGACTTAAACTTATTGAGCTTTTAAGAAAGACAATCCGCCCTGAATTTTTAAATAGGATTGACGAGATTGTTCTGTTCAAACCTTTGACAAGAGAAGAGATCAGAAAAATAGTTGATATTCAAATTAAAAGTGTTCAGAAAATGTTGAGTCAAAAAGAGATTGCCATTGATGTTGATGATGAAGCCAAAGACTGGCTGGCAAAGCTTGGATACGATGTTACCTTTGGCGCCCGTCCGCTTAAAAGGACAATTCAGCGTCATCTTATAAATCCATTATCACAGGAATTATTAGCCGGTAACTTTGAAGACGGCGATAAAATACGCGTCACACTCGGAGAAACGGGGCATCTGAAATTCGACAAATAAAGTTGCTATTATTTTTTTTTCATGTAAACAATAGCGCATCATTCCTTTTTAAATTATTAGACAGATGCTAAGAGAAATATTAAACGACCTGGTTAATGATACTATACGTAAACGAGGGCATCTTTATTTTCTAAAAGGCGCTGTATCTGATTTGAAATATTCTTCACATAAGGCTACTGCTTCGGTCGAAGGTACTTTTATTTACGAGGTCGAAATTGAGTTTGATGATAATAAACGCCCGGTAATATGCAATTGTACATGTCCTTATAATGAAGACGGCAGCGCTTGTAAACATATTGTAGCTGTACTATATAGATTAGACGAAACAATTTTCTTTAAAGAAAGAATTTATATTCCTGTCGATTACGGGAAAAATAATTCAGATTTCATTGAGAATAAATTATCGCCGCTGCGATTGTTAAATCAGGACAAGAGAAATATTCCGGATAACCGGGGAATTACATTATACGGAAAAAATAAAAGCAGGGAACAATGGCTTGCTGAAGCAGCTGAACAAAAAGAAGCGGCAAAATTCACCGCATTTAAAAACCAAGTAGATGTTTTAATAAATAAAGAGAACAAAAAAAGTTCCACTCCCGGTTACAAAATTGCCTATGCTATAGAATCCGAAGGAGATCATACAAATATTTATGCTTTGCGGCAAAGATTAAAAAAGGATGGAAGTATTTCAGGTTCGGAAATTATACATACTCCTAATTTTGATACTTTGCCGGAAGTATCATTGCAGGAAAAATTAATCATAGAGCGCATATCGAGGCATCTGGGTGAATACTCCGTTGATCTGTTTCCGGCATATAACCAGCGTGCTTATTCCAATGAACAGTTAAATAGATCATATTTTTTTTCTGAAATACTTTCCTTCCTTTCAGAAAAAGAAGTCTATTTATATCCGGGATACAAAGCAATTGGAAAGAGAATTTATATAAGCAGAGATTTGGGCTCTGCCGAGCTTGTAGTTGACGAAGAAGGAGATGAAATTTCGTTGAATCTCAGGTTTTATTTTAAGGGAAAGCACATAAAAGCAGGAACACAGGTAATGCCTATCCTTGATAATCCTTTGTGGGTTATGATAGATGATAATATCTTTAAAATATCAAATCTGACTTATTACCAGTTCTATAATTTCACACGGGAAACAAAGAAAATTATTTTTTCCAAAGCTTACTTAGAATATTTCGAAGAAAATTTTCTGCCGCAGCTTGTTAAAAACCTGCCGGTAAATTCTGATAAATATAAAGTTGAAGAAATATCTTCTTCTCCTAAAAAGAGAGTATATCTGGAAGAAGATGATTCCCGTTTGAAGATAATCTTAAAATTTGCATATAATGAATTTGAAGTAAACTTCAATAATAAAGAGAATAGTTCTTCATTTTTTAAATTGGGTAAAATTTTCAGGATTGTCAGAGATAGTATTTCAGAAGAGAAAGCCCGGCAGGAAATCAGGCAATTTAACTTAAAAGAAACAGAGGAAGGGATATTTACTACGCGTAAAAATCCTATCGATTTCTTATTCGGGGCGCTTCCAATCTTAAAGGAGATGGATTATGAAATTTTTGGCGAATCGAATTTAAGCAGGTACAAAATAAATACATCAAAGCCTTCATTTTCTTTTTCGGTAAGTTCGGGTATAGATTGGTTTGATGTAACAACTGATATAAGGTTTGGCGATGCTGCTGTTCCATTTGAAGAACTCTTAAATGCAATTAAACATAAACGGGAGTATATTCAACTTAACGACGGTTCAATAGGGTTGTTACCCCGGCAATGGCTAAATAAGTTTTTAAGGACGTTTGCATTTGTTGATTCAAAAAGTGATCAATTAAGGTTTTCAAAATTTCAAATTAATGCACTTGACGGTCTTATTAAGGATGCTGAAAATATTAAAACCGATGAGGAATATAAAAAACATCTCGTACAATTAAACTCTTTTGAAAAAATTCAAAAAAAGAATATCCCTCCTGATTTTAAAACTGTTTTACGTCCGTACCAAAAATCCGGCTTTGATTGGCTTTATTTTCTGAAAAGCTACGGTTTTGGAGGCATACTTGCAGATGATATGGGGCTTGGAAAAACAATTCAGGCTTTAGCTCTTCTTTTAAATGAGAAAAAAAACAAAAATAAATTACCTGATTTGGTTATTGCTCCCACTTCCGTTGTATTTAATTGGCTGAGTGAAGCAGAAAAATTTGCACCGGGTTTAAGTATTTTAAATCATACAAGCAACAACCGTATTAAAGAAAATACTCTTCATTTTGAAAATTATGATGTAATACTGACCAGTTATCCTATAGTTCTTAGGGATATTGCAATTTTTAAAGAAAGGGAATTTAATTATATAATTTTAGACGAATCTCAAAAAATAAAAAATCCCGCCGCCAAAACTTCTAAAGTGATAAGAACATTAAAGGCACAGCATAAGCTTTGTTTAACGGGAACTCCGATTGAAAATAACTTAAATGAATTATGGTCGCAATTAACGTTTCTTAATCCCGGCATGCTTGGGTCTCTGAGCAAATTTCAGGAAGCTTTTATTAAACCGATCCAAAAAGCAGACGATGGTTCTGCGGCAGAATATTTAAGGAGAACAATTTACCCTTTTATTTTAAGAAGGACAAAAAATGTAGTTGCCAAAGAACTTCCCGAAAAATCGGAAATTATACACTATTGTGAAATGGACTCTTCGCAGCAAAAAATTTATAATATATGGCGGGACTCAATCAGAGATGAAATTGTCAAGGAAATCGAAACAAAGGGGATTAAGAAATCCGGCATAAAAGTAATTGAAGGGCTGCTCAGGCTCCGGCAAATTTGTAATCATCCTTTACTTGTCAAAAATAATTATAATGGTAAATCCGGTAAGTTTGAAGAATTTAAAGAATTACTTACAAAAGCTTTGAAGGAGAACCATAAAATACTTGTATTCTCTCAATTTGTCTCTATGCTTGACATATTAAAGGATCACTTAGATATAGAAAAGATATTATATGAATATTTAACCGGCAGTACAAAGGATAGGGAAAGCTGTGTAAACAGCTTTCAAAATAATGAAGAGGTAAAAGTGTTTTTAATAAGTCTTAAAGCGGGCGGGTTCGGTTTGAATTTAACCGCTGCCGATTATGTTTTTCACTATGATCCATGGTGGAATCCTGCCGCTGAACTCCAGGCAACGGATAGAGCGCACCGGATAGGACAGGATAAAAATATATTTGTTTATAAATTTATAACAAAAGATAGTGTCGAAGAAAAAATTCTGCATCTCCAGGATAAGAAAAAACGACTTGTTGAAAACATTATTACAAGTGAAAGCGGAATTCTTAAAAATCTTACTAAAGATGATATAAATATATTATTCAGTTAAAATGGATAGAGCAAAAAAAATATTAAAAGACATTTTTGGATATGATTCATTCAGGCAGCTGCAGCCGGAAATTATTCAGAACGTTTTAAATAAAAAGGATTCCTTAGTAGTAATGCCTACAGGGGGCGGGAAATCCATTTGTTATCAGATCCCCGCATTAATTTTTGAAGGTATAACAATCGTAGTTTCACCTCTTATTTCTTTAATGAAAGACCAGGTTGAACAACTTAGACAGCTCGGCGTTAAAACAGCTATGCTTAACAGTTCTCTTTCTCCAGATGATTACAGATACAACGTTGAAAATGTTAAAAGTATTAAAGCAAAATTACTTTATATTGCTCCCGAATCCCTTCTAAAAGATGAAATTATAAACTTGTTAAAAAGTATACGCGTGGACTGTATTACAGTTGATGAAGCGCATTGTATTTCCGAATGGGGACATGATTTCAGAAAGGAATACAGGCAGCTTGGAAAATTCAGAACAATTTTTCCTTCTGCCGTATGTATCGGACTTACCGCTACTGCCACTCCAAGAGTCCAGAGCGACATAGTAAAAAACTTAAATATGGCTGAGCATAAAAAATTTATTGCCAGCTTTAACAGGGAAAATTTGTTTTTGCAGGTAATTCCAAAGCAGGATGCTTTTCAGCAGGCAGTTGAGTTTTTAAAGGAACATCCAAACCAGTCCGGAATCATTTACTGTTTTTCAAGAAAGCAAGTCGATAGCCTGCATGAAGATTTGTCTTATCTTGGATATTCTACCAAACCATATCATGCCGGTCTGCCGGATCAAGAAAGAAGCAGGAACCAGGACCTGTTTATTAGAGATGAGGTGCAGATAATTATTGCTACCATCGCATTCGGGATGGGAATCAATAAATCCAATGTACGGTTTGTACTTCATTACGATCTTCCAAAGAACCTTGAATCATATTATCAGGAGATAGGCAGATCGGGGCGCGACGGGTTAAGATCGGACTGCCTTCTTTTATTCAGTTATGCCGATATTTCTAAAATAAACTATTTTATAGATCAGAAAGAAGATGAAGTAGAAAGGCTTTCCGCCAAGGCTCATTTAAGCGCGATGATTAAATATGCGGAATCTGAAATTTGCAGGAGGCATCCGCTTATAAATTACTTTGGCGAGTCGTATAAAAATTTTGACTGCCAAATGTGCGATAACTGTATTGCCGCCAAAAAGGAAATGACGGATATTACTATCCCGGCGCAAAAATTTTTATCTGTAGTAAAGAGGACCGGCGAGGTTTTCGGCGTGAATTATTTAATTGATGTTTTAATGGGAAACGATACCGAGAGGATATTAAGCAACGGACATCAAAATTTAACTGTTTTTGGAATAGGAAAAGAATTTACCAAAAAGCAGTGGCACATGTTTGCCAACCAATTAGTCAGAAAAGAACTTTTAAATAGAGACCTGGAATTCGGCAGTATTAAGCTTACGGAAATGGCTTCAGGCGTTTTGTTTAAAAACCAAAAGGTGCTTGGCATTATTAAAGAACCTGAAATTACGCATAAAAAACTTAAGCAGGCTGAACAGTCATATGATATTGAATTATTTGAATTATTACGCCGAAAAAGAAAAGAACTTGCCGAAGAACAGGACATTCCTCCTTATGTTATTTTTTCAGACAAAGTCTTATCTCAAATGGCTTCGGAATACCCGCGTGATGAAACGGGCTTATTAAAAATCAGCGGTATTGGAATAAATAAGCTGGAACGATACGGCAATATGTTCCTGCCGATAATTAAAAGATACTGTGCAAAAAAGAATATTACCGGTAATTTGAATAACAGCCGGCAGGTATTTGGCAGCAGGCGGAAATCAAAAAATAATTTCCAGGTATTAAAACATGTAATTGTGGCTGAGTCTTTTAATAACGGAGCTTCAATCAAGGAATTAGCTGAAGAATTTAAAGTAAAAACGCAAACTATTGTTACACATTTAGTCAGGTATGCAAATGAAGGGCACAAGTTAAGAATCGAAGGCTTAATGGAGCAGCTTTCTCTTCCGGCAGAACAGCACAAAAAAGTTTTTGAAGCTTTTAAAGAGAAAGGAATTTTAACAATGAAATCAATCTATGAAAAGTTTAATAGTGAAATATCTTATGAAGACTTAAATATTCTTAAGATATTTTATTTGTCAGTTTAAATAAGTACGCCGACTGAAATGCAGGTTAACTTGCTAAACTGACCCTTCCAGCATTACACTATTAAATGCGTACTGAATAATCCCTTTTGAGATTAGTCCCATCCGGAGCGAGAACTATATAATAGATAGGAACCACCAGAATTTTTGAAACCTCAAAGGGATGCCATAGAAAACATTCATTTTTATTTTACATTTTTTGCAATTTGTAATGTTGGCAGCATAATCGCAAACAAAAAGCTTTTGCCGGAATGATTTTATCCTGTTTCATAATGACCATGATTTTGATCCAATGGAAAAGCATCTTGGCTTAAAAGTTTATCACATTTCATAAATAATTTAATTATGCGAACATGCACCTGAATGATAAAGAAATAATTGCTATTAAATCTGTTATATAGGGATTTGACAAAAATGCAGAAGTTAAATTATATGGGTCAAGGGTTGATGATGCCAAAAAAGTATTCTACAAAATATTCATAAACGGCCAATCTTTTTTGTAATAGGCTCTGACAAAAAATACGATTGTTCCAGTCATTATAACAACAACACCGCCGATGGCAAAATACATCCCCGTTGAAAAAAATAATCCGATCCACATTATAATTGCAATAAGCGCAGGTAAAGGATAAAGCCACATTTTAAATGGGAAAAATGAGGAAGTTTTTTTGCGTCTTAATATTATTATACCAACTGCCTGCCCGATGAATTGAATTATAATTCTCATTGCAAGTATTGCGCTGATAACTTCTTTTAATCTGAACAGCAGGCTGAACACAAAAGCAATTGCGCCGAGAATAAGTAAAGAGGCAGTGGGAAAATTTTTCTTAGGATGAGTTCTTGCGAATATTTTGAAAAATGAACCGTCAACAGCGGCTGCATAAGGTATTCTTGAATAACCAAGCGCAGCTGAAAACAGCGAAGAAAATGCTATCCATAAAATCAGAATTGTTGCTATTATTGCAGCGCCTGAACCATAAATCCTCTCAACAAAAGCGCTGACGATAAATTTTGAATTCATAGCCTCGCGCCATGGGACAACTCCAAGAACGCTTAATTGCATTAAAAGATAAAGAACCGCAATACCCACAATAGATATCAGAATACTTTTGGGAATATTTTTCTTAGGTTCTTTTATTTCAGAGCCGAGATTGCAGGCATTGTAATAGCCTAAATACGTGTATATTGTTTGAACGGAAGCGCTGCCGAGCCCCGCGAAGAATATAAAAGAAAAATTAAAAGCGCCGGGAGGAAAATCAAAGGCTATTTTGGAATTGAAATGAGTAGCTCCGCCGAATATAAGCCATAGTATTGTTGCAATTACACCAATCCATAGGAATACAGAAATCTTTCCAACGGTTGTAATTCTCCGGTAGAGAAGCACTACGATAGCAATAATTAAAATCCCGGCAACGATTTTTTGCCCTATAGTACCCATAGGGACTAAAAATGTGAAATATTGTGAAAAGCCGATTGCACCCGATGCAATAACAAGCGGCGCCTGGAAAATTGTCTGCCAGATCAGAAGGAAAGAAAATAATTTTCCCCAGCTCTTAGGTCCGTATATTTCTTTCAGAAAGACATAACTTCCCCCCGCTTCGGGCATTGCAGCGCCAAGCTCGGACCATACTGCACCATCCATTAAGGAAAGCAAAGCGCCTAAAATCCATGCAAGCAGACATTGCGGGCCCCCCATCTCCCGGATTACAATAGGCAGCACAATAAAAGGACCAATGCCTATCATGTCTAACATATTAAGCGCAGCGGCTTCTTTTAATCCTAATCCCCGCTCAAGCTTTGAAGATGAAATTTTTTTCACAATTCCTGCCGGACTCTGCTTTTTTTATATCCGTATGAAAAATAAATTACCATTCCTATTAGCAGCCAAACAGCAAATCTTATCCATGTAATCCAGGGCAGACCAAGTATTAAGTAAAAACAAGCGACAATTCCAAGCACAGGTATTAATGGAACCCAGGGCGTTCTGAATGACCGCGGTCTATCCGGCTCTCTCTTACGAAGGATTAAAATACCGGTACATACTAAAATAAAAGCAAATAAAGTTCCTATATTTGTTAGATCGACCATCTCGTCAATTGTAGTAAACATAGCGCAAATACCGACCGCCACACCTGTAAAAATTGTAGTCACATGAGGTGTCCTGAATTTAGGATGAACTTTAGCGAAACTTTGAGGAAGTAGTCCGTCTCTTGCCATTGAAAAGAAAATTCTCGGTTGACCAAGCTGAAATACAAGCAGCACTGCTGTATGAGCAATTACCGAACCGAATGCAATTACACCTACAAGAATATTACCCCAGTTTTGAATATTTGCATATTGAATTGCAAGAGTAAGCGGCTCAGCCTGGCTTGTTGCAAGAGTTTTTACCAAAGCTTTATATGGAATTATTCCAGTAAACACTGCGGCGACTAATATGTAAATTATTGTGCAGATAATTAATGAGCCGATTATCCCTATAGGAAGATCACGCTTAGGGTTTTTAACTTCTTCTGCAACGGTTGATACTGCATCAAAGCCTATATAGGCAAAAAATACAATTGCGGCGCCTGCTTGAACTCCCGCCCATCCGTTTGGTGCGAAGGGCGTCCAGTTTGCAGGTTTTACAAAATGAAAGCCAATCCAAACAAAAATTGCAAGTACAACAAGCTTAATAAGCACCATTATTGTGTTTAATCTTGCACTTTCGCGGATACCAATTACTAATACAATTGTTATAAGCGCAACAATAGAAAATGCAGGCAGGTTAAATACTATTGGAACGCCGAATAAGTGCGGCGCATGTTCAAGCAGTCCGGGAATTTTGGAAGCCGTCCGGTAATCTATTGATATCCAATCGGGAATGATTATTCCAAATCCGGCGACAAAAGTTTTAAAATAATTTGACCAGCTTATTGCAACGGCAACATTGCCTACAGCATATTCGATAATTAAATCCCAGCCAATTATCCAGGCAACCAATTCGCCAAGTGTTCCATAAGAATAAGTGTAAGCGCTTCCCGAAATGGGAACCATAGCCGCAAACTCGGCATAGCATAAAGCCGCAAACCCGCAAGCAATTCCTGTCAGGACGAAAGAAAGCATTAATGCGGGGCCAGCGCCAGGTCTTGCAGCATCGCCGGCTGCTGCCGTGCCTATTGTAGCAAATATACCCGCGCCGATTATAGCGCCTATTCCCAGCATAACTACATCAAAAGCGCCAAGCGCTCGTTTAAGCTGGTATGTTGGTTCTTCACCTTCGTGGACTAAAGCGTCAAGGCTCTTTCTTCTCAATAATTGTTTCAGCAATTGATGATCCCTAAATAAAAATTTAATATAATTAATTTATTATTGAAATTGAAGAAGATAATAAGATACGGATGGCACAGATTAATATGGACCCGCCTGCCGGACGGGCAGGTTAATTTGTTTAATATGGATTTAATCTGCACTTATCAACAGACGGCAATTTTCTATAGAATCGATTATCATAATTATTCAAATTTATGTTTATTGCAAAATTAATACTTTTATATTAGAAGGAAATTCTTTTGAAAAATAAACTTTTTCAGCTGCTTTCTGAAAATCAGAATCATTAGCAAAGTAAATATTCTCAAACTTTTGAGGGTTCCTGTCAGCCAGTGGGAACCAGCTGCTTTGAATTTGTACCATTATTCTATGTCCCCTTTTGAATGTATGCAGTATATCCTGAAGCGGATAACTAACTTTAGTTATTTTATTTGGAATAAAAGCCTCCGGTTTAGAAAAACTACTTCTATACTTGCCGCGGATAATATCTCCCCTTACCAACATTTGGTATCCTCCCATTTTTACAATGTCATGTTTTGATGGAATACCATCTGCTGTATCCGGAAATACATCAATTAATTTTACTACCCAATCGGCATCTGTACCCGAAGTGGAAACATAAAGATTAGCTTCAATTTGCCCGGCGATAGTAATATCGTTGTTTAACAGATCAGACTCATATACAAGTACGTCGTTTCTTTTAGCTGCAAAGCGCTGGTCCTCATCCATGTATTCTCTAAGCATGTGCTGAGTTATTTTCTGCGTATATGGTACAGGATGAGCGGGGTCGCTAATATATTCATCGTATAAATTTTTACTTTCTATTGGTTTATTAAAGGAGAGTGATTTCCCGGCATGAAAATATAGATTTTCTTGTTGAACATTGCTTGGCGGCCATTGCTTAAATTGTTTCCACTCATTAGACCCCGTTTCAAAAACGAAAGCTTCCGGTTGATTGAAACTGCCTTTCCCTTTTAAATAATAGTTGAAGAATGGTAATTCAATATTTTCCTGATAATATGTACTTGTGTGGCTGCCAAAATAAATATTGCCGAGGCTGTCCCCGTTTGATCTTTCCCATCCGCCGTGAAACCATGGACCCATGACTAAAGTATTATGAATGTCTTTATTTTTATATACAATTGATTTATATGTGTTAAGAGTTCCATAGAGATCCTCTGCGTCAAACCAGCCGCCTACAACCATCACAGCCGGTTTTATATTATTAAAATGGGGCAGTGAATTACGCGCCTGCCAGAAAGAATCATAATCAGGATGAGCCATGATTGTATCCCAAAAAGGGATGTTGTGTTTAAAAAACTTTTCTGTTGTGTATTTAAAAGATCCCATCTTGAGGAAGAAATCATAGCCATCGGGGTTATCTGTATTAAATGCAGGTTCAGGCCAATGATCTGTTGGTCCCGTTCTTGGAATTCCAAAACCATTGTAAAACCAGAAGGCATGAGGAAGCCAAAAAGCGCCGTTGCGGTGAAAATCGTCGTCAATAAACCAATCGGCAATAGGCGCTTGCGGAGAAGCAGCTTTTAGCGCAGGATGTGCGTCAATAATTCCCATCGCTGCATAAAAGCCCGGGTAAGATATACCGTATATTCCGGCTTTGCCGTTGTTGTGCGCAGTGTTTTTTATCAGCCAATCAATAGTATCGTATGTATCGGTCGATTCATCAATATCTTTAATACTTTTTTTATCAGGAAAGTATGGCCGCATTTCAATAAATGTTCCCTCAGACATAAACTTCCCTCTTACGTCCTGATATACAAAAATGTAACCTTCTTCTTTAAATAGCGCTGATGGACCAAGTTCCGAAGGATATTTATTTTCACCATAAGGAGCGATACTATAAGGCGTACGGTTAAGCAATATAGGATAATTATTTGAAGTATCCCGCGGTGAATAAACAATAGTAAATAATTTTACACCATCCCTCATTGGAATCAAATATTCATGCTTGGTGTAATGCTGTGCAACGTAAAGGGAATCTGAGTTCTGAGGGAAACAATTATAACTGCTTAATGATAAGATAAATGTTATTAAGAAGAGGATTTTATTTAAAATGTGATTCCGTTCTTGCATAGTTAATTCTCCCAATATTACTTCGACTATTATTAAAAAATAAAAAGAGAGCGGATTGATTTAAAATTTAATATAGTTATTTTATACTTTAAATTAAATAAGACAATTAGACACGGACACAGATTAACACGGACCCATCTGCCGGAGGGGCAGGTTAAACTTTTTAATATGAATTTAGTCTGTACTTAACAGCGGACTATTTAATTTTGATCACTTTTTTGGCAGTTTCAACAATATTTTCCACAGTGAAGCCGTATTTTTCCATAAGTATATCAATCGGGGCGGAAGCGCCAAATTTTTCAATACTGATTGATTCACCTGAATCGCCGGTATACTTTTCCCATCCTTGTTTAACACCAAGCTCGATAGAAACTCTTGCCTTAACGGAAGGGAGCAGAACGGAATCTTTATACTCTTGCGGCTGCTGCTCAAATAATTCCCAGCTTGGAAAGCTTACTACTCTGACTTTTAATCCTTCCGATTCAAGAATCCCGGCTGCTTTTAAGGTTATGCCAACTTCAGAACCGGAAGCGATAAGTAATAATTCGGGAGTTTCATTGCTATCTTTTCCCGAAGGGATGGATTCCCACAATGTGTAAGCGCCCTTTAACAAATTTTTTGCAGACGGAAATTTTTCCCGGTCGAGAATCTGTAAATTCTGCCGGGTCAAAATTAAAGCGACCGGGCTGTTTTTATGTTCTATTGCTGCCTGCCAGGCATAAGAAGTCTCATTTGCATCTGCCGGGCGGATAACAATCGCACCGGGAATTGCCCGCAATGAGGCTATTTGCTCTATAGGCTGGTGAGTAGGACCATCTTCACCCAAACCAATACTATCATGAGTAAAGACATAAATAGGTTTTATTTTAGAAAGAGAGGCGAGACGTATTGCCGGGCGCAGATAGTCTGAAAATATTAAGAATGTACCGCCGTAAGGGATAATACCGCCATAAGCTGCCATTCCGTTAAGAATGCCCGCCATGCCGTGTTCGCGAATACCAAAATGAAAATTTCTGCCGTCTCTGTTCTCTGCAGAAAAGTTCTTGTATCCTTTTAAGTATGTATTGTTTGAAGGTTCAAGGTCTGCGGAACCGCCTATTAATGCCGGAAGTGAAGATGCTATCGAGTTTAAGACTTTTCCGCTTGCGGCTCTGGTTGCCAGCTTCTTACCGTCGTCTTTAAATACCGGAAGCTTTGATTTCCATTCATCGCCGAAGTCTCCGTTCATCATATCAATAAATAATTTTGATTCTTCCGGATATTTTTCACGGTACTTTATAAACAGCAGGTTCCATTTATTCTCTTCTTCTTTTCCGCTTATTAGTACATTCTTAAAATGATTATTGACTTCACCGGGAACAAAGAAAGCCGGTTCTTCCTGCCAGCCTAAATTTTCCTTTGTCAGTTTTACTTCTTCTTCACCTAAAGGCGAGCCATGGGCGGCAGCAGTATCCTGCTTGTGAGGGCTTCCAAAGCCAATATGAGTTTTTGTAACAATAATAGAAGGTTTATCATTCGCAGCTTGTGCATTTTTTACCACTGTTTCAACTGTATTAAGGTCATTTACATCTTCTATATGCTGAACATGCCATCCATAAGCTTCAAATCTTTTACCGACATCTTCTGAAAAAGCTAATGAAGCAGAACCGTCTATAGTTATTCCGTTGTTGTCATAAAAGAAGATTATTTTTCCAAGCTTCAGATGTCCGGCTAATGAAGCAGCTTCATGAGAAATACCTTCCATTAAATCGCCGTCGCTGCAGATGCCGTAGATATAATGATTGAGTATTTTTATATCATCTTTGTTGAATTTAGCGGCAAGATATTCTTGTGCTATAGCCATTCCGACTGCATTTGCAAATCCCTGTCCTAACGGTCCAGTAGTTGTTTCTACGCCGGGAGTATGCCCGAATTCAGGATGTCCGGGAGTTATACTTCCCCACTGCCGGAATAATTTAAGCTGTTCCATTGGAATATCATATCCGCAGAGATGCAGAGTGGAATAAAGCAGCATGCTTCCATGTCCGGCTGATAAAATAAATCTGTCTCTGTTTAACCATTTAGGATTTGCGGGGTTATGCTTCATAAATTTAGTGTACAAAATATACGCAATAGGGGCACAGCCCATAGGCATTCCGGGATGTCCTGAATTTGCTTTTTGAACACCATCAACGGATAAAAATCTTATTGTATTGATCGATAGCTGGTCTATATTATTAATTGACGGCATTTTATTTCCTACATTATATTGAGTGAAAGAATTTTGTTTTCAAATAAATAAAAGTTAGAATACAATAACAAATAAAAGCATAAGTTATAATTTATTATAATAATAATTGTATTATTTTAATATTATTATAAATGACATTTATGTCTTTTATGCAATTTATACTAGTTAAAGGTTAATATTTGGATAAACTAAATGAAACCACATCGAAGATTTCTTTCCATTCAATATTATATTTTTTCTCTTTATTTGCTGCCGTCATTCTGCGGAATTGCACTTGCACAGCAATTATTTAATTCACCGTTAAGCGACAGAATCGCAAGCTATGATATATCAGTAAAACTTAATCCGGAGAAGAAAACAATAACCGGAACAGAAACATTAAACTGGAAAAATTCTTCAACAGATAAAATAAGCGAACTCCGGTTTCATCTTTATTTAAATGCTTTTAAAAATACGAAATCTACATTTATTCAGGAGTCAAGCGGACAGCTTAGAGGCGATGAAATGGATATTAGTTCCGGCTTAAATTGGGGCTGGATTGATGTGCTTTCGATGAAAGTTAAAAACGGAGAAGATTTAACAAATAAGATAAAATTTATTCAGCCTGATGATAATAATAAAGACGATCAAACAGTAATAAGCATACTACTGCAAAAGCCGGTTTTGCCGGCGCAAACGATTACACTTCAAATTAATTTTGAATCAAAACTTCCAAAAGTTTTTGCCCGGAGCGGTTTTAGCGATGATTTTTTTCTTGCAGGACAGTGGTTTCCAAAAATTGGTGTTTATGAAAAAGCCGGCGAACGTTATGCCGCAAAAGGACAGTGGAACTGCCATCAGTACCACGCAAATTCCGAATTTTATGCAGATTTTGGCGTTTATAATGTTAATATTTCCATTCCTAACAACTTTAAAGTCGGAGCCGTTGGTGTGCTGCAAAATGAAAGACAAAATGGCGACGGCACTAAAACTTTAACTTTTCATGCTGAAGATGTAATTGATTTTGCATGGACAGCGTCACCCCGGTTTAAAATTGCAGAAGCTAAATGGAAGAATGTTAAAATAAAAGTTTTTCTTCAGCCGGAGCATTACGCCCAGGCAGATCGTCATATAAATTCCGTTATTTATGCGCTTGAATATTTTGACAAATATGTCGGAAAATATCCATATCCAAATCTTACCATAGTCGATCCGCCGCTGCGTGCGGCAGGCTCTGCCGGCATGGAGTACCCCACTTTTTTTACTGCGGGCTGTTATTGGGGAATGCCTTCCGGTATAAAATTTACCGAGGTAGTTGTGGTACATGAATTTGGGCATAATTATTTTCAGGGAATGCTTGCTACAAATGAATTTGAAGAAGCCTGGATGGATGAAGGTTTCAACACTTATTACGAAACACGAATTATGGATCATTATTATGGTAAGCATACTTCGTATGTTGACCTTTTCGGAATTCATATCGGCGATGGGGAATATCTGAGAGAGGATTATACCGGAATGTCAAATCCTAAAATTGCGCCTGTTTTTTTAAATTCATGGCAGTATATAAACGGAGGATACGGGGAAATGACATATTCCAAAACTACTACCTGGATGTATACGCTGGAAGGCATTCTTGGGCAAAAAGTTATGGACGAGATAATGCAGATTTATTTTAAAAGATGGCAATTCAAACATCCATGCGGAAAAGATTTCATCGCGATTGTTAATGAAATTGTACGTAAAGATTATGGTAATAAATTCGGGGAAAATATGAATTGGTTCTTTGATGAAGTCTTATACGGGACAAATATATGCGATTATAAACTTGAAAATATTACTGTTGGAAGAATTGAGTTACCAAAAGGAATCTATGATAGCGTAACCACAAAGAAATATTATAAACTTAATGACGGGCAAAATGATAAGCCCAATTATAATTCCAATGTATTAATATACAGGCTTGGAGAGGTAGCAATGCCGGTGGAAATTCTTGTTCACTTCGATAGCGGACAAGAAATTCTTGAAACATGGGACGGCAGGGACAGAACTTATAATTTAATCTATAATAAACCGGCAAAAGTTATATGGGCAAAGGTGGATCCATATAACAAAATATCTATGGATGTGAACCGGATAAATAACAGCTATACAACGGAACCTGAAAGTACAGTCATAAACAAATATTTTGCAAAGTTTCTTTTTTGGGTTGAAAACATTATGCTTTCAATAGGATCTCTTTTTTAATAAATTTTTTGCAGTTAAAAACATGAAAATATTTAAAGCTTATTTTGCAGGATTAAAATCAGCGGGCAAATCCCAAAAGACGGCAGCGGTTATATATGCTGTTATATTTTTACTGGCGCTCGTACTTGCAATCCCATTCCATACGGCTCTTTTAAGTCAAACTGGAAACTCAATAGCTCTTCATGCCTTATTGAAACATTTTAATTATACTATATTTTCCGATTTTATGAATTCATCGGGAAAAGTTATAAATATTTTTATATTAGCTGCGCTCTGGATGGGGATATTTTATTTTTTATTCACGGTTTTTTTTACCGGCGGCATCTTAAATGTTCTTAGCAATGGAAATGGTAAATTTTCAATTATGAGTTTCCTATGGGGATGCGGAAAGTATTTCTTTAGATTTTTCCGGTTGGGGATTTATTTACTAATTATTCAATTTTTAATGGCTGTAATTATATTTTTCCCCCTGAGTAAAATTCTTTCAGCCAATTATGAGGTAACTCTAAATGAAGCATCTCTTTTTTACATTTTCCTAACCGGTGTACTTATTTTTGCCGTTATATTCATTTTAATTCTGATAATTGGAGACTATGCAAAGATTATTTTGTTTAATAATGATTCTAAGAAAGTAATAAGAGCTATTGGCAAGTCATTTCAATTTGTCTTTAAACATTTATCCGGAACATATACGCTATATATTCTTATACTCACAGCACCTGTTTTACTTATTATTTTTTACTTTTTGCTTGATAATGCCGTTGGAATGATTTCGGGGTTTACAATATTTATTATGTTTCTTATCCAGCAGGCTTTTATCTGGCTGCGTATCCTGATAAAAATCTGGTTTTTAGGGAGTGAACTTTCGTTTTATAAAAATTTAAATGAATACAATATTCAATAGATTATAGTTTATATATATAAGCGCCCTTCTGCTCCGGTTCAAAATTACTTTTAGAAGGAATTGATTTATCTCCCAAATAAGCGCCGGCTGCCTTTGAACTTTTCGAAATTGTCTGTTCAATCTTAAATTTTTCCCGCACTTTTTGAAATTTTTGAAGCGCCGCCTGCTGTTTTAATATTTCTTCATGCAGGCGTTTTTTCATTGTAACCAACCTGGAAATAGTTGCTCTATGCTCTTCATGTTCAACCTTAATCGAATTAATTGAAGCCTCAAGCTGTGTAAGTTCTTTCATCGAATCGTTAATTTTTCCCCTGTAATTAAGTACTTTTTCCTCGTATTCTCTTATTTCGTCATACAATTTCAGTTTCCGGGCTCCTTCTTTGCTGTAACTGTCGTTAGTCATTCTTAATAATTCCTGGATTCCTTTTTCCAATGAAGATCTCTTTTTCATTAAAAATTCCATTTCCATTCGCATATCGTCGTTGTAATTTTTCCTATCGACAGCATCTTCATCAATCTTTTGCAGATCAGCCTGGAGCATCACTTTCTGGTCATTCAATATATTTATTTGTTTTTCGAACGATTCTATTTCCAGCTGCCTTGCGTTCAGAATATTTTCACTTTCTTCAAGAGCTGAAATTTTTTCAACCAGTAACATATCCTTTTCATCTATATCTTTTTCTTTCTTAAAAATTATTTGCTCAAGAATATTTCTTTTTTTAGTTACCTCGGATATTTCCTTATTAAATTTTTGAAACATCTCCGCAAAGCGGGTTTCAAGCAGAGAATTGCTTTGTTCAATTTCTTTTTTTCTTTTTTCAAGCAGCGGGACAATTTCCCGCAGTTTAGAGGCTTGTTCGGTAAAACTATCTGCCGCAATTTTTTCTTCGGTAAATTTTTGATGAAGTTCTGATTTTAATATTCCATATCTTTTTATTTCATTTTTCAGTTCCTCGTATTTCTTTTCCATACTCATCAGTTCCAGGTTTATTTTCGATAGCCTGTTTGCTTTTATAGAGAGAGATTGATTTATATCGAATATTTCTTTTTCTTTAAACCCGGCTTCCTCTGAAAGTTTTTTATAAGTAAGCGCCGCTTCATCCAACAATTTATGCTTTTCCATCAACTCATTATCTAATTCGCTTAATTCTCCGGCGAACTCACTCCTTGACTTTTCTTGATCGGTTAACTTATCTATTCGTTTTGTAAGATTATTTTCTTCATTTTGTAATGCGAAGACATTTTTTTGTGTCTTCGCGTATTCTTTAACAATTTCATTTAACTTCTCTGTATATTCTATTAATTCTCTCTTTTTTAATTCAATTTCTCCGGATAGTTCAGATTGCTCTTCTTCAAGTGATTTAATCTTTTGTCCGGTTTTTTCTGTTTTCTTATTCAGCTGCTCCTGTTTTTCCAGCAGGTTTTGCTTTTGTTCTTCTATATTGTCTATTTCCTGTCTTTCGTGATTAAAGCTTTCAATCAGGTTTGACTCTTCCTCATTCAATTCTGAAATTTTTTGTACAGCATTATCAATATATTCCCGGGTATTTGAATCCGGAACCCCTTCATTGGTTGAGGCATCTAAATTTGGATTCTGCCCTCCTATAACCGATTCAAGATCCTGAATTTGATCAGTATAAGAGAGAATAGTATTCTGCAATTGATCTCTCATTTCTTTTAGGCTCGAAATCTTTTGATCAATTTCAATCATCTGATTTCTTTTTTGCTGTTCCCGGAGGCTGAGAGCATCAATTTCGTGAATTAAGCTATTTTTCTGTTTATTAAGCGAAACAATTTCGGCTCTTAATCTTTTCAGAACTTCCTCAAGATTCCGGGCTGATTCTTCCTTCTCATACACGCGCTGAATTTTTGTTTTCAGCTCATCGTTTTCATTTCTTAGCTCTTCAAGTTTTTTGGAATTGAAAAGTCTCATGAGTAAGCTCCAATATTATAAACAAAATCCGTCAAACAATTTAAATATGTTAACAAAGCGGCGGTCCCGGCTTAACTTTTATTTTAGTATATCAGAACTTAGTTATTAGTCAATTAATTAGCAATTGCTATTATATCTTATTAACTGGTACGCAATGGTTTAAGAATAGAGTCACTAAAACAATATTAGGGCGAGTGGCGAATTCTCCCGATAAATAATTTATCATAAAAAACATAACTAAACTTTTAGCCCCGCTGGGGAATATAATAACTTTAGAGTGAGGAATCATTTGAATTTTTTTTACAGTTTAAATGGGGAATAATCTGGTCGCCGACATAAAGTGTTAATTAGATAAATGTAATATTTTCATTTTATTCTAGATTCCTCGTTCGAAATTTATTATTTAGATTGCCGTTTCAATTTTATTTTATCTCTACTTCAACCATCTGACTTGTATCTATGCCTAAAATGTCAACCACCTTTACCATTATTTTGTGTTTCCCTTTTTCAGTGTATTCGTGTTTTGTGCTGGTTAATTCAATGTCATTATTCTTTTTTGTTCTAAAACTTTGCCATTCGTTTATAAAAATGAAATTGCCTGTTTTTACTTGTTTAAAATTTCCGTTGCTGCCAATTGAAATAAATTCAGGTTTTTCTTCACAATTAAAATGTATTGCCCAGTAGTCAATCCAGTCTGTCCAATTTTTTGTGAGGACCTCACGGGTCATTTTATTGTTTTTCTCTTTGGTAATTTTTACTATTTGACCGTTCTCAATTCCAATACTGCTGCTGCCCTTTTTTAGTTTGTCCTCTAATACTTCTATGTCGTCTTGTGTATAGTAAGTGGCAAAGTTGGTGAGTTGAATTTTTACTTCTTTACCTTTAACGATGGGCTTTGCCTGAAGGTAAGCCACGTCAAAAAACTTGACTTGCTTTTTGTCAACTGCCCGCTTGTCAAAAATATCCTGAGGAATGTAGCGCAAACGAATGTCAACTCCTTTCTCCCGGAGTTCTTCTTTTATGTAGCTCTTATCGCCTGTTAAACTCATTTCAAACTCAAAGCCCAAAACATCAACCTGAGTAATAAGGTTGGTCTTGCACTCTTCAAAAATTTCATCAATCAAGGTTTTGGTAACAGGATAACTTAACGGACCAATATGAACAAAGCGACCTGCTTTTTTACCATGCAGCATTTTGTAACCATCGGTACGGGTTGCACCGTAACCGTCAATAATGAGAGCAAAGTATTTTTCCTGTTTTTGATCAAACAATTTTTCATATTCTTCCTTAGGCATATCAGCGGGAATGCCAAAGAAATGCTGCCTTTCATATTTGCCAAGATTGAGAACTTCAAAAGCATAGTAGGGCTTGTTTCCTTTTTTTAATTCACGCTGCACTTGTATCAAACGCTTTCTTGTGGTGTGAACGGAAAATCTTCCAATATCTGTTGTTATCCATCTTCTTTTTAGTTTCTCTGAAACTGCTGCAGTTGTTCCGCTACCGCAAAAAAAATCTGCAACTAAATCACTTTCGTTTGAAGAAGCCGAAATAATTTTTTCTAAAAGTTTTTCGGGCTTTTGTGTGGGATAATCAAGTCTTTCATCAGCTACTTGATTGATAATTTCAATATTCCAAAAATCACTAGGAGCGAAACCTTCTCTCAAATAATCTCTGACTACTAATTCAGGATTAGTAATTTCCCATTTGTAATCAACATCTTTAGCAGATTTAATTGGACTTCCCACAATTCCTCGACCACATAAACGATAGTAACCATTTTCATCTTTAAGTTTGTATTTTTTTATTGTTTCAGGAGAGTATTCCGACAAAACGTTCTTGTCTTCCCAGTTAAAAATATGATTGTTAATATTTTTAGCATAAACGATGATATCATCGTGTTTTCTA
>Ga0181520_10003376_pt1 | contig 28185 bp, 23 predicted proteins | sample PEATcosm2014_Bin_29_FD_132451 | JGI IMG/M metagenome (GOLD analysis project Ga0181520, IMG submission 132451) | Peatland microbial communities from MTU Mesocosm Facility, Houghton, MI, USA - PEATcosm2014_Bin02_30_metaG | ecosystem: Environmental > Terrestrial > Soil > Wetlands > Peat | place...
CAGCGTCCACAACGCGCTATTGACCGAGGACAGGGAGCGCCAGTTCCGCTCCATCCTCCGCACCCTCGCGGCGAGCATCGACGCCAGGGACAACTTCACGGCGGGCCACTCCGAGCGCGTCACGGAGTACGCGATGGCGATCTGCAGCGAGATGGGACTTCCCCGCGATCTCAGGGAGGTCATCCGGGTCGCTTCCCAGCTCCACGACTACGGGAAGATCGGCATCAAGGACTCCATCCTGAAGAAGAGCGGACCCCTGACCGGGAAGGAGCGCGAGGAGATCAAGACCCACGTGGTGAAGACCCAGAACATACTGGAGCAGATCAATTTCAACGGAATGTACCAGCAGGTGCCCTTCATCGCGGGCGCTCATCACGAGCGCCTGGACGGGACCGGATATCCCCGCGGCCTCTCAGGCGACGAGATTCCCCTGGGCGCGAGGATCATCGCGGTGGCCGATTTCTTCGAGGCGATAACCGCCAAGCGGCACTACCACGAGCCCCAGAGCCTCGAAGAGGCCATCCGCACGCTCAAGCAGGAGGGAGGGCATCACCTGGACGAGAACGTCATCCAGGCCCTGCTGAAGTCAATGAGCCACGATCCCGTCCAGGTCGCGGCCGAGGCCTCCTAGCCGCCCGAGGCCCCCTTGCGGCCGCGGGCGGAGATCACGGGCGTGTAGGTGAAGCGGCCCGGGTCGCGGAAGAAGTCCATGAACTCGTCCCGGAACTCCTCGACCCCGGAGTAGCCCGGAAGCTGGATATCGACTTTCCTCGATATCACTTCGATCTTCTTCGCCCAATTGTACTCGTCCACGACCCGCAATTGCCCATAAATGAGGTGGTGGGCTCCCGCCTCGATCGATATATCCTGGTAGCCGAGGCGGTACAGATGCGAGTAGAGCTTCCTCCCGGCGTAGGGGTCGAAATTCTCGTTTTCTTCCATCTTATGCAGGGCGTACGCGAGGGCGGTTTCGAGACGGGGGCTCATCCCATAGTGATTCAGGCAGTTATGGTCGAGGTCGATGAGGCATAGGATGCCGCCCTCCGCGAGCAGAGAGGAGATGTTGCGAACCACCTCGAAGGCCTCCGCCCGATAGTACTCGAGAGCGAAGCGGACCCAGGCGAAATCGAAGGTCCCCAGGCCCTCCATCGGCTCGAGGAAGTCGCGAAGGGCGAAGCTCGTACGGACGTTCCCGTAGCGTCGCCGAGCCACGTCGACCCGCTCCGGCGAGGCGTCCACGCCGAGCGCCGACCCGGCATCGCCGACCAGGGAAGCCAGGATGGATGTCGTAAAGCCGGGGCCGCAGGCGATGTCGACGACGCGCATGCCCGGCCGCAGCCCCGCGCGAGTCGCGAAGGCCTCGACGACCGCAGAATCGGTCTTGATCTCGAGACGCCTCGCCTCGTCGGCGCTCTCCATGAGATAGCCCCTGTCCATGACTCCCCTTATCGAAAAAAACAGTATATACCATCAATTACTGGCATCGTACATCTACTTGACACTTAATTGGAAATACAATAGCTTAATTCTCAATGAAGTATCAGTTCGGGGAAAAGCTGCGCTCAATTCGGGAAAAGCGCGGGCTGACCCTAAAGCAGGTGGCCGCCGCGGTGGGCGTGACCGAAAGCCAGATATCCCAGATCGAGCGCAGCAAGGTGATGCCGGCCGTCGACACCCTTCTCGACATTGCCGAGTACCTGAACGTGGACCTGGAGCATCTCTTCGCCGACTTTCGAAAGGAGCAGCCGATCCACGTGCTGAAAGCCGAGGATCGACCCCGCTATGTGGCCGATGGGACGGTCTATGAACTCCTTTCGCAGTCCACGGACGGCGAGTTCGGCATCGAGGCCTATCTGTTGACGGTGAGCCCGGGCTCCCGGAAGGGCAGCTCCGAGTACGGCCACATCGGGAAGGAAATGGGCGTCATACTCGAAGGCAGGGCCGAGATGAGCTGCGGCGGACGCAGCTACGATCTGGAGACCGGGGACAGCGTGAGCTTTTCCTCGGACGTCCCTCACATCTTGAAAAACGCCGGGGATGCCCCGCTCAAAGCCTTCTGGGTCGTGACTCCCCCGAAGGGATTCAAGCCTTAAGAGCACAGGAGGAGCTTCATGGGAAAGACCATCGCCCGGAAAATCTTCGACGCCCACGTCGTGGACCATCCCTTCGAGGAAGCCTACGTCCTCAAGCTGGACGCCGTATTCTGCCACGAGATCACCACGCCCATCGCCATCGACGACCTCGTGGAGAAAGGCTTGGACCGAGTCTTCGATCCTTCCAAGATCAAAGCGGTGATAGACCACGTGGTGCCCGCCAAGGATTCCAAGACCGCCTTGCAAGGCAAGACGCTGAGGGACTGGGCGCATCGCCACGCGATCGAGGATTTCTTCGACGTGGGGCGCAACGGAGTGTGCCACGCCCTCTTTCCGGAGAAAGGCTACGTCAGGCCCGGCTACGCCATCATCATGGGCGACAGCCACACCTGCACCCACGGAGCCTTCGGAGCCTTCGCCGCGGGCGTCGGGAGCACGGATCTGGAGGTGGGAATACTCAAGGGGGTCTGCGCCTTCCGCGAGCCTCGGACGATCAAGGTGGAGCTCAAGGGCCGGTTGAGGCAGGGAGTCTACGCCAAGGATGTCATACTCCACATCATCTCCAAGCTGGGCGTGAACGGAGCCACTGACAGGGTCCTGGAGTTCGCCGGCCCCGTCGTCGAGGCGCTGTCCATGGAAGGCCGGATGACCCTGTCCAACATGGCCGTCGAGGCCGGCGGGACGTCGGGCATCTGCTGCCCCGACATGACGACCGTGGAGTACCTGTGGCCCTTCATCCGGGGGGAATTCACGAGCAGGGAGGAGGCCCTCGATTCCTACCGCCGATGGGCCTCGGATCCCGATGCCGAGTACGACGGCATCCTCCGCCTTGACCTCTCCGACCTGGAGCCCCTCGCCACCTTCGGCTTCAAGCCCGACCAGGTGAAGACCATACGCGAGCTCGCGGGCACCCGCGTCGACCAGGTCTACATCGGCAGCTGCACGAACGGCCGCATCGAGGACCTGCGCGTGGCCGCCGCCGTGCTCAAGGGCAGGCGCATCGCCGACGGGGTTCGCGGCATCGTCAGCCCGGCCACGCCTTCAGTCTACGCCCAGGCGATGCGGGAAGGCCTCATCGGGACCTTCATGGACGCGGGCTTCTGCGTCACCAATCCGACCTGCGGCGCCTGCCTCGGCATGTCCAACGGCGTCCTTGCCGAGGGCGAAGTATGCGCCTCCACGACCAACCGCAATTTCTACGGCCGCATGGGAAAGGGCGGCACCGTCCACCTGATGAGCCCCGCGAGCGCGGCCGCCGCCTCCCTGGCGGGATCGATCGCGGTCGTCGAGGGAGCCTAAAGATGGCCGCCTGGAATCCCGAGCTCTACCTGAGGTTCGGAGAGCAGCGAAGCCGTCCCGCGCTGGACTTGGCCCTGCGGGCGCGGTCCCTCCTGGAAGCGGGCGCCGGCTCCCCGTCGGGCCTGTCCATCCTCGACTTGGGCTGCGGGCCGGGGAACTCGACGGCGGTCCTCGCGGCGACCTTCCCGGGCTCCGGCCTCGTCGGATTGGACAGCTCTCCCGAAATGATCGCGGCGGCCCGGTCGAGCGGCCTCGACGCCGAGTGGATCGTCGCCGACGGCGCGGCGTGGGAGCCGAGGAGGAGCTTCGCCCTGGTGTACTCCAATGCGGCCCTGCAGTGGATCCCGGACCAGGCGGCGCTGCTCCCGCGCATGTGGGCCTGGCTCGCGCCGGGCGGGGTCCTGGGAGTGCAGGTACCCGGCAACGGCGAGTCCGGCATCCATCGCGCCCTGAGGCGGACCGCCGGCGGCGCCCCCTGGCGGTCGCGCTTTGTCGGTCTGGCGGGGACGCCGATCTACCACGAGCCCGGCTTCTACTTCGACGCCCTGTCTCCCCTGGGCGGATCGGTGGACCTCTGGGAGAGCACCTACTGGCACGTACTCAAAGGCCGAACGGCCCTCATCGAATGGTACTCCGGGACCGGCATGCGCCCCTGGCTGGAACGCCTCGGCGACGATGCCGAGCGGCGGGCCTTCAAGGACGCCGTCCTCGAGGCCGCCGCTCCGGACTACCCGGTCCGCGCCGACGGCAGCGTTTTCTTCCCCTTCCGCCGGATATTCTTCACGGCGACGAAAGCGCGATAAGGAGCGAAGGAATGAAAGCTTTCGACGGCAAGGTCCTCTTCCTGGACCGCGACGATATCAACACCGACGAGATCATCCCCGCCAAGTACCTCAGCGAGGCGAGCAAGGCCGCGCTGAAGCCCAACTGCATGGAGGACTTGAGGCTCGAGGGCTTCGACCCCGGGCGGGACCTGCGGGACAAGACCGCGATCCTCAGCCGCGGGAACTTCGGCTGCGGCTCGAGCAGGGAGCACGCGCCCTGGGCTCTCGAGGTCAACGGCATCAACGCCGTGGTAGCCGCCTCCTTCGCCCGCATATTCCGCGGCAACATGTTCAACGGCGGCATGCTGGCCATCAGCCTCGGCGCGGATTCGATAGGGGAAATCTTCCGGACTTTCAAGGGGAAGGAGAAGATCCTGAAGGTGGATTGGAAGAGACAGGAGGTCTGCTTCCGGGCCGAGGGACTCGGCAGGAGCTATCCCATGAGCCTGGGGGACTTCGACAAGGCATTGGTGGAAGCGGGCGGCTGGGTGGAGTACGCCTCGGCGCATTACTGAGGGGAATTCCTCCCGAGGGGCCTTCGCCGGTCCGGACTCCGAGGTTATATTCCAACCTGGATGGATCGAAGGAGGCCGCGATGAAGACAGTACGGGAGGCGGCGCTCCGCGAGAGAGTCGCGGAGGCCATGACGCTCGGCAACGCCGATATCGTCCAGCGCGTAGGCGAGTTCCTGATCGAGGGCCGGGACGCGGAGCTCCACGGCATCCGCCCCGGAAAGTTCGCGAGGGAGCGGGGGCTGAACCGGACCAAGACGGTCAAGGCCTTCCTCCAGCTCACGAAGACGGGCGTCTTCGACCTCCACTGGACCGTGCATTGTCCCCATTGCAAAGGAGGGTCGCAGGATTCCTCGAGCCTCGCCGACCTGACCCGCGACGCCTTCTGTCCCTTTTGCCAGCAAGGCTACGAGGCCGACTTCGATCGGAGCGTCGAGCTGAGCTTCCAGGTCAATCCGGCGGTAGTCTCGTTCGAAGGCACGAATCCCTTCGACCTGAGCATCGGCGCGATAGACCTGGAGCCGGGCGTGGGAATCGAGATCGAGCCGGCGGGGGAGCACTACCTGGAATACCCTATCGCCCTGGGCAATTATCTCCTCCTCGACAAGGCGGACCGCGTCGCCGTCAACTTCGCCGTCGGCCCGGGCGAGGAGTCCGCGCAGGAAATAGCCGTATCGCTGGGAAAGGATTCTCCTCCCATCCAGGTCGTGCCTTTGACCCCGGGCAGGATCAGGCTCACGATCCGGAACGCCATGGACGAGACGGCGGAATTCCTGTTCGCGCGGATGGCCGACCCCGAGTGGATCGACGCGGCCCTGGCCACGACGCTGCAGGAATTCCGCGACTTCTTCTCGAAGGAGATGCTCTCGCCCGAGGAGACCTTCTCCATCCGCAACCTCGCCCTCGTATTCACCGACATCAAGGGCTCGACGGAGATGTACGAGAGGCTCGGGGACTCCAAGGCCTTCTATCTGGTGAAGGAGCACTTCAAGATAATGGAAGAGGTCGTGCGCCGGAACGACGGCGGCATCGTTAAGACGATAGGCGACGCCGTCATGGCGGTCTTCCGCCGACCCGACCAGGCCATCGTCGCGGCCCGCGAGATGATCGACGAATTCGACCGGTTCAACCTGGCGAACAAGACGAAGGACCAGATCATAATAAAGGTCGGCGTCCACGCGGGCCCCTGCATCGCCGTCACCCTGAACGAGCGCATAGACTATTTCGGCACCTCGGTGAACACGGCGGCCAGGATCCAGGGCCTTTCCGACGGACGCGACGTCATGGTCTCCGAGCGCTTCTTCCGCGAGAGCGGGGCCGCCCAGACGCTCGCGGGCTCGGGCTGGAGCTGGGAGAGCTTCACGACGAGCCTCAAGGGCCTGAGCTCGGCGCACGAGGTCTACAAGCTCGTAAAGGCATGAGCGGCCAGCGGGCGGGGCCGTTGCGAAAGGCATTAGGAACTCGTTAAACTCCTGGCCGAAGTCGAAGTGTCCCCGGGGGTCAGGTGAGCGACGGGAAGGAAGGCGACGGAGAGAGTTTCATCGAGCGACTGCGGCTCAAGGTGTTCGGGGCCCCCCGCGACGTGCGCGACCCGGGCATCTTCCACAAGATCGCCCTGATCCCTTTCTTCGCGTGGGTCGGCCTGGGCGCGGACGGGCTTTCGTCCTCCGCCTACGGCCCCGAGGAGGCCTTCCGCAATCTCGGGACCCACACCTATCTGGCGGTCTTCCTCGGCCTCGCCACGGCGCTGACGGTCTTCATCATAGCCTACACTTACACGAAGATCATCGAGCGCTTCCCTCACGGCGGCGGCGGCTACATCGTCGCGACCAAGACTCTAAGCAAGGGAGCCGGCGTCGTTTCGGGCAGCGCGCTCATCGTGGACTATATCCTGACGATCACGGTCTCCATCGTTTCCTCGACCGACGCGATCTTCAGCTACCTACCGATCGCGTGGGAGCCCGGGAAGATCTGGGTGACGGCCGTCCTCATACTCGTGATGGTCGTGCTCAACATCCGCGGCGTCAAGGAATCCATCACGATACTCGCGCCCATCTTCGTCGTCTTCCTCGCGACCCACGCCATACTCCTCGTCTACGGCTTCGCGAGCAGGGCGGGAGTCGCGGGAGAGATCGTCCATAACATCGGGACGGGCTTCCATTCCGATATGACCGGCATCGGCTTCCTGGGGATGGCCCTCATCTTCCTTCGCGCCTATTCTCTCGGCGGCGGCACCTACACAGGAATCGAGGCCGTATCGAACGGCATGCAGATCATGCGCGATCCGAAGGTCAGGAACGGCAAGAGGACGATGGCCTACCTGGCCGTCTCGCTCGCCATCACCGCCAGCGGCCTCCTGATCTGCTACCTGCTCACGCGAATCGCGCCCGAGGAGGGGAGGACCCTCAACTCGACGCTCGCGGACGCGCTCTACGGCGGCTTCGGCGGGGTCGGGAAGGTCCTGGCCTTCGTAACCATACTCTCCGAGGGCGCCCTCCTCCTCGTGGCCTCGCAGGCTGGCTTCATCGACGCGCCGCGCGTCATGGCCAACATGGCCGTCGATTCCTGGATGCCGCGCCGCTTCGCCGATTTTTCCGGCCGCCTCACGATGCGCAACGGCATCGTGATCATCGGAGTGGCCGCCCTCGCCCTCCTCGTCTACACGAAGGGCTCGATCTCCGCCCTCGTGGTCATGTACTCGATCAACGTCTTCCTGACCTTCTCGCTCTCCGAATTCGGCATGGTGAAGCACTTCATCCTGCATAGGAAGGACGAGAGGATACCCCTGCGGAGCATAGCCATCCAGGCGATAGGCTTCGTGCTCTGCGCCCTGATCCTCATCCTCACCGTCTCCGAGAAATTCACCGAGGGGGGATGGCTCACCCTCGTCATAACCGGCCTCCTCATCCTCCTGTGCCTGGCCGTGAAGCGGCATTACGCGAGCGTCGGCGCGGCCCTCAAGAAACTCGACGCCCTCGTCGCCGCGGTCGATCTCGAGAAGGGGAAAAGCGGCGCCGCGAAGGTCGACCGCGGCGCCACGACGGCCGTCCAGCTCGTGTCCGGCTACAACGGCATCGGCGTTCATTCCTTCCTCCAGATCTGCTCGGCCTTTCCCGGCCACTACAAGAATTTCATATTCGTATCCGTCGGCATCATCGACCAGGCGATGTTCAAGGACGGCGAGAGCGTGCCCGAGCTCCTCGCGGACGTCGACGCCTCGCTCCGGCGCTACGTGAAGCTCGCCCGCAAGTACGGCTACGCGGCCGAGAGCCGCAGCGGCATCGGCACGAACGTGGTCGACGCGGCCGTGGATCTCTGCTGCAGGCTCCACGAGGAATTCCCCAAGTCGACGATATTCTCGGGCAACCTCGTCTTCTCGCGCGAGAGCTTCCTCCACCGGATACTCCACAACGAGACCGCCTTCGCGGTGCAGCGCCGCCTCCAATGGGAAGGCATCACGAACGTCGTCATGCCCATACGCGTGAGGTAGCTCGGGCGATCCCGGCCGAGCTTGACAGCGCGGACGGTCCGCGATAGCATTTTCCCGTCGTCGAATCCAGTTAATCAAGTGCGAGCGGGAGTACTATTGGATAAAACCTCAGCCCCCGAAAAAAAAAGCGAGCGTAGCCGAGAGGCGACGACCGCATCCGACTCGGCGAACGATTCCTCCAACCGGACGATCGCCCGCTTGGCCGCCGGGGCGCTGGCGCTGGTATCGGCCGTCCATCTCTCCGCCGCGTACCTGGTCTCCGGCGATCGGAGCCTCGGGCCGCTGGAGAATGCCTTCGCCATGCTGGTCTTGGCCGGGCTCCTCCTGGCCCTCGTCCGAGTCAAGCTCAGGCCGGGCGCGGCGACAGGACTGCTCCAGGCCGTTTTCATAGCCGCGATACCGGCGAGCGCCGCGATTCTCGGCGGCCTGAACGCCTCCCTGACTTGGTCCACCGCCTTCGTCTTCCTGATCGCCTCCCTCGTATACGCAAGGCCGGCTTTCACCTTCGTCGCCGCGGCCGCCGTCGTCGCGACTCTGACCGCGCTGTCCTTCCTGCCGGCATTCCGGCCGAGGGGCGCGGGCCCCGCCGACCTCCTCTCCGGATTCGCCCTTCTCGCCATAGCCTCCGCTGCGGCCGTCCTCGTCTCCGGGGACCTCTCCAGGCGGCTGCGCCTCGATCGCGCTGAGAGCCTCCGCCTCAGGGAGGAACTCGGGAAGTCCGACCAGCGCATGCGCATGCTCGAGACCTATACGCGGAGGAGCCTGATCGAGTTCGTCGAATCGGGAAGGAACCCCGCGGAGATCGTGCCCGAATTGAAGGAGATGGCCGTCATGTTCTGCGACATCCGCGATTTCGCGCGGCTGTCCCAGAAGATGGAGCCGCATATCCTCATCGCGCTCCTCAACGACTTCTACGAGGCGATGGGCTACGTCATAGGCCGGCGCGGCGGCGAGATCGACAAGCTGATAGGCGACTGCATCCTGGCCACCTTCCCGGACGCCGACTCGGCCCTGACAGCGGCGGTCGAGATGAAGGAGGCCCTGTTCGACCTGAACGAATGCAACCTCAAGGGCGGCCTGCCCAGCCTGCGCACGGGTATCGGCATCCATTTCGGCACCGTCGTCGTGGGCAATCTCGGCTCGCGCGAGAAGATGGACCTCACCATCATAGGAGATACCGTCAACGTCGCGAGCCGCATCGAGACCCTCACGAAATTCTACATCACCGACGTCATCGTCTCGGAGGACTTCAAGAACGAGCTGAGCCTCGACATGAAGATGCGGTACATCGACACGGTCCGAGTCAAGGGCAGGGAGGATCCGATACGCCTCTACGAGGTCTTCCAGCATCACCGCTCGGGCACGGTCGCCGCCAAGGAACTGGAGGTGGGCCGGCTGGATTCCGCCTTCCGCCTCTATTCCGAGGGCCATTTCAGCGACGCCATCTCCCTCCTCCTCCAGGTGGGGGAGAAGACGGGCGAGCACGATACCCTCATCGGCTTCTACAAGGATCCGCTCATCAACGTGCTGCTCGACCGCTGCATCGTCCTGTTCCAGAGGCAGAAGACCGGAGACCTGCCTTCGTGGGACGGGATATTCCAATTCCAGGCGAAGTAGCCTCCTCCCTCGGGCCCGCGCCTCGCGCGATTTGGCCTTTCAATAGCTTATCCATATATTCGTAGGATGGACAAACAGGACGAGGGTAAGCCGCTACTCCCGCCACAAGAGATCGTGAAAGATTATCGACTCGCCTATGTTTCCCGCCGCGCATCGGTGGTCGGACGCAGGGAAGTGCTGTCGGGGAAGGCCAAGTTCGGCATTTTCGGCGACGGCAAGGAAGTGGCCCAGCTCGCCCTGGCGCGAGCCTTCAGGAAGGGCGACTGGCGCTCGGGCTACTACAGGGACCAGACATGGATGCTGGCCCTCGGCATCATCGACCTCAGGAGCTTCTTCGCCCAGCTCTACGGCCATGCCGATGTCCGCTACGAGCCGGCGACCGGGGGTCGATCGATGATCGGGCATTTCGCCTCGCGCCTCCTCGATTCCGAGGGAGCCTGGCTGGATCAGACTTCCATGTACAATTCGGCCGCGGACGTTTCGCCCACCGCGTCGCAGATGCCCAGGACGGTGGGCCTCGCCTACGCCTCGGTGCTGTACCGCAGCCTCGAGGCGCTGAAGCCCTTCTCCGAATTCTCCTCCGGAGGCGGCGAAGTCGCCTGGGCCAGCATCGGCAACGGTTCCACCGCGGAGGGCATGTTCTGGGAATCGGTCAACGCGATCGGCATCCTGCACGCCCCCGCCGTGATCAGCGTCTACGACGACGGCTTCGGCATATCGGTGCCCAACCGGCTGCAGATGGTGAAGGAAGACATTCACGCGATACTCAAAGGCTTCGAGAGGATCGAATGTCCCGCGGAGCTCTGCGATCGCGGCTTCGACCTGTATTCGGCGAGGGCCTGGGACTATCCGGCCCTCCTCGCGGCCTACGCCCAGGCCGGCGCGGCCGCGCGCGAGCGCCACGTGCCCGCCCTCGTGCACGTGACGGAGGCCACCCAGCCCCTCGGCCACTCGAGCTCCGGATCGCAGGAAAAATACAAGAGCGCCGAGCGCCTCGCCTGGGAGGCGGAGAAAGATTGCCTGCCCATATTCCGCGCATGGATACTCGAGAAGGGGATAGCCGGGGAAGCGGAGCTCGACGCGCTCGAAGCTCAGGCGGGCGCCGAGGTCGAGGAAGCGCGCAAGGCTGCCTTCGAGGCCTGCCTGGGCCCGATCGCGGAAACGCGCTCGCGGGCGGCGACCCTCATCGGGGCCCTGTCCAAGGCGAGCCCGAAGGGCGCGGAGCTGAGCCGGGCCGCCCTCGCCCTCGAGGAGCTGCCCCTGCCCTCGAGGCGGGACTCCGCCGCCGCGGCTCACGCGGCCCTCGCCCTTACTCGCGGGGAGGCTTCGCCCGAGCGGGACGGGCTCTCCTCCTTCCTCGAGGCCCTCCGCGCCGAGGGCGAGGACCGTTACGGCTCCCATCTCCTCTCGCCGCCGCCGGGCTCGGCCCTCTCGGCGCGGGAAGTCCCGCCGGCCTACTCGCCCTCGTCCCCGACGCTGATGGGCTTTGAAGTCATCAACGCGGCCTTCGACGCCGCTTTCGCGCGGGAGCCGCGGCTCGTCGCGTTCGGCGAGGACCTCGGGAAGATGGGCGACGTGAACCAGGGCTTCCGCGGACTCCAGGAGAAATACGGGGACCTGCGGATCTCGGACATCGGCATACGGGAGGTCACCATACTCGGCCAGGCGATCGGGTTGGCCTTGCGGGGCCTTCGGCCGATCGCCGAGATCCAATACCTCGACTACGTCCTGTACGCGCTCCAGATCATGGCCGACGACCTCGCGAACCTGCGCTGGCGAAGCGCCGGCGGCCAGATGGCCCCCGTGATCGTGAGGACGCGCGGACACCGCCTCGAGGGTATCTGGCACTCGGGCTCGCCGATGGCGGGCATCATCGGCCTCGTCAGGGGGATGCACGTCCTCGTGCCGCGAGACCTGACCAGGGCGGCCGCCTTCTACAACACTCTGCTCAAATGCGACGACCCGGCAATATTGATCGAGCCCCTGAACGGCTATCGCCGCAGGGAGCTCATGCCCGACAATATCGGAGAGATATGCCTTCCCCTCGGCGTTCCCGAGATCCTGAGGCGAGGCGGCGACGCCACGGTCGTCACCTACGGCTCCACGACCCGCATCGTCCTCGAGGCGGCCGAGCGGCTCGCCGCGATCGGCATCGAGGCGGAGGTCGTGGACGCCCAGACTCTCCTCCCCTTCGACGTCGAAGGCAGGATAGGAGAGTCGCTCAAGAGGACGTCGCGCATCCTCTTCGTCGACGAGGACGTCCCCGGAGGGGCTACCGCCTACATGATGCGCGAAGTCCTGGAGAGGCAAGGGGGCTTCGCGTGGCTCGACGCGGCGCCCCGCAGCCTGACGGGGGCGGAGCATCGGCCGGCATACGGCTCGGACGGGGACTACTGGTCAAAGCCCAACGCCGAATCGATCTTCGACGCCGTCTACGCCCTCGTCGAAGAGAAGAAGATATAGCGAGAGCCTTCATCGAACGATCCCGGGAGGAGACGATGTCCGTAAAAGTATTCGCGCCCCTGATAGGCGAGGGAGTCGAAGAGCTCAGCGTCGTGGCCTGGAAGAAGAAGCCGGGCGATCCGGTCACCGAGGGAGAAGGGCTCGTCGAGCTCGAGTCGGACAAGGTGGTCACGGAAGTCCCGAGCCCGGCGTCGGGCGTCCTCGCCGAAGTGCTCTCGGCCGACGGCGACAGGGTGCGGGCGGGAGCGGTCATCGCCATCGTCGAGAGCTCCGCCGTCGACGAGTCCGCCCCCGCCGCGGCGGGCGGGGGAAGCATGGGGGCGACCTCGGACTTCCTGTCGCCCGTCGTCCGCAAGATAGCGGCCGAAAAGGGAGTCGATCCCTCGGCGGTCGCCGGCTCGGGCGCCGGCGGCCGCGTCACCAAGGACGACATCCTCGCCTTCGTCGCCGCGCGCGACGCCGGGCCGCCTCCCGGCCGGCCGCGGGCCGGCCAGGTTCGCCCCCACAGCGCCTTGCGCAGGAGGATCGCCGAGCGGATGATCGCTTCGCAGATGACCTCGGCCCACGTGCTCGCGGTCGCCGAGGCCGACATGAGCGCCGTCGCGGCCCATCGCGCCGCGAACAAGGAGGCGTTCGCGAAAGAGGGGGTCAAGCTCACCCTGAGCGCCTACTTCGTTTCCGTCCTCGCCTCGGCGCTGAGGCGCTTCCCGGATATGAACTCATCCTGGAGCGAGGAAGGCATGATCCTCCATCCGGAGGTCAACATCGGACTGGCCGTGTCCCTCGGCGACGGGGGCCTGATCGTTCCCGTATTGAAGAGGGCTGACGAGCTCAGCCTGATGGAGACTGCTCGAGGCGTCGATAGGCTGGCCGAGGCCGCGCGCGCGGGCAGGCTCGGGAACGAGGACGTGAAGGGAGGCACCTTCACCCTGACCAACTACGGCACCACGGGCTCGCTCATCGCGGCGCCGATCATCAATCAGCCGCAGATCGGCATTCTCGGAACGGGGACCCTCCAGAAGCGCCCTATAGTGATCACGGGCGCCGATGGCGTCGATTCCATCGCGATACGCCCGATGGTCTTCATCTCCCTGGTGTTCGATCATCGCGCGCTCGACGGCGAGGCGGCCAGCGGCTTCCTGCGCTCGGTCAAGGACGCCCTGGAAGGCTGGACCTCGGGCTAAGAAGCCGAGCGCCTCATGAGGCGGCCGACGTTCCTGTGCGAGAACACCTCGTCCAGCACGAGGATGGCGGCCCCGGTCGTGCCGGCCTTCTCCTGCAGGGAGGATTTCTTGACGATGAGGTCGGAGGTGGCGAGCGGGGTGGAGCGGCGGTAGACCGATTCCCGTATCGAGGCGATGAATCGCTCGCCGAGATTGGCCAGCTGGCCGTTCACCACGATGAGCGAGGGATTGAAGAAGTTGACGAGCTTCGCCAGGACGTCGCCGATGTACTTGCCCGAGGAAATGATGATCCGAAGGCACTCGTCGTCCCCCGAGGCGGCGCCGCGGGCCAGGAGGGCCGGGCTTATCGTCTCGCCGCGAGCGAGCACCTCCGCGAGGAAAGCGCTGCGCCCCGAGCGGGCGGCGGCCTCCGCCCTCGCGAGGAGGGCCCATCCGCCGGCCAGCGCCTCCAGGCAGCCCAGGTTGCCGCATCGGCAGAGAGTGTCGTCCCCGTCAATCCCTATATGCCCGATGTCGCCGGCGGCCCCCTTCGCCCCCCGGTAGAGCTCCCCGTCGATCACGATCCCCGCCCCTATGCCCGAGCCGGTCTTCACGAGGAGGAAGCTTCCACGCTCGAGGGCCGCCTCGGAGGCGGCGCCCTTGTCGCGCTCCGCGAGAGCCATGACGTTCACGTCGTTGTCGACGAAGACCGGGCAGGTGAACTCGTTCGCGAGGAAGGAGGCGACGGGGAACCGGTCCCAGCCGGGCATGACCGGCGGGTTCACCGGGACTCCGTGGGTGTAGTCGACCGGGCTGGGGAGGCCGAGGCCAAGGCCGAACAGCGCGCTCGGGCCGAGGCCCGCCCGGGCCTCCAGCTCCCTGGCGTACTCGACGGCCCGGTTCAGGACGGCTTCGGGCGACTCCCGCAGGAGGTCGACCTCGCCGCCCGCCGTCTCGATGATCTCGGCCTCGAGGTCGCAGAGGGCGACGTTCAGGTGGGTCTGGCCGAGGGCGACCCCGACCACGTAGCCGGCGGACTCCGCCACCTTGAGCTTGCGGCGCTTGCCGACCTCGGGTATCTCGTCCCTGACGAGGCCCACCGACACGAGTCGATCCAAGTAGGCCGAGACAGTCGACTTGGCGAGGCCAGTCCTGCGCACGATCTCGGTGCCGTAGAGAGGGCCGTGGTCTCTGATGATCTTGAAGATGCTCCCTGCCGTCGTGGAGCCGTTAAAAGGAGGATTGTCGCGTTCGCCTGAATTGCTCATCTTCGCAGGCCTTTCGCCGGGAGAGCGCGGGGTCGCTCCGAGCGCTGGTCGATTTCCAATTATTGCCTTGTTGGTTCGGCTGTCAAGCGACAATTTTCGAAAGACGGATCAATACGTTCGGAAACCGAACATATTGGATTGACACCTTACCGTTAGGGCTTATACTCATGTGCAGGTGTAGCATGAAGACTGAAGCCCTTTGGTATCTAGGCGAGCGGTCGATTGAAATCCGCGAGACCGAGATCCCCGAGCTCGAGCCGCACGAGGTGCTCGTGGAGATGGAGATCTGCGGCATCTGCGGCTGGGACCTCCTCGCCTACGCGGGCCGCTTCGGCAAGTTTCATCCCTATCCCTTTCGCGCGGGCCACGAGGGCGTCGGCCGCGTGGCCAAGGCCGGAGCCCTGGCGCAGGGCTTATCCGTCGGGCAACGCGTCGCCTGCCATGAGCTGCCTATCGGCGATCGAAGCGGCGGGCTGATGGCCCGGCATGCCCTGCGCGCCTGGAACAAAGTCAGCGTCATCCCCGAGACCCCCGGCATCGAGCTGAGACACTGGGTGGTCGAGCCTGCAGCCTGCATAGTCAACGGCCTCCAATATTCCGAGATACGCCCCGGGGACTCGGTGGCCCTCGTCGGGGCCGGGTACATGGGCCTGCTGATGCTGCAGGGGCTCCGGCGCACGATGGCCGCGAGGGTCAGCGTCTTCGAGCCGGAGCAGGCTCGCCTCGAGCTCGCGAAGAAGCTCGGGGCGGGCATGGGCGGCTGGGACTATGCGACCGTCGGCCCTGGCTCTCCGGAGGCGGAGCGCCGCGCCTCCTACGATGTCGTAATCGAGACGGCGGGCTCCCAAGCCTCGCTGGACCTGGCCTTCGCCCTGGCGAAGCCCTACGCCGTCATCGAGAACTTCGCCTGGCACCACCACAGGGCGGAGTTCGACCTGGACGGCTGGCATACCAAGGGACTCCGCATCCTCAACGTACAGCCTCAGATGAACGACGCCTTCGACTCGATCTTTCCGCGGACGATAGCGCTGATGGCCGCGGGCGCCATAAGCAATCGGGAGCTCGTCACCCACGTAGCCGCCTTTCGCGCGGCGGAAGAGGCATATGCCGCCGGTCTCGACAAGAAAGGCGGCTATATCAAGGGCGTAATCGATTTCACGCTGAAGTAGCCGCGAAGGAGGGGCCCCGTGGGCCGAATCGTCACCATCATCTCAGGGCAATGGACCGACCTTCCCTTCGAGAGCTTCTGCGAGAAGGTAGGGGCGATCGGCTACGACGGCGTAGAGATCGCCTGCAGCGGCGATCATCTCGACGTCAGGTCGGCGGCCACCGATCCGAAGTACGTGGAAGCCAAGAAGGCCGCGTTGGCCCGCCACGGCCTGGGCGTCTGGGCGCTCTCCGCGCACCTCGCCGGTCAATGCGTCGGGGATCCCTGGGATCCGCGGCTCGACGGCTTCGCGCCCGCCTCCGTCAGGGGCCGGCCGGAGGCGATCGTCTCCTGGGCGACCGAGGAGATGAAGTATGCCGCCAGGGCCGCTCGGGCCATGGACTGCTCCATCGTAACCTGCTTCATGGGCTCGCCTATCTGGCGCTACTGGTATTCCTTCCCCCAGACTACCGAGGCGATGATAGACGCCGCGTACGAGCGGATCGTCGAGCTGTGGAGTCCCATTTTCGATGTCTTCGACGAGTGCGGCGTGCGCTTCGCCCTGGAAGTGCATCCCACCGAGATAGCCTTCGACTACTACAGCGCGAAGCGGCTCCTGGAAGCCTTCGGCGGCCGTCGAACCCTCGGATTCAACTTCGACCCCTCCCATCTGCTCTGGCAGGGCGTGAAGCCGGAGCTTTTCATCCGCGATTTCGCCGACCGCATCTATCACGTGCACATGAAAGACCTCGCGGTGCGGCTTGACGGCCGCGCGGGCATCCTTGGCTCCCATCTCCCCTTCGGAGACCTCAGGCGCGGCTGGAACTTCCGCTCGCTCGGGCACGGCGACGTCGACTTCGACGCGATCATACGCGAGCTGAACGCGGCCGGATACGCGGGACCCCTGTCGGTGGAATGGGAAGACTCGGGCATGGAGCGCGAGTTCGGGGCGAGGGAGTCTCTCGCGTTCGTGAGGCGCTTCGATTTCCGGTCCTCGGAGTTCGCCTTCGATGGAGCGATGAGGCATGAGTGAAACCCTTTTGGAGACGAGGAGCATCTCGAAGGATTTCTCGTCGGTATACGTGCTGACCGACATCAGCATCCAAGTGATCAAAGGAGAGATACTCGGCATCATCGGCGAGAACGGCGCGGGCAAATCGACATTAATGAAGATACTGAGCGGCATTCACGTTCCGACTTCGGGCGAGATAATCTTCGAGGGGAAGCGAGTCCACATCCGCGAGCCGCTCGACGCGAAACTGCTGGGCATCGGCCTCATTCCCCAAGAGTTCAACCTGATTCGCGAGCTGACGGTGTTCGACAACGTCTTTCTCGGCTCCGAGCTGCGCCGGAGGGACGGGCTTCTCGACAAGAAAGCGATGATGGCCAAGACGCGCGCGCTGCTGTCGGAACTCAATGTCGATATCAGGCCAGAAGAACGCATCGAGAATCTCAGCACAGCGCAAAAGCAGATGGTGGAGATCTGCAAAGCCGTCTCGATCGACGCCAAGCTCCTCATCATGGACGAGCCGACGACGGTGCTTACGCAGTACGAAATCGACATTCTCTTCAGGCTGATGCGGCGCTTGCGGGATCAAGGCGCGACGATCATCTATATCTCCCACAAATTGAAGGAGGTCAAGGCGATCTGCGATCGAGTCATCATCCTGAGGGACGGAGCGGTCGTTTCGACCGAGAAGATCGAGGACCTCTCGATCATCGACATGGCGCAGCGGATGGTCGGCCGCGAATTGAACCAGGTATTCCCGGCAAAAGGCACGCCCGCGCGGGACGTGGTACTCGAGGTCCGGAATTTGACCGTGCCCGGCGTCATCGAGGATATCAGCTTCGAGCTTCATCGCGGAGAGATACTCGGCTTGGCCGGCCTGGTCGGGGCGGGCCGCACCGAGGTCGCCGAGACCATACTGGGCGTGCGCAAGGCGGAAAAAGGCCGGGTCCTGATAAACGGGAAGGCGGTCCGGATCTCCCGGCCCGCCGACGCGGTCGCGAACGGCATCAGCTATCTCTCGGAGGACCGTCAGGGAAGCGGCATACTCGTCAATTTCTCGGTCATCAAGAATATCAGCCTGGTTTCGCTTTCGTCCTACTGTCGGTATGTCCTCAAATTGATCCTGCGGCAGAAGGAACGCGCCTCGGCGGAGGCGCATGCGCGGCGGTTCAACATCAAGGCGCCGAGCCTGGACGCGCGGCTCGAGTTCCTGAGCGGCGGCAACCAGCAGAAGGTCTCGCTCGCCAAGAGCATCGACTCGAAGCCGACCGTCCTTATCGCCGATGAGCCGACGCGAGGCGTCGACGTATCGGCCAAGCAGGAAATATACCGGCTCATCAACAGCCTCGCGTCGGAGGGCCTGGCCTGCATATTCATCTCGTCGGAACAGGAAGAGATCATCGGGATGTGCCATCGCGTCATCGTCATGAGGCAGGGACGAGCGATGGGGAGTCTCGAAGGCGAAGGCATCACCGAGGAAGAGATCATTTACCTTGCCACCGGAATCAGGGAAGGAGTAGCTTGATGGCGAATTCCGCTATTGCGCGCGCCTTGAAGCGCTTTGAATACCAGAAGTACGCGTCATTCATAGCGCTAGTGGTGCTGTTCGTTCTCTCGGCCCTTCTCAGCCCGTTCTTCCTGCGGCCCGGCAACCTGGTGAATATCCTCAGCCAAGTCTCCTATACGGGGATGATCTCGCTCGGAATGGCGTTCGTCATAATCACCGGAGGGATCGACCTCTCGGTGGGCTCCCTGGTGGCCTTCGATTCGCTGATCGGCGTCATGTTCATGAATTACGTCATGGGATCCGTCCACAACGAGCTCGTCGCGGTGATCGCGGGAATCATCGCCGCCCTCGCGGTGGGAGCGCTGACCGGCCTGCTCAACGGAATAACGATAACGCGGGGAAGACTCGCGCCCTTCATCGTCACTCTCGGCACGATGGCGATATTCCGCTCGCTCGCGCTCTTCATCGGGAACGCGGGAGAGATACAGTCGCAGAGCAACATCTACGGGGCCTTCGGCCTGGTCAATATATTGTTCCTTCCCGTTCCGGTGTGGATCATGCTGGCCCTCGCCTTGGTGCTCGATATCGTGCTCAACCGAACTCGGTATGGTCGCTATCTCTGCGCCGTCGGATCGAACTCCAGGGTGGCCGTCTTCTCCGCGATCAACGTCGACCGCATCAAGGTGATCGCCTATTCGATCACCGGCGCGCTCGTCGCGATCTCTTCGGTGCTGCTCTCGTCGCGCTTCAATGCCGTGAGCACTTCCAATACCGGGATGGGTTACGAGCTCGACGCGATAGCGGCGGTAATCGTGGGCGGAACCCCGATGACGGGAGGCCGCGGAACGATATGGGGAACGATCGTCGGCGCGATCATACTCGGCATCATCAACAACATGCTCAACATGCTCGGCGTGTCGGCCTACCTCCAGGGAACGGTGAAGGGGCTCGTGATCATAGGCGCGGTCTATATCCAGCGGCAGAGGGCCTAAATGGCGCGGCTTTCCATCAACGGAGACCCGGAGGGCCGCACGGCCGAACCGGGGGAAGGAGCTGATCGGACGACAAAGGGGAAGGGGTCTATTGTCCATTGCGTCGGCTTTGACCGATTCGCATGAGTCGGTAGAACTTTTCAGGAGGAAGAGGCATGAAAAGGACCTTGGGTGTCTTTCTCATCGCGCTAGTCTTTGCCGCTGTCTTCGTAGCGGAGACTGCGGGGCAGACCTCGCAGCAGGCGGTTCGCATCGGATACACGATGCCGACCGCGGATCATGGATACATCGCGAGAGCGATATTCTGGGCCAAGAAGGCAATGGCGGATTGGCACGCCATGGATCCCAGCATCACGTTCTATTTCGTCACGGCGGACACCGTGACGAAACAGGCCAACGACATCCAGGACATGATGACCAAGGGGATCGACGGACTTGTCGTCTTCCCGATCGACGCATCCATCACGTCACAGGTCGAGAAGGCGCACAATGCCGGCGTCTATACCGTCGTCATGGACCGCGGGACCACCAAGCCGGTCTATGACAGCTATCTCCACAACAACGACCTCGCGTACGCGACGCTGGCCTCCGAGACGCTGGCCAAGCAGCTGGGCAATAAGGGAAACGTCGTCATCATCGAAGGCATCCCGACCCCGATCAACACCATTCGCGTCGACGCCGACAAGGCCGTCTTCAAGAAGTACGGAATGAAGGTGCTCGATTCGCAGCCGGGCAATTGGAACGCGCAGAAAGCCCACGACGTCATGCAGAACTACCTGCAGAAGTACCAGCACATCGATGGCGTCATCACCAATGACGATGACATGATGATCGGCGCCCAGCTCGCCGTCAAGGAAGCCGGCCGCACGGACGTCAAAGCCTGGATGGGCGGCGGCGCGGACAAGCGCATCCTCAAGATAATCCTCGACGGGAGCGATCCGACCGTGACCGCCGATGTCACCTACCCGCCCGATCAGTGCGGGGACACGGTGACGATCGCCATTCTCGGCGCTCGGCACCAGTCTTTCCAGGGCTTCTATCAGAAGAAGCCTCCGCTCGAGATCGTACTCGCGGCGGAACTGATCACGAAGGATAATGCGGCGAACTATATCAATCCTGATGAGCCATGAGACCTTCTTCCCTTCGAGGTTCGGCTAGCCTGGAATCGACGGTCCCGCCGGACCTCGGGGGAAGCGCGAAGCCCGCCTTCGGGAGGAGCCGGGCTTCGCGGCGGACTCGCCGATTCGCTACGGAGGATGCGATGGGTTTGAAGATAGGGATCGTCGGCGCCGGAGGCATGGCGCGCTACCACATCACAGGCTTCCGCTCGGCGGGCGCCGAGGTCGTAGCCCTGGCCGATACCAGCCGAGAAGCGCGCGAGCGGGCGGCCGCGGCCTATTCCGTCTCGGAGACCTACGCCGACCTGGACGAGATGCTCGCCAAGCGGAAGGACCTCGACGCGGTCTCTATATTAACGCCGAACAAATTCCACGCCCCCCTCGCCGTCACGGCCCTCCGGGCGGGCAAGCACGTCTTTTGCGAGAAGCCCCCGGCCCTCGACGCGGGGGAGGCGGAGTCGATGGCCGCCGAGGCGGCGAAGGCGGGCCTGATACTCGAGTTCGACTTCAACAATCGCGCGAGGCCCGAGGCCATGGCCTTGTTCGAGTATGTCCGGTCCGGGGAGGTCGGGAGGATCAATTCGGCCCAGGCGACCTGGGCCAGGCGAAGCGGCGTGCCGGGATACGGCGGGTGGTTCACGAACAAGGCCATTTCCGGCGGCGGGCCGGTGATGGACCTCCTCCATATGCTCGATCTCGCCCTCTTTTTCATGGGCTACCCGGAGCCCGAGTACGTGCTGGCCCGGACCTTCTCCGACTTCATCGGAGACGCGGCATTCAAGGGTCCCTGGGGCATCCCCGATGTCGTCGACGGCGTCACCGACGTCGAGGCGGCCTGCCACGGCCTCGTCACCTTCAAAGGGGGGCAGGTCCTGACGCTTCGCAGCTCCTGGGCCGAGATGATCGAGCGCGAAGTCGTTTCCATGTCCTTCCAGGGCAGCAAGGCGGGCGGACTCATCGAGCGCCTGTTCGAGCGGGACGGCCTCGACGATACGAGCGTCGACCGCTGCGAACTCTATGCCGTCGAGCACGGAGTCCAGGTCAATCGGCGGATCCTGACGGTCAAGGACGAGTCCATGGGCAGGCTCGGCTCCGCCCGCAATTTCGTCCAAGCCGTTGAGGGCCGGGAAGCCGCCCTCAACACGCCCGACCAGGCGATCAAGCTGATGCGCGTCGTCGACGCGATCTACGCCTCCGCGGCGAGAGGGAAAGCGATCGAACTGTCCTGACTCGGCCCTCGGTTCGGATTTAGGCCTCCAGGCCGGCCAGGAGGCCGACGAGCCAGGAGCGGTTGTCTGCGCTCGCGTAGCTCATGCGTCCGCCCATCCGGCCGAAAGTCTTGCAGAATCGCAGGTAATAGGCCGGGTCGTCCTGGTCCGGCTCGGCTCCAGAGCTCCAGTCCCAGGTGGAGCGCGCGAGGTCCACGACGTGGATCGAGAAGTCCTCGATCCTCCTTCCTTCCCGCCGCGCCGCGTTGCGCGCCATCGAGAGGCATTTCTCGAAGACCATGGGCGACATGACGGCCGAGCCGACGGATAGGTAGACCCCGCCCTCGAGCCGAGATACGGAGTCCGCGAATGAGAGGAAGTCCGGCTCGGCCGACCGACCGACCGCGGCTCCCGAGCTCATGGGATGGGTGTAGATGATGTCCTGGCCGAACATCGGATGGCAGGTGAAGGGAACTCCGGCCGAGTAGGCGGCGGCGGCGAGGGAATAGCGCTTGAAGGGATGCTCGATCCGGATCCGGCCCGAGGCGAGGCCGCGGCGCCGGGCGAGGGCCAGGAGGTCGGCCGCCGCGGCCGCCCTGGCGAGGGCGGCTCCGTCGGCATCGGTCTCGAGGCCGCGGCCGATGTCGGCCGTCAGTTCGCGCTCCGAGGGAAGCTCGAGACCGTCCTCCGCGATCATGGCCCCGACCGACTCGCCGTATCCCATGCCTCGCCAGGCCCCGACGGCGATGGCGAGGTTGATGAAGGCTCCCGTCTCCTCCCAGATGCCGAACTGCCCCTCGGCGACGTACCGCCTCACGTCTTCGCCCGACCGGCCCTGGTAGGCGAACTCCCAGTCGTGGATCACCCCGGCCCCGTTGGTCGCGAAGTGGCTCACCCAGCCGCCTTCCATGAGCCGCGCGAGGACTCGGGAGAGACCGTTCTTTATGGAGTGGGCCCCGAAGGCGAGCATGACGGCTGCGCCCCTCGAGCGGGCCGCCCTGATCTCCGAGGCGGCGGCCTCGACGTCCTCGCGGGCCTCCGGCGAGAGCGGCCGCCCGATGGAGCCCGGCTCCACGAGGTCCCTCTCGATATCGAGCTTGTTCTTCCTTTGGGCGAGCGGGCGGGTCTCGATGCGCTCGCGGTCGAAGTATCGTTTCATGCCGTGGCCTCCAGCCAGAGATCGAGGGCGGGAAAGAGATCCTCGGGCCTCGCCGTGCCCGTGGTCGCGAGCTGGCGGACCGTCACCGACGCGACGAGATTCCCGACGATCGCGGCCTCCTCGAGGCCGGCCCCCGTGGCGAGCGCGAGGACGGCCCCGGAGCTGAAGGAGTCGCCCGCGCCCGTCGGGTCCACGGGCCCGGTCACGGGCACCGCGGCCACGCGGATCACGGCACCGGCGCCGTCGGCGGCGATGGCCCAGACACCGCGCTCGGCGGCCGTGGCGAAGACGGCCGCTCCGGCGCGCCTGGCGACACAGGGAAGCTCGGCCGCTATCCGTGACTCGGGAAGGGAGGCGCCGGCCTCCGGGTTCGCGATCCCCGCCAGCTCGAACTGGTTCATCTTGAGGATGAGGCCGCGATAGTCACTGATCCGACGCCGCGAGTCGGCGAAGGCCACGACTCGGGGATAGGCGGCGAGCCTGGCGGGCAGGGCCTCGACGACCCTCCGCGTCAGCGCGCCGAAGCCGGGCTCCTCCACCTGGTCCATGACGATGAGGGCGTCCAGCTCCGGGAGGGCCTCGTCTATCGAGGCGAGGACCTTCTCCTCGAGCTCCGGCGGCGTGGGGAGTCGGTTCTTGAGATCATAGCGGCTATGCTCGCCCTCGAGGCCCCGCAGGCCGCGGTCCCTCGGCTTGAGGTAGGTCGGCGTGCGCCTCCCCCGATCCGCGTGGAGAGCGCGCGCGTCGCAGCCCAGGGCCGCCAGGTCGGAGCGAAGCTCGTATCCCTCGCCGTCGTCCCCGCAGAAGCCGATAGCGCGTATCGTTCCGGCGCCCAGCGCGGCGAGGTTGCAGACGACCGTGCCCGCCGCGCCCGGGCTATGCCGGGTCGAGACCACCTGGTGCGCGGTCTTGCCCGTCTCCAGGGATATTTCCGCGAGCGCCGGATCGACTTCGAGGTACTTGTCGAGGAAGAAATCCCCGAGCACCCCGACCCTGATCGAGGAGAAGGCGCCGGCGATGCGGGAGAGTCCCTCTCGGTCGAGTCCGCTCACGCCGCGGCCTCCCCGCCTCCAGACCAGATATAGTCGAGGAGGGCCCCGGCCTCCCGGTAGTCCGGTATCACGATATCCGCGCCCGCCCCGATCAGGCGCTCGCGCTTCCAGGCGTCGGGCCTGCCCGACCTGCCCGCCTCGTCGCTCGCGACCGCGACGGCGATCCCGCCGGCGGCCTTGCAGTCGGATATCTCGACATAGCCGTCGCCGAAGGCCAGGAGCTTCCCGCCCTCGATCCCGCCTTCCTCGAGGATGCGGCGGATGACCATCTCCTTCGAGAAGGTCCTATGGTCGGGCTGGGCTCCGTGGATGGCTCCGGGGGCGAATTCGTCTATGCCAAGGAGGCCGGCCTCCTCGAGCACGTAGGGCTCGTCGGTCCCCGAGGCGACGTGGATCTCGACGCCCCTGCTCCGGAGCGACGCGAGGATCCCTAGGGAGCCGGGCACGAGCATCTCCTCCCGGGGCAGGGAGCCGTCGGCGAGCCCCTTCCTCCGCGAGGCGATGCGCGCCATGAGGAGCTCGTGATATTCGGCCTTGTATTCCTGCGGATCTCGGGCCGGGCCTCCCCTCGCCTTCACTTCCTCGGCGAGGCGGATCATCTGGTAGATCGTCTGCTTTCCGGTGAGCTCCGTGACGAAGTCCCGGACCAGGGCCTCTATCGATTCGGGGCCCTCGCCCTTCCCCGCGAAGGGAAGGAGGATGCGGACCATCATCGGCGCCATGATGTCCATCCAGCCCTCGCGCACGAGGCTCAAGGTCCCGTCGAAATCGAAGAGGGCGTGCTCCGGGGCGGAGCCGAAGGCGCGCGGGCGCACGATCTCGATCGACGTGCCGGCGAGGAAGCTCGCGCGCGGGGGCGCCGGCCAGGCGGGCGCGTAGTCCCGCTCAGCCACGCGGGGCCTCGGGGAGATAGCGGCCGAGCACGGCGTAGCAGAGGTGGTCGAGCACCATGTGCAGGTCCTCGGCGATCTGCATATCGGCGATGGGTACGTGGATCCCGTGGCCGGCGATGCGCTTGAGCTCGCCCCCGTCGTAGCCGGTGAGGCCTACCGTGACGGCCCCCGAGCGGTTCGCGTACTCGATGGCCTTGAGCACGCTGCGCGAGTTGCCCGATCCGGAGATCGCGATGACCAGGTCGCCGGGCTCCAGGAAATTGCGAAGCTGCTCGACGAAGGCCTCCTCGTAGGCGACATCGTTCGCGTAGGCGGTCAGGGTGGCGGTATTGTCCGAGAGGCAGATGAAGCGGAAGCGCCTCGCCTTGCCGTAAGACAGCCCCTTGTTGAAGTCGGCCGCGTAGTGGGAGGCGGTGGCCGCGGAGCCGCCGTTGCCCATGATGAACACCGTCTTCCCTCCCTCGAGGGCGTCGAGGAGGAGGCCCAGGAAGCGGCTCACCTCGTCTCGCGAGATCTTGTCCACAGTCGCCTTGAGCCTGTCGAAGTATGCCGAGATGTCAGGTAGGAAATCAGGTCGCATAGCCGCCTCTCTTTCGGTCGGGGAATATCGCGAGCGACGCCGCCCCGATTAGCGCGGCGTCGTACCCGAGCCCGCTCGGACCGAGGACCGTCTTCCTCGCCTCGCCGGCGAGGACGAGGGAGGGAAGGAGGCCCCGGACGATCGGGAGGATCAGGTCCTGGGCGCCGGCCACGCCGCCGCCGAGGAAGACCGCCTCCGGGTCGAGCACAGTATATACGGCGGCGATCCCCCGCGCGAGCATGACGGCCGATTCGGCCACGATCTCGCGGCAGAGGCCGTCGCCCGAGCGCGCCCCCTCCGCTATCGCGCGGGCGCTTATCTCGCCGCGCGGCAGGGCGGCGAGATAGGCCCCGCCGCCGCCGTCCAGGCGCCGCAGCGCCTTCCTCCTCCAGGCCGGGCCGGCCGCCTCGGCCTCGAGACAGCCCCGGTTGCCGCAGCCGCAGAGCTCGCCGCCGGGATTCACCACGAGATGGCCGACCTCGCCGGCCATGAGGCTCGCCCCGGCGACGAGGCGCCCCCCGCTGACGACCGCCCCGCCGACGCCCGTGCTCACCTGCATCCAGAAGAAAGAGTCCCTGCCCCTTCCCCCGCCGAAGCGGGCCTCGCCCCACGCGCAGGCGTTGACGTCGTTGTCCGCCTCCGCGCGGAGACCCAGAGCCTCCTCGATCATCGATACGAAGGGCACCTGCTCCCAGCCCGAGGAAGCCGAGCGCAGGAGCAGCCCGCGCTCGCGATCGACTACGCCCGGAAGGGCGAGCCCGAGCGACGAAGCCTTGCCCGCCGCCGCTTGCACCGACCGCGCCAACCGCGCGATGAGCTCGACCGCGTCGCGGGGATCGCCCAGCGGAGTGGCCTCGGACTCTCTCTCGATGACACGGCCGTCGGCTCCTACGATGCCTACCGCCGTCTTTGTTCCGCCCAGGTCGACGGCGAGAACTTTATCCATGATGCTATTTGTATATTGGATCGGGAATTCATTCAATACTATTACGTTTTTCGGGCCTAGCGCGGCTAGATCTGATAAAAATACTCAACAATATTCTCGTCCCCGCGCAACTTCCCCGTATCATTCGGCTCAAATAATGGCGAGTCCGGAGGTGAAGCATGGACAGTACTGCCCGCGGGCCTGAGTGGATAAAGCTGCTGAGACCCTTCGCGCGGCCTGATCTCAGGAAGGCCCTCATCCAGCTTATGGATACCTTGCTGCCCTATGGGGCGATGCTTGTCCTGATGTACCAGACGATACGCTGGGGGGCGCCGGTGTGGGTCACCTTCCTCCTGGGCATCCCGGCGGGAGCCTTGATGATGCGGACTTTCATCCTCTTCCACGATTGCGCCCACGGCTCTTTCGTGGATTCCCGCGCGGCCATGGATTGGATCGGGAGGGGCCTCGGGTTCCTGACCTTCACTCCTTTCGGGGATTGGCGCTACGCGCACGGGCTCCATCACTCGACCTCCGGGAATCTCGACCGCCGGGGAGTCGGGGACGTGTGGACGATGACCGTGGACGAGTATCGCCGGTCCTCCCCGCTCATGCGCGCGAAGTACCGGGTCTATCGGAATCCGATAATACTCTTCGTGCTGGGCCCGCTCTTCCTCTTCCTCGTCATGAACCGCCTGCCGGGCAGGAGACGGAAGCCTCTATGCCTGCGCAGCGTCCTCCTCAACGATCTCGCCCTGGCGGTGTCGATCCTGGTCTTCGGCCTCACGATCGGCCTGCGGGACTATTTCCTCATCCTCCTGCCGATCCAGCTGGTGGCCGGGTTCGCCGGCATCTGGCTCTTCTACGTCCAGCACCAGTTCGATCCCTCCTATTGGGCTCGAAGCGCCGATTGGGACTCGGTGGACGCCGCGCTGGCCGGAAGCTCCTACTACAAGCTTCCGGCCGTCCTGCAGTGGATCTCCGGCAACATCGGCCTCCACCACGTCCACCACCTCCTCCCGCGGATCCCCAACTACAATCTCCGGGCCTGCCTTGCCGCCATCCCGGAGCTGCGCCTCAAGGATCCGCTGACGATCGCTCGAAGCATCGGGTCGGTCCGCCTCAACCTCTGGGACGAATCCGCGAAGCGCCTCATCGCGTTCAGGGAGCTGCGGCCGGCCCCCGGGGGAGGCCGGGCGGCGATGCGGGCGTGAGATCGTCTACCCCCTCTCCGCCTTCTCCCTATAGGCGAGGCCCGTCGGGGTGAGGGCCAGCCCGCCACCCGCGCTCTCGCGCAGGCTCGCCGGCATCGAGTCGCCGATCGACTTCATGGCCCCCACGACCTCGTCGAAGGGTATCGCCGACTTCACGCCTGCCTCGACCAGGGTGACCGCCGTCAGCGCGTTGGCCGCCATGAAGGCGTTGCGCTTTACGCAGGGCACCTCGACGAGGCCCGCGACGGGGTCGCAGGCGAGGCCCAGGCAATTCTTCAGGGACAGGGCGGCCCCTTCGAGGCAGTCCTCGGCGGAGGCGCCGCGGAGAGCGAGGAGGCCGGCGGCGGCCATCGCGGCCGCCGCGCCGCACTCGGCCTGGCATCCGCCCGACGCTCCCGCCAGGCTCGCCCTCGAGGCGATGACTATCCCTATCCCCGACGCGAAGACGAAGGCGTCCTGGAAGGGCCGCGATGCCGCGTCGAGGTCGGGCCGGCAGGCGTCGCGATAGGCCCACAACACCCCGGGCACCACTCCCGAGGAGCCGGCCGTGGGGAAGGCGACGATCCTGCCGCCGCAGGCGTTCACCTCGTTCACCGCGAGCGAATAGGTCAGGGCGAGCCTGAAGAAGGGGTCGGCCACGGCGCGGGGCGCGCCG
>Ga0181520_10003377_pt1 | contig 28185 bp, 20 predicted proteins | sample PEATcosm2014_Bin_29_FD_132451 | JGI IMG/M metagenome (GOLD analysis project Ga0181520, IMG submission 132451) | Peatland microbial communities from MTU Mesocosm Facility, Houghton, MI, USA - PEATcosm2014_Bin02_30_metaG | ecosystem: Environmental > Terrestrial > Soil > Wetlands > Peat | place...
CCCGGAGTACGTTTGTTTTCTTCGGAGTACAGCGGACGATTTCGCCAAATTTGGAGCCCTTTCGGCACCCTTTTTGGCGAACAATTTGGCGAGAAATGCAACTAGCCGAATGGTTGTAAATAAGGCAAAACGTCGTTCGTAGCAACTTTGGCGAATGCCCGCTCCAGAACCGCTTACAAGCACTTGGCCAGTCACAGAAAAGTTAACCTGGCCCCCAACCGCTTCTGGAAACCTGGTCGTGGACAGAACGGTCATTGCCGGTCACAGGATAGCTCAACGAGCTGCTTGTAAATGTCCCGGCAGAGCCGGGGTTTTACGGTGTGAGCCGCTCAACGCGGCTTGAGCGAGGTAGCTAACGCGGCCCCGACATTATCATGTCAAGTCATTGAACAGCGCGGGCGCGTGAAGTTGCCGCCAGGCGTGAGCGCGAAGCCGAAACGTGCAGCGCGGGAGTTGCCTTTTCTGTCGGATAGGACTCGCCTCACTTGTGTGGTTTCCTACGCCGAACCTCGTCGTGCCCGGTGTTGAAACTAAAGATGTTCTACAGGACGGCCAAGACCTATTGGTTGATCTGATATTCGTTGTGCTAGGATAAGACAACTTCTTAAGAGCAGGACACCCCGAGTGACATTGATCCTTACTTCTCGAATGCCAATGGCCATGCGTAACCCAGGCGGTTGCAGGCCAGCTTCGGAAGTCTGAGTTCACCCGACTCAATCTCCATACTGGCAGCCGCCTGGGATACTCCAAGGCGGCTGAGTTGTTTCTAGATGCATTTTCACCAGCATCAATGGAGATTGCGTTGAGCACACAAGACCTGCAGGTTTCTACAGTTGCAATTCATGGCGGACGAACGCTGGATTCCCACGCCAGTTCGATTCTCTTCCCGCTCTATCAGACCAGCACTTTCGTTCACGATGCCGTTGGCGTTGACAAGGGCTTCAGTTACTCGCGAGTCTCCAATCCAACCGTAGACGCATTGGAAAAGGTAATCGGGGCCCTCGAAGGAACGCCTCCCGCTGTCTGTTTTCGTACCGGCATGGCCGCGATCGCCACGCTTTTCCTGTCTGTGCTGAAGGCCGGCGATCATGCGGTAATTTCCGATGTCGTATATGGCGGCACCATGCGGCTGTTTCGAGAGGTGCTCGACGGTTTGGAAATTACCGCATCGTTCGTTCATACCTCCGACGCTGCCAACGTTGAAGCCGCGATCACCCCAACAACGCGCATCGTTTTTCTCGAGACGCCCGGCAATCCCACGTTGAAGTTGACCGACATTGACGCAGTGGCACAGATTACAAAGCGGCACTCGATTCTTCTCGCGGTCGATAACACCTTCCTGACTCCGATTCTTCAAAAGCCGCTCTTGCTTGGTGCAGACATCTCCGTGCTTTCGACAACCAAGTACATCGATGGCCATAACGCGACCGTCGGCGGTTCGCTCGCCACGCGAGACGAGAAGCTGCTCGAACGCTTCCGCTTGATTCGCAAGACCATCGGCACCACGCAGGCTCCCTTCGAGGCCTGGCTCACGCTGCAAGGAATCAAGACTTTGCCGGCTCGTCTCAGACTCCATTGCGAGGGTGCGTCGATCATCGCGCGGTGGCTGGAGGATCACCCTGCGGTTGAGCGAGTCTACTATCCAGGGCTCGACTCGTTTCCGCAGAAGGCCCTCGCCCGGAAACAACAAAGCTCGCCCGGCGCAATGATTGCCTTCGAATTGAAAGCCGGAGTCGAGGCGACCATCCGTGCATTGAACAGCGTGAAGCTTTGTTCGCGCGCGGAGAGCTTGGGCGGTCTCGAGACGCTGATCACCCATCCCTCTTCTACAACGCACGCGGATCTCGATCCAGAGTTGCGGCGGAGCTTAGGCATCTCGGATGGCCTGGTCCGCCTCTCGGTGGGACTCGAAGCCGCGGAAGATATCATCGCCGACCTGGACCAGGCTTTCGTGGCCGCTGGTTGTGCCGAAACGACGGAGGAGGTTTCCCATGAAATTCGCTAGCCGACTTGTAAGCTTTGATCCCGCTCCGGGAGACCGATTCCGCCCAATCTCCACGCCCATCTATCAGACCGCGACATTCGAACAGGAGCACGCAGACTCATTCGGAGAGTACGACTATTCGCGCAGCGGCAACCCGACCCGCGCAGTTCTCGAAAAGCATCTCGCATCGTTGGAGAATGGATCGCGCGGTTTTTGCTTTTCGAGTGGAATGGCCGCCATCAGCACGGTGACGAAGCTCCTGCGAAGCGGTGAAGAGATTCTTGCCGACAGCGATCTGTATGGCGGAACATGTCGCCTGTTCTCAAAGATCCTCGATCGCAGCGGCATTGTCGCGCGCTACGCCGATGCCAGCGACCCGGAGCGTTTCGAACAGCAGATTACCCCAAGTACACGGCTGATTCATATCGAGTCGCCGACCAATCCGCTGCTGCGCGTGATCGATCTCCGCCGCATCGCGGCCATCGCTCATGACCACGGTGCGCTCCTGTGTGTGGATAACAGCACCATGTCGCCGTACTTGCAAAATCCTCTCGACCTTGGAGCCGATATCGTTCTGCATTCGGCGACAAAATTCCTGTGTGGGCATCACGATGTGACTGCTGGAGCGATCGTGGTGAAGGACGAGAAGCTGGCCGAGCAGATCTACTTTGTGCAGAATGCCGAGGGCAATTCCCTCGCGCCGTTCGATTGTTATCTACTGCTTCGCGGCCTGAAGACACTGAAGCTCAGAGTGGATTGCCAGCAAAGAAACGCGCTGGCAATCGCACGGTTTCTTTCGAGTCATCAGGATATCCAGCGGGTATATTTCCCGGGTTTAATCGAGAACCGAGGCTATGCGATCCAGCGCTCGCAGGCACGCGGGGCCGGGTCGGTGCTGAGCTTCACGACGGGTTCCGTCGAGTTATCAAAAGCCATCGCCGAGCATGCGAAACTCTTCCGCATCACGGTCAGTTTCGGGAGCGTAAATTCCTCCATCAGCTTGCCCGGCGCCATGTCGCATGCCAGTGTTCCCCCCGAGATCCTTGCACAGCGCGAACTGCCTCCTGACCTGGTCAGAGTCTCGGTCGGCATCGAGGACGAGGAGGACCTGATCGCCGATCTCGATCGCGCGATTTGTCGGGCAAAGGAGCGCACGTCGATCGCAACCGGCGCGGAGATTCCTCGCTGATACAGGGAGGGTATGGGGGCGCCTTCCCTAACGCCAATATCTCGCAAGAAGCAAACTTCGCAATCACTCGATTTGACATTGACATGAATCGATGCGAAACTAGCATTTCCGTGACAGCGTTTGCGGAGTTGTTTATTCACAAGAGATGACATTGATTACCAGCCCCATCCTCGCCTGTCGCACGCTCTGTTGTCGCTGACCTCCTCAGCGACGATTTTGCTCATTCCTGCGCAGGCGCGATTGCACACCGCCAATCGATTTTTCAGTGGAACCGAAGCAGTGCTTCTGCGTGTGGACTCCATCCATCGTTATTCACCCGCTTTTATGGAGCAGTTCATGATTGATCGCAGGAGTTTCCTCGTTTCTGCCTCTGCATTGGCCGGCATCGCCCTCACGCAACCCATCCTGGGTCAGGTGGCGGGCCGAAGGCCGCTCGCCCGCAAAGAGCGCGTGGACCGCGCACTTGCGGGGCGCGATGTGGACCGGCCACCCTTTACGCATTGGCACCATTTCGGACCGCAGACTCCGGAAGTCCACGCCAAAGCAACCTTGGATTATCACTGGAAGTTCAAGACGGACATCGTCAAGGTGATGAGCGATTATCCGTATCCGAAGCCCGAGGGCAACTGGTATGAGTTGAAGGTCCTCGACAACCCTTTCCCCGATCAGATTCATGCCTTGGATCTCATCAACAGGGGATTGAATGGCGACGCCTACATTCTTGAGACGGCCTTCAATCCCTGGCAGGTTGCCGTCAAGCTGTCGTCGAAAGAAGAAGTCCTCCGCTTACAGCAAGAGAACCCTCAACGGCTGCTCGACGCCCTCGACGTACTCACTCAGTCGCACATTAACCATGCAAAACGAGCCTTCGAAGTGGGAGCTTCGGGGATACTCTTCTCAATTGCGAATGCTAAGCGCGAGGAGCTTTCGCCTGCGGACTACGCCAGGTTCAGCGCGCCGTTCGATAAGCGCTTCTTTGAAGCGACAGCCGACGCAAAGCTGAGCTTTCTGCATCTACATTGGGAAAACGACTATGTCGATCAGTTCGTACGCTTCAAGGCGCCGGTCGTCAATTGGTCTGTGCAGACGAGCGGTGTTCAGGTGAGCACAGTGCGGAGCAAATTCTCACAGACAATCGCCACCGGAATCGACGAGGTGAAGTACAAGGATCTCACTCCGGCGCAGATTCGTGAACAGTGGCAGAGCGCAAGCAACGCCGCGGGAAGCAAGTTCATCCTCACTCCTGGTTGCTCGGTTCCCAATGACAGCACTGACGACGAGTTATCCCGGCTTCCGCAGGTCCTTGGAGCCTGATCCCATGATCTCCTTCCGCATCCAATCCGCTTTTTCCGCCGCTGTGCCGGTGCGCTTCGTTACGCGGAGCGCATCATTCCGCTGTTGTCGCTCCTCCGCAAACTGACGCGCGTCCGCGCGGTTCTATTCAAAATCCTTCATTCCAGTGAAAATTACATGCCGAAGGTGTATTCGGCGTCGCCGAAGGTCTGTCCACAGCAGCGGGCTTTCTCTCACTTTCCTCATTCTTAGGAGAATTCAGATGATCTCAGTACGCAAAATATTCAGCGCCCTTTTCCTTTTTATTTCAGTGCCGGTCTTCGCACAGTCCTACCATGGCGAAGTTCGCGGACTGGTGACAGACCCCAGTAACGCAGTCGTTTCCGGAGCCAAGGTCTCGCTCATCGACCAAGCCAGAAAGTTGACGCGAGTGGCCGTCTCGGATGGCGCGGGACTCTATACCTTCAGCCAGGTAGACCCGGCCATCTATCGCGTCGTCGTCGAGGGCGCGGGATTCAAGCGCTTTGAACGCAGCGGCATCAATGTCGGTACGCAACAATCTGTGACGGTAGACGTATCACTCGAAGTTGGCGATATATCGCAGACCGTCGAGATTTCCGCGGCTAGTCCATTGCTCGATACCACCAACGGTTCGACGTCTACGGCATTGGAAGAGCAGAAACTCCTCGATCTGCCAGTCTCTACCAGCAACGGACGAAACCAGTACACCGTCATCAATATCTCACAGAATGTACTGCCCGTAATTAGAGGTTCCGGCTTCATCGACCAGAGCGATACATCTACAGTATCCATTGCCGGCAGCCCCGAGTCCACCAATCAATACTTGATCGATGGCGTGCCCATCACCGACACCGTCAACCGGCCCACAATCATTCCCGCCACCGAAGCCACCCAGGAACTCAAGGTGCAGATAACCACGTACGACGCCGAAGTGGGAAGAACGGGTGGCGGCGTTTACAACACGCTGCTTAAGTCGGGCACTAACAGCCTTCACGGCTCGCTCTTCGGAGTTACAAGTCAGTCTGTATACAATGCCAACGACTTCTTTAACAAACTGAACGGCATTCCGCGGCCTAATACCCCTTTCTACAGTTATGCCGGCTCGATTGGCGGCCCGGTGATCGTCCCTCACATTTACGACGGAAGAAACAAGACGTTCTTCTTCTTTGCCGAGGAGGGCTTCAACGAAGCTAATTTCCTGCGAGACAGCTATCAGGTGCCAACTGACCTCGAACGCACGGGAGATTTCTCGCAGAGTTTCGTCCTTGAGAATGGCGCCCCGGTTCCTATCACGCTTTATGACCCAAATACACGGCAGCCGATCCCTGGCAACAACCTCGCGAATGCCAGCATTCCCCTCAGCACTGTCGGGAAGAACATCCTCAGTTACTACCCCCACGCCAAGGTGCAGGGATTGCCTTCAGGAGGATCCAACTATGTTTCGGACGTGCCGGGCCCGGCCAATAAGGGCCACGAGTTCGTTGGCAAGGTCGATGAACAGTTTTTCAAGTGGTGGACGGCCAATGTCTCCTATCTGCACTACTTCTGCCTGATTCCCTTTGGCAATGCACTGGGGACTGTACCCGGATCGGAATCCATCACCTATAACCGGCACGTGGACGCGACAAATCTGAATAACATCTTCACCGTCAATCCCACCACCATCCTCAGCGTCCGCTTTGGCTTCAACCGCTTCCCCAATGTCATTCTGCCGCTGAGCACAGGCTTCAGTCCCACCACTCTCGGACTGCCTGCCTATAACTACCAGCAGAACTTCTTTCCGCCGGTCAATGTAACGAACTACACTTCGCTGAGCGATTCAACGGCAACCAGAGACTTCTGGTACTCCAGAAATCTCTTCACCCAGATTGCCAAGGAGGCCGGTAAGCACAGCATCAAGGCAGGCTTCGATTACCGCTCCATCGACCTCTCTTTTACTGACTTTCAAAGCGCTCCAGGGGCCTTCACTTTCACCGGCAACTTCACGGAACAAACTCCTAACACACCCAATGGAGGCGCATCAGGAAGCGCCATCGCCGACCTTCTTCTGGGCCTTCCGACCAGCGGCCAGATTGAGGAGTCACAGCGTTTTTACCAGTACATCAACTACTGGGGAGCCTATGTGCAGGACGAATTCCGAATCTCGAAAAAGCTGACTTTTGACCTTGGCTTGCGTTATGAATACGAGACCGGCCTGAAAGACGCCAACAATAACGAGGTGGTTGGGTTCAACCCAACCGTCGCCAGCCCGCTTGCTAGTATTGTTCCGGGGACGGTTGGCGGACTCGAGTTTGCTGGAACGGGCGGCCGCAATGAAACCGGACAGCTCTCGAAAGCCAAGTTCGCCCCTCGTCTTGGATACTCCTATGCGCTCGGACAAAAGACAACGATTCGCGGCGGCATTGGAGTCTTCTATTCGCCTTTGCGCTACGATGCCACAGCGGCTCTGCAAACCGGCTTTACCACTGAGACGCCGCTTGTCTCCAGCAATAATGGCGATCTGACTCCTGCGCCGAGTTTCTCGCTCAGCAACCCGTTTCCCGGCGGACCGCAAGCGCCCACCGGAAACGTCAATCGCCTGCTTACTGGCATCGGCGATCCCATTGCGGCATATAGCGAAAACATCAAGTCTCCGGTCATCTACCAGTTCTCCACCGGCGTACAGCGTCAGTTGGCCCACAACACTATTCTGGAAGTGGATTATGTAGGATCGCGCGGTCATCATCTGCTGCCCTCGCCACAAGGCGGCGGCAGCGCATCGCCAGCCGGCGGAGGTCGAACCAATATCGACCAGCTCAACCCATCCTATTTCTCACTCGGCGCAACAGCATTGAGCGCCCCCACCGCTAATCCTTTTTATCAATCAGGAGGTCCAGGACTGATCGGTCAACAGACGGTTCCCTATTATCAGTTGTTATTGCCTTTTCCTCAATTTGCTTCTGTCAACGTAATTACCACTGACAGCGCGTCAAGTTATAACTCGCTCGCGGCGCGTATTGAACGAAGGTTCACTTCAGGACTGACTTTCCTTAGCACCTACACCTGGTCGCGCAATCTCGATGGCTCTTATGAGACATCCAGTCCCTCGGGCAGCTCCAATTCTGGTCCGCAGAACATTTATGATCTGAAGTCGGAGTGGGGCCGCTCCTTTATCGATGTTCCAAATCGCTTCACCCTGGCTGGTTCTTATGTACTTCCGTTCGGCAAGGGTAAGAGATTCCTGAGCGATGCGGAAAGGTGGAATTACGTCATCGGCGATTGGCAACTGAGCGCCGTAACTTACTATCAGAGTGGATTTCCTCTGGACATCACACAAAACAACCAGAATAGCTTGTTCGGCGCGGCCGTTCAGCGACCCGACGTCAATCCTGGAGTCAGTCAGAAGACATCCGGCTCTCTATACAGCCGGGTCAACGGATACATCAACCCAAACGCCTTTACCGCAGTGAACGAATTCCAGTTTGGCAACGAATCCAAGGCTGACACCGTTCTGCGCGGCCCTAGCTCCGGCGCGGGTAACTGGGACACAACGCTGATAAAGACTGTTGCCATCAAGGAACATTTGAACGTCGCGTTCCGCGCGGAAGTTCAGAACATCCTTAACCATCCATGGTTTGCACTGCCTAATACCACCCTAGGCAGTTCGACGTTTGGCCAGATAACCTCCGATTACAACACTCCCCGACAAATCCAAATTGGGGGCCGCATCACCTTCTAGTCTTTTTGGCACCACAATCGAAACGTGCCCAAAGTTCGTGCAGCCGTTTCACTAAAGAGCGGCTGCACTGACTACAGCGAAACCAGAGTGACTGTATCCCGAAACCACTGCACCAAGTCGACGCGACCAACAGGGAGCGGCAACCCAGCACACAAATTGACAGGCCACATCAACTCTGGTTTCGCTCTAAGAGATGAAGACCGTGATGGCAACCCGCTGCAAAACATGTTCAATCTTGCGGACAACTGCGGATTCTAGTAACACAGTAATATTAGTGGTGTATGTGGCGTGGAGTTTGTGGAGGCACCTGCGTTTGCTTACCCCCAGTAATTGTGTCCACCAAAAAATGAACGAACAGTTTTCCAGCAGCGATGTCTCTTTTGCAGCTCGATTTTCCGCCTTCGAAAAATTCATTTGCAATTCTCCTGGCGTTATTCATATAATCCAAAAATGGAGTTACACGTTATTCCATTCCGCTGTTGTTGTTGACACCCACCCAGACAATCTAGCTCCGTTTGTGCGTTCATGAGCGCCCGCTCATCCGTGCTTGTTTTTATCTTCATTCGGGGCTGACAGGACAACTCTACCCAAAATTCATTGGAGGAAAGACGCAATGATTCATTCACGTACCCGAAGTGTATTTACTCATTTGCTGCTGGCGTTCGCCGTGCTTTTCGCGCTGCCCGTCACCAGCTTTGGCCAGAGCTTTCGCGGCGGCATCAACGGCACGGTCACCGATCAATTGGGCGCCGCGGTTTCAGGAGCACAGGTGACAGCAGTGGAAACTTCCACCAACGCTTTCTATAAGTCCGCAAGTTCCAGCGCAGGTGAATTTGCTTTCTCGAATCTGCCCTTGGGCGAATATTCAGTCACCATCGCGGCACAAGGCTTCTCGACGGAAAAGGTGAACAAGATCATCGTCACGGCAGGCGCCAACTACATCCTGCCTGTAAAACTCAGGGTGAGCAGCACGGCGCAAACGGTGGAGGTGACAGCCGACGCCCTGGCAGTCGATCAGGTTACCGATACCCAGGCGACCGTTTTGCCCGAAGAAGAGTTAAAGGACCTGCCCAGCAACGGGCGCGATTATACGCAGTTGATCGGACAAGCAACCGGCTTTGGCGGCCTGACCACCGGCGGCGGCGGATTCCTCTTCAGCATCAATGGCACACGCTCCAACGACGTCAACTATCAGATCGAGGGAACCGACAACAACGACTTGTGGTGGAACATCCCGGCCGTGAATCAGACCGGCGTCAACGGCATTGCCGGCGTATTGCTGCCCGTGGATGCCATTGAGAATTACTCCTTTGTCTCCTCCGGCTCCACGGAGTTGGGGCGCAATCCCGGCGGCACTGTCAACCTGACCATCCGTAGTGGAAGCAACCAATTGCATGGTTCGGCTTACTACTTCAACCATAACGAGGCTTTTCAGGCGCGCAATCCATTTGCCAGCAGCACACCGGAGACACGCAACCAGCATGTCGGTTTTTCACTGGGCGGAGCCATCAAGCAGAACAAGTCGTTCTTCTTCCTTTCCGCTGAAAAGCAATGGTTTCTTCTGGGAGCAAGCGCCGCGACGGCGGTGGAGCCTTCGGCCGCCTACCAGACCGAGGCCCTTGCGATCTTGAGCCAGTATGAAGTGACCCCTGATGCCGTTTCAGCAAAACTGCTTTCAACCTTGTGGCCGGCGAATGCGCTGACTGGCGCGGCCGATCCAGCCGGCAACTATCACTCGACCGGCAATGTGACCGGATACAGCTATAACAGCATCATCAAGCTGGATGAGAACCTGTCGAGCAAGGATCATTTGTCCGTCAACTGGTTTGCGGGCAACGGCACACAGACTGCGCCGGTCGGCTCTTCGCTCCCCTGGTACTTTGAAAACGCGCCCATCCATGTGCAGAATTACTCGGTGGTTTATAACCGTGTCGTGACACCCTCCATCGCCAATCAGTTGGCGGCGGGCGTCAGCTATTTTCACCAGGTCTTTTCCGACGTCAATACCAGCTTTGATCCAAACTCGCTGGGACTGGATACCGGTTCCACCGTGCCGGGCGCGCCCTACATCAAAATCGGCCCAACTTCGGGTTCCAGCGGCGGCCTCTTCGCCAGCGGCGGCAGCGGCTTTGATCCCATCGGCGTGACCAATCCATCGGGACGCACGGACGGCACCGGTCATCTTGACGACGATCTGAACTGGACGGTCGGAGCGCACCAATTGCACTTTGGCGGCGAGTACCGCCGCGAGCAGGTTTACGACTTCTATCGCAGCAATTCGCGCGGCAGTCTCTACTTTGATGGTACGCAAGGCCCGTGGAAAGCCGATGAAAACATCACCGACGCCAATGTTGCCTTCCTCGCAGACTTCCTTGCCGGCCTGCCCGATGCGACCAACTCGAGTATCACCTGGGGAGATCCCACCCGAACGGTCAAAATCGACACCGCCGCCCTGTATGCGCAGGACTCCTGGAAGGTGCGCCAAAGGCTGAGCATTGACTATGGCATTCGCTACGACTTTGAGGGCGTGCCTTACACTGGCAAGCAAGACCTTTCCATCTTCGATCCTTCGCTGACGACCGGCTTGGCCGTCGTGGGCAAGGACGTCGATAAGCTTTACAACAACTTTGTGGGCGGCTTCAGTCCCCGCGTGGGCTTCGCCTACCGGATCGACAAGGCTGGCCAGACGGTTCTCCGCGGCGGCTACGGCCTCTACTACGATTCAATCTACCTGCGCGAGCTGCTGTATAACACATGGCTGAACAACGGCGCCAAATTTGGGCCGCAGTTTAATCCCGCGGGTTCCAACGAGGTGGCGTCCGCTTCGGCAATTGGTGGAACAATCACCTCCGGCACGCTGGTTTTCAATAGCTATGCGGATGCTCTGGCCGGACTCGGCACGGTGTCGCTCTCCACTCTAGAGCGCAACTTCCGCCCCTCCTACACGCAGAGCTACAACCTGAATGTGCAGCACAGTTTCGCGCCAAACATTCTGGCGCAGATCAGCTATGTGGGAACCAAGGGAACACACCTGACGGGCATCTACGACATCAACCAGGCCGAAACGTCGGCCGAGCGCGCAATCGACGGCAAGACCCTGCAGCAGTCGCGGCCATATTACAGCCAGTTCAACAATTTCAGTTTTATCAATGAACTGCGCAGCAACCTCAGTTCCAATTACAACTCGCTGCAAGCCACGTTGAATCTGGTCCACTACCACGGGCTGACTTCGCAGCTCGGCTACACCTGGTCCCATGCCCTGGACTATGAGACCGGCCTGTTGCCCTATCTGCCGCAAGATTCCACCAACGAGCGCGCCGAATATGGCAACTCCGATTATGACGTGCGCCATGCGTTCTCCGGCTTCCTGAGCTATTCCCTGCCGGGCTTGGACCAGTTCAGGCGGCTGACCCAGGGTTGGGAGATCAACGCCGGCTTCAACTTCCACGGCGGCGTGCCTTTCACCGTGGCCTCCAGCAGCAATCCGAGCGGCAACGGCGAGGGCAGCGACCGCGCCCAGTTGCAGGTTGCCAATCCGTTTGCGGGGGTCAGCCACGCAATCGTCACCAAGAGCGACGGCACGAAGTACGTCCAATGGTTCAGTCCCACGGCCTTCAAGGACGCTGCCACGGGCGCCTATGCGACCACTCGCCGCAACCAGTTCTCCAACCCCGGCTACTACAACCTGGATCTTGCGGTGCAGAAAACTACGCCGATCACCGAAGCAGTCAAGCTCCAGCTTCGCGCTGAGATCTACAACGCATTCAACCACAACAACCTGGCCCCGCTCGGATTATTGTCGGATGCCTCCGAGAATGGGACCACCAACTCCACGATTGGCGTGGCTATCGGCAATCCCGGCATCGGCCCCGGTGAGCCGGTCAACGCGCAACTCGCTCTGAAGATCATCTTCTGAGTTCGTCTCCAACACAAAACTGTGCCTTCGCGCGGGATGGCTTCTTCATCGGGAAGAGCCATCCCGCAGGGCAAGTATGGCAAGCTGGTAATGAGAGTTCATCCAGCGAGCGAAAGGAAATTGTTTCAGTGCGAATCAGTCAAAAGGCGGCGCAGTTCACTGAGTCTGTCATTCGCGATATGACGCGGCAGGCAATCGAACACAAAGCGGTAAACCTGGCGCAAGGTTTTCCAGATTTTCCCGCGCCAGCAGCCGTCAAGCTCGCGGCTCAAGAAGCCGTGGCCGCTGACATTAATCAGTACGCCATTACCTGGGGCGCACAGAACTTTCGCCGCGCCATCGCGCAAAAGTTTGGCGAGTGGCAGAAAATTCAAATCGACCCCGAACGCGAGATCACCGTCTGTTGCGGATCGACTGAAGCGATGATTGCCTCGCTCCTGGCACTTGTAGATCCTGGCGAGGAAGTAGTGGTCTTTGAGCCTTTTTACGAAAACTACGGTCCTGACGCCATTCTTTCCGGCGCTACGCCCCGCTATGTCACGCTCCATCCACCATCCGATGCCGATGGCGAGTGGAGCTTCGATCCCGCCGCGCTGCGCGCTGCATTCAGTCCAAAGACGCGCGCCATCATCCTTAACACGCCGCACAATCCCACTGGCAAAGTCTTCAGCCGCGCAGAACTCGAACTCATCCGCGACCTCTGTATCGAATTTGACGTTCTGGCCATCACCGACGAAATCTACGAACACATTCTTTATGACCGTGCCCAACACATCTCCATTGCCACCATCGAAGGAATGCGCGAGCGCACTGTGACCATCAATAGTCTCTCCAAGAGCTTTAGCGTCACCGGATGGCGAGTCGGTTGGGCCATCGCTCCGCCCAAACTCACGTCTGCCATTCGCAAGGTGCACGACTTTCTCACCGTCGGCGCCGCAGCGCCCCTGCAGGCGGCTGGCGCAGTCGCGCTGGCCCTGCCCGAAAGTTATTATGAGCAACTAGCCGAGGACTATGCGCTGCGCCGTGCTCTCCTGCTGAGCGCGTTGCGCGCTACCGGATTCAAGGCCTATACCCCGCGCGGAGCCTATTACATCATGACGGACATCTCCGCCTTTGCGGCGGCCAGCGACAGGAAGTTTGCCGTGCGGCTCGTCAAAGAGATCGGAGTCGCAGCTGTCCCCGGTTCCAGTTTTTATAGCCAACTTGGCGGCGGTTCACAACAGATCCGATTTGCCTTCTGCAAGCAGTTGGAGACGCTCGATCGCGCCATCGAAAACCTGCGGAAACTTTAGCTGGACTGATCGGGAGGAACGCAAATTGGCAGGCGCTGAATAAGATATCCCGATTGACACGCAGCAAGCAGCCTTGTAATCTAACGGCATGGAAGCGAACCTGCAGAAGACCATGGCGTGTACGCCTTACTGTCGCGCTTGTACGCGCACCGGGTGTCTTCTGGCAGGTGGAGGCCGGGCTGAACTAACTTAGAGCCTGGTTCCAGCTAAAGCAGTTTCTTAGCCCACCGCCGGAAGTCGATCTGGCAGGTGGGTTTTCTATTTAGAGCCCGTAAAAACACTGTCAGCCCGGCAACAACTCCCACCCTGCGAGTGAAAGCGAAGATGCCCCGAATGGGAGGTCTTCAGGCCATGTATCTGGCGCTAACGCTCGAACGGACTCACTGCAAATAAGGAGATTGTCCGCATGAAACTGAATTTCAAACGAATCTTTCCCCTTGTCCTGGCGTTTCTGTTGATCGTCAATGCATCGTTTGCCACCGACGGATACTTCTTAACCGGATACGGAACCAAGCAACAGGGCCAGGGCGGAGCGGGCGTTGCCAAGCCTGGCGACAGCCTGGCAGGAGCCACCAATCCGGCCGGTCTGATGCTGGTCGGGAACCGCTTCGATATTGGGTTGACGTTGTTTCGCCCGCATCGCTCGGCAACCATCACCAACAACGGACTGTTAGGTAATGCAGCCAGCTATGACGGCAACCGGGTCAAGAACTTCGAGCTTCCCGAGCTTGGCTACAGTCTCCAGTACCGGCCCAACCTCGCGCTGGGCGTGGCAATCTTCGGCAACGGCGGCCTGAATACTTCGTATAAGACGCCAATTCAGTTGCTGGGCAGCGCACGCGGCGGCGTCGATATTGATCAGGTCTTCATCTCTCCAACCCTCGCTTACAAGGCTGGAGCGCATAACTACTTCGGGGTTGCCGCGAATATCGCCGTGCAGCGCTTTGCCTCGGAAGGCCTGCAGTATATCGAGGCCATTTCCAGCGACCCGGCGCATGTGACTAACAATGGGTATTCCTATGCCGGCGGGGGCGGCGTGCGCGTGGGCTGGCTGGGCGAGTTGAACAAAGCGGTGAGCGTGGGCGCGACTTATCAAAGCAGGACGTACATGAGCAAATTCGATCGCTACCGCGGACTCTTTGCCGAGCGCGGTGGGTTCGACGTTCCCGCCAACTTCGCCAGCGGCGGCGCGGTGAAGCTGGGCTCCAAGGCAACGCTGCTCTTCGACGAGGAGCGCATCCTTTATGGAACGGTGAAGTCAATTGCCACCACATTGGATAGCACGTCTCCGCTTGGGAGCGACAGCGGACCCGGATTCGGATGGCACGATATCAACGTTTCCAAGGCTGGCCTGGACTACGATGTGAATCCGTCGCTGACTCTTCGCGTAGGCTACAACCACGGCGGTGTTCCGTTTGATAGTTCGCAGACATTCTTTAACCTTCTCGCTCCGGCCGTGACCAAGGACCACCTGCACGCGGGAGCAACCTGGACATCGAATAGCGGAAAGGAAATCAGCTTCGCGTATATTCACGCTTTCAATAACACAGTGGATGGCGTGAACTCCATTCCTTCAGCTTATGGCGGCGGCGAAGCGAATCTGAGTATGTATCAGAATTCGTTCCAGATCGCTTTCGGGTGGAATAGAGATAAGAAGTAGCGCGCGGAGGGTTCCGCGCGGAAAGGAGTTAAGCCCATATGACATGCTGGCTCACGACAGAATGGCCGTGGTATGTTGCGGGTCCGTTGATTGGACTTTTTGTTCCGGCTCTGTTGATTACCGGAAACAAGGTCTTCGGCATCTCAAGCAATCTGCGCCATCTGTGCGCGGCCATTGTTCCCGGCAAGGTGGAGTACTTTCACTATGACTGGAAGAAGACAGGCCTGTGGAATCTGGTCTTTCTGGCCGGGGTTCTGATCGGCGGATTTCTGGCGTTCCATAGCGGCGCGGCGCACGACGTGGCGGTCTCCGCGGCGACCAGGAACTCACTCTTGGGATTGGGAATTCACGACTTTCACGGTGTGGCCCCGCGCGAGCTCTTCACCTGGCGCACGTTGCTCACGCTGCGCGGATTTCTATCGGTGGTTGTGGGCGGATTCCTGGTGGGCTTTGGCACCGCATACGCCGGAGGCTGCACCTCAGGACACGCCATCAGCGGGCTGGCCAACTTTGAATTGCCCTCACTGATTGCGGTTATAGGATTCTTTGCCGGAGGTCTGGCCGCTACATACTTCATTTTGCCGTTTGTCTTGGGAGGAGTATGACCACACAGGTTGTATCTGAATTCGAAGGTTGCGGAGCGGCGAGCTCCGAGCCGCAAGCAGCCAGGCCGGCGTATCTAACTGTTTACTTGTTGCTCGGCGTTGCCTTTGGTTTCGTCCTCAGCCGGTCTGAAGTGATTTCCTGGTTTCGCATTCAAGAGATGTTTCGCTTTCAGTCCTTCCGCATGTACGGCATCATCGGCTCGGCGATTGCGACGGCGGCCCTCTCCATCGCGCTGATCAAGTGGGCGGGGCTCAAGTCTGTCTCCGGCGAGAGTATCTCGATTCCACCAAAATCGCTGGGCAGCGGGATTCGTTATGCGGCGGGCGGCGCGATCTTCGGGTTGGGCTGGGCGCTGACGGGCGCTTGTCCCGGACCGCTCTTCGCGCTTATCGGCAACGGTGTTTCGGTGATGGTTGTTGCGGTGGTGAGCGCGCTTGCGGGCGCATGGATCTATGGGTGGGCGAGGCCGAGTTTGCCGCATTGAACAACGATGCGCGCATTGAATTGGAAAGGCCGCGATGGTCGCGGTTTTGGTCACCAGCATTGATGGGAGAACATGGCAACTGCATTGGGCGCCAATCTGAGGCAGCGAATCGGCAACACGCCTTTGTTGCGTCTGGAGGCCATCACCAGCGGGCTGAACGATGTGCAGGTGCTGGCCAAAGCGGAATGGGCAAATCCCAGCGGATCAGTCAAGGATCGCGCGGCAGCCAACATTGTGGATGAAGCCTTGCGGACAGGCAAGCTGAAAGCAGGCAAGGTGCTGCTGGACTCGACAAGCGGGAATACTGGAATTGCATACGCCATGCTGGGAGCGGCTTATGGCGTTCCAATCACGCTGTGTATGCCGTCCAATGTATCCGTGGAGCGTAAGCGAATTCTCCAGGCTTACGGCGCAACAGTGATTTACACCGATCCCGGGGATGGCTCGGATGGCGCGATTCGCAAGGCGCGCGAGCTGATTGCCGAAGATCCGGAAAAGTACTACTACGCCGATCAGTATTCCAACGAAGCCAACTGGCGCGCGCATTATGCCAACGGGACTGCCGATGAAATCTGGCAGCAGACTGCGGGTCAAGTGACTCACTTTGTTGCCATCCTCGGCACCAGTGGAACCTTCGTGGGGACTTCGCGGAGATTGAAGGAACTGAATCCGGGGATTCGCTGCATCTCGCTTCAGCCCGACTCGCCCTTCCATGGCATCGAGGGAGCCAAGCACATGGAATCCTCAATCATTCCCAAGATTTACGATTCCAGCATCGCGGACGCGGAGCTGGGCATCGAAACAGAAGCAGCCCACGCCATGGCCAAGAGAGCGGCCCACGAAGAAGGCTTGCTCATCGGCGTCTCCGCGGCAGCGGCGCTGGTTGGCGCGCTGCAGATTGCGCGAGAGGCCGATGCGGGGTCCGTTGTGGTCACCATCTTCCCTGACTCCGGCGACAAGTATCTGAGCGAACACTTCTGGGGCGAGACCGCCTGAATCAAGGAGTAAATGGCCGTGGCATTGAGGATACCTCGCGCACTTTATGATCAACTGCGGCAGCATGGCGAGGCTACTTATCCGCACGAGTGCTGCGGTGTGCTGGTGGGCGAGTTCGACGAGGCGGGCGGAAAGGTTGTCAAAGCTGCGGTGCAATGCGGAAACACGCGCACGGATTCGCCGCAGAATCGCTATCACATCGCGCCATCGGAATTGGTGCGCATTCAGCGTGAAGCGCTGTTGGCCGGTCAGGACATTGTGGGCTTTTACCACTCGCATCCCGACCATCCTGCGCAGTGGTCCTCGACCGATCTTGATGAAGCACATTGGACCGGCTGTTCGTATGTAATTACCAGCGTTGAAAAAGGGCGCGCCGTGCTGACTAACTCATTTCTGCTGCTCGGCGAGGAAGGTGAGAAGCGCCTTGAAGACGAACTCTATGAATTGAGCGCGGAATAGGAAAAGCGACCCCGAACCGTTCAGAAAGGAACAAGTATGCCGATCAAAGTATTGATTCCCACACCTCTGCGCCCCTACGCCGGGAAGCAATCTGTCATTGAAGTCAGCGCGCAAACCGTTGGCGAGGCATTGAGCGATCTTGCTGCCCAGCATCCCGATTTGCGCAAACATCTCTTCTCTGAAGAGGGAAAACTGCGCTCCTTCGTCAATGTCTATCTGAACAATGAGAACATTCGCTATCTCAGCGAGAACGCGACCCCGGTCAAAGAGACGGACATCCTCTCGATCGTTCCCTCTGTTGCCGGCGGAAGATAAGCAATAGTTGTAGCGCGAAGAGAATTTCAATGAGCTGAAGAATTGGAGAAGATCAATGGCTTCCTTGACCGAGACAAGTCCTGCAACGTTGAGCAACGAAGAGATTCTACGCTACTCGCGGCACCTCATCATGCCTGAAGTCACGATGGAGGGCCAGAAGAAGCTGAAAGCCGCGCGCGTGTTGTGCGTGGGAACAGGCGGGCTTGGATCGCCGTTGGCGCTGTATCTCACCGCTGCTGGAGTCGGTACGCTTGGCCTCGTCGATTTTGATGTGGTGGACTATACGAATCTGCAGCGGCAGATACTTCATTTCACCAGCGATGTGGGCCGCCTCAAACTTGATTCGGCCATCGACAAGCTGACCGCAATCAATCCCTTTGTCCAAATCAAGCGCTTCGACACTTATCTAAGTAGCCAAAACGCGCTGGAGATCTTCAAGGACTTCGATATTATTGCCGACGGAACCGATAACTTCGCCACGCGTTATCTGGTCAACGATGCCTGCGTGCTCAGCGGCAAGCCCAACGTCTATGCGTCCATCTTTCGTTTTGAAGGGCAGGCCAGCATCTTTGGCGGCAAGGATGGTCCATGCTATCGCTGCTTGTATCCTGAACCGCCGCCGCCGGGACTTGTACCTTCCTGCGCGGAAGGCGGAGTTCTCGGCGTGCTTCCAGGATTGCTCGGCGTGATTCAGGCAACTGAAGTCATCAAGCTGATCCTTGGCGCGGGCACGCCGCTGATCGGCCGCCTGCTGCTGGTGGATGCGCTGGCTATGAGCTTCCGCGAGTTGCGCGTGCGCAAGAATCCGGAGTGCCCGGTATGCGGCGCGAATCCCACGGTCAAGGAGCTGATTGATTACAACCAGTTCTGCGGCGTTCGCGGAGAAGAGGCCGAAGCCCAAACGAGCGCGAAGATTCCCGAGATTCAGCCCGAGGAACTCAAGCACCGCCTCGATGCCCGCGAGGATATCTTTGTACTCGACGTTCGCGAGCCGCACGAATATCAGATCTGCAACATTCAGGGTCACCTGATCCCGCTGGGCGATTTGCCCACGCGCGTGCATGAACTGGACTCGAGCCGCGAGATTGTGGTGCATTGCAAGAGCGGCGCGCGCAGCGCCAAGGCCGTGGACTTTCTGCGCCAGTCGGGCTTCAAGCGGGTCTCGAATCTGACGGGCGGCATCATGGCCTGGGCCGACAGAATCGATCCCTCACTGCCGAAGTATTGACGGGAAACATGGAAAACGGCCAGCCCCAATGCGGAGGCTGGCCGTTTTGCATTGCGATGCACTTAGGCAAGTCCGGGATTGCGTCCCTGCCTCAGATCCCACAAGGCCGCGACCAGCGCGTCCACTTCTTCGCAAGTGTTGTACAGCGCAAACGTGGCGCGGAGCGTGCTCTCCAGGCCAAAGCGCCGCAGGATCGGCTGCGCACAGTGATGACCGCTGCGCACGGCGATGCCCTTGCGGTTGAGGTAGTCACCAATCTCTTCCGGGCGAAAACCATCCATCACCAAGGAAAGAACGGCAGCCTTTTCCTTTGCCGTGCCGATGATGCGAAGCCCGGGAATCTTCTGCAACGCGGTAGTGGCGTACGTCAACAGCATATGTTCGTGGCGCGAGACATTGGCGATGCCAACGCGGTCAAGGTAATCAATCGCCGCACCCAGGCCAACAGCATCAGCGATGCTGCCCGTGCCGGCTTCGAATCGCTGCGGCGGCGGCTGATAAAGAGTCTTCTCGAAGGTGACGTCCTGAATCATGTTGCCGCCGCCCTGCCACGGAGGCATGTTATCCAGCACCTCGGAGTTCCCATAGACCACGCCGATGCCCGTCGGCGCGAAGACCTTGTGGCCGGAGAAGACATAAAAGTCGCAGCCGATGGTTTGCACATCGACGCGCATGTGAGAGACCGCTTGCGCTCCGTCCACCAGCACGCGTGCGCCGTGCCGATGTGCGGCCTCGACCATCGCCGTCACAGGCAACACTGTGCCCAGCGCATTCGAAACATGCGCGATCGAGACCAAGCGAGTTTTCGGTCCAAGCAGTTTTTCGTACTCATCCAGCAGAACCTGGCCGGAGTCGTCCACTGGCGCAACGCGCAGGCGTGCGCCTTTTTCCGCACACAGCATTTGCCAGGGGACAATGTTGGCATGATGCTCCAGCCATGTGATGACGATCTCGTCGTCCTTCTGAATGTTGCGGCGCCCCCAGCTTTGCGCAACCAGGTTGATAGCTTCCGTCGCTCCGCGCACAAAGACGATCTCGCGTGGCGCGCCGGCATTGAGAAAGCGGCGAGTCTTCTCGCGGGCTGACTCGTAGGCGTCCGTCGAGCGCGCCGCCAACTCGTGCGCGGCGCGATGCACGTTGGAATTCTCGTGTTCGTAGAAGTAACTCAGGCGATCGATCACCGATTGTGGTTTCTGTGTCGTGGCTCCATTATCGAGCCAGATCAATGGATGCCCGTTGACTTGCTCGCGCAAGATAGGAAAGTCGCGGCGAATCGCCTCCACGTCAAACGAATACGATGAAAGGCCAAGATCGCCCAACTGCGCGGGCTGACCAGCTCCGGGAACCACCACCGGCACAACATTTTCCGGATCGAGTTGACGCGGCTGACTCTGTGCATCGTAGGAAGCCGGTGCGCGAAAATCTGGTTGGTGAATTACCGCCCCCGGTAGTTGAGGCGAGTTCCGATCCAACGGCGACGCAAAAGGATGAGCATAACTCGCGGAATTATCCTTTGCGGCTGCAGCGGGAACCGGTCCGGGAATCGTGGGTGGAGTTGAAAATAGCGGTCGCGCATCCTCCATGAAAGAAAACGCTGGAACAGCCGAGGAGTCGACCACGCCTAATGCGCCAGGAACGGCAGGCTCCGGAGGCTGCGGAGTCTCCGCAGACCGAGATGGTTGAATGTCCGAGAGCAAAGAAAATGGAATCGAAGCAAATCCCTCGTCACTGGAAACCGCGCCGTTCGTTGCGTGCGCAGGAGTCTGCTGGGTCTCAGGCTCCGCGGCTGGCTCTTGAAACAGCGGCCGCGCGTCCTGAAGGAAGCCAAATGCCGGCGCTGCCGCTGGTGTGATTCCACTGCCTGGAACCGCAGGCGCCGCGGATGCGGACGACCGCGCATCCGGCGCAATGCTTCTCTCCGGAGCGGCGACAATTGTTCCCGGCTGTGTTTCGGCCTGGCTCGCAAGTATTCCCGGCGCCGCGGGCGCAGTTGGGCCGGGCACCGCTGCGTAGGGGTTTCCGGTAAAGGCGGAGTTGGGCGGCAGCACCGCATTGACCGCAGTCACCACGGGTTGCTGAAGCTCATTGGGCAAGGCCACGAAAAGTTCGTTGGCGATGCGCGCCAGATCAGTGGGCGAGAGGATGCCGACAGGTGCGCCTTCGCTCACCGGCAGCGCCGCAGCCCAACCGCCAGTCTCCTGAAGCGGGGTTGATGCGAGCGTCCGGTCACTTGTACTCATGGTATTGGCTCACGTCTACGTCTTCGAGCAGGCCAATTGCATCATCCGTCAGTATGGCTGCCGAGCAGTACAGCGACACCAGGTAAGACGCAAGCGCGCGCTCATCGATGCCCATGAAGCGAACCGACAGCCCAGGGCTCTGTTCGCCCGGCAGTCCCGGCTGAAAGAGACCCACTACGCCCTGCTTCTTTTCGCCCACGCGCACCAGCAGGATCTTCGACTTCTGCTCCTTGGTTCTGACGGCGATCTTGTCAGAGGGAATCACCGGAACTCCGCGCCAGGTGAGGAACGGTGTTCCGAAGAGAGTCGCTGTCGGCGGCGGAACGCCGCGGCGGGTGCATTCGCGGCCAAAAGCCGCAATCGCTCGCGGATGCGCCAGGAAGAATGAGGGCTCTTTCCAAACCTTGGTCAGCAGCTCGTCCAGATCGTCCGGCGTAGGCGCGCCCTTGCGCGTCTTGATTTTCTGCGAGTTGGCTATGTTGTTCAGCAGTCCGTAGTCGGCATTGTTCAGCAGTTCGCTCTCCTGCTTTTCCTTCACGCTCTCGATCAACAACCGCAACTGCTCGCGAACCTGATCGTAAGGATTGCTGAGCAGGTCGGAGACACGAGTATGAACATTGAGAACGGCATTTATGCTGCTCAGCCGGTACTCCCGCGGCTTCTCCTGATAATCGACAAAGGTGGAAGCGAGCGTGGACTCGTCTGAGTGGTCGCAGGTCGACTCGATGGCCTTGCTCTCATCGACCTTGTTGACGCGGAACGTACCAGATTCAAGTGGCTTCCAGTCTAAAAAGCGAACCAGCCACCGCGGAGTAATCGCTCCGAACTGTGGCGCCGTCTTGGTTACATGTGCGAGTTGAAATGCAGCTTGTTCGCCTAGTGATGCGCGGAGAATTTCATCGGGCATAGGACGCTCCTTCTGGTTCAAAAGTGTAACGCAACAAATTCACCCGGCAAGGAAATATTTTCAATATCCGAAGAAAAAAAGGAGATGAGGAAAGGCAGCTTCTCTCTGGTGCGTAACTCGTTTCCAATCTGAGTTTGGAGCGCCGGGCGGGAATTGAACCCGCGAATACAGGTTTTGCAGACCTGCGCGTTGACCACTTCGCCACCGGCGCTTATAAGAAACCGAACTCTAGTACTTCCGGACGCTCCGATCCACGCGGTCCGACCAGGCGTGAATCCCGCCGGTGAGATTCTGTACATGGGAGAACCCTGCGTCATGCAGCAACTGCGCGGCCTTCACACCACGCGGTCCCATCTTGCAGATCGTAACGATGTTTGAATTTATGTCGAGTTCATGGAGGTGCTTCGACAACTCGGGAAGCGGAATCAACATCCCGCCGATATTTGAGATTTCGTACTCTAACTCTTCGCGCACATCGAGCAGAAATAGATCTTCGCCGGCATCCAGCCGTCGCTTCAGTTCTTCAACACGAATTTCAGGAACGCCCATTGTCTTCTCCCCTGCTGGAACCTGTTCGGCGACTGCTTCCGTTCCCGCACCCGCCTAATTTCAACCCAAAATAGAAAACCCACCTGCCAGTTCGAACTCTGGCGGTGGGTATAAACGAGACAGCGGCTTGTACGTTGTTCTAGCCCAGCCACTTCCTCACGCCAGAATGCATACGCGCGCAACACATAGCAGCGCAACAACACATTTCGGCGGTCATGGTGTTAAGACGGCTCATAGAAGTAATGTAGCACAAGCGTCATTGGACGACAAGCAAAAGACGCACATCCCCCCATAAGTCAAATCCCTTGGTTGGCTTAGCGGCGAAAGGGAGCCCTTCTCGGCAATTGCCACAGCCCCTGTTGGTGATCGGCCCCGGCATTCCTTGATCCATTTTGAATGTTAGTCTTCGGCCATGAGTTTCCAATCTCAGCCGGCCTCACAATCCTTGGCTGACGGTATTTCTGCTTTAAGGGGTCCTTTAGGTCAACTTCCCTCATGCCTCCAGATTTCTTGTCATATTGGAGGCGGCGAATGACTTGAAATACTTTCTCATGCCCTAGCTGCGGTGTGAACCGTTCAGTGATTTTATCCATTGGCTGATCGGTCGGCGGTCTGTTGACGTTTTGCGCTGAAAAATATTTGTGAAAAGTTGTATCCTCGCAAATTGAAATCTATGTGATGTAGCCCTATTAAATTGAATGCCAGATTTATCATGTTCGGGTTTCTAGATGCCCAATGCGGGACTGACGCCGAACCGCACAACGTGGTTGAGCAAATGCTCCAAGCAGATCGAGGTGGAGCGTCACTGCTGGATCGCGGCATTCCGAGAATTGCTTACGAGATTCCGGTTAAGTGAGGCGAAGCAAGCGATGGAGCAATTTGGTTTTCAGAGGAGTACTGCGGAAAACGATGCCCAATTTGGAGCCCTTTCCGTGCCCTTTTTGGCGAGGAATCTGGCGAAGCTACAACCATGCTGCTAAGAGACGTAGTAGGTCTCGGAGCGTGTTTTTCAGCGGAGTGCAGCAGAAAACGACGCAAAACTTCGAGCCTTTTCGACACCCTTTTTGGCGAACAATTTGGCGAGAAATCCGGCTAGCCGAATGCACGTAAATAAGGCAAAACTCATTCGGAGCGACTTTGGCGAAAGCTCGCTCCAAACTGCATACTAGCATTCGGCTTATCCAGGATAATTGACGTAACGCACAATTTTCAGTGCATATTTGACGAAGTCTCGCAAGATTGCTTACAAGCATTCGAGCCAGTCTACAACCGGTCGGTCAGTTACCGAAGAGTTTTACTGGCCCCCAACCGTTTCTGGAAACCTGGTCGTGGACAGAACGATTGTTGCCGGTCACAGGATAGCGCAACGAGCAGTTTTTGGCTCGACGAATCATATTCCTTGCTCTGCCGCCCGTTTTCATCTAAACTTTAGATGAAGGCGGCGACATGCAGACGATTCAACTCAAACTTCGAGAAGCCAGCGCGGTTCTGGGTGTGACGCCCAAGGATCTTCAGAATTTGGTCCAGTTCGGCGTTTTGCTACCTCAACGGAAAGACCGGTTCTTTGTTTTTGACGCTGCGCTCCTACTGGAAGCCAAGGTCGCGTTCTACCTCAAGGAATCGCTCGGAACGTCGGTGCCCCTGCTGGCGAGATTCACCAGGGAGATTTTCAAGGACGCGCCGAGATCGAAGGCAGGGCTGTTTTCCAATGTCTCGATTCTTTCGCGGCCGGTTCGGGGGAAAGAAGTGGTCAAAATCGAAATCCCGCTCCAGGCGCTAGCCAGAGAACTTGAAGCCCAACTTCCGACGACGGCATCGTTCGGCGATGAAGCGAACGGAAGAAAGCGGAAGGGCTGGAAGGCAGAGATCACCTGCGCATTCGAGGAAGCCTCCGGCGATCTGAAGGGCGCGACGGACCGCGAAATCATGGATGAGATCAAACTGTATCGGGCGCAACGAAAGAAATCACCGGAGATCAGCGTCATTGCCCTACCCCAGAAAAAGACGGCCTAGAGGTGTAGTCGATACGTCCGTGCTGGTTGCTGGAATCGCAGCTTTCAAGCAGCAAGGCGCTCAGTCGCCAGTGCCCAGCGCCAACTTTTTGCGGGACTGGATCGAATCTGACACCTTCGTCTGGTTGATCAGCGAAGAGATCGTCGATGAGTACAAGGAGATTCTCGCTCGCCGCGGTGTTCGTTCCCATCTCATTGGCGCGGTCATCAACCTGATCCGTTCGCAAGCGGAAGACGTGCCAGAGACAGCCGGCAATGAAATATCACCGGACCCGGATGACGAACCATTCTGCACCTGCGCCGAAGCCGGCAAGGCCGATTTCATTGTTACGCTGAATCCCGCCGACTTTCCTCAACAGCGATTGAGAGCGCATGTGATTCTTCCCGGCGCACAAGTCCCGACCACGGCGCGTGTGCGGCCACGCTAATTGCAAGCGCGTTTGCAGACAGCACACGTATCTCAACGGACCTTGTCAAGAAGTCCTCGTTCAAGCCTTGGCCCCTCGGCGTCAACTGAAATTTTCGCCACTGGTCACATTCCTGAACACAAGGACTTCATGGGACCTATTTTCTCTGGCTGAGTGCATTGGTGATTTGCGTCAGATGAGATTCTACGCACTGCTTTGGATCCATGCCTGAGATAAGACTTACTTTCGCACGCGAATAGGAGAAGCACAACTTGCCTGATAGCGTTCCCCAGTGCGCCGCAATAGAATTCTCCTATGACAGATGCCCCTCGATCTGACGCTGAAATCTTTGCTGATCTCCAGCAGCTTTGCGGATCTGCTGGCTATATTCATCTTCTTGCGGACCTCGTTTTTCGAAATACATTCATTCGGTTTGCAGACAAGATCAAAGGCGCGGACTTTCAAGAGCAATATAGAAGAGACCATCTTATACGAACCGAACTCTCCACGCTCCATGGCCTGATGGTCAAGCAGAAGATTGATTTCGCCATACCCACGCCTGATCAAATGGCCCTACTGCGTGGGCGAACCATGGAAATACTCGAAGAGTTGCATCACAGTCTTTCCGGTTCGATGATGGCTCCAAGAGAGACGACGACCATTGAAGACTTCAGAGATATCGATTTCAACCGCGGAGAGGCTCTCAGAGAGCCCATGTTCTACGCAGCTGAGTCAGCTTACTGCTCCCAGTACCGGGATTTAGCACCCCTGAAGTACAAAGCTGACGACCAATGGATGCAATCCGAACGCGGTTTCACCATCGATCAAGCAGCCAAGATCGGAAAGGCGATCATGGAATTGGAACGGACCCGTCTAGAAGATCGATACAACGCTCTTATCGCTGAGGTTCCAGACAGTTTTACTTTGCTCCCTGGATTCACCTTTACATCTGGGGAACTTCTGGAACGAGTCGATGAAGAGGAATCAACAATCGCCAATGTTCTCAATGCCTTTAGCATTCTCGATGGTGAGAGGAACGACAGATTTCAGGCACTGAATGACTTCAACCTAGTCAATGCTAAGCCAATCATTCTCCGGCAGTCGGGCACATACATACTCTTCCAGGCTTATAGCTTCTATGAAGCCCTGTACGAGTCACCGTTTTATTGGATGCTAAAGGACGACTTGTACAGGGACACTGCGCTCAAACACCGCGGAGATTTTACTGAAGAGTTTTCGGCGAAATGTCTCGCACGTGTATTCGGCGAGAAGTGTACGCATTCCAACGTAATCATCGAGGAGAATGCAGCTACTACTGCGGGCGAAATCGACAACTTAATCCTGTTTGGCAACCGAGCCATCGTCGTTCAGGTGAAATCCAAGCGCCTTACCCTGGAAGCGAGGAAGGGCAATGATGGAGCTATTCAGAAGGATTTTTCCGCAAGCATAGTTGATTCCTATCACCAGGCTCTCGAATGTGCTACTCGCTTATTGCGTAGAGATAGGCGTTTTGTGGACAAAAACGGCAAGCCTATTAAGCTTCCGCACCTTAAGAAGGTCTATTTACTTTGCCTCGTCTCTGACCATTACCCATCGTTGAGCTTCCAGGTCGGAAGGTTTCTCGCTCCGGTGATATCAAAGGAAATCCCAGCGCCGTTCGTTGCTGACGTTTTCACGCTGGATGTGATGACGGAAATGCTGGATTCGCCATTGCATCTTCTGAGCTATGTTGATCGCAGAACCTCTTATGGAGACAGGATTTTCGCAGGTCATGAGCTCACAAACCTAGCATGTCACTTGATTTCGAATCTCTGGCTTTCAGATTCGACAGATGTGATGTATGTGACGGATGAGATATGTGGCAGTCTAGACGCTGCTATGGCTGTCCGCAGAGATGGTGTTCCCGGTGAGCGAACCCCTCCTGGCATCCTGACTCTTATGAAGGGCTCGGCGTATGATCGCTTGGTTTCCCAACTCGATAATGATCCACGGGACGACCTCGTGGATCTTGGCATGATGCTGCTCAAAATGAGCAGCAAGAGCGCATCGCAGCTGAGTCAAGGACTTGATTATGTAAGAGAGCGCGCACGGGCAACCCGTGGGTATTCTAATGTGACAATGGGTAGCGGCAAAGACAGCGGCATTACAGTCCATTGCAGATATCGACCAAACTTCGAGAGCCCCCGCCTACTTGAGGAACATGTGCTTGTAAAGAAGTACCAGCAGAAAGCGTCGTCGTGGTTTGGCATCGGAATACACCCAGAAGATGGATCGCTCCTGTATGGATATAACGCGGAGTTCGAGTGGACGGAGAATGCCGGACTGGAGGAGGCTTCTCGTTCACTTTCCACAGGTTTGGGGATGGAATTTGTCGATGGGAAACCTCGTAAACGAAAGGTCGGACGGAATGATCCGTGCCCATGCGGTAGTGGTAAGAAGTTCAAGAAGTGTCATCTGAATAGTTGATCTGTTCAGAAAAGGCCAGTTGATGATGACAGGCCAAAGCACGTTTCCAGCCCGGTCGTTCTGAAAATGTGCATTGGCGATGTTGCACCAAGCGAGGCTTCATAATGACAGCCAATCATCTGCGGCGTTGAGTTCGCGCGCTCTGAAAGCTCTTGAGTACTGCCTCGGCGGGCGAGAGAATCGGAACCACCTTCGAATTCCCATAGAGCATTCGAAGTGAGAAGGCGCCATCGATGACACTAAGTATCGCCGCTGCCACTCTCTTGTCGATTGCGAGGGGCTTAAGCAGGTCGGTTAGATAGTCAACAATTTTGTTTTGATGTTGGATCGCCTGGCGATGGAACGGGTGGGCAGTATCCGGGTATTCGGATGCGATCCGCAGGAACGGGCAGCCGATTATTTCGGGCCAGTTCGCCATTTGTTCGAATTTGGTCAGAGCCTCA
>Ga0181520_10003378_pt1 | contig 28183 bp, 30 predicted proteins | sample PEATcosm2014_Bin_29_FD_132451 | JGI IMG/M metagenome (GOLD analysis project Ga0181520, IMG submission 132451) | Peatland microbial communities from MTU Mesocosm Facility, Houghton, MI, USA - PEATcosm2014_Bin02_30_metaG | ecosystem: Environmental > Terrestrial > Soil > Wetlands > Peat | place...
ATAATTGCCGTAGGACTTGGACATTTTCCTGACGCCATCCAGGCCTTCCAGAAGCGGCATCATCATGATCACCTGAGGTTCCTGGCGGTTGTTCTGCTGAAACTCACGCCCCATCAGAAGGTTAAACTTCTGGTCCGTACCCCCCAGTTCGAGGTCAGCCTTCACCGCGACAGAATCATATCCCTGCAGCACAGGATAAAACAGTTCCAGAAGAGTTATGGGCGTGGCGTCTGCGTAGCGTTTTGCAAAATCTGCCCGTTGCAGCATTTGCGCCGCAGTGGCTTGTTTCATAAGTTCCAACAGCTTTCCATCCGCGCCCATAGGCTTGAACCACGAACTGTTATGTACCAGTTCTGTTTTTGCCGGATTCAGAATGCGAAATACCTGTTCCTGATACGTTTTTGAATTCTCCAGCACCTGTTCCGGAGTCAGTGTCGGACGCGTAGCGGATTGGCCGGTTGGATCACCGATCAACGCCGTGTAATCACCGATAATGAAAACGACCTGATGCCCCGCTTCCTGGAACTGGCGGAGTTTGCGCAGGCAGACAAGATGCCCAAGGTGAAGATCCGGAGCTGTCGGATCCACCCCCATCTTGATGCGCAGAGAAGGTTTTTTCTCAAGTTTCCGGCAAAGTTCATCTGCCGAGATGACTTCCGCCACCCCGCGCATGATCCTGGACAAATTTTCCGACGATGATGACATGGATTTCATCGTATAAAAAGCGTTTCAGTCATACAAGCGTCAGCGAACCGCCGACCGATTGAAAAGGCGCGATGGCAAAAAAGGTTCCAGGGGAAGCGGTGGTTTTTGGTCAAGTAGTTGAGCGGCAAGCATTTTCGCCGTAATCGGCGCTAACAGCATTCCGTTCTTGAAGTGCCCGGCTGCGACAAAGACGTTATCAATACCAGGCAATGGTCCGATCGCCGGTATATCTCCGGGAAGCCCGCCTGGCCGGAGCCCGGCGACCGCGCCGATGAACCGGCATCTTGCCAGCTCCGGAACCGTTGCCAGGGCAAATTTTTTCAGGGAATGGACAGCCGTTTCCGTAGTCGCGGTTGAAAAACCCACGCGTTCCTGTGTAGTGCCTATGATAAGGGTCCCGTCCGCCTTAGGCACAAGATATCCCTGCGCGGTATAAATCATGAATGGCAGAAGACGTTTCGGCATATCAAGGAGAAGCAGTTGTCCCCGTACAGGTTCAAGATGCAAAGCCATTCCTAAAGGACTTAATAACTGATCGGCCCATGGACCGGCGGCAATAATAACCTGCCCCGCATCCCATGATCCTTTTTGAGTTTTCACCTGAACCGAGCTGGCGGAAGAATGGATGCTTAAAACCTCGCAATGTTCCTGAACGCTGCAGCCGCGGCGGCGCGCCGCTTCAGCCAGTCCGGAGGTGAAGCGGGAGGCCAATATCTGCCCGTCGTCCGCATAAAAAAGTCCTTCCCCGTATCCCTTCAGCCCGGGACAGCGGCCTTTTAATTCATTTTCTCCAAACCATTCAACCCGCCAGCCGCATCCGGCCTGCCAGTCCATCCTTTTTTTGAGCTTCAGGCTCTCTTCTTCGTTCTTAGCGAGGCGCAGGATTCCGCAGGGTTCAAATCCGATATCAATGCCTATGGCAGCCAGTTCTTTAGCCAGTTCCGGAAAAAGCGCCCGGCTCTCGATCAATAAATTGCTGAAAGAAGCGTCTCCCTCCCGCACATCCAGCTGTGCTTCGAGGCCGGCGGCAGACATCCCCGAAGCGCCGGAACCGATATCATGGCGTTCAAGCAGAGCGACTTTTTTCCCGGCCTTGGAAAGTTCATACGCGGCAGACGAACCAATGACTCCGCCGCCTATAATTAGAACGTCAGTTTTCATTAGAGGACTTCATCCTCCTCTGAATGACTCCCCCACCCAGTACTACGTCCCCATCATAAAACACGGCGGCCTGCCCCGGAGTGATGGCGGATTGAGGCTCATCAAACACCACCGTAAGCAATTTATCATTTGATCTCTGAAGTATTGCGGCGGCTTCCTTATGCTTATACCGTATCTTTACCTTGGTTTTTAACGGCAGTTCCGGGGCATGTCCGGGAACCCAGGACACGCCGCGCACGAGCATGGTGTTTGAAAAAACATCCTCCTTTTCTCCGACAATCAAAGTATTTGTTTGCGTATCGAGCCCTGTAACATAGAGCGGCCGGCCAATGGAAATGCCCAGCCCTTCGCGCTGCCCGATCGTGTAGAAAGAAAGCCCCTCGTGACGCCCCAGAACTCTACCATCCTTATGCAGGATGGGCCCTGGCCGCTGATATTCCTCAGACGCATTTTTTCGGATAAATTCCCTGTAATCATTTCCGGGGATGAAACAGATTTCCTGGCTGTCAGGTTTTTCCGAGTTCATCAAATTGTATCTGCGCGCGATTTCTCTAGTCTGTATCTTTGTAAAACCGCCAAGAGGAAAAAGAAGATGAGAAAGCTGAGCCTGCCCAAGGCGATAAAGAACGTAAGACTGATCCTTTGAAAGGTCTACCGCCCTCATAAGGTGGTATTCATACTCCCTCGCCCGCGATGTGAGCGGGAGAGGGCTCGGGTGAGGGCGGTTTACTGTCCCCTCATCCTTACCTTCTCCCATCCGATGGACGGGAGAAGGAGGTGTACTTACAATTTTCTCTATTCGCGCGTAGTGCCCGGTAGCCAGAAAGTCCGCGCCAAGCGCCTGAGCCTGAGCCAGCAACCGGCCAAATTTTAAATGTTCATTACAGGCTATGCAGGGGTTGGGTGTTTCCCCTGCAAGATAACTACTCAGAAAATATGCGATCACCTGTTTCTGGAAAACACCTGAGAAATTAAAGGAATAATGCGGGATATTTAATGACTGCGCCACGATCCAGGCATCATGAAAATCCGACGAACCGCAGCATCCGCTGAATCTGCGTACAGGCTTAGCCGCGCCGCAGGAGTTATTCGAAGCAAGATGCATCGTCGCACCAATAACCTCATAGCCCTGTTCCTTCAGCAATAAAGCTGCGACTGAACTGTCCACACCCCCGGACATTGCGACAACAACTTTCTTTTTAGTCATCAGTAATCATTCCTCGGTAACCAGGGCCGCCAAAACATCGGGGACGGAAAAATAGGCGGCGTTATGTCCCGGATAAGTAATATTTTCCATGATGGGAATACGGTCAGAGGAGAACTAACTGCTCGGCGCCGGATTCTACTTTCTCAATTATAGCAGCGCAGCTGTGACCGCTGAGACAGGCGCTTTCAATCGTGGCAGGCAGGCCGGTTCTTGTCCAATCCCCCGCCAGAAGCAGATTCCTGTAGGCCGTCTGATGGCCGGGACGCAGCGGTTCGGACCCCACCTCCGGAGACAACGTAGCCTGGTTCTCTTTGATGATCATCCAGCGAACCAGCGCGGCATTGCGCGCCGCCGGGAACAGGCGGCGGAGTTCTTCCATCGACATGGCAAGAATGGTTTTATCCGGCCATTCGATAAATTTATGCGCCCCGCTGATAACAAGAGAAACGCTCCCTTTGCTTGTCTCAGGATCAAGATGGATTTTTGCTTTATTAAAAAACCATTGAATGTGCGTATCAAGCAGCCCGGCAAATGTTTTATCGCTGATGGGCCGGTCAAACCAGAGATGAATTGAAATTATCGGCGCGGTTTTCAGCCGGCGGATGTTCTCAAAAGCAGGTTCTTTTTTAAAAGCGCCTTCAGGCAGCATCCTTATCAAAGATGCCGCAGGAACAGCAGATATTACCCAGTCCGCAGACAGACGAACGCCATCCCGCAACACAACAGACTTAACCCTGTTCCCTTCAAATACCAGACGTTCAACAGGCGCCTTTTCGCGTATTTCGCCGCCTTTTTCTTCAATGAATGACTTTGCAGCGCGCACATAAAGGTCGCTCAATCCAACCGTGGAAAATCCAAGACGGGACTCTTTTCTACCCCCGAAGAAAGCCTGAGCCAGAACTACAGCGAACGGCCACGCCGAAGCGATAGAAGGATCCTCGTTCAGCGCCGCAATCGCAATCAAATCCCATAAGTGGCGCCGCACCTCTTCAGACTGGCCACATTGGTCCAGCCATTGATCGATCGTCAATGCTTGCGCGCTCTCCGGATCGGAAATAGCCTGTTTTAAGGCATTGCGCATCTTCAGAATACGCAGACGGTCATTAAATGAAAGCGTTGAGAGACTGAACAGGCCGCTCAGAATATGCAGCGGCGCGGGAAGAGGAAGGCATCCAAGCCTTGCTTCTCTTCCACCGTTCCCGACAAAATCCACAGACAGGTTATTCTGGAACTGCAGCAGATCAATAGTGCCGATTCGCTCCAGAAATCTCCGGGTCTCATGATAACACCCCATGAACAGATGCTGGCCATTATCCACTGAATCATGGGTTTGAGGATCCCGGAATGAGTAGGCACGTCCGCCCGGCATCTGCCGACCTTCAAGAACTACAACCTGGAATCCTTTTTCCGACAAAAAAGTTCCGGCGGACAGGCCCGCAAATCCCCCGCCAATAACGATGATGTTTTTCAACGACAGTCCCACCAGGCCTTCAAGGCCAGCCTTATCTTGACCGGCCCGGGCACCCGTATTCGTTCCCCGAAAACGTTATAGTTCCGTTTCTCAATCCTGTTGAGCACTTCTCTGTAAACGGCAGCCATAATTTCCGCGGCGCGCAAATCCGGGAGTTCTGCTTTCGTCGGCAGACGTTTTGCCTCGTTATAACAGGTTTTTGCCCGGTCTGCTTCGAAGGCCATTAAACGACGGAAGTTGTCCATCGGACTGCCGTCATCCCCGCATGTCGTAAGCGGGGATCCAGAGACCTTTTTAGTAGCTTCCTGGATTCCCGCTTTCGCGAGAATGACGCCCTGAGACAAAATCCAATCTTCCGCAACTCCAAATTTTTGCAGATCTTCCTGCGGAATATAAATTCTTCCCCTCTCAGCATCCGTTCTCACATCTCTCAGAATATTGGTCAGCTGAAAAGCAAGCCCAAGCTGAACCGCGTACGTTTTCAGCCTTTCAGAACGGTAACCGAAAATCTCCACACATAAGAGACCTACCTCTCCGGCAACGTGATAACAATATCTGGACAGCGCATCAAAAGACGGGTATCGATTGGCCTGCAAATCCATCGCGACGCCGTCCAATATGCCGTCGAAATAGGCCCTGCTTAAATTAAATTTCTCAATCGAATCGCGCAGAGATCTTGTCAATGGAAGAGATGGATTCCCGGCGAAAGTATTTTCAATTTCCCGGCGCCAGCGCGCCACTTCTTCTTCCGGATTATTTACTCCCGGAGCATCCACGGCATCGTCAACCTGGCGGCAAAACGCATACAGAGAGATCAATGCCTCACGCTTGGGGCGGGGCAGGGCAAAAAAAGAAAAATAAAAATTACTGCCGCTGTGGCGGGCTATTTCGCCGGCGGAAGTCTGGTCATTCATAAATTAAAAAAGGAATCTAAAGTACTGCCTTAACAAATAATCGCGCCCAATCGAGCTTCGTAACTGAGGGACGCTTATGGAAAACATCATACTGGGCTGCTTCAATCTTATCCAGTATGCAGTATCCTCCCAGCCAGGTCATGCGTAATTCCAGACGAAGCCGGCCGCGCACGCACGCGGGCAATGATTTACCACCTTCAAAAAGTTTTCGAGCCCGTTCCACCTCAAAAGCCATTAAATTACGGAAATTGCCGTCAATTACATGTTCAAAAAGCGAAGCTTCCAATACTGCGAAACGCTTAAGATCCTCCTGCGGCAAATAAATACGGTTCTTTCCCAGATCAATCGCTGCATCCTGCCAGTGATTAGCCAACTGCAGGGCGGTGCAGATTGAATCCGACAATTTATTCAGCTTTTCATCCCTGTATCCGAACAACGCCAGTATAAGACGGCCTACAGGATTAGCGGAATAGCGGCAATATCGTTCCAGCTCCCTGTAGTCAGCATACCGCCGCACGGTAACATCCATTTTAAAAGCCGTAAGAAGATCTTTCAGCAGCTGAACAGGCAATTGATGCTGCCGCAGAGTGCTTCGCAGAGCGATAAAAATGGGGTGCCGCGCCTCTCCTTTTTCGCAATCCGCCAGCATGGCTTCCCAGCTGCTGAGAAAGGCCAGCCGCTCAGCTTCGTCTCCAGGCATGCGGTTCTCGTCAGAAAAGTCATCGGCGGTACGCATAAACGCATAAAGGCTGTGAATCGCAGACTGGAGAGCGGCAGGCGCCAGGAAAGACCCAACCGGGAAGTTTTCATAATGGCTTTTAGTCAGCCGCTTGCAGAATGCGAAAGCTTCGTCTTCGGACCATGACCGCTCAAGCGGTCTGGCTATGTCCGGAGGCAGAATGAAAGAGGGCGCATTAAGAGGCATTAGAAAAGGTTTTCCAATACCGAGAACTCCAGCCCGACGAGGCTGTCTACCACGTGATCCGCATTATGAAGCTGATCCGCTTCGAACGAGGTTGTTACTGCCAGCGACTTCATCCCCGCAGCTCCGGCTGCGGCGATTCCATGCAGCGAATCTTCAATGACCAGGCATTCCCCGGGGGTAATTTCCGGCGTTCCGTCCAGACGGACCCTGTTGAGCATGCCGAGCGCCTTCTGGAACGATTCCGGATCGGGCTTGCCTGCGGTAACGTCGTCGGCGCTGACCACCGCGGAAAAACAATGATGGACATTAGCCTTCTTCAGAATAAATTCGATCTCCAGACGGCGCGCGCCGGAAGCCAGGCCAAGGGAGTATTTTTGTTCCGCTTTTTTTACAAATGCTTCAACGCCCGGATAAATTGTCAGCTTCGTCCGCATCAACTCGGAAAAAGCACGCCCTTTCCTCTCAATCAGGCTTCGAAGGGAAGCGCCGTCCATGGGACGGTTGTTTTCCCGGAATATGCGCTCAAAACAGCCCCGATCATCGAACGCCAGATAGCGGTCATAATAATCATCGTCTGAGAGGTGAATGCCTTCTTCTTTCAATACCTTCTGAAAGGCGAACATATGCAGAGGTTCGCTGTCGCAAATAACCCCATCCATGTCGAAAATAATCGCTCTTAACATACCAAGGATCGCAGCCTGTCCGGATAATTAGTCGCGATCGCGTCAATACCGCAGGCCAGAAGGCGCTTCATCTCAATTTTGGTATTGGCCGTCCAGGTAGATACCGCCAGGCCTGCCTTATGCGCCGCAACAATGCCGCGTGACGTTACGCAGGATTTGCGCGGGAAAATCGCATGGGCGCCGATATCGCAGGCCTGTTTGATCCGCTGCTCGTCCTTCTCATCGGAATAAAGAAGACCCGTAGACAAATTCTTTTGTGAAGAACGAACCTCCTGCAGGGCCACCGCGTCAAATGAAATTACCATCGTCCGATCTTCACATTTTGCTTTTTCCATTATCCGGACGGCCGCATCAGCCAGTATTCCTGCGGTCCCTTTTGCCGTTTTTAATTCGACAATGAAACCGACGGGGCGGTTTTGCGATGTCTTTCGCAAGGCAAAAAAAGGGAAAACTTCAGATAGAAGCGGGACTTTCTCGTCCTTGAACTCGGCGCTGTACCAGGCTCCGGCATTCAATGACTTAATTTTTTTGCAGGAAAGTTCGCCGACCAGACCCTGCCCGTCGGTAGTACGGTCAACGGAAGCGTCGTGCATCACTATCACTGCCCCGTCCCTGGAGAGCTGAACATCAAGTTCAATGCAGTCCGCACCGCGGCGAATGGCTTCTTCAAAAGAGGCCAGGGTATTTTCCGGAGCATACCCCATGGCGCCGCGATGTCCAATAATCAGGCAGGATGTTTTTTGAGGCCAGAGATTGAACATAAAAATATAGCGGGGGCCCGACCTAGACTTAACAAATTATCCGTTCCCATCCCCGCCGAAATCAGTCCTTTCGTAACTTCACAATCATACATTTTGAGACGGCATTACGGCCACAATCGGGCCGCTGCCGCCGGAGTACATTCACGTTGAACACCAAGTCTTGCTCCTGAATTGCGCCCGGGTTATGCCAGATCGGTTCTAGAGAATTGTAAATCCAAAGGGGATAGGTCCAGGTGGGGCGGGAAACCCTGACTCGTCAAAATACCGACACCCCACAAAATAGGAACGCTAGGTGCGAATGGCGTTGAACCATTCATCCCTAGCGTCTATTGCGGGGGCACGAAATTACCCGCAGCTACGCGACCTGCGGCTGACTGGCTTCCTTGGCTGGCTCCCCAACAGTATGATCTGAAAAAACCGTATACGCATTATCTAAACTCGTCATCGACTTTGAATCCAACGTGACGCCGAAATCCGACGTGGTAATTATCAGATGCCTGGGATCAAGCAAGAGCTTGGCAATACGGGGCGATATATTGGAAAATTGACCACATGAAGCAACACATTTTCGTTAGCAGCGTGCAGAAGGAGTTGGCCGCCGAGCGGCGCGCACTGAAAGACTATGTCGAGGGCGACCCATTGCTGCGCCGATTCTTCGATGTGTTCCTGTTTGAGGATGTTCCGGCGGTTGATCGCCGGGCAGACGATGTTTATCTCGAACAGGTGGACCGTGCTTCCGTCTATGTGGGACTCTTCGGCAATGACTATGGCCGCGAGGACACGGAGGGCATTTCACCGACTGAACGGGAATTTGACCGTGCAACGAGCGCAACCAAGACACGCCTTATTTTCGTTAAGGGAGCTGACGACGCAAAACGTCACCCGAAAATGCAGGCTCTCGTCCGTAAGGCAGGGGATCAGCTGATTCGTCGGCGCTTTCCCGGTGTGCCAGACCTGACAGCAAGTCTTTATGCAAGTTTGGTCGAATATCTGGAGCAGGCCGGTGCTTTGCATACCGGTCCTTTTGATGCCGCCGTTTGCCCCAGAGCCACACTGGATGACATCTCCCCGGAGAAAGTTCGCAGTTTCCTGCGCACCGCGCGGTACGAGCGGCAATTCCCGCTGTCAGAGGATACTCCCGTCGAAGCGGTTTTAGCCCATTTGGATCTTTTGGACCGAGGTCGACCCAGACATGCGGCCATTCTTCTTTTCGGTCGCGAACCTCAGCGGTTCCTGATCACATCGAAGGTGAAATGTCTTCACTTCCATGGCACCGAGGTTCGCAAGCCGATTCCTTCTTACCAGATTTATAAAGGGACCGTATTTGAGATGGCCGATCAGGCGGTGGATTTTGTTTTATCCAAGATCGACCGGGCCATCGGCACCCGTGAGCACAGCATTCAAGCGCCGGAAACTTATGAGCTTCCCGTACTCGCCGTGAAGGAAGCGATCGTCAATGCTGTGGCGCACCGGGATTACACCTCCAACGCCAGCGTTCAGGTCATGCTTTTTGCCGACCGGCTGGAGGTCTGGAATCCAGGTCACCTTCCGCCTACACTCACCATGGAACGGCTGCGCCAGCCCCATGCATCCATCCCACACAACCCGCTCATCGCCGACCCGCTGTATCTGGTACGCTATGTCGAGCAAGCCGGGACCGGCATTATTGACGCGATCGGACTTTGCCGCAAGGCCGGTCTGCCGGAACCTGAATTCCGCCAGGACGGAGGCCAGTTCGTGATAACGCTTTGGAGGGACTGGCTAACGGATAAAATTCTCGCAAATCTTAATCTCAACGAGCGGCAGAGACAGGCTATCGTTCACGTCAAAACGAGCGGGCGTATTTCGAATTCAGAATTCCAACAACTCTACGGTGTCGCCAAACCCACAGCTTCTCGCGATTTGGAGGAACTGCGGGAGAAAAAGATCCTCCAAAAGGTTGGAACAACCGGGAAGGGCACTTATTACACCCTGGTTCGTAAAGGGCTCATAAAGGGCTCAAAGGGCTCATCTCCGACGGAAGCCGCAAAGGGCTCGCAAAGGGCTCCCACCAAGCGAAAGCCAAAGCGCAGTTCATGATGATCAGGCAAGCATTGTGATTTATGGATCCCACTCCGGAAGATCTCCAACAGGAATTAGAACGGTTGCGCCGGGAGAACGAAGAGCTTAAGAAAAAACTGGGAGAATCCGTTCCTCCGGCCCCAATAGCGCCACAACCACCGCAGCAGCTTTCCATTCCATCAGCCGATTTCGACCACATCGAAAGCGCTGCTTCAGCCGTTGCAAATAACTCGCCGACAGATCAAAAGGTCAAACTTTTCCGCAGCCTCTTTCGGAGCCGCGACGATGTCTATGCCGAGCGATGGGAGAGCGACTATTCCGGGAAGAAGGGCTATTCCCCAGCCTGCGAGAACAAGTGGGATGCGCTAAAGAACAAGGAACCTCGGAAATACCTGCCCCTTACCGATCAGGTCATTCTGGATCATCTCTCCGGCGCAAAGACTATCGGCGTTTATCCGTTGCTCAAAGATAACCGGTGCTGTTTTCTGGCCTGCGATTTCGACGGCCAGGGTTGGAAGCTCGACGCGCTCGCCTACCTGGAAGTTTGTGCACGCTACGGCGTGCCCGCTTACTTGGAGCGCTCCCGCTCCGGCGACGGAGGCCATGCCTGGATTTTCTTCAGCGCTCCAGTCAAAGCGGAGACAGCGCGGCAACTCGGCATGCGCCTGTTGAGACAAGTTATGGAATCGCGTGCGGAAATGGACCTGGCCAGCTACGACCGCGTCTTTCCCAGCCAGGACTTCACGCCGCGCGGTGGTTTCGGGAATCTGATTGCCCTCCCACTCCAAAAGAGATGCCGACCGCTGGGGAATTCGGAGTTCGTCGATCCGGCGAGCCCCGAGCTGAAATCCTGGCCGGACCAATGGGCGTTCCTCAGCCGGGTCAAGCGTATCGCTCAGAATGAATTGAACGGGATTTTGCTCCGGGTTCCGCTGATCAGTGTCGGACTGGAAACGGCGCTCACCGCCGCCTTGCCTTCGGCGTCCCAGCGGTTGCCTGCGCCCGAGCATGTGCGCGGCAGTATCCGGTCCATGCTCAGCATCGAGAAATCCGGTATTCCTCCCTGGCTCCTGTCCCGGCTGAAGCATCTCGCCTCAATCTGGAACCCGGTTTTCTTTGAACGGCAAAGAAAGCGCTTTTCGACTTACAACATCCCGCCGATGATCCGCTGTTACGAGGAGGACATGAGCCACCTGCATCTCCCACGGGGTACCCGCGAAGAAGTGGAAACACTGTTCAAGGAAGTCGGGGCTCGTTTGGAGATCGAAGATCTACGGCTTACTCTGCCACCCCTGTCGCTGGAGTTTCACGGCCGACTGAATGACGACCAGGCCCATGCTATGCAGACGATGCTTTCTCAGGATATCGGGGCTCTGGTGGCGCCTCCCGGCGCAGGAAAGACGGTGATGGGCTGCTATGCGATCGCACAGCGAAATGTTCCAACCCTTGTTCTGTCACACCGAAAGCCGATTCTGGAGCAATGGCGCCGACAGCTTATGGAATTCCTGAAGTTGGAATCGTCACAAATCGGCCAGATGGGTGGTGGAAGGGACCGCCAGACCGGAATTGTAGACCTCGGGATGCTGCAAAGTCTGGAGGGTAAGCCGCCTGCCGAACTGGATGCCTTCTTCTCCCGGTACGGTTTCGTTGTGATCGACGAATGCCACCACATTCCCGCGGTGACGTTCGAAGCCTCTCTCAAGCGGGTGCCCGCCCGGTTCATCCTGGGCCTGACCGCCACCCCGCACCGGAGCGACGGCCTTCATGACATCATGCCGATGCAATGCGGCCCGATCCGCTACCGGATGGTGGCGGAAGACAGCGGCATCCCGCGCCAACTCATCGTCCGCGAAACCCCAATGCCGCCGCTGGCCCCTGAGCTGTCGATCCAGGACGTCTTCAAGGCCATGTCCATGGAAGACGGGCGAAACCAATTCATCATAGAAGATGTTCTTCAGGCTCTTTCACAGGAGCGCAGATGCTTGATCTTGAGCCAACGGAAGGAGCACTGTCGCCTACTGGCAGACGGTTTGAGGCAGAAGGGGAAATCTCCCTTTCTTTTGAGCGGCGCGGTTGGCAAAAAGGAACGCACTGCCATCGTGAAGGAGATCAAAGATCAGCCGCAGGACACCGAGCTGGTGATCATCGCCACTGGCCAGTATCTGGGAGAAGGATTCGACTGCCCTCAGGTCGATACATTGTTTCTGGTTTTCCCCGTTGCCTTTCGCGGCAAACTTATCCAATATGTCGGTCGGATTCTACGCAAACATGAGAATAAGCCCAGCGTTATCGTCTATGATTACCTCGACAAGCAGGTGCCGGTTCTTAATGCCATGTTTTTCCGCAGGGTAAAGGTTTACAAAACGATGAAGTTTCTAATTTAGCAACGTACTCCTCCTTTTATCAAAACGGTATTGAAATTTGGATGGAATAACGGTATATTAGTTATGCAGTAAATGCCGTTAGTTGAGATGTACGGAAGGTTTGATATACCCATGAACCGCGTTTCTGGCATAAGTAATAAGGCTCGTTCTCGCCTTGCGCTCCTCCTGCGCAAGACGCAGGGCACAATCGCCACCAGCGAGGCTGCAAAGATCCTGAACTTATCAGCAGCTGAGGCGGCAAAAACTATGGCGCGTCTCGCGGAGAAGGGCTGGATATCGCGCGTAAAGCGCGGACTTTATGTGCCCGTTCCTGTCGAATCGTCTACAACTGAGCCAGCTTTGCAAGACCCGTGGCTCATCGCACAAAGGCTTTTTGCTCCTTGTTATATCGGTGGTTGGAGCGCGGCCGAATATTGGCAGCTGACGGAACAGTTTTTTCAGCGAATCGTCGCCATCACCACCCGAAAGCAAAGAAACCGCGAGGTGGCGATGCGTGGCGTCTCATTTTTGATCAAGACGATTTCTCCCGACGCACTCTTCGGCACCCTGCCGGTATGGCGAGGAAGTCTCCGTATTGATGTCTCTGATTCCAGTCGTACCATCATCGACATCCTGGATGACCCGCGTCTTGGTGGTGGAATTCAGCATGTTTCCGACATTCTGGCCGAATACCTCAAGTCCGATCAAAAAAACACAAAACTTCTGATCGACTATGGTGACCGCCTTGGGAATCGAACGGTCTTCAAGCGTCTTGGCTTCCTGATGTCCCGGCTCGCTCCAGAAGACAAAGAATTTCTAGACGCTTGCAGAAAGCGGCTGAGCAAAGGATACTCTCCGCTTGATCCTGCACTACCCAAAGAAAAAATTGTCCGTGCCTGGCGGCTATGGGTCCCAGCCTACTGGACCGGTAAGAAAATCGCATGATCGAAGTCCGCGAAATTCAGCAGATAGCGACGGACCTTGGTCTTCAAGTCCAGGTGGTCGAAAAGGATTACGCATTAGGATGGCTCCTGGCGGGTATCTCTCAGCATCCGGCGCTTAAAGACTCATGGGTTTTCAAAGGCGGCACCTGCCTGAAGAAGTGCTACTTTGAGACCTATCGTTTCTCAGAAGACCTAGACTTCACGCTGACTGAACCCTCACATCTCGATCCGGCATTTTTGCGCCAAACCTTCGCCGAGATCGGCGCCTGGCTTTATGAACAATGCGGCTTACAGATGCCTCCCAATCTTTTCGATTTTGACGTTCATCCTGATCCCGACAAGCGGTATGTGTTGGGGAAAGTCGGCTATATAGGGCCGCGGCAAAACCCGCGCGGAAGCATCCCCAAAATCAAACTCGACTTGACCAGTAACGAACTACTCGTCATGGGGCCTGTCATGCGCGAAGTGTATCACCCTTATTCCGATGCCCCCGCCGGCTCGAGGGATTCTTTGATTGGCTCCTTGCCGGTAAAGTTCAGCCAGTCCCTCCACCCATGCCCGTCGCTGCCGGGACCGGAGCGGAAGTCTGGACTCCGCCGCGTATCGGATTGGCGTTCAATATATCGATTCCCATCGAGCGCATTCGCATGGCCGCATCAAACCGGGTCTGCGTGAATCTCGGCTACCACGGACGGGAGAGAATTGTTGAACCCTATTCCTTCCGGCAGAGCCGAGACGGGAATCGACTGTTCCTTGGTTTTGAACGGGATGCCGCAGCGATCCGAAGCTACTCGCTTTCAAAAATCGAGTCGGTCCAGGTGACGAATGAACCCTACTCCCCCCGGTACCCGGTCGAAATTGATGTCGAGGGGCCACTGCGCATGCCAGGGATTGAGCGCCCAAGAGTGATTCACACTAACCCGTCCGTCAGACCGGCATATATCGTCGAATGCAGATTCTGCAGCCGTCAATTCAGACGATATCGTCAGACCACCATTCTTCGTCCTCACAAGGACAAAGCTGGCTATGACTGTCGCGGAAGGGCCGGCATTGTAGTGAATACTGCGTATTAACAGACGAGGTCAATATTTATGGACTACGACACAGAAAAAGTAGATGAACTGGCGTTGGACGCAATCCGCGCTCAGATAAAGAGCCCTCAATGGCGGGAAATGGTCCGACCTGCGCTGGAAGGCATGAGGGATGGTGAGGCGTTCCGCGCCACCTACCATGTCTGGACAATTCCGGGCTTTGGAAAAGAAATCGCCCCGGCCCCGTATTTTGCACAGGCCCCGGGGCGACTCCAATCACTTAAGTACGTAGCGGGGGCCGGACTTGAACCGGCGACCTACAGCTTATGAAGCTGCCGCTCTAACCAGCTGAGCTACCCCGCCAAAAACGTCTACTTATCAACAACATTTGCAAATTCTTTTTCTTCAATTTTAGAAGGCATGTGGTCACTTTTGTGGTCACTTTGCACTGCCGCTGGCTCGTCTTTCGGGGGTTGATATAGCCCTCCGAGGATCCGTCCGGCAGCTTGGAGATTCTCAGCCCGCAGCCCCAAGTAGCGCTCTGTTGTACTGACTGTCGCATGTCCTAACATAGCTGAAATCGTCTTCAGAGGCACTCCGTGATCATGCAGCGCAGTGGCCGCTGTCCGCCGCAAATCCCGAAACTGCAACCCAGGCAATCCGGCGCGGCGGGCAATCTTAGGCCATCGCAAATGGAAACCGCTGAAATCCAAAATCTGATTTCCGGGCGCCGACCGGATCAATTCCCACATGGGTTCTGTTATGGGCACATAATAGTTGATACCCGTCTTCGTTTGAACACCACGGAATTCATTGGCCTTGGCGTTGATCTTCTCCTTGGTCAACTGCTTCAAATCTTCCAAACGCAGCGGGGCGTTCATCTCGGCCCGGATAATACGCCGCATCCGCTGATCGGCGCAGCGCCACAACATTTCAAATTCTTCCTGGCTAAGTAATCTGGATCGAACAAACCTCAGTTCGTCGGCTTTTTCAACCAGGGAACCCGGATTTTCCTCGGGCAGTTTGACATGCTTCGGAATCTGGCCGATCTTGCGCCACTGCCTGAGCTTATTGAAAAGGCTCGTGATAACCGTATGCTCACGGTTAACAGTGCTGTCCTTGACTTCTTGTTTCGAGCGGTCTCTCCGATACTCTTTGACGTCCAAATACGTGATCGTATCCACGTAGCGGCCCGCCCACGCTTTCTTAATATATCCGAGATTGCGTACAAACTGCTTGATTCCCTTTTTGCTCTCGCGATTAGAACCGTGCAGTTTGTGGTAAAGCTCACAGGCGTCCTCAATGGTCATCTGCTCCGAAGGCCGCTCAATCCCCAAAGTCCCAAGCCGCTGTTGATCCCGCATTTGATATAGCTTGGCAATAGCGCGATCCACAACATCGGGATCATCAAAGCGGCCAATGGGTTTCTTAAAGAGCCGCCCATCCTGCTTGATCCGGACAAAAACATAATTTCTGGTTTTATCCAGGTATATGCCCGCAGGCAGAAAACGGCCTCTAAATTTCTTGCGCATCGGAGTCAACATTTTACAAAAGTTGATCGCTACGCCGCCCGACAATTTACGTCAATTGTTGTCGGACGCACCCTGCGTCTGTTATACCAAGACCGAACCTCTTTTAAGTTAAAGCGAACTAGGCCGCCGAGTTTGTGATAAGGCAGTGGGTCCATATTGGGCGACTTCCGATCTCTATACAACCAGTCCCAGATCGTCCTTTGAGAAACGTCAATCATTCTGCTCAATGTCTTTACAGACACCAACTCCTGTTCGATGTTATTCATTTCCTATTCTCCCGTTTTACGATTTTTATACCAATAAGCCAGTTCTTCCATCCGCCCGAAATAGACGGCGTGCCGGAACGGAGGGCGGATAGAGCGCCGCGTCATAGTTCCATCTCCATTCCCCGGTCTTTGGTTTTCTGCTGCACTCTGATTTTTGTCTTCTCCAATATCATCTGCCGCCGCGTCTTCGGCCTGGGCATGATTCTGGCGAAGCGTTCCAGATCAGCCACAGCTTTCAAATATTTCTGCAGTTCCCCTGGGTCCTGGCGAATTTTCTCCTGGGCTGCCGTAGCACGAAGCTTCTGGGCATATTCCAAATAAGTTCTTCTTTCCCGCTCATTGCGTTCGCGCATGGCCTTTTCCCAGGGCCTTTCGCGTACAAAACCTCGATTAAGTTCGGATAAAAGCTCCCTGGCAGTCTGCTTGTCAATATCGGGAATGATCCCTTTTTGGCGCAATCGATAAACGGCCTGCCGGTCAGCCTTCCGGCCAACACCTCTTGCAGCGCGCGGCGAAGCGGCCAGACGAACACCCTGTTCCCTGGCCGCCTCAGCAAAGATTTCCCGCAGCTTGTAGAGTTCCGGCTTATTCAGCCGCAGCTTCTTATCCTTTTCCCGTCCGCGCATTTTAACCACCATATGCGCATGCGGATGGCTCTTATCTTCATGGATGCCAAAGACCCATTCGCAATCAGGGAAAGCTCTGGCTCCCACCGTACGAACTGATGCGCGGAGAGCCTCTACTTTGGAATCTTGCGGCATGGAAAACACCATGTGTACCGCGTCCCTGCTCCTGGCGCTGTTGTCAAAATCTCTGGACCAGTTCGAGATCAGCGCCTTGCCTTGCTCTCGATCCAGGATTCGTTCCCCGGACTCAGTTTCAAGCTCCAGCTTTCCCTGCCGGCTGATGTAATCCACCATCCCCTGGACGCGTCCCATTCCATGAGCGTAGCTTGCCACTTTGACGACTGCCTGCTTTACACCTCGCGCGGCGCGCAATCGTTCCATTAAAGGCAGGCGAATGGAGAAATCCCGCCCCTTCACCATCCGTGCCCGGCCAAGTTCAAGAAGCGGTTTATCCGCCATAGTTCACCCATCGCTGCCGGGACCGCATAACCACTTCCAGCAGCTCCTTTTCCAGCTTAACTATTTGATCCCGGACCGATTCCAGTAGTGCAATATCCACCTGGCCACCATTGAGCTGGCCGCTATGAAACGCGCGCACCAGTTGGTTCAAGTTACGCCCGATCGCCCCCACTTGAAATGTGGTCTCGCGAAAAGCCTGCAAGTCATTGATCAACAGGTCCGGCCCCTGACCTATGGCCTCCCGAATCACCTTACGCAGGAACCGGGCGCCGTTAGTTTCGAGCTTCGCCAGGACAAGCATGAACCCCTGGTATTCGTCCTGGCTGAGCCGCGTTTTCACAAAACGCCACGGTGTTTCTGCTTCGGCATTTTCATCCATGTTATGGCTCCTGTTCACAATTATTATTGGTCAGCAATGAGGGTGAAGGCAGGGCCGCCAGGCGAGCAAGGCCACACCTTGCGTATCCTGCCAAAACCCTCATTGCACAAAAGGCCACATTCTCGACTCTGATCGAACGCGTTAACTTATACGGCGAGTTTCTACCCCTTAACTGGTTGGCACTCGGTGTTTTCACAACCAGAAGCCTCCTTGTTTTCTGCGGCATGCACCTGTGAAACACCCAGGAACTTTTCCAGAGCCCGCTCCTGCCACCGAAGCGCCCTGCGCTGTTCATCCAGCCTTAAGCGCTGTGCCCTGATCGAGTCCAGCCTTTCCTGAATCCGGTAGGTCATCTCAAATGCGTTCTTGTAGAGGATTGTTTGTCCTGCTATTTCCAGTTTCAACATATTCACACGCTCCCTTCGTATAGTGAGTGACATTCGAGGCCAAAACATTACAGGAAAAATGAAAAGCTCGACGGTAAATTATTTTGGGAAGTTGAGGCTTTTCAGCGCTCAATTCTGAGGCCTGAAGATAGCGCTGCCCCTCTGCCAGGCTGCTGCTCTTTGAACCCCGTACTATGACCAGATTGCCCGTAGTCATGCCTTCATGTCCTCTATATATGAGCGCCGATACCCCCCTAAAACGTTCACGGAAAAATGAAAATATCGAAGACAAATCTCGTTTAAGAAATACCACTTTTAAACGCTCCCTGACCGAGCTTGCAGCAGCTGCCCTTTCACCATTCGGCTGCTTCGACGCCCCCATCGAACCCCTTACGTGAATCTGGTAGGTCATCTCAAATGCGTTCTTATAGAGAATCGTTTGTCCGGCCAGTTCCAGTTTCAACATACTCACACTCCCTTCATACAGTTAGTACGAGTTCCCTTAAAAACCTTCCCAAAAAAATGAAAAGATCGAAGGAAAATCCCGTTCTGCAATCCCCACTTTCCATCCCTTCAGAATCTCCTTGCAGCCCGGGTTCCAGAATCATTTCTGCCTCTATATATGAGCGTCGCGAAACCCGAAATTGTTACAGCAGCAGCTATCAAAAAATAGAGGAAATGAACGGTATTTTCAGATGGAATCTGTTCCAAAAATAGTTGGAAAAAGTCCACATTCCTTTGCTTCCTTTCGCCCAGAGCCATCCCTGGGTTATTGCGCTTCTTGACAGGCCTTCACCATATAGAGACAGAAGGGTTCGAAAAGTTTTTGTCTCCGACGAAAAATATTTTGAATCCACAAGGGACTTCGATGAGGTTGGCCGGCAAAAGATTGGTGGGGATTCTGGCTAGCCCCTACTGCGCTGGACTGAGATCGGTTCTACATGAACCCCGCCAAATTTGGACGATCTCCCTGCCGGAGGCTGATGTCCCGGTTCAATCGAGATCGTGCGTTTTTTGACCGCGAAACACACAGAAGCGGCAAACGGAGAAACGTAGTGATCTATTGGCGCAATATAATTGAGTTATTGAAAGCAATTTTTTCTGCCAACCTATGGCAGTCAACGGTGATCGGTAGGGAAACAGTTGAAGGGCAGATTTTAAGGTACGGGTTTGCGGGCGGCCTAAGGCCGATGAGTAACTGGCCGCAGGTCGTTTACCTTTTGAAATAGGAGAAATGAGGGATGAGGCGAGTTTGCTATGGCACGGGAAATGCACTACTTTTCAGCTGGGTGACAGGCGCCGTGCCCTGCGGATTCATGAGATGTCCCAGATATGGTTCCGTTTGAAAAATCTCTCTAAGTAGGAATATTTTTGAACGAGTTTGAAATCGAACTTGGCCTTATATTTCTCTTTGCTCTCTTCGATGAATTTCCGTGCTTTCATTAGGGCAGGCTTAATCTGATCTTCGGGGCCGATTACTTTCTGCATTTTGTCCTTAAAATCCTTTGCGTAATTCAATATAAGGAATCCATCCTCATCTGCGTCAATTAATCTTAAACACTCTAGAGCATTTGTATTGTTAAGTGATGATTTTAAATATTCGACAAGATTACCGCCAATCGCGACCCTGGGGTAAATAGCCTTCTTTTCCATCATTACTGCTCTGGCTACAGCAGTGCCGTAAATTTCGCCTTGCTGCGTTCTTAGACAAAGCCCCAACTCTATAGCTCCTCGTACCGGTAAGGATTTGGCCAAAAGAGCAAGCATTGTTGAATTAAGCGCATACAACAACACATTTATTTCGGCTAGCGTTTGGACGTCTGTTTTCTTCTCAAAAGATATAGCGAACTGGGCGCTATCGGCCATGACATGCAACTCAATCCCCGGCTTCCATCCTTTGGTCTTTTCTATCATTTTAATGACAGAATCTTTGAGCGAAAACAGTTCCTCTCTGAACACGTGCAGATTCGTTCCTGCTTTTTCAAACTTCCGTTTGTCGTCAGAAGACAAATTAATTTGTGGGAGCGACACCAGAAGATCACTCTGCCCTAAAAGGTCGATCCAGGCAACGACATAGTTCCAAGCTGCAACTTCTATCACTTGCTGATCCACATTAATTCCGTTTATTTCTACCAGGTTTATTTTGTGTTGGTTTTGCTATGCGTGCTTTAATACTTGGATGTTTAAGAACCCAGGCGACGAAGACAAGCAGCGATATTGCTCGGCAACTGTTGACGCGAGTGTCATAGTCAACAGATAAGCCGTGCATTATGGTGTGCCGATTTAATGCGTCGGGAATAACAGGAGTTTTCCTTGTATCATCCGCGATTGGCGTTAAGTCGACGAGCGGCGCCAACAAGCACGCAAGAAATCCGTCATCAAGTATATGGTTCAGAGCCTTTTGCATCTTTGGCTTACTATAAAGTGGAGCCTTAGTATTATTGAAGCAGATGCCGTCAGCCTGGGCTAAAAATACAGGAATTGATAAGCAGAATTCTTTGCGTCGATGAGCACCGAAAGCGTTATGAAGCAGTCTGGCTCTTTCAGGGAAACTATCGCAAAGAGATTTCTCAATCTCATCAAGACATGAATCATAGCGATTGGATAAAGCTTCATTTGCCTGTGTCGAATTCCCTGCTTCAAATTGTTTGGCGAGTTCAAAGGGTTCATCTGCTGGTATCTCAGGATCGATGTACCAGCCGTTCCTAGCCAATGTTAAGTCAGCTTCCCGAGTATATTGCAGAGCTTCTGGAATCCTTCGAATGAATTCGATTACTGGTTGGGAGTGTTCCAGAAGCTGTTCAAATTGTTCCAGGATCGGTGCAAGCATCTCTCTATGCTTATTGATCTCACTGGCCATCCCTTGAAAGATGGGGGCATATTTCTCCATGTGTTTTTGTGTCTCTTGGATCATGGCTGTGAATTGACGCATTGACTCCGCCAATTCAGGAGAAACAACTTCAGAGCAGATGTCAGCAGCTAGTTGAATAGGGTTCGGCTTATCGTTTGCCATCAGAGGCTGACTTCGTGTTTTCTTCCACAATTCGGATCTCATCATCGGTCAAGCCGTACAACTTGTAAACCAGCTCGTCGATTTGGCGATCCAGCGCGACAAACTTGGACTCATAATAAGTTTTATCTTTATCTGTTTTGGACTCATTCGATTGTCTCTTAGTCTCGAGCATAGCATCAACCAGTTTCACCAACTCATTATGCTTAGACTTATCAATCGCCGAATCACAATCTAACACAGGAATAGGGAATTGAGCCAACTGCTCCTTTGTAAACCAAGGATACAACGTGTCATAAATGCCGTGTTTAGTTCTTATATACCAACCTCCGATCGATGAGCCTAAAATGCCAAGTAAAAACTTGAGATCAATAAATTGCCCCTCTGAACGAATTGCCACATATATAGACTGATCAAGAATTACATTTTCTTTGATAAAAGTGCATACCAGCTTTGGGGCAATAATTTTCCTAATAGCGAGCTTAGGGTTAAAAAAGAATTCTGGCGTTCGTGGTTCAGCCAGCCAATCTCCGTATGAAATAAATATTCCGTCAGACGTATAACCGTACCGTTCAAGATTTTTTCCTTTGATTTCCGGAAAATAAGTTTGGTCGATGCGCTTTTGGGAGTGATAGGATTTTTCGTCCTTGTCTCGTTTTGTTTGCGGACCCGATGAAAAATGACTTTTCCCGTATCCATCGGTTCTGTAAGCGTGAACGCCACGGTTTAAACGGCACAAAACACTTAACGGATGAGTAGCATGTTCAAGATGCTCGATGAGCTTTTTAGATTCTGGACTCCCGTAAATATCGATTAGGCCCTGCGCCAAACAGTCGGAAACTCGGAGCGTATTTTGTTCGGATAATTCTGAAGGGGACGTGTATTTATATATCTTGAGATTATCCGACGGTTTACTCTTTTCGAGAATGATTATTGAATTCTCAATTACTGCACTTTCGAAGGGAGGGTAATCAAACACTGCGATATTTCTAACTTGCGTATTAATTAACAAATATTCGCGTAACCGCGTAAAATATTTGCCTTTAATCCAAGAATCCGAAATGATCATGCCCAGTTGTCCCTTTTGTCGCAGGATTTTCAACGCCTTTTCAATAAAAAAAACATAAAAATCAGTTTGATACTCGGAAAATGAATAGTGCGACTTAAAATATTCCTTATATTCTTGGCCCGCGCTATATAAATACGGGGGATTCCCGACAATAACGTCAAAGCCACCGTTGCGCATGATTTCGGGAAAGCGGGCTTCGAAATCCATGGGGTTTAATTTGCGTTCCTCAGCCCCCGCAAAATTCTCTCCCGACAAAATGTCTGTTCCGATCAGCGAATTCCCACAAACGATGTTTGGCTTTTTGCTCAGTGACGGCAAAAGGGTTTCGTGGAATTCCTGCTGGTACTCGTGCGTAGTGCCGATAGTTTCCTCTTCAAGGAGTTTCAGGTACAGTGAAAGCTGGGCCACTTCCACAGCCTGGGCGTCAACGTCCACGCCGTAGATGTTGTTCAAAAGAATCTCGCGGCGCTTTTTTAAAGTGAGGTGAAGTACTCCATCCCGCTCTACGCAGTCATCCTTCTTTGCTTTGGAGCGGTATGAGTTGTAATAGCGCCGGTGGTATGTCAGAAGCGTGTCATACATCCCCAACAGGAATGATCCGCTGCCGCAGGAAATGTCGGCAAAGCGCATTTCGGCGATCTTACCCGGCGGTTTCCCTTCGATCATTTTGCCAACGGTATTTTCCACAATGTAGTTGACGATGTATTGCGGCGTGTAATAAACGCCGCCCGCTTTTCGGACTTCGGGTTTTTCCTCCACGCGAACCTGCTTGTCACCGGCCATGATGACCTTGCCAAGGAATCGCTCATAGATGCTTCCCAGAATATGGATGGGGATGATATTAAAATCGTAAGGCGAATTCCGGTGAGAAAGTTTTTCACAAATGGTGGAAAAATGGCCGTCCTTTATCTTGAAATTTGGGGAATCCAGGATGTCGTGCTTTTTGAAAACGATGCCGTTATAAATCCCGTCCAGGCGGCGCGACTCCGCTAGAAAATCGTCCCAGGCGGAGCCCTTTTGTCCAAACCTCGGAATGACTGGCTCTGACTCGATCTGGCGGTCTTCCAGAAACCGGGTGAACACCAAGCGGTCCAATGTGCGCTGGGCAATCTCCGTCAAGGTTTCGCCGTCCAGCGAAGAGTCCGCGTCCTTGAACATATGAGCCAGGTCATGTCGGTGCTCGTCCAACTCTTCCAGAAAGGCATCATCAATCCCCTTGAATACACCCGGCACAGCGCCTTTTTGAACGGCCTTACCGCGCCGCTTGACCAGCGAATCGGCGAATTTCTCCAGTGAACCGGAGGCCACGGACTCACGCGAAAAGAGATAGTAAATCTCCGCGAATTTTTCCGCGTTGTCGTAGTCAGTATAGCGATAGGTTTTGACGGCGCACTGTAATACCGTTTTGATATCGGGCTTGTAACGACAGTCCAGCACATGAAATTCTGCGAAGTTCGTTAAGACGGCCAGCGGGGTTTGGGCGTTCCAGCCATACCTGAGGGTCTGGAAATAATTGTCGGGGGTGGCAATATCTCCCTGAGGTTTCTTAGCCTCAACGAAGAAACGGACATCGCGGAAATCGGGAGAAAGGTAGAAGGCGTAATCGGCTCGTTTTTGAACTCCAAGGACGTTGACTCCCCGCTCCACCTTCACTTCCTGCTCAAACGGATTTTTCTGGGTGTCGTGGTTGACGTCCCAGCCGAGGGCGATCAGGAACTTGTCAATGAAGTCCTTGCGAGCTTGCGATTCCTGATATTCAGGGGTTAGGTAAAAACGTTCGTTGGCTCGGAACTCCTGGGCCAGTTTTTTTATCTCTTCAAATGCGGATTCCTGGGAAGTCATTTAGTTCCTGTGGTGGTAATCAGCATCGTCGATATTCTCCCAAAATTCGGCAGGGGTGTAAGTCGGATGAATCAAATCATTGAAAATGTTACCCAAATAATTGGGCTTTAAGCCCATCAGGAGGATTCGCAGAACGCCGGTACTTCTAGGCTTGGTGGTTTACCTTTCAGGTTATGCGGCCCTCCCAATTTCAAGGCCTTCGTACTCTGGAAACATAATAATGGCTGGATGGACACCAAAGGCATGAGCCAACTGTTCCGCTCGCTTCTTCCCGATATCGAGCCGACCATTTTCTAACATGCTCAAATTGGTCGCGGAAATTTTGGACTGCCTTGCCAGTTCCTCCTGGGTCCAGCCTTTCTTTTCGCGAAGGATGAGGATAACTTCTCCGGTAGTAACATGCGCGTGGGACCGCGCCGGAACAAAATCATTGGGATTAATTTTCATTTGGAACCTCCTAATATCTGTGTGGCGTTATTTCCAAAACATAAACCGTAATAACATCGCGATTTATAACGTAAATCACCCGGTATTGTCTGCTCAACCTGGATGAACGCTGCCCCTGTTTTTCGCCACGCAATTGCTCGTCGTGGTAGCCGGGAAACTGCCGAAGGATTTCCGGACCGTGGCGATAAACCAGATCCTTCCATGTTTCATACTCTTTAACGATCCATGGCGGAAGACGTCGGATCGTTTTAGTTATCTCACGGTGTTCATTAATCTGCCACATATTTATTAATACTAACTTCTTAATTATAAGAAGTCAAGGCGCAAATCCAATTTAAGCGGGAAGCAGGAGTAATCCTTGCCGTTTCCGGCAGGGTAGGGCTAGAGTTCGTTCGTCAGCCCACCGATCGAGCACCTGTCTAACACTCAGTACTTTATGTGTTAAAGTTCTGGATGCAACTTTTGATGCAACTTTTGATGCAACTCAAGCTCAAATGAGGCTGCTTTTGGCGGTATTAGGCGGTAATGGGTTGGAGCACTTCCGTCGAGAAGGTGCGGCAGATCAGGGCTTCGAGCATTTTACAGCATGTGGGGTTTCCAGGAGGACTTCTGTCTCAAACAAATTCCGCGCGGCGCGGAGCGTATCGGACGATCTGATCGGTTTCGTTCAAATCAAAGGCCTCCGGATCGAGTGGCCGGCCCAGCCACTCCGTCATCTCGGCATGGCATTCATGTTTGGGATCCTTGAAAATTGTTAGCAACGCCGTGTAGCTGTCCAGTTTTCAGCGGTTGAGAATGTCCAGATTGGGTGTTAGACGCCATTTCAGGCAAGCGAAACTGTAGACCGAATCGCGGCGCAAAAAAGGGATGAGGACCTTCCGTTGGGAAGGGACTTGTCCTATTTTTTATCGGTCAATTCGTCCAGGGCAATGGCTTTTTGTCGTTTCTTTTTGACGCGATAGGAATCTCCTTCGATTTTGATCAACTCCCCATGTTCGATCAGTCTCTCGGCAATAGCCGAAGCTACCGCCGTGTCCTGGAAGACCTCGCCCCATTCCTTGAATGGTTTATTGGTGGTCAGAATCATGGATCCGCTCTGGGATCTTTTTGAAATGACCTGAAAGAAGAGGTCGCGGCCTTGTTTGTCCAGAGGCAGGTAGCCGAGCTCGTCGATAATGAGCAGCCGGGGAGCGACGTAGCGCTTAAGCGCGCGGTCAAGGCTGTGGTCAGCCTGAGCGGCGACCAGGTAGTTGATCATGTCTGCCGCCGTAGTGAAGAAGGTGCGGATTTCCTTCTGACAGGCAGCAAACCCGATGGCCGTGGCGAGGTGGGTTTTGCCGAGGCCGCCGGAACCTAAAAAAATCAGATGTTCTTTATTGTCGATAAACGACAACTGGGCGAAATGAAGTATCTGGACTTTGGGAATTGATCGAGGATGGTTCCAGTCAAAGCCGGCAAAGGCTTTAGGCGCAGGGAATTTGGCTTCCTTGATCAATCGTTCCACCGCGCGCGCATGGCGGGCAGTCATTTCCTGATCCACCAACTGCTCCAGGAATTGCTCATGGCTCCAGTTTTCTTTGGCTGCCTGGGCCAGGAGCTCGCGGTAATGTGCCTGCGTGTGGGTCAGAAACAACCGCCGCAAAGACGTTTCCAAATTCGAGGTTTCTCCATTACTCACAGGAATCCCCCGGACATTCAAACAGCTCATCATAAAGCGATAAATCGGTTTCTTCGACCGTGATCCTGGCCCAATCCGGTTTCTTGATAAGCGAAATCTCCTGCGGCTCCGGTTCATGACGCGCCGCCCGCTGCTGGTGGATAATACGCTCTATATAATCGGCTCCGAATGCTTTATGCGCCAGGGCATGCAGGACAGCGCTCATTACCTCGGCTTTGCCGTAGCGCAGTATGAAGTCTTGAATTTTGTCCAGATGCGCCGCCACCTGCAGCTCCGCATGAAGGAGCCCATCCAGATAAGCCTGGCATTCCGGCGCCAGAGCCAGAAACATTTCCACGCGTTTGGCGGCCCTGGCTTTCTTGCGGTCAGCTAAAAGTCCTTCGTAATGCTCCGGCTTCTCAATTACCCGGTATTTCTCATACGATCGCAAATGACGCGCCACCCGATTCCCATTGTCGGTGTAGATTTCAACCTCCTGCGGCGTGGCGCGCAGCGTCAGCGTCCTGCCGGCATAGCGCGAGGGAACCGAATAACGGTTGGTCTGAAAATGCGCCAGCCCCTGTCGCGTCGCTTTGACCGCCTCCAGGATCGCGCAGTCAAATTCCGGCGAAGGCAAGGGGTGCAACTGCTCTCGCTCGCTCCCAAAACGATCGATCGGACGCTCGTGGGTTGTCCCATGAATGCGTACGTTTGCCTCCTCGTTGCGCCACTTCACAGCCGCCTGCTGTAAATCCGGGAACGATGCAATGTCCCGTCCTGCCAGGAATGCCGAACGCACGTACTTGATGCCGGATTCAACCTTGCCCTTCTCATTAGGCCGGCGCACGCCGCAGGGAATGGGATCAAACAGATAAAGACCTGCAAAATCCATGAATCGCTTCTGAAAACGAATCTCCTTGCCGACCCGCGTCACCACAACGGTCTTTAAGTTGTCGTAATTGATTTTCTCCGGCACACCGCCAAAAAACTCCAGCGCATTGATGTGGCAGTTCAGGAAATCCTCCAGCCGCTGCGACAATGTGAACTCCAGATACAACATCCGCGAATAACTTAACACCATCACAAAACAGGACAGCTTTCTCCTGGCATTGCCTATCTGAATCGTTCCCACGTTGGCCCAGTCCACTTGCGCGAATTCCCCTGGTCGCGTCTCCAGGCGCAGGAAGGCCTGCGCTTGCCGTGAAGGACGAATTTGCCGCAGATGCTCCAACAGAATCGTCATCCCGCCGGAATATCCCTGCTCTTTGATCTCCTTAAAAAGTTTGGCCCCAGACAATTCCGGATACGCCTTGAGGCGCTCCCCCATATAAGGCTTGAACGCGTCGAGTTTGCTGATGCTATTTGATCCGATAGGCCGTCCCCGCTGGTCCGCCGGAGGCTCGTGCGCTGACCGTAAAGCCTTCCGCACCGTCCCTCGATGCACGTTCAACCGCCTGGCTATTGCGCTCCGGGACAGCTTCTCCACTTCGTGAAGCCTTCGAATGGTTGCCCACAATTCGGAATCCATGGCTTCATTCTGCCCTAAACCGCCGCAGCGCGGCGAAGCGTCTCGTTTTGCGGCGTTTCCTTCCAGACCAGATAGTCCAAAAGCTGATCTACCCGACGATCGCATGCGTCTCGTTTTGCGGCGAATTCGGACCCCTGATTCTGGATGTCCCGCAGCTTCTCGACGGCCATTCCCTTCCATGCGTCTCGTTTTGCGGCGCGACCTGCCGTCTGCCGCGAAGACCTGCGCCGGGCATTGTCTCGCATCCGATAACCCGGATGAGTCTGGCGATACCACCGCCAATACCCGCGTTTGCGCGCCCAGGCACGAATCTTTTCACGACGTTGGTCATCGCAGCGCGGGTCGTCCCGGTAAAACGCGCGGCAGGCTTGACGGTGACGTTCCCTTTGACAACCTCCGCGGGAACAGAACGTTTGCTTGTCGCGCTTGGGTGGATAGGGTTTAAACCATTGCCGGCAATGGGCACAACGTTTCTGGGAAACCTTCATGGCAGGAACCTCCTGCCATAGGCTTATTGAGGAATGACAACTTCGGTAGGACTAAATTAATTCCGCCACGCGCCTCAGAACTTCCCCGCTGGTAAAAAGGTCGGCGTGATATTTTCTGTGGTAAAAGAATCCCCTGCCCACGAGTGTGGGATTTCTGTGCGATAGAAGGGAGGGACCGTCGAAGGCTGGGCTAGACGCTACAGCTTGGACATCCCTCGGCCCGCACTATGGCGGGCCGCTGTCGAAGGCCACATTGCAGCGCAAACTC
>Ga0181520_10003379_pt1 | contig 28178 bp, 23 predicted proteins | sample PEATcosm2014_Bin_29_FD_132451 | JGI IMG/M metagenome (GOLD analysis project Ga0181520, IMG submission 132451) | Peatland microbial communities from MTU Mesocosm Facility, Houghton, MI, USA - PEATcosm2014_Bin02_30_metaG | ecosystem: Environmental > Terrestrial > Soil > Wetlands > Peat | place...
CGCTGGAGATCGCCATCGGCCCCGAGGGCGGATGGGCGCCCGATGAAGAAGCGCTCTTCGACGCCAACGGCTGGCGCGCTGTCTCGCTGGGTCCGCGCATCCTGCGCGCCGAGACAGCAGCCATCGCCGCGATGGCGGTGGTGGCGTCGTGTCTTGAGTAGAGGGTTGAGATTGTCCACTGGGTAGAGCGGGCCTGTGGTTTCCCAGCTTCATTCATCCATGACCTTTGGCTTTCCGCCTCTGTGCCGGTGGAACCCGTTCAAGAACACCTTTCCGCCGATTAGAAACACCACAAAAAGAAATGCGAATTCAAACCAGCGGGACTGCTCTGATCCGGTGATCGCAAAGCCCACACCGATCAGGATAAAGAAAAGGCCGAGGATCCACGCGCCCATTCGCTGAATCAGCGTTGCATCCGGAGAACCCTTCCACAAAAATTCAGCGACACTTCTGCTGTTCGCCATCGCGCTTGGCCACGAGTTGTACCTCTGTTTGGCCTTGACCGCTTCCGAAACCAGGTCATTATCCTGAACCTTCGCCCTACGTTTCATCGTCCACCAGCCGTGATCAACGGGTACCGTTGGATCTGCAATCGAGATTACAGCGACACGCCCCGCTTCCACGGAATGAAATCGTTTTGATCGGACAGCTCCGCTTTCGTCAGCCGCTCGCCGCTGGCCACTTCGATGGAAAACTCAAACAGTTTCTCCGCGCATTCCGCGATGCTCGCCTCACCGGTGACGATGGGGCCTGCGTCGAAGTCGACGATGTCGCCCATGCGTTCGGCCAACTTCGAGTTGGTGGCAATCTTGACCACCGGCGCAATGGGATTGCCGGTAGGCGTGCCCAGGCCCGTGGTGAAGAGAACCAGATTCGCGCCCGCGCCCACCTGCGCCGTCACGCTTTCCACGTCGTTGCCCGGCGTGCACTGCAGATTGAGTCCCGGCGTGGTGGCGTATTCGGGATAGTCGAGCACGCCGCGAATGGGCGAAACGCCGCCCTTGCGCGCCGCGCCCGCGGATTTGATTGCATCGGTAATCAGGCCGTCCTGAATGTTGCCCGGCGAGGGATTCATCTCGAAGCCCGAATGCACTGCGCGGGCGCGCGCCTGATACGCCCGCATCAGATCGCAGAAGCGTTCCGCCAGTTCGTCGCTCGCGCAGCGGTTCACGAGTTCCTGCTCCACGCCATGCAACTCAGGAAACTCCGAGAGCAGTGTTGTGCCGCCAGCTCCCACCAGTAGATCGGAAACGTAACCCACCGCCGGGTTGGCTGAGATGCCGCTGAATCCATCCGAACCGCCGCATTGCAGGCCTACGGTCAACGCGGAAAGCGGCGCAGGCGCGCGCTCGATCCGGTTGGCCTCGGCCAAGGCGGCAAAGGTCTGGTCGAGCGCCCGGCCGATCATCGCCGACTCGCGCCCGCACTTCTGTTGATCGAAGAGCAGCACTGGCTTGCTCATCCGCGGATCGCGCGCTTGCAACTGGTCCATCAACATACCGGCCTGTGCATGCTGGCAGCCCAGGCTCAACACAGTTGCGCCCGCAACGTTGGGGTGGTGGATATATCCCGCAAGCAAGCCGCAGAGCGCCTGTGCATCCTGGCGCGTGCCGCCGCAGCCGCCCTGGTGAGTCAAGAAGCGAATGCCGTCGAGGTTTTTGAAAACTCGCGCAGAGTTGAGACTCGCGCGCTCTGGGCTCGCCAAGAAAGCCGGGTGCCCCATCCTTGCGGCGTCGTTTGCAGCAAGGGTGGGAAACCGGGAATCCAAACCACCGCCGCCTTTCTGCCGATCCACCAGCCGCCGCACATGCTGCCGATAGCTGTGTCCGCCGCCATAGCCCAGTTCTTCTTCGAGCGCTTCCTTCATTCGCTCGATGTTGCGGTTTTCGCAGAAGACCAGCGGCAGCACAAGCCAGTAGTTGCGCGTGCCCACCTGCCCGTCTGCGCGGTGGTAGCCCAGGAATGTGCGACCGGTCCACGCCGAGGCATCGGGCACGGTGAACTCGACCCTCTGGCGCATGGCGGAGTACGCGCCGGCGCGATGACGCACGTTGCGCGTGGAGATCAGACCACCGCGTGGGATGGCCTCGACGGCCTCACCCACCACCATGCCGTAAAGAAAGATCGGGTCGCCGGGGCTGAGGCTCAACAGAGCCATTTTATGCTTGGCGGGGATCGCCTGCGTTACCGGGCAGGACTCGGGACCAAAATGCACGGTCGCGCCGGCCTCGAGTCCGGTCAGCGCCACCAGGACATTATCGCGAGGATCGAGTTGAAGAACGGCTTCCGCCATGGGGTTCTTTTCTGTCTCAGCAAGAGCATGCAGTCAACAGGAAAGAATATCGCGCATTCACTCAGGCGGTCTCTCCAATTTATAGATGCGCCCAATATAGCAGGGGCCGGGCTGGGCGCCCCATCCTTTCCCCAAAGTGCGCGGAAAGGATGGGAGAGCAAAACACGGTTCTTCGGTCGAATCAAGAATTATAGGTGCGCGCAGTGCAGCAGGAGCCCGGCCAGCGCGCCTCCAAGCAGCGGCCCAACGATGGGAACCGGCGCATACTTCCAGTTCGAACCGCCTTTGCCGGGAATGGGCAGCAGGAAATGAGCCAGACGCGGACCCAGGTCGCGCGCGGGGTTGATGGCGTATCCCGTCGTTCCGCCCAGTGAGAGGCCGATGCCCCACACCAGGCTGGCTACCAGCCATGGCGCCAATCCAGCCGCCGGTCCGGTGGCCGAAACTCCATGGGAACCAATGGCCACGGCTACAACGACCAAGACCATGGTGCCAATCACCTCACTGAGAAGATTGAAGGGCAGATTCGGTACCGCCGCATTGGTGCAGAAGATGCCCAGCTTGGCCGCCGGATCGGGGGTGAGCTTCCAGTGTGGCCCGAAATGCAGCACCACGAGCGACGCGCCGCACATGCCGCCCAGCAACTGCGCCAGCCACATGCTCAACACATTTGAGTAATCCCCGCTGTTCACGGCCACGGCCAGGGTAATTGCCGGGTTCAGATGCGCGCCGGAGCTGCCGAAGGCCTGCGCCACCAGCACGCCGCACATCACGGCCAGCGCCCAGCCGGCGCAGATCACCATCCAGCCCGCATCGGCCGCGTACGACTTGCGCAAAGTCACATTGGCGCAAACACCATTGCCCAGCAGCACCAAAACCAGCGTGCCGATAAACTCCCCAAACAGAACAGAATGCACTCAAGACTCCTTGAGGAACAGGACCGGCGCCGCAAGGGCGCTCCGGCCGTTCCTCTCTTTCATTGTTGGATTAGAACCATGTCTTTTGCTTGTACTCCAGATAAGCTGCGCCGAATTCCTGTTCCAGCACCCGCGCCTCTTTCCTGCTTCGGATCATCTGCATGGGAATCAGAATTACGAAAGCGGACAACAGCCAGGGCTGGTTCGCCCAAAGAATAAACCCCGCAATCGCCAGGGCGCTAAAGATGTAAATCGGATTGCGGATGCGGGAATAGAGGCCCGTGGTGACCAGCGCGGTCGCCTTGGCCTGCACGCTGAAGGAGCGCCCCAGTTGTGCGCGGGCCAAAACCAGCAACACGACCGATGGAATGGCAATAGCCAATCCGGCAATGCGCTCAACGGTCCACGGAGGCCCCCAGAAATTCACGACAAAGAGCGGCACGGCGATCACGATCAGCGCCAACGTTCCATAGTTCGATTTCAACAAAGGCCTCCCTGCTGTCCTGTTTCCGCGCAAGCCTGTTCCGTCATTGCTTGCGAACGGCAATGCAGGCAGCCACAGATTGCAACCGATTACAAAATTTGCTGAACTCAAGCATTTTGCACTGTCCGGCCTGCTCTCGCCAAGAGGGCTGCAAACTGCCGCTCGGATCGCGGCCGGCCCGCAGGCTCCCAGCGTGGTGTCCCGGAAGTTCGCATCATAATTCGACAACCCCACCCCAGCCCAATGAGCTGTCATCCTGAGCGAACGGGGCCCCAGACGCCTCTCAGTCTGGGGGTGGTGAGTCGAAGGATCTGCGGCTGCTCTTCGGGATTTTTGCCAGGAACTTTGGAGACTGGACACGAGCGTCATGAATCAGAGATTCATTCCAGTAAATTGCATCGAGAACCGCAGGTCCTTCGACTTCGTTTGGCGCTCAACCACCCCAGCGACGAAGACCTGTCGCCGGGGACCCCGGTCACGCGCCAAACTTCGCTCAGGATGACAGCGCTTTTGTTTAACGAACTTTAGACTCAGGACACTAGGGGAGTTTGCGCGGCGTCGTTGTTTCCGCATATCGCGGCCAGTGGGTCAGCAGCTCATTCACCACCACATGGCCCACCGTGTAGGCGCTCTCCAGCGAGGGCAGAAATGCCCCGAATTTGCTGACCCGCTGGGCCTCCAGGCTCTCGGCGGCGCTCATGCCGCGCGGCTGGCGGTCGTAGTTGCTGACCGTGCGCAGCACCATCACGCGCTGCATGTCTACTCGCCCAGCCTGAGCAAGAAATTCGAGAGATTGCAGCGTCCCCGTATCTTCCATGGCTGTTGTGGCGAAGTCGCCCTTGCCGCCCGTGAAGTAGCGCACCCACTCCGCCGCCCAGGCGTCGAAGAGCTTGCCGTGCCAGTAGGTCGAGGAAGAAAGCTCGTCGCCCACGGTCACAAATGGAGGCTTGTTGGCCGCCGCGCCGTCGAAGCGGTTGCGAATCTCTTTCAGATGCTCCGAGTCGGTCAGGGGCGTTTCTCGCGTCAGGTTGTAAGCCCACTCGGCCAGACCGGCGTTGAGCGCAAAGACCTGACCTTCGAGCGGCGCCTCAGGCGGTTCGAAGGGCCGGGCCTTGCGCAGCGGCACGTAGCCGGTCGGCCAATCCGGCGGAATCTCTCGCGCGTCGATCTCGTAGCCCAGGTCTCCGTCCACCACCCAGCGCGCCCACACCGCCGAGCCCAGCGACGCCTTCTCGGGGCTGGCTCCGGCAATGCCGGCTACGATCCAGTAGGCGTGGCTCAGATCGAAGCGCGGGTCCAGCCCCAGCGCCATGATGGTGGCGGCGGCATGGGCCGTTCCCTGCCCAGTGAGGATGGCCATCTCGCCGTCGTTATTCATGCGCACGGGGTGGTAGGCGGCGGGCAGAGGATAGACGCGGTCCAGGTGGTCGCGCTCGACCCAATATTGCAGCTCGCCGGGCGCGTCGCCGGTGTCCGCGCCCACCTCGAACATGGCGACCACGACAACCTTCACCGGAATCGGCTTCGGCTTGGCCGTGGCCAGGGCTGCAAATGCGCCAAGGATCAGCATCGCAATGCCGCGGCGCAATGAGGACCTGCCGCGCGGCCTCAAGTTGCTTCTCCGTTCACGCGGCTCTCCCGGCGCTTCAGCAGCTCCAGCAGAGGAGCCGCATCCATCTCTATCTTTTTGGTTGCATCGAACGCGATGGCGTCAACCGGGATGCTGCCCAAGTACTCGGCTTCCGCCAAGAGCAACTCTTCCGAAGCATCTGGTGCGTCAGGGTCCAACTCCGGAGGCATGGCGTACACCTTATAGTTCGGAGCATAATCGTTCGTCGCTTCGTCGAACTCGGAATCGAGCAGAATCTCGATCCCGTTGACCGTGCAGACCAACAGCCGCGGAACCTCCCAGAAGTCGCGGTACTCGAATGCAACCATGGGCATGATTCCCTCCGCCGAACCTTTTCTCTCTTCGGTGCTGTTGATTGTCATCCTACCGGAGGCGCGTCCCGCGGCAAAGCGGAACCGGCCGTGAAAGCGATACCATTGGAGGGGAATAGCGGAGGATTTGCGCGTGCGGAACACAATGAAATTCCTGATGGGTGCGGCCATTGCGGCCATCTTGGCCTTCACGGCGGTGGCGCAGCAGCCGGCGCCAACAAAAGTCATCGGCTTCATGACCGACTTCGATGTGAAGGACGATGCCGTGGGCATCTGCAAGGCAGTCATGATTGGCATTGCGCCCGAGGTGCGCATCCTTGACATCACCCATCAATCCGAGCCCTACAACATCGCCATGGGTGCGCGGCTGCTGGCTGGTTCCGCACCGTATTTCCCCAAGGACGCGGTCTTCGTTGTGGTGATCGATCCCGGCGTGGGCTCGACGCGCAAGGCCATCGTAGCCAAATCGCGCCTAGGCCAGACCTTCGTGCTCCCCGACAACGGCCTGCTTACGCTAATCCAGGACCGCGACGGCATTGTGGAGGCGCACGAGATTACCAATCCCGCGTGGATGATCGGCTCGGGCATCTCCTCCACTTTCCATGGGCGCGACATCTTCTCTCCCGCCGGCGCGCATGCTGCCCGCGGCGACGACTTCGCCCAGGCGGGTCCGGCTCTCGACGTGAGCAAGCTGGTCAGGCTCGATCTGAAGAATGCGATCGTCGATGCGACCGGCTTGCACGGCCAGGTCATCGGCACCGACGGCCCCTTCGGCAACCTGGTGCTCAATGTGCCCGGCGAGACCTTCGCGCGACTAGGCTATAAGATTGGCGATCATGTCCCGGTCGCGCTGGCAGGCAAGAGTTATGTTATTCCATTTGTGAAGACCTTCAGCGATGTGCCAGTGGGCAAGGAACTGTTCTACATCGACTCGCGCGGGCGGCTCTCGCTGGGCATCAACCAGGGTAACTTCTCCGTGGCCTACAAGATCGGCGAAGGCGCGGAGCTGGCAATCCCCAAGAAGGACGGCAAGTAGCCGGGTGCCCCTGGTCTCGTTTTTGAGACCAGGGAAAGTACGATCTTGAATCTCGGACGTTTTTCCGTGTCTGTTTTCCGTGATGGGGAGGAATCATGAGTAACCTGATGTCGAAAACACTCGGAGTCTGCGTATTGGCCCTGATTGCATCCGCTCTCACACTTCACGCCCAGCAGCCTGCTCACCACTGGGCCATTGTGGTTCACGGCGGAGCCGGGGTGATCGAACGCGCCACCATGGACCCCAAGACCGAAGCGGCTTATCGCGCCTCGCTGACCCAGGCTGAAGAGGCCGGCGCGAAAGTGCTTGACCGGGGCGGCTCGGCGCTCGATGCGATCGAGGCCGTCATTCAGATTCTCGAAGACGACCCGCTTTTCAATGCGGGCCGGGGCGCGGTCTTCACCGCCGAGGGCAAGAACGAGCTGGACGCGGCCATCATGGACGGCTCCAACCTGAAGGCAGGCGCGGTGGCCGGCGTCACCCGCACCCGGCATCCCATCAGCCTGGCGCGCGCGGTAATGGAGAAGTCGCCGCACGTGATGCTGGTCGGCGCGGGAGCCGACGCCTTTGCGGCCGAAGCGGGTCTCGAGCAAGTAGATCCCAGCTTCTTCTTTACCGAGCGCCGCTGGCAGTCTTTGGTCAAGCAGTTGAAGAAGGAGGGCCGCCCGGCGCCTGCGCGTCCCGCTGGCGCTCCCTCTGCGCCGCCAGTGCCCGTGGCTGAAATCGAATCTCCCAACGCGCACAAGTACGGCACGGTGGGCGTAGTCGCGCTGGATCGGGCGGGCAACATCGCCGCGGGCACCTCGACGGGCGGCGTCCAGGCCAAGCGCTGGGGCCGGGTAGGCGACTCGCCGATCATCGGCGCGGGCACCTATGCCTCCAATCAGTCCTGCGCCGTCTCCGCTACTGGCACGGGCGAGTACTTCATCCGCCTGGGCGTAGCCCGCGAGGTCTGCAATCTGGTGCAGTACAAGGGCATGGCCCTGCAACAGGCTGCCGACCAGGTCATTCACAAGGAACTGGAAGCCTTGCACGGCGACGGCGGCCTAATCGCCATCACCGCCGACGGCCAGTTGGCCTGGAGCTTCAATACTCCGGGCATGTACCGCGCCCGGCAAGTGGAAGGCGGCAAGCTGGAGATCGGGATCTTCAACCAGGAACAGTAAGTTGGCGGCTGTCTACATGCCCATTGTGCAATCGCGGTGCACCTTCGTGCTATGGGTTTTTCCCCGTCAAAACGGTAGCATCTCCCTAATCAATCTTCTCTTTTTCGGTTGTGCGGGGACGCTGGATGACGATCGAGCTATCGAAGAAACATCTGGTTTCGGCGCTGGTCGTCTATTTGCTCGGGGCAGCCGGCCTTCTGTGCTGCTTTGCCGCTTACCTGCACATGAAAAGGGTCGCGGGCAGCGATCTACTCGCTCAGCAACTGCAAAAGCCAGGCGATGCGCCGCTCCCGGTGCAAGCCGGCGTGCGCAATGCCCTAAAGGACTTTCAGGACGGGTACACCCAGCGCGATCCCCGCAACCTCGATGCTTTTATGAGCCGCTTGTTCGGCAAAAACGACGATATTCTGATCCTGGGAACCGGTGGTGCCGAGTGGGCGCGCGGATACCCGGCAGCAGCGGAGTTTATTAAAGCCGACTGGAAGGGCTGGGGGGATTTGCGGCTCGGCGTCGAAAACGCCCTGATTTGTTCATCGGGAGACGTTGCCTGGGTGACCAGCACGGGCACTGTACAAAAGAAGGGCATCGAACGCCCGGTTCGCTTCTCGGCGATCCTCACCCGCAACGACGGTATTTGGCATTTCCGCCAAGTGCATTTTCAATGGGAAGGCCATGGCGCCAGCCCCGCGAACTTGCTGCTCATGAAAAAATAGCCGTTGCGTCCAAGCCGCAAGCGCGGGGTGCCCCCGGTATCGATTTCGAGACCGGGGAATGCACGAGCGATTCAACCTCCGCGGCGTTCCGCTGCCAAAAATCTCTACCGCACGATCTCGAACTTCTCCCAGGGGCATTTGCACACCGGGCAGCGCTCGTGCTCTTCCTCGGTTTCCGAGGTATAGCCGCACACCGGGCAAACGTAGAAGTCGCGGGTGGCAGCGATCCAGGAGTCTTTCTTTCCGCCCACCAACAGTGCAATCGCTTCGCCGTAGAGCCGGGCGTGGGTCTTTTCCGCTTCCAGCGCGCCCGTCATGGTGCGGATGGCCGCGGTGATATTGCGCGCATTGGCCTCTGCCAGAAAGCCGGGATACATGGTGTCGATTTCGTACTGCTCGCCATCGAGAGCGGCTTTCAGATTCTCGAGTGTGCTCTTCACCTCGACGGGGTGAATCTCGCACTTGGCCTCGCCGCCCAACTGTTTGATGACCTTGGCGTGATTGGCGGCATGAATCTGCTCGGCACGAGCAGCAGCGCGCAGCAGGCTGGCGGCTCCATGCCATCCGTCTGCGTCGGCCCTGGCTGCGAAGGCGGTGTACTTGGCGTGCGCGTTCGACTCGCCTTCAAAGGCGCCAAGAAGGTTCTGTACGGTCAGTTCGTGTTCCGCGGCAATTGCTGGCATTGATTCTTCTCCCTCATGCATGTTCAGCAAGGGTGCAGAGCGATAGCTCGAACAGGTTTAACGCTCAACACGATCTCTGAAAAATGGCATAACTTCGTTCAAAGCCTACGGGCGGAGCCGGTCTGGCGCTGTGATGCACGCTACACGCGGCATTCTCCGCGTGCAGTATGGGTCAGGGCAAACGCACCATGTGGTTGAGCCCGCAAGGACAGATGTTTTGAAAGGGCACGGCTTCAGCCGTGCCGCCCAGAGCCGCCTCGAATAGTGGCCTTTAGGCCCTGAGGGACGGTTTTCTTCGTTGACAGTCTTCCCCCGGGGCTTAAGCCCGTCCTTTGGAAGCCATTTCCATTGGTACGGCTTAAGCCCATTCAATTCCGTTCCGTTGAGATGGTGCGTTTGCCCTGCAGTATGGGTGCCTTGCAGTATGGGTGCCTTGCCGCGCCAATCCTTCATCGCCGCTGATAGAATTCTGCGCATGGACACAATTCAATACAATCTCCCGCAAAGCGGGATTCCGCAGGCGTGGTACAACATCCTGGCGGACCTGCCCGAGCCCATGGCGCCCCCCTTGCACCCCGGCACGCTGAAACCCCTTGGCCCCGACGACCTGGCCCCGCTGTTTCCCATGAGCCTGATCCTGCAGGAGGTCACCACGGAGCGGGAGATTGAGATTCCAGGCGAAGTGAGGCAGATTTATGCGCAGTGGCGTCCCGCGCCGCTGGTGCGCGCCCGCCGCCTGGAAAAGGCGCTGGATACGCCCGCGCATATCTACTACAAATACGAGGGCGTCAGCCCGGCCGGTTCGCACAAGCTGAATACCGCTGTAGCCCAGGCCTACTACAACAAGAAAGACGGCACCAAGCATCTTTCCACCGAGACCGGTGCGGGACAGTGGGGCTCCTCGCTGGCCATGGCCTGCTCCTTTTTCGGCCTGGACTGCAAGGTCTACATGGTGCGCGTCAGCTATAACCAGAAGCCGTATCGCCGCGCGCAGATGGAAGCCTTCGGCGCCTCGGTTACCGCCAGCCCCAGCATTGAGACCGAATCGGGCCGCGCCATTCTGGCCGCTCACCCCGACTCCAACGGCTCTCTGGGCATCGCCATCTCTGAAGCAGTGGAAGTGGCTGCCAAGGATCCCAACACCAAGTACGCGCTGGGCAGCGTGTTGAATCATGTGCTGCTGCACCAGACTGTCATTGGCCTGGAAGCCATCGAGCAGATGGCCCTGGCAGACGACGACCCGGACGTGATTATCGCTTGTGCCGGAGGCGGATCGAACTTTGCCGGGCTGGCCATGCCGTATCTGGGCCGCAAGCTCAAGGGCCTGAGCAAGGCTCGCATAGTGGCCGTGGAGCCGGCCGCCTGCCCCAGTCTCACCAAGGGCAGGTTCACCTACGATTTCGGCGATACCGGCCACCTGACCCCACTGGTCAAGATGCACACACTTGGTAGCACCTTTATGCCGCCGGGCATCCATGCCGGCGGCCTGCGCTACCACGGCATGGGACCGCTGGTCTCTCATGTCATGGATCTTGGACTGGCCGAAGCCACCACTGTTCAGCAGTTGGATGCCTTTGCCGCCGGCATCCAATTCGCCCGCTCCGAGGGCATCGTGCCCGCGCCGGAGTCGAACCACGCCGTCGCCGAAGCCATCCGCCAGGCCCTCGATGCCAAGTCGGAGGGCAAACAGCGCACCATTCTCTTCGGCCTCAGCGGTCACGGCCACTTCGACATGCAGAGTTATATCGACTATCAGGCTGGCAAGCTGGAAAACTACGAATATCCCGCGGAAGAGATCGCCATGGCTCTGGCCGGGCTGCCCTCGATCGGGTAACCCGCGCTGCGGAATGGCAGAAGCCGATTCATCCAAACGCCGGGACTTAGGTCCCGGCGTTTTGATTTCCGTCGGGAGCTGCTGCCCCGCCACCAAGCTCCGTGCCCCATCCATACGACGTCTTTTGTCGTATGGGTGGGAAAGCAACCCCCTTGTCCCGGTTCGCTTTTCGGGCCTTTCGATTCCGGCATCGCCGCACAGCCTGCCGCATTACCTTGGTTCCTTGTCCTTGCGAAAGGCTCTCATCCCATTTCTCCTCCCTTCCGATAACCGAAGGAGCGGAAGTGTGTCTCCCGCTGCACATGGAGGCAGAAGAATGACAGTTGCCGCACTCTCGACCGGGAGCCTCTCTCAATACGTTCTTTCCTCAAGCAGCCTGTCTCAATCGCAGCAGGCCTGGCAGAGTCTGCAACAAAACCTGGCTTCGGGAAACCTGACCGGCGCCCAGTCGGCCTTCAACAGCTACCAGCAAATCAATAAGAACCTGACCGCCATGAGCGGCGGCGCATCGTCCGCCAGTTCGCAGGTCACATCGGATTTGACCGCGTTGGGCGCCGCGCTCAGTTCGGGCGATCTCTCCACGGCCCAGCAGGCGTTTACCACCCTCCAGACCGACATGAAAGGGACTCAGTCGCAGGCCCTGACCAGCGCCATGGCCGCCATTAATCAGACCGTGCAGTGGGTGGACGACATGCTCGACATCTCCGGTTCGAGCAGCTCTTCTACCAGCTCCGATCCGGGAACCGCCGCTCTTCAAGCCGTGTATGGAGGCGCAAATACTGGGAGCACCAGCACCGACCCGGCCGCTCAGATTCTCAACAGCGCCTATGGCGTTTCCACCGGGAGCAGTGGCGACACCGCAAGCGCCAGCAGCACCGTCAGCAGCAGCTCTGGAAGCAGCGTCAACGCCTATGCGTAGTGCCGGTCCCAAGGGCTGAATAACGAACCGTCGAGCCGCGCGCACATTTGGCCCTGGCTCATGGCAGTCTATGCTCGGAATCGTGAAGCAGCGGGCTTTGGGGCGCTTGCGCCTCGTGTTGTAGCATCCACCTATGATTGCGGGTGCGTCGTGGGTTTGGTGGCTGGGGTTTCACGCGGCTGTCGCGCTGCTGCTGCTGGCCGACTCCATGATGCCAGGCCACCGGCGAGCGTCCCGCCACCCGCAGGCCTTTGCCTGGCTGTGGACGGCGGTCTTGGTCCTGGCCGCCACAGGCTTTGCAGCCTGGGTTGCCGTTACCCAGGGCCGCCAGCCAGCGCTTGAGTTCGTGGCCGGCTACGCCATCGAAACCTCCCTAAGCATCGACAATCTCTTCGTCTTCCTGGTCATCTTCCAAGGGTTTCGCATCGGCACCCAGCGCCAGCACAAAGCCCTTCTCTGGGGCATGGCCGGAGCCGTGGTCCTGCGCGCGCTCTTCATTGCCGCCGGCATTTCGCTGCTGAACCGCTTCGATTGGATCACCTGGTTTTTCGGCCTGTTTCTGCTCTATGCCGCTTGGCGTCTGCTGCGGGGCGGCTCGGCCAACGCGGCGATTCCTGAGTGGATTCGCCGCATGCAGCCTGCCCGGGGCTCGCTGCTGCCGGTGATTCTGGCGGTCGAGTTCACCGATGTGCTGTTTGCCATGGACTCCATCCCCGCCGTGCTCGCCATCTCGCACAATCCATTCGTGGTCTACACCTCGAACATCGCGGCCATTCTGGGCCTGCGCTCGCTCTACTTTGCGCTCGCGTCTTTGCTGGACCGCTTCCGCTATCTGCACTACGGGCTCGGCGCACTGCTGGCCCTTGTAGCTCTGAAGATGCTCGCCGCCCGCTGGATCGAAGTGCCCATTACCCTCTCGCTGGCGGCAATGGGAGCCATTCTGGCGGTTTGCGCGGTGGCGTCGATGGCAGCGGCCAGAGATCAGAGATCAGGGGTCAGGGATCAGGGGTCAGGGATTGGGGAATAAGGACTTCTTGGGCACTTGCGTTTCGGCGGCCGCTACAGGCTCGGAAGCGAGCTACATGTGTGGGGTTCTGTGCTTTCCCACCCATACGACAAAAGGCGTCGCATGGATGGGGCACGGAGCATTCTTCAATGGTCAAATGCAAGAAGCAGAGCTGACCCCTGATCCCTGTTCCCTGCTTTTCACCACTTTTCGAAGATCACATGATCCTCGCGTCCGAAAACCGAGTGATTCAGGAAGCGCTCGTCGTCGCGCTGGGGAAAATCGTTGCGGAAGTGTGCTCCCCGGCTCTCTTGGCGGGCCAGCGCGGAGTGGAGGATGGCGTGGGCAACGCGGCTCAGCGCCTGTGCCTCGGCCAGTCGGCGGCTTCCCTTGCCCCGCTCGGCCAATCTGGCCAACCCGGCAGCGCATTCCTCCTGCGCCGCGAACCCGTCCCGCAGCGTGGATTCCTGGCGCAACAGGCCGGCGTAGGCCCACATCGACGCCTGCAGTTCGGCGATATGCTCCTCCACCCGCTGTTCTTCCCGTTCCGACAGTGGCTTGGGAACCTGCAACGGCGCGTCCGCAACCACCAGCGGCAGATTGTCGGCCAGCATGGCCTGGGCGGCGCGCGCGCCAAAGACCAGCCCCTCGAGCAACGAATTCGAGGCCAGACGGTTGGCGCCGTGGACCCCGGTGCAGGCTGCCTCGCCCGCAGCGTAGAGTCCAACCAGGCTGGTGCGCCCGGCCAGATCCGTCTTGATGCCACCCATCAGATAATGTGCCGCTGGGCGGACGGGAATCAGGTCTCGGTGAAGATCCAGCCCATGCTCTTTAAGGAACGCGCTGATCCCAGGGAAGCGGTGGTGTAAATCGATGGTGCGGATGTGGCGCATGTCCAGATGCACCAGGCGCGATTCTCCGGGCGTGGCGCCCATTCCCTCGCGGGTGATGGCGCGGGCCACCACGTCGCGCGGAGCCAGCTCGAGCATGGGGTGATAGCGCTCCATGAAGCGCTCGCCGCGGTCGTTACGCAGATAGGCGCCTTCGCCGCGCAAGGCCTCGGAAAGCAGGAAGCGGGGCACGCCCGGCAAGGACAGCGCGGTGGGGTGGAACTGGTAGAACTCCATGTCGGCCAGTTCGGCGCCTGCCTGCGCGGCCAGGGCGATGCCGTCGCCGGTAGCCACGCTGGGGTTGGTTGTATCCGAATACACCTGGCCAGCGCCGCCGGCGGCGATAAGAACCGAACCGGCGCTGATCCGGTTGGGCATGTTCTCTCTATCGAGCAAATCCACTGCGATCACGCGGCCGTTGGCCACCACCAGTCCGGTAACCATGGTCCACTCGGCAAAGCGGATACGCTTGTGGACGCGGGCAAAGGTGACCAGGGATCGGCTGATCTCGGCGCCGGTGGCGTCGCCGTTGGCGTGCAGGATGCGGGCCAGGGAATGCGCGCCTTCGCGGGTGCGGAGCAGTTCGCCGTCCTCGCTATCGAAGTGCGCTCCCCACTCGATCAGTTCGGCCACACGAATCGGCCCTTCGGACACAAGCGCCTGCGCAGCCGAGCGGCAAACGATCCCATCGCCTGCGTTGACCGTGTCTTCCAGATGGAGCGCAACGTCCACCTGGCCCTCCATGGCCACTGCGATTCCGCCTTGCGCGTAGTGGGTGTTCGATTCGGCCACAGACTCCTTGGTGACCACCAGCACATCGCCATGCCGGGCCAGCTCGACCGCCGCGCGCAGGCCGGCCACGCCCGCTCCCATCACCAGGAAATCTACTTGAGACGACATTTCCATAAGAATTCAGGCTATCACTGAGAGGCAGGAACCGGGGTTGGAGACTCTCGGGCGGCGGAGGGGTGCTTCCTATTGCTCAGACTCAAAGAAGGCAGGCCGGTAGAGTCAGGAACGTAAGGGTAGATAGAGGACCGCCCCGAACCATGGGCTGGAATTCCAGAACGGATTCAACCCCTTATGGTGGCTGCGGTTGCCGGGCAGGTCTTTACGGCAGCACAGCATCCCACGCAACACACGGAACCGCAGACACCTCAAGGGGGTCACAGATGCGAGAACTCAAAACTCTACTTTCAACAACAGCGCTGCTAGCCGGCCTGGCCATGGCGCCAGTGTCGCAGGCACAAATCTCCGTCGGCATCGGGATTCAGCCCGTTTGTTCATACGGCTACTACGGCTATGCCCCTTACGCCTGCGCGCCCATGGGCTTCTACGGGCCAGGATACTTCTACAACGGCATCTTCCTGGGCATGGGCCCATGGGGAGGATGGGGCTATAGCCACGGTTGGGGCAGCCATCGTTTCAGCGGCGAGGGTGGAGGAAACTATCACGGCGGACCTGGCGCCATGTCTTATCGCGGACATGCCGGAGGCGGTGCGGCTGTGCGCGGCGGCGGCGTTCGCGCTGGTAGCGGAAGTGGAGTCCATTCGAACCCGGCGGTCTCCCATGGCGGAGGAGCGCGTCCCAGCGCAGCCCATGTATCGGCGCCTCGTGGCGGGGGCGCGCAAGCCCATGCTGCAGCGCCACGCGGGGGCGGCGGTGGTGGACATGCCGGAGGCGGCGGTGAACATGCCGGAGGCGGACACAGGTAATTGGCGCCGCTGAATTCGGCGGCACGGCGCACAAGAAGCGGCAGGGCCCAAGGCTCTGCCGCTTTCGCATTTTGGGAGCGACGAGGCGTGCCTCATGCGCACCGAGCCACTGCGGAAGGAAGCAAAGCAAGGGCGCAAGGAAACGAATGAGTCATTACCTCCATGGGCGAAAAACCGCAGGTCAGTTGCCCCGAAGGTAAAAACTGGTGCTATGGTGAATCGACCGATTTGCATGACTCTGATTAGGCATGAAACATCAGAATTGCCTTGTGCTGCGCCCTGTGGCGCGCTAGGTCAGTACAAGGAGAAACTCCGCGAGAGAGGATTCTGGCATGTGGCGCTATGTAACGGTGAATCTTTCCGATCTGCTGTTTTCAGTTTCCGAAGTCATGGACTTGTCGGATGCGTCCTTATTCGACCATCAGGTCCGGACCGCGTATGTGGCTTCCAGGCTGGCCCGCGCCGGTAAACTCGACTATCGCCAGGCTGAGTGCCTGTTTGTGGCTGCATTGCTGCATGACATTGGGGCCCTCTCCCCGGAAGAGAAGGTCGGAGCGCATATCTACGAGGACCTGCGCCCTGAGCCGCACTGCCAGCGCGGCGCCACGCTGTTCCGCGAGGCGTCCTGGCTGGAACCCGCGGCGCAGCTCGTGGAGTGGCACCACATTCCCATGGCGGCGCACGAGGAAGCAGGCCGGTCGCTGGCCGATGCCGAGGTTCTGAGCGCGCAGATTGTCTATCTTGCCGATCACCTCGAGCGGGTCATCCGGCGCGACACCTACATCCTGCACCAGAGGAGCGCATTGCACCGGCGAATCCACGGCCTGAGCGGCAAAGAAATCCACCCCGATGTCTTAGCCCTCTTCGACGAGGTTTCAGCGACGGAGGATTTTTGGCTGGAACTCGTGGCGAAGAATCTGGCCCGCGGACTACAGGAGCACAACCTGTTGCGCTCGATCGACCTCGATTATGAAGCGGCGCGTTCCATTGCCTGCGTCTTCAAGGACATGACCGACTTTCGCTCGCGTTTCACGGCCACCCATTCGGCCAGGGTAGCGGTTTGCGCCCAGGGGCTGGGAAGGGCGCTGGCCTTTACCGGACGGGACCTGCAACAGATCTATCTCGCCGGCCTGATGCACGACATCGGCAAGCTGGTGGTCCCCAACTCCATCCTGTGCAAACCCGCCAGGCTGACACCGCAGGAGTTCGATATTGTGCGCCAACACCCCTATTACACCCATCACATTCTGTCCCGTGTGCGGGGCTTTGAACAGATTGCCGAATGGGCGGCATTTCACCATGAGCGCCAGGACGGGAGCGGCTATTGCAAGCATCTGGACCATCGCGACCTGGACCTGGGCGCGAAGGTGGTCGCGGTGGCGGATGTGGCCGCCGCGATTGCAGAGGACCGGCCCTATCGTGCCGCGCGCGGCAAGGAAGTGGTGCTCCAGGAGTTGCGAAAGATGGCCGCAAAGGGCAAGCTGGAACCGAGCGTCGTGGAAGCACTGGCCGACCATTACGACCCCATCATCGCGAGCCTCGTCGAGGTCCAGGCAGTGGACGAAGCCCGCTATCGGGAACGCTACGCCATCTTCGATTGAAATCTCGGCGCAAGGGCTCATGGCGCGTAACCGCGATCCGTTATGATGGACCGGCGATGGCAAACATGCAGGATTTCAAAGGCAAATGGGCGCTGGTCACTGGGGCCAGTTCGGGGATCGGCGCTGCATTGGCGCGCGAGCTGGCAGGGCACGGGGCAAAGCTGATTCTCACGGCTCGCCGCAAAGACCGTCTGGAGGCCTTGGCTGCGGAACTGACCGCCGCAGGCAGCGAAGTGCGAGTTCTCTCCGCCGATCTGAACGATCCCGCAGCGCCCCAGCAGCTTTACGACGCCACCGAGGGCGCCGGCCTGCCTGTCGAGATCCTGGTCAACAACGCCGGCCTCGGCCAGTACAGCGATTTCTACAAGAGCCCGGCCGAGCAGGAACTGAGCCAAGTGCGGGTGAATTGCGAAGCGGTGGTCCGGCTCTCGCGGCTGTTTGTGCCGCGCATGGTCGAACGGCGCCGCGGATGGGTGCTGGTGCTGGCCTCGACGGCCAGCTTTCAGCCGGTGCCGTATCTCACAACGTATGCCGCAACCAAAGCCTTCGACCGCTTCTTTGCGCTGGGGCTGGCCGCGGAGGTTGCCCGGCACGGCGTGAAAGTGACAGCGCTCTGCCCAGGACCGACGAAGAGCGAGTTTTTTGACGTGGCCCGCTCCGAGAAGTTTCTAGCCGGCCGCAAGCAGCCCGCGCCGGAAGTGGCTCGCCGGGCAATTGCCGCCCTCGCGCGCGGTCAGCGAACCATCATCCCCTATTTTGGCGGCCGTTTCACGGCACTGTTAGTCCGTTTCTTGCCGGTTGGGCTGATTACCTATTTCGTCGAGAAGGCTGCGCGGCCGACCTGAGGCTGCGATTCAAAACTCAGTCTCTTCTCAAATCCTCTGCCCTCTCGGGGGTGAAAACCGCAAAGCAATTCCTGCCGTGCGCTTTGGCCTCGTAGAGAGCAGCATCCGCATTCTTCAACATCTCGTCGGCATCCAGCTTTCCCGCCGTGAAGGTGCACACCCCGACACTGACGGTGACTGAAATGAGATTCTCCGCGAAGACAATGGGCGCCGACAGGGCGGTCACCAGTTTCGCGGCGATAACCTCCACCGCCTTCCTGTCGTCGAATTCGGGAAGCAGAATCACAAATTCGTCTCCGCCGATTCTGGCCACGGTATCGCTCTTGCGCACGACTTCCGACAAGCGGCAGGCAGTCACGCGCAGCACCTCGTCGCCCGCGCCGTGCCCGAACGTATCGTTGATTTCCTTGAACTTGTCGAGGTCCAGCATCAGGAGCGCAAGCCCGGTTTGGCGGCGCTTGGCCGCGTCCAACACCGTGACGAGCCGGTCGCGAAGCACCAGGCGCGTAGCCAGCCCAGTTAAGGCATCGTGATGCGCCATGTGGCGAAACCGCTCTTCGCTTTCGCGGATGCGCCTTCTGAGCACCACCACCCAGCCCAGCACGGAAAGCGTTCCAACCAGCGCAAACGCCAGAAGAATCACCAAGTGGCCCGGCGTCCACCAGGAGGGCTTGCGAACTACGATCACATCGGCAGGCGAGCGCATGAGAACACGAAACGATCGCGAGACCGCCGTGCCGATTTCCAGCTCGGTTCTTTGCGCATCGAGCTGCACGGAACAAATTCCCGTAACCCGCAGAACGCTGCCGTCTTTCCAAGTGTTTGTCTGAGGACCGCCCAGTGCCTGGGGAAGAACCACCGTGTAGATGATCTTCCCCGAGCGGAGCAGCAGCGTGGTGTCGGCCGAGGCCAGATCGCGTGAAACCAGTTCGCCTTCAATCTGGATCAGTTGAGACTCATGCCCGCCTGACAAGACTTGTTCGGCGGTAACCAGCGTGGTGGCCACTGGCACAGTTGCAGCAGAGCCCGTGCTTCTGAACACGGCATCCGTCAGGACGGGCGCACTGCCATCTGCCTTGGCAAATCCCGCTACGTCGACAAGTTCGCCGTCATGCAAGCGCGCTCTTTGGTCGGTTTGCGCGCAGATTCCCTGCCCTGCGTCGCGAATGCAGACCGTGGCGCCCGGCCACTGAAGAGTCACTCTTCCTTGCACATGCACCCGGTGAGGCAGCAATGGCGCCACGTCCCACTGCAACAGCCTGTTAATCGGGATGATCGGCAGTTTGAAGGGGTCGACCGGCGAGGCCTCGACAATTTCTACCGCCGAGAGGTTGGGACACTGAATGCGAACCCCGATCATCTGACGACGGCTGCGATCGAAGAGCGGGCTTGCGTTGCCGCGGATACGGACTCTGGCGTCCTCCAGGCGGGAGTAGTTGGCGCCCGCCTCCTTGGTCATGAGAATCGAAATGACGCCATCCGCCATGGCCAACTGGAAGCTGATGTGAGGCTCGTCTTCGACAATCGAGTGAATCACGCCCTCAACTTCAACCCATTGGCCATCTTCCGCGCCGCTCGAAAGTTGGGTCAAGGTGGGCTTGGCGGCGTCCTTCGGGAGTCCGACAGAACCAATTACCTCGATTTGGGGTTTGGCAACGATGGGAGCAAACTCCCCCGCGCTGCTGACGCCGCGCAGGTCGATCAACGATCCGGCCGGCAGCGACGCAAAGACGCCTCGCGGCAGATCGACAAAAATGCTTCCGGTCGAGTCGTGAACGAACAGTCCGGTGCGAATGGGGCCGACATTCGGGTCGTAATAGGTGACCGCAACCCTCAAATGAACGGGATAAGACCGCGCCGCTTCGGCCGAGGAGAGACTATGCACCGCATGCGTGGTCGTCAAAGTGCGTAGCTGGCCGGGCTGCGCGCTTGGGGCGTCGCCATTTGCCGATGCCCCCGTGAACAAGAGCGCTACCGGCAGCAAGCCTGCAATGAAGAGTAAGGTCGCCCGGCAAAGACTCCGGAGGCGTGGCGCCTCAAACCTGGCTTTCACTGGGAACTCCTTCAAAGATCCACCCTTGCTCAACCGCGCCAGGTTCGATTCCAGCTGGGTTATTCTAGCCTTTCAGCTTGGCCCGGATACTTCCAGTCTTAATTCCTAAATCGGCCGTACCATCGGCAGACACTGCTCTGGCCCGCGATTGGAACTGTCTTCGCAGGATTATATCGGCATCTACGGCAACGAAAGTCACTTTGCTGCGGATCCCCGCCGCAAGGAAGACTTGCATCTCGGCCCGGTGGAAGACGAGAATGGCAGACGGCAGGAGATCGACTTATGGGATTGCACAGAATAGCCAAACTATCGACTTTGTTGCTTTTAGCTGGAATGGCGGGGGCTTGTCCGCTGTGGTCGCAGGCCAAGGGCATTCCCAAGCATGGGCCGGCGGTCGTTCTGTTCGACGGCAAGGATCTGAGCCAGTTCGATACGTTCCTGCCCAGCACCGGGCTGAACGCCGACCCTGGCCATGTCTTCATGGTTGAAAAGGGGCTCATCCACATCTCCGGCAAGGAGATGGGCTACATCGTCACCAAGCAGGAATACAAGAATTACTACCTTCGCGCCGAGTTCAAGTGGGGCGAGGGCACGTTTGGGGTGCGAGCCGGGAAGGCGCGCGACAGCGGCATCCTTTACAACATCCAGGGTCCCAACAAGGTCTGGCCGCGTTCCATCGAGTTTCAAATCAACGAGGGCTGCACGGGCGACTTCTGGATGACCGACGGCGCCGCCCTGACCGGCAAGGACGGAACCCGGCTGACCGGCCCCGCCGGAGGCGGACTGAAGTTCGATCGCTTCAATAAGGGCGAGTACCAGAACGTAACCGGCTGGCGCGATCCCACCAACGAGGTGGAAAAGCCGCACGGTCAATGGAATGTGGTGGAGCTGGTGAATCGCGACGGCCACCTCTGGCAATACGTCAACGGCAAGCTGGTCAACGAGGGAACGGATGCCTTCCCGTCGAGCGGGAAGATCCTGTTTCAATCCGAAGGCGCAGAGGTGTTTTACCGCAACATCAAGTTGTATGCGCTGAAGTAGAGCCAACGAAGGCCGCACCATTCAGCCTACTGATCCGGTCCATCAAGACTACGATTGGGCCCCATTCTTTTCGCGCTCTTTGCGGAACGAATGGGAATGCCCACCATGATTCTCGGGCCAGATCAATAATCAGATCAACAGGAGGATCGCATTTTGAAAATCAGTCGATTGATGGCGTTGACCTGCATGGCATTCGCGGCCGCTTCACTTTCCGCCCAACAACCGGCAGCGCCTAAGCCGGAAGACACCGAGGTCTGGGAGCCTGTGCCCGCCATTGTCACTCCGGGCGCGACCGGCGCGGCGGCCCCCTCCGATGCAATCGTGTTGTTCGATGGAAAGAGCCAGGATGAGTGGGTGTCGGCGCAAGACCATTCACCGGCCCAATGGGTCGTGCACGACGGCATCCTCACAGTGAGCAAAGCCGCGGGCGTGGGTAACATCGAAACCAAGCGGAAATTCCGGGACTATCAACTCCATATCGAGTGGAAGATTCCCGAAAACATCGCGGGCAGCGGCCAGGCGCGCGGCAACAGCGGCGTTTTTCTCGCCTCCACCGGACCCGGCGATGCGGGATACGAGTTGCAGGTGCTGGACCCCTACAACAACAAGACCTATGTCAACGGGCAGGCGGCCAGCATCTACAAACAGAGTCCGCCGCTGGTGAATCCTGGCCGCAAGCCGGGCGAGTGGCAAAGCTACGACGTGATCTGGACCGCTCCCACATTCAACGCGGATGGCACGCTGAAAACGCCTGCCTATGTTACGGCATTCTTCAACGGCGTACTGGTGCAGAATCACTTCGAGCTGAAAGGCGAAACCCTCTACATTGGCAAGCCGTTCTACAAGAAGTACGACAGCGCGCCCATCAAGTTGCAAGCGCATGGCGACAAGAGCGAGCCGCTGAGCTTCAGAAATATCTGGGTGAGGCCGCTGAACTAAGGACTGCTTTTCTCACCAGGTCTGCGTTGATGCACGCGCCGGAGACGCAAAATCATCCTGCTGCGATTTGCCGTGAGAATTCCGGGCGAGGGCCATTTCTGGAGTGCGGACAGCCCTGCATAAACGGTTTACAACCGGAATGAACACGCGCTTTGCCTCCCGGAGAGAGGCAAAGAGAATAGCCCAGGGCAAGCGAAGCGCAGCCCTGGGACGATGCAAGACAAAGACACTGCGCCCCGTAGGGCCGCTGCGAAGCCCGGCCATTGTGCGCCTTGTTCATGAAAAAGGCGCAGAAAACTCCAGCCCCCTGGATTCCGGTGCGGCGAAAACCGGATCTCGCCTGACGGCGCGTTTCCACGCCTCGCTACTTGACCTTCTTTTTCCCTGGTTTGGCCTGATTGGACTTGGCTTCTGCCGTGTGGGTGAGAGGAATGGACGCCATATCGGGGCCGGTACGCTTGAGCTGGGTGTCGAGCAGCATATAGCGGATGGTGCGCGGAAAAGCCGGGCGCGATATGCCGGTTGTGGGATCTACGGCCACATTCGGTCCACTGGCGATCTGGAAGCTGAAGACCGGCACGCTTCCCCCTGGCACCGGGTCAAACCCGGTCCTTACCGGCAGATAGCCCTGGATGGGGTGCAGCCGGAAAGCGGTCTCATAACGGTGGTGTTTGAGGCTCCAGGTAAAGACCCGGATCTGGTCGAAGTCGAAGGGCAGGCCTGCCTTGGGGGGCGCGAGCACGGTCACGTACTCCGGAACCTCGTGGTTCGGCGTTGGCGCCTGGGAGTCGATCACCTTCTTCAGAACATACGCGCCCACGATCCGCTGGCCCTCGGCGTAGGTGCCGATCTCGTCCGGCACATCCACATCCAGGCGGCTGGCGAGCAGCCATCCTGTGCGGTCTTGCGCGTCGCGCACCAGCCACCAGTCTTCCAGCGGCGGCGGCTCGGCCTCGGGTTTGGCCGGAGTTGGCGGAGCTTTTGCCAGAGTTGGCGCCTTGGCTGGGATGGGCGCCGTGGCCGCGGTTTGCGCGGCGGGTGTGGGCTGCTTCAGCCCCGGTGCCCCTGTCTTGGGAACCGAAGCGCGGGCCAGCAATTGGATTTTGGAGTTGGCCGCCAGTAGATAGAAATGCTCCGCTTCCCGGCCGGGCAGAATGTGCAGGTAGATGTCGTCGCGCAGAGTGCCGTTGGCCACGACCGAGTCCGGTTTGTGCAGGGTGGCAAGCTGAATGAACGCATCGCGGGTCTTGCCGTCGATCACCGCCCGCTCTTCGATCCAACCCATTTCGTTCTTTTCGGTTCTTACTCTCAGAAAGCGGCGGCCACGCTCCAGCACTTCAAGCTGCTGCCCGTTGGCCACCTCAGCCACTCGATTCGAAACGGCTGCGACCCGGTCGTGCAGGTAGGTCTGGCGGGCAGAAACGTACACCGTATCGTGGCGCTCGTGCCGAAATCGCGAGCAGCCGCAGGCCAGCGCAAGAACGCAGAGAACCAGCAACGAGGACGCCGGGACGCCGAAGCGCCTCACAAAGCGGACAAATGAAATTGGAATTTGCGTGCGCACGGCCGGTGGCGATCTCCTTGAGGATAGCACCGTAGGACAGGGGCCAGTGATCAGGGGACAGTAGACATTGGTCAGGGAACAGAGAACCATCCACCTCAACCGGCGCTCGGCCATCACCCAAAGGCTCCGTGCCCCATCCATTCCGCGTTTTGTGCGGAATGGGTGGGAAAGCAACAAGCCCTTCAAAGCCCACCGGCTACCGAAGATCGCAACTGCCAACCCTGCACGATTGCCGCAAACATCCCTAGTCCCTCAGTCCCCAGTCCCTGCCTCTCCGCTAAGGCGCGGCGGCGATGGCAATGGCTCCGGCGGGGTCGTTTCCGGTGGACACAGTGAGCACGGAGGTGAGTGTGCCCGATTTCATGGTGTAGGCCTGAAGGTCGGGGTTCCCCGCAAAATCGACTGCAAGCAGGAAGCTCCCACTCGAGTCCTCTGCCATGCCAAGAGAACCGCTGGGTCCGGCGCTCACGGTGCCGATTGAGGTCAGCGAAGTAGTTGAGACGGAGAAGCTGGCGATGTTGCCGGTCGAGCTGCCGCTGACAGTTTTGTTGGCGACATAGACATAGTTGCCGTCCGCTGAAGGCAGAATGGCTGAAGGTCCCGTTCCCCCGATTGCATATGGGGAGCCGGCGCCATTCAGTTCGCTGACCCCGCCGCTGGCGATCGTGAAGACGCGCAGCCCACCTGTTTGAGCGCCGGAGCGGGAGTCGGATTCGCCGACATAGACCAACCGGTTGGTGGGGTCCACGGCCACCGCATTGTCACCGCTCGAAGAGTTCACCAGGCCAGGGTTTCCAAACGATCCGAATGGATTGCCGCTGCTGGGGTAGGGGTTAAAGTGAATGATCTCCGTTCCGCCGTTTCCCATGGCGACAAAGACATAGCACGCGGTGCAGGAACTGGAATCGTTGGGTGAGATTGCCAACTGGATCGGTGTGGAAGCGGGCAGAGTGAACGGCACCTCTTTCTCACCTGCGACGGCGAGTGCGCCCGTACTGGGGTTGATTGCAATGGCCCAGAGCTGGTTCGTGGCGGAGACAGCATCGACCAGCCAGGAGTTGGTGGCGTCAACCTGCATGGTAATGGCCTGATCTGCAGAAATAGTTCCCCCGGAATTTCCAATCGTAAGCGCGCCATTTGACCCGATGGTATAGAGATAGATGCCGTAGGTCGTGCTCACATAAAGGAATTGGCCGTTGGGGGCCACGGCAATGGCCGTCGGGGACGCGGAGGGCACTGTCCAGGAACCAATTGTGTTCAATTTCCCTGAAGAAATGCTCAGGGCAACAATTTGGTCGGTCGTATTGTCCAAAACATAGAAGACGCCGCTCGTGCCGGACGCACTGCTGCAACTGCTCGAGGATGTGGTCACTTCGGCGCAAACGCTGGTGGTCTCCGCAACACTGCCTGAAGTGCCTGTAACCGTAATTTCGTATGCACCGAGGGTTGTCGAAGACGTAGTGGTCGCAGTTAGCGTAGACGTCTCCGCCGTCGTGCTGCTGATGGTGACCGAAGCCGGAGAAAGGCTGCAGGTTGTGGCGCTAGTGGCGCCCGAAGGCCCGCTCACCGTGCAAGACAAGGCAACCGTTCCGGTAAAGGAGCTCGATGGCGTCACGGTAATGGTTGACGTGTTGCTTGAGGTCGCGCCTGGACTCACGGAGATATTGCCGCTGTTGGTAAGCGTAAAGCTCGTGTTGCCGCCCGGCGCTTCCCAGAAATCTCCGCATCCTGCCAGAATTGGCGCCGCCAAAAGCAATAGCCGTGCCCACTTTCCCATCTTCATCGCCTCTCCTTGCTTACCGGTTCCAAGCGTCTTCCGTTCCCAGGGTATCGCCTCGGCGCGCGCCGCGTCTTTTTGTTCGACGCATGTCTTTCCAGGGTGTCCTGCGCCAAATGACGACACGTGGACGCATTCCGCTCGGAATCGCCGCTTGGAGCCCCTCCGGCAAGACCCGAACATGCACACCGAAATCCCACACTCGCCATTATTTCTCACGACAAATCGCGCCAGCACGATCTTGCGCCGTAGGCGCAATGAATGTCAGACCCGCGCTTCAGCGTGGGGAATACAGCAAACAAGAGGAATCCAAGCCCCGGAGGGACGGTGCTGGCTCATGATGGCCCGTTTGCATCGTCCCTCCGGGACTCAATGTCCCCTTGTTCGTCCACCCCACGCTGAAGCGCGGGGCTAACCAACGCTGCGCCTCCGGCGCGAGCATCAACTCAGGTGCGATCTTAACCGTCCCCGCTAGCCTCGTGAGAAATGCACCCCAGCCGCAGAAACAGGGCCGCGGCGTGGGTGGGACACCCAAATTGCTTCACAGTCCGCAAATGCGCGCGAGACGCAGAAAAAAGCCATCCCCGCGAGGATGGCCTTTCTTGCATTTTGATTGAGCAGGCTACTGGTCAGCGTTCCTGGCCATTGCCTTCTGGGTCAGCACCTTATGCGCGGTGTCCTCCAGCGCTTGGGCCTCGGGCAAATAGGTCAGCGCCTTCTGGATCGTCGGATCCCAATCGGCCAGCGTGCGCAGGCCCTGCAACTGCCCGAACTGGCTGGTCACGATCTTCTCCTTGATGCTTACCTTGAGCCAGTCCATGACGCCATTGAGGTCGGCTTCGGTCCAGGGGATGTTCTGGCTGGTCAGGAAGGCCTTGAACTCGACCAGCACTGGCTCGTCCACCTGGAAGTTCTTATCCACGGTGCGGTTCGCCAGATAGTGCGCGGCAAAGTGGAAGAAAACCGCCTTGCCCAGCAGCTCGTCCTGGAAGTGGTTGCTCTTGGGGCTCTCGACCTTCTCGTCTGGGGTGATGCCCCCGCCACCGTACACGGTGCGTCCCCCGTCGGTTAGCTTGACCTCGCGGTTCGTCGAGTCGCTGGGTTGCGCGCCGGCGTGGTTGTAGTAGTAGTCGTAGAGCGAAACGCCGGAGTAGTTGCGCTGAATCAGACGGCCAGAGGGCGTGTAGTAGTGATAGGTGGTCAGCGCCAGTCCCATGGAGTGGTCGGCCAGATCGTAAACCGTCTGCACCAGTCCCTTGCCGAAGGTGGTCTCGCCCACAATCAGGGCGCGGTCGTGGTCCTGCAATGCGCCGGAGACAATCTCTGCCGCCGAAGCCGAATTGCGGTTCACGATGACCACGATGGGAAAGGTCTTGCCGTCGTTGCCGTGAGTCGCCGTGTAATTCTGATCCGGATATGCGCGACCGCGCTGGGAGACGATGGACTGTCCCTTGGTGAGCAGGTGGTCGCAAACTTCGACGGCCTGGCTCAGCAGTCCGCCGGGGTTGCCGCGCAGATCGAAGATCAGGCCCTTCAGGTCGCCAAAGCCGTTGATGGCCTCGATCACTTCCTGCGCCGTGGTCTCTTGGAATTGGGTCAAGTGAATGTAGCCGACGCCGGGGCGAATCTCGTACTTCAAATCGACCGAGGGGTGGGGGATCTCGTCCCGGATCAGATCGAAAGCCAGCGGCTTGGCCTGGCCCTCGCGGATCATGGTCACCTGCACGTGGGTGCCCTTGGGTCCCTTGAGTGCCTTGGCCACCAGGTCTGAGGCCATGCCGTCGGTGCTCTTTCCGTCCACGCTCGCGATGATGTCGCCGGGGCGGATGCCGGCCCGGTACGAGGGGGTATTCTCGTAGGGCGTGATGACATACACCTTGTTGTTCTGCTGCTGGATGACCATGCCCACGCCGTAGTAACGGCCGTGCTGATCCTCGCGCATCTTGGCGTAGGCTTTGGGATCGTAGAAATTGGAGTGCGGGTCAAGCACCCGCAGCATGCCGGGAATCGCCCCGTCATAGATGGCGGTATCGGCCTTTTCGCCGTCGATGGGTTCGGCGTAGTTCTCCTCCACCAGAGAATAGACATTGGTGAAGGACTTGAGGTTGTCGCGAAGCTGGCTCTCGTCGGCCGAGGACTGCGCCCCCACCTTGCGCTGCAGCAGGCTGCCTACGACGGCGCACACGGTGAAGAAAAGAACGACGGTGAATAATGCGCGGCGGGCGCGGGGAGTCATAAGTGGATGGAACCTCCGGACTGCGAGTGCTGGACGTAGCCGACCATGGTGTTCCCCTCGCGCCAGACTGAATTCGCCTGAATTCCGCCGCAGCGATCGGACTTTCCATCGAAAACGACCCTTGCCCGTTCCGGCAAAGCCAAGGGAATTGGGAAACGGTTCAAAGTACCCTGGCAGAGCAGTCTTGGGCTAAAGTATAGCACCCGCCTATTTGACTCCCGGCGGGCCGTTTCGGTTGCTGCCGGTTGCCCTGAGGGCGATTTCGAGGCCGGGAGGGATGAGAATATCCGGCGAAATCCCTTCGAATCGTCCCAGGCATCGCGCTGCCGCTGCCCAGGCATTTACAATGGCGTCTATACCTCAGGTAGTGATTGATCGCCGCCTGCCGTGTCTTGACCCTATGACTCTGAGAATCCTTCGCACTCCCGCGGCGTTCGTGTTCGGCACGGTGCTGCTCGCAAGTTCCACTTTGGCGCAAACTCGTCCCGCCGCGCCCGAGAGCCCATACGGCGGCACCACGGTCGA
>Ga0181520_10003380_pt1 | contig 28173 bp, 14 predicted proteins | sample PEATcosm2014_Bin_29_FD_132451 | JGI IMG/M metagenome (GOLD analysis project Ga0181520, IMG submission 132451) | Peatland microbial communities from MTU Mesocosm Facility, Houghton, MI, USA - PEATcosm2014_Bin02_30_metaG | ecosystem: Environmental > Terrestrial > Soil > Wetlands > Peat | place...
AATCGGCGATTTTTGGTCGTTACAGCTTTGCTTGCCGCGGGCTTTGTGGCGGGTGCCCAGACTCCGACCCCACTCAAGGACGCTTATCGGGACGCCTTTCTGATCGGGGCGGCAATCAATACCGCCCAGATCACCGGCCAGGATACCCGTGGCGACGCAATTATCGAGGTGCAGTTCAACTCTATTTCGCCGGAGAACGCACTCAAGTGGGAGAACGTCCATCCTCAGCCGGGCGTTTACGCCTTCGATATTCCCGACCAGTACGTTGCCTTCGGGGAGAGGCACCACATGTTCATCGTGGGCCATAACCTGGTGTGGCATAACCAAATTCCGGCATGGGTCTTCCGCGATGACAAGGGGAATTTTGTAGACCGCGAAACTTTATTGAAGCGCCTGCACGATCACATTCAAACAGTTGTCGGCCGCTACAAAGGGCGCATTCAAAGCTGGGACGTTGTCAATGAAGCATTGAACGAAGACGGGACCCTGCGCCAGTCTCCATGGCTGAAGATCATCGGCGAAGACTATATTGCGAAGGCCTTCCAGTACGCGCACGAGGCCGACCCTCAAGCGCAACTGACCTACAACGATTACTCGCTGGAGAATGAGGCCAAACGAAAAGGGGCGCTCGCACTTATTGCGAAGCTGAAGGCGCAGGGAATCCCTGTCACATCCGTGGGGCTACAGGGACATAACAGTCTTGTGTGGCCCTCAATTGAGGACGAGGACGCGACCATCTCCGCCTTCGCAAAGCTAGGGGTCAAGGTGGCAATCACGGAGCTGGACATCGACGTGCTGCCTCGCGCATCGCAGCAGCAAACCGCCGAGGCCTCTCTGAACCTAGCACAGAATCCGAAACGGAACCCGTATGTCAGCGGCTTGCCACAATCGGTACAGCAGGAACTTGCGAAACGATATGCCGCCTTGTTCGGGGTCTATCTAAAGCACCGCGATGTTGTCACACGGGTGACGTTCTGGTGCGTGACGGATGGAGATTCCTGGCTGAACGACTGGCCCGTGAAGGGCCGCACCAGCTATCCGCTGCTCTTCGATCGTAACGGTCAGCCGAAGCCAGCGTTCGAGGCAGTCATCCGAGCTTCAGCCGCCGGCCTCTGAAGCAGTTTTGGCCCAGTTCATATTTATGAGAATCACGGCGCGAACAGGGTGAGGGGCACTGCACTGCCCATCGCCTTATAGCCGGCGGGCGAGGGGTGAAGATGGTCGCCGCAATCGTATGCAGGCAACAAATGGTCGGGATGCATTGGGTCGCGGACAACGCTATCAAAATCGATTACCGCGTCGAAGTGCCCCGCAGCGCGAATCCACTGATTGATCGCCTGCCTGTCTGATTCAGTGAGAGCGCCAGGGTGGTAGTAATCTGAGTCGACGAACGGGGTAATCGTCGCGCCGTAAACATGCAAGCCGTGAGCATGAGCGCGCGCGATAATTTGTTGATACGCTGCCACCACTCGCTGCACCAAGGCTGCGTGTGCAGCAGGAGACACTTCGTGGTCCCGCGCCAGTCCGCCAAGATCATTGACCCCCTCAAAAACGATGACCCATCGCACGCCGGCGGGCGCGAGCACGTCGCGATCAAATCGTGCCAGAGCATTTGGCCCCAGGCCATCGATCAGCAGATGATTCCCTCCGATACCCTGATTTGACACGCCGATGTTGCGCGATCCGAGAGCGCCCTGCAGACGTTGCGCCAACACCTCCGTCCAGCGGTCATTGCCGTTTGTGGTGGCTCCGTGTCCGTCGGTGATGGAGTCGCCAAGTGCTACGACAGCTGCAGCTCCAGGCGCAGCCTGCACGTCGATCTCTGCAATCTGGTACCAGTGGTCCACATGTTTGGGTTCCGAAAGATCTGCGGCGCCGACAAAATCTCCGTGAACATAATAGGAAGTTGCCCGGGCTCCCGGGTGTCCTGTCTCTGTGATCGGCGGCAAATCAAGGTGATAGGTCACTGCCAGATCCGACAACGGCGCCACGGCAATCTCCAACGGGTCAGATACGAACTCCGCTCCTGGTGGAACAGTCACATCGGCGCTGCCTGCGAAGGTCAGAGGGCGGTCACTAGCGACGTCGATCGCGGAGGTCGACGGCGAAAGCGGCCTTGCAATGTGCACAGATGTGAAGTGCAGCGCCTCGGTTCCGAACACATTCGAGAGATGCACCCGTAGCGCCGATCCTCCCACTGACAAGTGAAAAATTTGCCGCACTGTTGCATCACGCATATCGTCAGCCGGCAACGCATTCTGTGGCTCGGGAACCTGCTGCGAGGCTCCCCAACTGGCAACCCAGACTTGTGTCTTGATCGCTGAGGCAATGCCAGCCTGCGCCCACACGCAGCTTGCAAGGGCCACGAAACTGATAATCGCTAAGAATCTCCGTATATGCGTCATATGAACCGATTTACCCGGGACCGCCGAGCAAATCGCCTTTGCAACACCAGGCAAGCATATCACTCCTGTGTATCTCCGTGCCCCCTTTCGTAATTGCCTTATTGTTGCTACGATATCACGCCAAACGCTAATATTGTTCGCGTGTCAAATATATGTATTATGTTCCCCCATGGACGGCCAGGATCGGTCCTTCGCCGGGCATGCGGTCGCTTCAGATTATATATTTCACTGGACATGCAATGGGTGGTAGAATTATCACTCAGTTTGCGAGTGGCTGGTTTCGAGATGGAACCGGCGAAAGAGTCTCGCCGATTTATGGGGTTTCATTCATAGGTCGAAGTTTATTCGACTTGAGCGAAAAGGTTGCACTGGTAACCGGGGAGGCCGGGACTGGGCTGGGCAACTTCGGTGGCCCTAGCGGAAGCTGGGACGTACGTAATGCCCAGCTCAGGGCACTCGGAGCGAATCGAGAAAGCGGCCGTGGAACTCGTGACGTTGGAAACTTGGTTGCTGTGCTCGGCTCGTGATGTGGTGGCCCGAGGCTCGGTGCAAAAATTGCAACATGCAGTAGGGAACAAGGAATGCTAACCAATCGTGAACATTATGAAGAATGCATTTGAAGTCAGGAATCCCGATTTAAATCTAAGTCCACTGACCGGGATGACCAGAAGTCACTACATTGAATGCGCCAAGTATGTGCTCCAACGAGCATTCCGGCATGTGAAGTCGTTTGACTCGCCGATCGTGTTTCCCCATGTGCCGGGCAAGTCGTATCCACAGCCGAATGCACCGGAATGGCGCCATCGCTCGAACGAGTTCGAAGCGTTGGAGAGGACCTTCAATCTGGCTGCCCCGCTGATCCACGTCGATCCCGAGGTCAGTATCGGTGACATCAAGCTACGCGATTACTACGCTAATCAGTTCTACAACGCGATGACACCGGGGCATGTGAACAGCTTGCCTTTGCCCGAGGATCTGCCGGACGCAATGTATCAGTTCACCTGCGAGTTCGGCGGGTTGGCGAAGACGCTGTTGCTGATGCCTGATGTTCTATGGCCCTATCTGACCCAAGAGCAGCGCGATGAAATGGCCGTCACTATTTCCAAGTGGGCCCATCACCGCACGACGCAGAACAATTGGCGGCTATTCAACATCTGTGCGCTCTCGCTCCTTAAGAAACGCGGATATGACATCGATGACGATCTGCTGAAAAGCCACCTGCAGTGGGTCGCATCGTATCATGCGGGCAATGGCTGGTACCTGGAGCAGAGTTACAACTACTACACAATCAGCCTTTTCGTCGTTTACGGCACAATTTGGAGCCGTGCTTTCGGCCGCGAGCACTATCCGGAGATCGCCGGAGTGCTTGAGGATAGTTTCAAAGAACTGTTCAAAACGTATACCAGTTTTTTCGGCCGGAACGGCTACATCAACATGTGGGCTAGAAGCATCTGCTACCGTCTCTGGATTTCGGGCGGCTTCCCGGCGTCGTTCCTGCTTGCCTCGGAACCGCCGATCGATCCCGGTTGGGCAAGGCGGCTCTGTTCGGGATCGATTCTGCAATTCACGGGACGGGAAGATTTTTACGAGAACGACATTCCCAGCCTCGGCTTCTACCCCCACCGGGAGTTCGCGATTCAAAACTACAGTTGCTCGGCGAGCCCATTCATCATGTTTCTGCCGTTCATAAGCCTGGCATTGCCAGAAGATTCTCCATTCTGGACTGCGAAAGAGAACGACGGAACGTGGGAAGGCTTAGGAAAGCGCTCAAAGCGGACTGTGCTCGAACGGCCGGGCATTGTTTTGGTCAACCACGGCAGCAGCGGAGCTTCCGAGATTGTCTCCGGCAAAGTGTACGACGACGATCACAACTACTCCAAGCTGGTGTTCAACACGCACTTCCCGTGGGAAGACCACAACCCGAACGGTGGCACCTCACAGGAATATAGTTATCGGAGCCTGGATCCTCGCGATCTGCGAGGTGTGGACATCAATTTTTACCTTACAGGACGCGCTGTCGATAACGCTGCATCGAAGAGCGCCGCCTACAAAACCTCGCAAAGCATCCTCTTCAATGGCGTGCGCGACGGCGTTCTCTATCGCCAATTGATCATGCGGAAGCCGCCGAACAACGGAGTTGGATACATCATCGACCTCGCGGAGATCACTGTCCCTGGCGGCGTCGTCCGCATCGATCGTTGCCGGCTGGCTTTCGAGCATGAGCTAACGCTCGGCCATTTCGGCCTGCCACATTTCGGTGGGGAGAAGGCCGTGCTGCGCACTTTCGAGGACAAGATGAGGCAAGGGATCACTGCATCGATTCCGGGCAGATCGGTAACGATGATAGCTTACAACGGCTGGGATTCGATTCAGAGCCAGGTTCACCAGGGCTTCAATGCGGAAGCGGAAGAGAGTACTGTGCTATTTGTCCATCGCAAGCGCACCGCCAAGAACCCGGCGATGGAATTGATGATTACGGCGATGCTGCACAAGGCCGATGACACACCATGGACGCCGGAAGAATTGGATCCGGTGAAGGCTATCCGGATCATGGAGGTGACTCCTTCCGGTTCCGTCCTAGGAGCGGAGGTTACGCTGGCAGATAATGCGACTTACCAGGTCGACTATAAGTATATCGACGGACTTAAAAACTGCTGATACTGCAAGTGGAAGCTTCAGAAGCTGTCGCTTGGAATGCCCTCAAACAGCGAACTGTTTGCTTGTCTGCCCGCTGCATTTTCCCTACTTAATGAGTTTGTAGGGCTTAAAGAGAAAAGGCGGGTGGGCGACCTGCTATGCTGGAATGCGAAGTTATTACGGGCGGAGTCAACCGGCAAGAATGAAATTAACCACGCGGTCGGCATCTACAACACGCGGCATCAAGCGCATTGACCTGGCTTATGTTCAGTTGGCAACCAGCGAAAGCGCGCGGGATATCAATCGCGATGTAGTTCTGGAGATTATCCGTTCTCAGCAGCCTGTATCGCGTGCGGATCTGGCCAGGGCCTCCGGCTTGCAACCCAGTACAGTTTCCTCAATTGTCGAGCAGTTAATTGCCGAGAAATGGGTAAAGGAGGGCGCCATTGAACGGCGGCCTCGCGGCAGGCATCCTACCCAGCTTGCGCTCAACGACGGGTTGGTAATCTTGACGGCCGATATAAGGCCGAAGCAGGCTATTGTTGCGCTTCTCGATCTGAATGGGCGATTTCTTGCGCGCGAGGTAGTACCTCTTGTCTCCGAGCCTGAGAGCGCGATTAGCAAAATCATCTCCAGCATGAAAGCGATGCGCGCGGGCAACTCCAATCGCTCCTTCGAGGGGATCGGCATTAGTATGCCGGGCCGTGTTGATTCGGAGTCGCAGCGCCTTATTCTTGCCCCTAATCTGAAGTGGGGCAGCTACGACATCAAGAGCGCTATCGAAAAAGAGATGCGGCTACAAGTTGAGCTTACCAATGCAGCCAATGCCGCACTGCTTGCGGAGTTATGGTCGGGCAGGCTCGACGGAATCCGCAATGCGGTGTTAATAACGGTTTCAGAGGGGGTTGGAGGAGCCATTCTAGCCAATGGACAGATTGTGACTAGCCGCAGTGGTTTGGCCGGCGAGTTCGGCCACAGTCCCATTGACCCGAGCGGACCGCTATGCGGCTGCGGACAGCACGGATGCTGGGAGGTCTTTGCGTCTTCAAATGCGGCGATTCGATATTATGCGGAGCTCCACCCTGAAAAAGCGCCAGTTAGCATCCACGAGCTGATCCGCATAGCCGAAGAAGAAGATCCTGCTGCGATAGAAGCGCTAACTCGCCAGGCCACGTGTCTGGGCCGAGGTCTGCGGCTGGTCACCGCCGCGTTTTCCCCGGAAGTGATTCTGATTGCAGGCGACATTACCACGTCGTGGGCTCGCTTCGGCCCTGTGATTCAAGCCGGGTTAGAAGCGACGATGCTGGCCGGGGATCCGCCGCAGTTGGGAATCACCAACGATGGTGAATTCGCCAGGCTGCGTGGCGCCGCGGCGGTTGTCCTGCAACGCCATTCGGGTTATCAGCGTTCAAGGTCAAAAGCAACCAAGTCAAAAGCTCCGCAACCGGTAAACAGTTAGCGCAATTGAGAGCATACTATCTTGCACTTAGAGAATGGATGCCGCGCATTTCTCCTTCTATATACTAAGGCCCGGTCTTTGCGGCATTGTGATAACTCTCAGGAGGCCCAAGATAACTGGGCGGCACAGGGCCAGGACTGATTACCAGTTTTTCCAGCACTACACCGGGGTCGACCATCCGGAATTTCAGCGTGTGGTAACCCGGCCCGTCCACTTTGAGCGTTGATGCAATCTTCCGGACTCCGTTGCTGACCGCCTGCGCCCAGTCCTTATCTGAGTTACGTTCCAAAGCATCGATGATTTTCGGCTGTTGATCGTCGAAGGAGAGAGCGAATCGCAGTCCGCGGCCGGGCACAAAGTTCAGTGTGGGTGCCAAGATAGCCTCCACATTGAAAGTGCCTCCCTCAAATAGGAACATTTTGTATTCGAGAGCCGGCGCGGGCTGAGGCGGTTCCACGCTCGGCGCCGTTACTGGAAAAACCGTCATTCCGGAGAGTGTCTCGCCAAAACCTGGGATCTTATCCCAGTGAACGTTGCCTGCGTTTGTCTTGCTGGTAAAGTGTTCTGCCTCAATCGAAACGTAGTGGTTGGCTTCAACAAAGCCCTGCAAGGAATCTCTCGTTGGCATAAGCGGATTCATTGCCTGCACGCGGATGTGAAAGGCCGTGCGACCCTTCTGAGTGAGCGTAACTGTGCCATCATTTTCACCCTCGGGGACGCCAGCCCAGTCGATGCTTACAAGCAACCTCTCTTCCTTTGATACGGTTCCCTCAGCTTCACTTAGCTTGATCCATGGCCGATCCGCGCTCGCGGAAAATTCAAAAGGCTGAGTCCCGCGATTGAACGCATCGATGAACTGAGATTGCCGGTTAAAAACATCGAAAGCAGGCAGCGCCAGGAGCCCAAGATCGCGCGAAGTGGCAAACGGTGATCCTTCGACGGCCACAGCCATCCTCGGCCCGGAATCCGGTTGCACTTCTGTGACGGCCGGCATGGCATTAAGCGGCGGCTCATTCCAGAAGGTGTACCCAATGTGAGTCTGGTCCATCATGTGGTCCCATTTGCCGTGCGCGAGCGTGTGGTTATACTCATCGGAAAGCGCGGCGTCAGCCGCAAAAAGAGCCTGCGCCTCCTGGGCCAGATCGTTTGTTTCAGGCCTGCCCTGTGCGGCATACAAATGGTTTTTGCCGGCTGTAATGAATAACTCGTTCACGATGGCTGAGGCCTTCGTCGGATAAAGCACCAGTTCGAAGAATGCATCGCGTTTGTCCTCTGGAAGTTTCTGATAAATCCGCTCGGCTTGGTCAGTGATCGACTTCCAATCCGAATAAACCCTGTCCGCCTCTTGGTAATTCACCTGACTGAAGGTCTCCGGCTCCAGTTGCTCCGGCTTCCGGCGAGCATTATATTTCGTATACTTCGAAACTATATCCGCAATTTCTACCGCGTATTCCGGACCAAATTCGCGCTGGGCCCAGAGTTCTGTATATTCCCGAAGGTTGTCTTTGCCCCACCGTTCGGGATTGCGCGCCAGAGTAAGAAAGAACTCGATTGGAAACTCCATAGGCTTTAGATCGCCGACATTGACGATCCATATGCGGTTGGCCCCGTAGGCAGAGGCAAGGTTCATTTGTTCCCAAACCTTGGCAATGGAGTAAGTATTGAGCCACTTATATGAGCGCGGATCGCCTACATAGTCAAAGTGGTAGTAAATTCCCGCGCCGCCGCTGCGCTTTCTTTCATCCGCTGTAGGCAGTCGGCGAATATTTCCCCAGTTATCGTCGCTCCAAAGCAGCGTCACGTCATCAGGCACGCGCATGCCTTTTTCGTAATAACCCTGGACCTCTTTGTACAATGCCCAAACCTGGGGATCCGCAGCGAATGTGGAAGTCTGATGGCGAGCGATGATCGCTCGTTGATCGGCTACGATTTTTTCGAGCAGCGCGATGTCGTCGTTCTCGGCCATAGGCTTGTCTCCGTCGCCGCGCATGCCGACCGTGACGATGCTCTCATAATTTTCATTGCGCTCGATGCCCTTTTCCCAGAATGCATCGAGGTTCCTGGCGTTGGCCGCATAGTCCCAGGGGCCCTCGCCATGCCGCTTCCATTCCTGCTGCGCGCGCAGCATCGGCTCGTGGTGCGAGGTGCCCATCACGATGCCATATTCATCGGCGAGTTTAGGGTTCAAAGGATCGTCTTCGTTGAAGGCGTTGTCCCACATCGCCGGCCAGAGGAAGTTTGCCTTCAACCGGAGCAACAACTCAAAGACTTTCTCGTAAAACTGGTGATTGAGCCCACCGAACTTCTCCTTGGCCCAACCGGCCAGCGAGGGAGCCTCGTCATTGAGAAAGATTCCGCGATACTTGACCGCCGGTTCGCCTTGCACCCAGCGCCCTGCCTTCACATACAGCGCATCCTGATGATCCACGGGAACATCCGCCCACCAGTACCAGGGCGAAACTCCAATCTGCTCGGAGAGATCGTAGATTCCAAAGATGGTCCCTCGTTTATCGCTGCCCGCGATCACCAGGCCGCGTGCGACACCGGGAAAGGGATGAAGCACGACTTGGATCAACGTTGATTCCCACTTGCCGGCGATCTGACTCACGTCGATCTTGCTCTTGCGGATGAGTTGGTCGATGACGCGGCTCTTCCCGATTGTGCCTATGAAAACCACATCGCCGTTAAGGGACTTCCCCTCCTCGCTGATCAGTGCATTGCAGCCGCTTACGCGGAAGATGTCCGCTTGCAGATCGTGTGCGGCGCGCACCACACCGGGATAGTCGTTCGGATCCGCGTAAAGCGTCGCCGCAGTTCCCTCATGCACCAAACGGAAGCTGTTTAGAGCAGGCGAGGTCACGACATATTTCGGCTGGCCAATGCTAAAGCCGCGCGACGGCAAGATCGCGGCAGCTATTAAAAGAAGCCAGAGAATGATCGACTCCCAAACGCGGGGCCTCAAGAGAACAAGACGTTGGAATGGGGCGCGAGAGGGCACACGAGCTGGCATTGGCATCAATCCTGCACGTATAATTTGTGGACCGAAGCATATAGCCGGAAAGCGTGAAGTGTCAAGCAGACCGATTGGGAGCGGCACCCTGACGGCTATAACAATCGTCATACGCAGATGCTTTGAAAGCACTAAGCAGGTCCGCGATTTGGCGTATTGTTTGACTGGAGTATAACATCGTGAGCTTGGAATCAGAAGTTGCCCGAGGTAGGGACAGGCCATGACCGAGAAGCAATGGGGGACGCTCGTCTCTGTCGTTCGCGGGGAAGCGATCTGGCCTCTACGAACAGCCTTCATCATCGATAGTCCCTGGCTTCCGAACTGGGCGGGCCACACTATTCTGGATTATTTCACCAACGAAAATATTTTCTTGAACGACAATTTAAAGGCCATTCACACCTTTCCTGAAACGATTTTCCTGCGGGGTTTTTGGTCAGAGTTTGGGATGTGCACAAAGCCTTCGGCCTTCGGATGTGTTCGTATCTGGGGAGAGAACGAATTCCCTTTCGCCAGAAAAATGCTGCACTCGGCATCCGATGTCGAGCATCCCGAAAGGCCCGACCCGCGCAAGCACGGCTTGCTCCCCTTTGTGATCAAGCGGCTCAAGCACGCACAGCCGGAGATTGAAGAGGCTGGCCATAAAATTCGCTTTGCGGTGGCTCGCGGCCCGCTCAATATCGCCTCGTTTTTGATGGGCGCATCGGAATTCATGGAGGCGTTGAAGACAGAACCAGAACTGATGCATCGCCTCCTCTCTATCATCACGGACTTTCTGGTTGACTGGATCGGGGTTCAGCGCGAAGCCTTTCCGTCGATCGACGGCATTTTTTTGCTCGATGATATTGTTGGATTTGTGAGCCGACGCGACTTCGAAATCTTCGGGTTGCCTTATTTGCAGCGCGCATTCGGCGCGGACGTAACGTTGAAGTTCTTCCATAACGACGCGCCGTCGAAAGCAAGCGCGCCTTTGCTGGAGGAAGCAGGGATCAATTTGCTTAACTTCGGAATGCAGTACAAACTGACGGAGATGAAGGCCTGGACAAACAACCGGATTGCGCTGATGGGAAACATTCCTCCACGCGACGTTCTGGCCGAAGGTACGCCGACTGACGTGAAGCGCACAGTCAGAGAGGTGCTGAACTCCCTCGATGACCGGTCCCGGTTGATTATTTCGTGTGGGGGAGGAATGCCGCCTAATGTGCCCACGGGAAACATCAAAGCGCTGATTTCGACGGTGGCGGAGGAGACGAGGTAGGCTGCGGTCAAATGGGCCGTTATCTTCAGAATCCCAAAAAGCATAGCCGGACGGCCTTGCCCACTGCTTTGCAGGATGCTCACGTGACTTGTCCGTCCCTGGATAAATGCTGTAAGTAATACAAAATAAATATGCTATGGCCTGCAGTTGGCCCTCGTTCTGCACAGAAGGCCGCGTCTGCGCTTCGAACAGATCTTCCCGCAATTCAAAATGAACTTCAAATAACGATTAGAGATATAAATCGCTTTTCTTCTTGACAAGATTACAGAATTACCCCTATAGTTCGAGTCGCCAATTAAATCGCAATTGCACTGCGTCCAATTCGAGTGCCAGCGGTTTTCAGGCCCAATACGATATCCAGATGAAATGGAATCAGGGGATTACGGCGGACTTGAGATCAACCCCCGCGAGTATTTGCGCGGAGTTTGGCAGGAATGAAGCCAATTCAAAGTTTTAGGAGGAAATTATGTCGGGAAGGCCAGGTATGAATCGCAGATTCAACGCTGTGGCTATTAGAACTCTGGTGACCGTTGTGCTTCTCACGATGTGTTTCGGAAGCATGACCGCCAATGCGCAGATTCTCTATGGGTCAGTCACAGGGACGGTCACCGATTTGACCGGAGCGGTGATTCCAGGAGCAGCTGTAACGCTAACCAATCAAGGCACCGGCGCAGCGCGCGCCACCACGGCGAACGAGGGGGGCACTTATTTGCTTCTCGACGTGTTGCCAGGAGTGTATACCGTAACCGTTCCGGCCAAGGGGAATTTTGCCGGGACTTCGGTAAGGGACATCCAAATCGAGGTTAACCGGCAGGTGCGCGTCGACATTACGCTGCGTCCGGCTTCGGTTTCGACCCAGGTCACGGTGACCGAGGCGCAGCCGCTGCTGCAAACCGAAAATGCGGAAGTCAACAGCGAGATCAACCAGACGCAGCTCACGCAAATGCCGATGACCTCCAGCCAGGGACGTAATTTTGAGTCGCTTTACACTCTCGTCCCCGGCGGGGCCAATGTGAGGGAACAAAATTCAACCGGCTCCAATCCGTCGCGCGCCATGTCGGTCAATGTGAACGGCATCAACATGAACGGCAACACGACGCGCATCGATGGCGCAGTCAACTACTATGGCTACCTGCCGTATCTCATCGCTTACGTTCCGCCGGCGGACTCGATTGAGAACGTCAGCATTACAACCAACGACTTCAATGCCGAGCAGGGACAGGCAGGCGGCGCTTCGATCAAGATCACCACCAAGAGCGGCACGCACGACTTCCACGGCAGCGCCTGGGAATACTACCAGGATGCGGCGATGAACGCCCGGCCGTATACGACAACCGCTAAGGTGTCAGCGACGCTTCCCAAAAACATCTTTCAGGAATACGGCGGCAACATCGGTGGCCCGGTCTATCTTCCCAAGATCCTGACCGGCAAGAAGAAGCTGTTTTTCTTCGATAACTGGGAGCGCACGACGCGCCGCCAGTTGATCAGTGGTCTGCAGACGGTGCCTGATTCCAACATGATCCTCGGAAACTTCTCAGAAGTTCCGACAACTATCACGAGTGGTAGTAAGACTTATGACAGTCACATTTACGATCCTCAGCCGCAGGTGACGGGCTGGGAGAGCCAGGTTAGCCCAACCCTTTGCCCAGTGGTTACTCCGGGCTTTACTGGTCTCGGTCCCGATGACCCCGGGAATTCGACGGCTGGTTATGTGAACTTTAATTGCCGCCCGAGCTTCACCGCTGAATATGGCGAGACAGGAAACAACGTCAACACAATTCCCACAGGCCGCCAATCGACAGCCGCGCAGACGATGATTGCGAATCTAAGCACAATCGCAGCGTCGATCGGCACGCCGACCTCAACGCAACTCAACAACCAGTTTGCCAACGACTACTTTGGCGCCGCCTCAGGCACCTATAACCGTACAAGCAACGACGCAAAGATCACCTACATTCCGAGCGAGAACACGCAGATCTTCGGCAAGTACAGCGTGGAGCCGTTCCAAGTGAACGACCCACAGGAATTGGGACCAGCGGGCGGCGGCACCTTTGATGGCGGCCAGCCGGGCGCGGGACACGGCAGAATCCAGAACGTGGGATTAGGCGCAAGCCACGTGATCTCTCCGAAGTTAGTGGTAGACGCCGACTTCGGTTACACCCGCCAGTGGTCGGGAGCGCAATCCACCCTGGATCTTTCACTGGGCGACTACGGCCTGAACACGCTGCACATTCCGGGAACGAACCTCGGCACGAATGATCCGGATTATTTCGGCCAGCCGGCGTTCAGCTTTAACAGCACCTTCAGCTCGATCGGCAACTCCAATACCGGTAATCCGTTCATCTTCCGCGACAACCAGTTTACCGGGGATGTCAACCTGAGCTATGTGAAGGGCAAGCATCAGGTAAAGGGCGGTTTCACCTATTACCATTTCGACCTGAACCACTTCCAGCCGGCCAACAATGGCGGCGTCCAGAACGCGCGCGGCGGCTTCCTGTTCGCTGGCGGCATGACCTGCGGCGGCGCTTCGACGTGCGCGGGCGCGCCTGCATACACATCTCTGGCCGATATGCTGCTGGGTCTGCCTAATGGGACTAATTCAATTGCAAAATCGCAGCAGACCTTCGATCCCAACGCGCTGCGCTGGACGGAGTTTGGCGCCTACGCGCAGGACCAGTGGACGGTGAATCCGAAACTTTCGCTCTCCTACGGCGTGCGCTACGAGAGGTATCCTGTGGCGTACCGCGACCACACCGGCATCTATGTCTTTCGGCCGGACCGCACTCTGGCACAAGGCAACATCGAGGTTGGCGGCGTGAACGGTCTTCCTGAGAATGCGGGTGTCATTGTGGGGCCCGGATTCTTCGCTCCCCGCGCCGGCATCGTGTATCGCCTCGACGAAAAAACCGTGATTCGCACCGGCGCCGGTATAACCGTTGATCCGGACTCCATGCGCTATCTGCGCGACTCGTTCCCCATGGACCTGGTGCCGAGCTATAGCTCAAACAACGGTGCTGGAACCATTGATACCGATAATGCGAACGGCAACGTGGCCATGCCCCTCACATACGGCATTCCCATTCCGGCCGTTCCCAACTATTCCTCCGGCTTTGCAACGTTGCCGATTACCCAGGGAACTAACACTATCCCGTTGAATTTCCGCCGCGGCTACATCGAGAGCTGGAACCTCTTTGTACAGCGAGAAGTAGGCAAGCAGTTTGTCGCGAATATCGGTTACGTGGGCAACCTATTTGTCCGCGAAATGGCTGGTGTCCAACCCTATAACGCGGCGCCGCTGCCCAGCGCAAGTACGCCTTGCATGGCCAACGGCCAGGTGAATCCATCAACGGGCTTGAACCCCACCGGAACTGGACTGCCTTGCAGCAGCGGCAGCATAGGCGGATTTGCCATCAATGAGATCATCAACGCTGCCAATTGCTCAGCGAACACCTCTCTCACCCCCTCGAATAAAAACAACTTGGCATGTTACAACACGGGAGGCATTACCGTGAATACGCCGATCTTCAGCGCAGACTACAACGCGCTGCAGGCGCAGTTGACGCGCAACGCGGGCCAGAACCTGTCAGTTGGCGCGGTCTACACTTATGGGCACGCCTTCGATTATGAAGACAACGGCGCAGGAACGGGACAGGAAGGCACCAAATTCAACTATCCGGCGTACTACAAAATGAACCGGGCGTCATCGGGCTTCGATGTAAAGCACAATGTGCAGGTGTGGAGCGTCTACAGCCTGCCCTTCGGACACGGGCAGAAGTGGGCCAATCACGGCATCGCAGATGAGATCGTGGGCGGCTTCCATTTGAATGGCCAGTACAGCTACTTCGGCGGTCAGCCATTCTCAGTAACCGCAGCCAGCAGCATCACTTACAACGCGCCGGGCACTACGGTCTATGCTCAACTGATCGCGCCTTACCAGAAGTATGGTGGCCACGAGAGGACCCCGGGCGATTTTGGAGTATCCGGAGGCAAACCCTGGTTCAATCCGGCATCGTTTGCCAACCCCGTCGTACTCCAAGCTGATATTACCCATAACCCAAACAACGTCTCACCAGTCTTCGCCAACACGCATCGCAACGAATTCCGCGGACCTGGCACTTCGGTTTTCAACGCGAGTCTCTTTAAGGGCTTTCACGTTTACCGTGAGAGCGAGTTCCAAATCCGCTTTGAGGCGTTCAACCTCTTCAATCACGCGTTGCTGAACAACCCCTCGAACAACCCGAACTCGCAAGTTGGTGGTGGATCCTTCGGGTATATCACCAGCTTCGGCCCCTATAATTCACAAACACAGGGCGCCCGCTCGCTGCAGTTTGGCGGACGCTATAACTTCTGATTGGATAATTTTGTTTGATTAGCTTCCACCCGCGCCGGAGTTTGAGAAAGCTTCCGGCGCGGGCTTTTTTTGCTAAATTATCGACGACGCGAAGAAGAAGAAACCAAACCTTACTGCAAGATTCATGGACTCGCTAGAGGAGAGCAAGCAGCCGTGGCGAATCATAGTGCTGCACGCTGGGCATCCACCAATGCGCGAATAAATTCAGGAGTGGAACCGCAGCAGCCGCCAAAAAATGAAGCGCCCGCGGCGCGGAGGGCCACATAGTGGGAAGCGAAGAACTCCGCCGAAGTGGCGTAACGAATGGCCGCTCCCTCCAGGGTGGGAAGGCCTGCGTTAAGCTTCATCCAGATGGGCAGATCACAAGCCGCGCGCAAACGCTGGCAGATGGGCACGGCCTGCTCCACGCCAACGCCGCAATTTGCCCCCACCGCGTCTGCTCCCGCCTCCACCATCGCCTCTGCAACGGCCTCCGGCGTCGCGCCCATCATGGTGCGATCCTTGTTCTTTCCGGAGTCGAATGCGAAGGAAACGATGACCGGCAGGCCTGTGGTCCGAGCTGCGGCCACTGCCAGACGCGCCTCTTCTATATCGCTCATCGTCTCCAAAAGCAGCGCATCCGCACCGGCTGCAGCGAGAGATCGAGACTGCGCGGTAAAGGCCGCGGCGGCCTGCTCACTGCTGATCTCGCCCGACAGCGGCATCTTGCCCGTTGGCCCGATGGAAGCAAACACGAGCGCGCGACCCGCCTTCCGGCGTGAGAGCGTGACACCAGCACGATTGATAGCATCCAAATCGGCCTCTGAGCAGTCGTTCATCGCAATTGCATTGGCACGAAATGTGTTGGTGAGAATTACCTGGCTGCCTGCTTCTACATATGCGCGCGCAACCGCTTCCACGTGCTCTGGATGAGTCAGGTTCCAAGTGTCGGGCAACGTGCCAAGGGGCAGGCCGCGAGCCTGTAACTCGGTTCCCCAGGCGCCATCGGTAATCATCAGGCCATCCGTCAGCCAATCACGCAGACGGCTCATGCCATCCTCCATTTGAGCGACGGCGATAAAGCGGCTTTCCAATTTCTCTTGACAGCAATTTCGTTCCGATCGCGCAGATCGAGCATGTGATTCTCCGTTGTATCAGCAGGCATCATCGAACAAACTTAACCTCTATGGCTTTGCGTCAGTATACCGCTGGTCGCTTTGATTGACGCGGTGCATGACTTCATTTGCTTGAACGACAAAAAGTCATGCTGGAAAGGCGATGCAATCGGCGAACTCATCCTGGAATCCGGGGTCGGCGGCAAGACTCACATGCTCGATCCTGGGCAGTGGAGGCTCGCCAGCGGATAGAAGTAGAATTTTGGCTCCGCGTAGCGCGGTGTAGCCACTGGCGTGAATGCGATCAGCGGGCGAAGCAGTTCCAGCGCGCTCCTCATGGCGCGGCCTGCCAGCAAAAGCTCGGGAACAAAGTATTCTTCGACTTCGAACAGCCGGCCAACTTCATCCATTGCCGGCACCATGGACTCAGAAATCATTTGCAACGGCGCGACGCCAGCCGCCAGCGTAGCCTGCGTAGCGACATGCGCTTTTTTTGCATCACCGTTGAAGATTGCATCGTAGAGGTCAATCGACTGCACCATGCTTCTTCACCTCAAACGGTCATTGAAACCAAGAGCGGGCAAATTGTATTTGCCTGGATGGCCTCAAAAAAAGGCAACTATTGCGCAGATCGTCCACCTAAGAGTGCTCAGCATGGAGCAATCTTAGGTGGACGATCCGGTGTGCAGAATCGATGGCCCAACCGAAAAACAGAGTAACTATTCGGCTCAAGACAGCCAAATTAGACTGCTTTTGAGCAGTTTTCCAAGGCCTCATCGCTATATATCGCCGAAACTCCGTCCGAGCGTGAAATGGCCAGATTCCACGCTCGATAGCGATCATTCCCTTAATTAGTACTTCGCGTGCTTGGCAATCAGGCTTTCCGCGAATTCCTGTCGGCCGGATTGAGGCTTGGGGTTCAGCTGGCTCTCGAGCGCGTAATCGGTGAGGCTGCCTAGCGTAAACTCGCCGCCTTCAATGCGCTGTCCAAGTTTGGCGCTCCATCCCTTATAACGTTCCTCGCGCAAGTGCTTGAGTCCACCTTCTTTGATAATGTCAGCAGCCGTAAGCAGCGCGCGGGCGAGCGTATCGATGCCACCGATATGGGCCAGATAAAGATCCGCCGGGTCAACCGATTGCCGACGCAGCTTGGCGTCAAAATTAAAGCCCCCGGTTCCTATTCCTCCATTTTCGATAATTTGGATCAGGGCCGGCGCCAATTCCTGCGCGTTGTTTGGAAATTGATCCGTGTCCCAGCCGTTGCGCGGATCGCCACGGTTGATGTCCAGAGAGCCAAAGATTCCGTAGGCCCGAGCGGCGGCGATTTCGTGCTCAAAATCCAATCCCGCCAAAGTAGCGTGATTAACTTCGATGTTGACCTTGACCTCTTTGGTCAACCCATAGCGTTGCAAAAATGCAAAGACGGCAGCAGTGTCGCGATCATATTGGTGCTTGGTCGGCTCAAAAGGCTTCGGTTCGATAAGAATCGTTCCCTTGAATCCGATGCGGTGTTTGTGTTCGACCACCATAGATAGAAAGCGGCCATAATGATCCAGTTCCCGGCTCAGGTCGGTGTTCAACAGCGTGTCATATCCCTCGCGGCCGCCCCAGAGAACATAGTTTTCTCCGTTGAGGCGCTGCGTGGTCTCCATGCAAATTCGAACCTGCGCCGCCGCCCACGCGAACACTTCCGGATCAGGACTGGTTGCTGCGCCCGCCGCATACCGCGGATGACTGAATAGATTTGCGGTGCCCCATAGCAGCTTGACGCCGCTCGCGGCCATTTTTTCCGCCATGCGGGCTTCAATCTGGCGCAGGCTCTTTTCGTGCTCCCGCAGCGTCTCCGCCGATGCCATTACATCCGCGTCATGAAAGGCGAAGTAAGGTGTGCCAAGACGGGTGAAGAAATCGAAGGCGGCATTGAGCCTCTCTTCCGCCATGGCTTGAGTTATGGATTGACCCAGCCAGGGCCTTGGCAGTGTGCCACCGCCGAACATATCCGCGCCGGGCCAGCTGAAGGAATGCCAATAACAGACGGTAAGACGCAGCCAATCTTCCATCCGTTTGCCGAGGACAAGGCGGTCCTTATCATATACGCGATAGGCAAATTCGTTCGTGGTCTCTGGACCTTCGTAACGAATCGGTTCAATCCCTGAAAACAAACTCATTTTGAAAACTCCTTGAACGTATTTTTTAGGTCACTGTACAGTTGCGTGAAGATTGGCCGACGATCGGCAAATAGTTTTGAAAGCTCAGTTTCCGGTTCGACGATGTGCGTGACCGCAGGCGCGGGACAACTGGCCTCAGGCGCTTCACCGGTCAAGGCCATGCGCGCCAGGCGAGCCGCTCCGAAAGCCGCTCCGACTTCCCCTCCCTGCCGGTAAGTGAGAGGACGATTGAGCGCCGCGGCGATAAGTTGGCCCCAGTACAACGAGCGTGCACCACCGCCCGTGACGCTGATTTCACCGACCTCTCCGCCGCCTTCGACTAGCACCTCCAGGCCGTCCGCAAAGGCGAATGCCACTCCTTCAAGCACGGCGACTGCAAGGTCGGCACCTGACGTATCGGAGGTCATTCCGAAGAAAACGCCGCGACTGTACGGGTCGTTATGCGGGGTGCGTTCCCCGGACAAGTATGGCAGGAAGAACGGCGCCCCAGGGTGCAACCCTCTGGCTTGCGCGGCTAAGAGGAGATCCTGCGTACTCGATTTTCCGGTCAGCCGCACCACCCAATCGAGCGCGCTCGCCGCGCTCAGAATCACCGCCATTTGATGCCAACGGTTGGGAATGCAATGACAAAAAGCGTGCGCCGCCTTGTTAGGATTGGGACGAAAGCGGTCCGTCGCCACAAACAAAACGCCCGAGGTTCCAAGCGACAGAAATGCCTGGCCTGGTTTGACGACGCCCATACCCACTGCGCTGGCCGCATTGTCGCCACCACCGCCGGCAACCACGACAGGAGGCAACAACTGCAACAGGTCCGCAGTTTCCTTGCGCAGCGTTCCCGAAGGCGCGGAGCCCTCGACCAGCCGCGGCATATGCGATCGATCGAGACTCGTTGCGACGAGCATCTCGTCCGACCAATCGCGCTTGGCCACATCCAGCCATGAGGTTCCAGACGCGTCTGACATCTCGCTGACTTTTTCGCCGGTCAACTTTAGCCGTACGTAATCTTTTGGAAGCAGCACGCTGGCCGTGCGACGAAAGATATCCGGCTCGTTGTGCTTGACCCACAGCAATTTCGGCGCGGTGAAACCGGGCATCACGATGTTGCCCGTAATGCTGCGTGCGCTTGGTTCCAGGCTCTCTAGCTCGAGGCATTCGCGAGCCGAACGACCGTCATTCCAAAGAATTGCGGGGCGTAGCGGATGGTCGAACTTATCCAGCAGAGTCGCGCCATGCATTTGTCCGCTCAGACCAATGGCTTTCACCGCGCTAAGCGAATCCGCCGGCAGACTACCAATCGCGCTCACCGTGGCTTGCCACCATGCCTCCGGATCCTGCTCGGAAAACAGCGGTTGAGGCCGGTCCACCGTCAGCGGCGCCGACGCCTGCGCTACGACCTTTTCGTCTTCGTCCAGGAGCAAGGCCTTGACGCCTGAAGTCCCGATGTCGATCCCTAGAAACACTTAGCGTACCCCCATTCGAAACGCACTTTCATGGCAAATAACCGTCCAGCCGGGCGACCTTTGGCCGAGAAAACTGCGATTGCGCAGGCTCCGAAAAGACTTTCCCATTGAGCAAACAATCCTATATGGTAGCGCTAACAAATCGCAAGCAAAATATGCTTTTACACGCGCTTTCATATCGCGAATCTATAACGCCAAGTGCTTGCTATCACATCGAGGTCGAGAAAATCACGCCTTCCGTGGGCACGATGCGGTGGATTCCCGCTTGACCAGCGAGAATTTCAGAATTTGCTGAAGTGGGGCAAGAGTCCGCTTGTGGCGGCGCTGACGAATTTCTTCCAACAGAAGTTCGACTGCCTTCTGGGCCATTGCGGTGATGGGTTGTCGCACTGTGGTGAGGGTGGGCCAAATTGTAGTGGCCAAGGGCGTATCGTCGAAACCGGCAACCATCAGTTCGGAAGGAACGTCAATCTGCAGGCGATGAGCAACCGCAATGGCCGCCGCCGCCATGTCGTCGTTGCTTGCAAAAATGGCGCTCGGCCTTTTGGCTGCAGTGAGCAGTTGCTCTGCGGCCAGCAAACCCGAGCGGTAACTGAAGGACCCATGCTTCACCCATTCCGGACGCAATTTAAGCCCGGCTTCGTGCAGCGCGGCCTTAAACCCTGCATAGCGCTGAGCACTCGCCGTCTGGTTTGGCGCACCAAGGATAAAGCCGAGATTCCGATGGCCAAGGGACAATAGATAGCGCGTCATGGCAGCCGCGGCATCAAAATCGTTGATGCAAACCGATATCCCTTCTTCTACTGGCCGCGCCGTAGCCACCGCAATGAAGGGAAGTTTCTTTGCGCGAAGTATCTCCAGCGCAACCCTGGAATCGGACAAAGGAGGAGGAAGGATGATTCCATTGACGCCATCGCCAAGCAGCTTCTTGATTGCGGCCCGCTCGCCGCGAACTCCGCATTTTTCCAAAACAACCTTGCATCCCGCGTGGCTGCTTCGCTCCAGTACGCCGATGAGCAATTCATTCAAATAAGCGGAGCTCGGATTGTTATAAACCAGGCCGATTTGGACTGTGGATGCCTTGGCCAGGTTGCGGGCGGACACGTCCGGGGAATACCCGAGCCGCAGTATCGCCGCCTGAACTCGCTCCCGGGTCTCTGTTTTGACTATTGCGTCGCCGCTCAGTACGCGCGAGACCGTCATGGGCGAAACGCCGGCGTAACTGGCAACTTCGTGCATGGTCACAGCGTTGCTGCGACGCCGCGGACTCTTCTTCGTGGGCTTCTCTATGGACGGCATATAAAATTCGCTTGCCAGTTTACGGCGTTTGTCTGATTCTACGGCATCCGGCCGATGCGGATTCTCCTCTGTCAATAATCAAGCGCCCGCGAAAGTCGCAGAGGATTCGCGGATCAGCATATGCAGAAGGCACAATGGGAGCTTTCGGCAATAATTAAGATGACTCACCGCTGGCTGCCTGGGTAACTTTGGGACTACGCCGCTGGAGTTTTGGTTTTGAGGCGCTCCCATGCTTCCCTTCCCCATCAGTCCAGCACGGACGGGGAGCTGGTGGCACAGCGGACACCGAGATGATCACACTGGTGTCCGCTGTTGGAATCATCGGATCCGCGGCAAAAATCTCTGCCGGCAAAGTCACAGGAGGCAATCACTTCCGGTGGCGAAGACCCACGTGATGGAAGACCACGCCGAAGGAGAGACGTAGATCGTTCTGGTCGTTGCCGGCGCCGTTGGGTAAGTCCGTGCGAACGTACTCGGCCTGGATCAAACGAAGGCTGAAGCGCGGCGTCAGAAAGACGTTCACCCCCGCGCCTGTCTGCAGTGAAAAAGCATTGGCAGTGCTGGCAGGTCCGCTGCTCGACGGGTAGACGCCGTCGATGGCGTGCACGCCGCCAAAGAGACCCTCGGCAAAAATCTGATAGCGCGGCCGATTCGTCCCGCCTCCGGTCCACGTATAACGCGGGCCGGCCTTATAGCTGTACATCTTCACGTCCACATCCGGCGTCACATTCGACGCTGTGTTTGTGGTCACGCTGGCAGCGATGCCGATACCTTTCCAGAAAGTCTCAACCGCGTCTACGCCCCCTCCCTTGAACCAGAAACAGCATTGGCTGGGAATCACCTCGGAGCGCTCGGTCCCGAAAGTGAATGCCACGTCGGTAGTAGCCGCTGCAACAGCCAGCGGAGTTGCCGGCTTTTGGTTCTGCTGGGACCAAACCGCGCTTCCAGCCAATAAGAACGCGCTCACAAGGAGCACCCTTCCGCGAGTCGAAATACGCATCTCAAGTTCTCCTTAGTTACTGGACGTTCAAAGTGAAGCTGGTGGAGTGTTGTGTGCCTGCGCTGGTGGCCGTGACCACGACTGTGTAGCCCTGAGGTTGCTGGGCGAAGAAGCCTGCGCTATTGCTGGCGCAGCCGCTCAGCCCTGCGAGCACGCCCGCGGCGGCAATCGCCACCAATAGAGTCAAGCCGCACATCCCGCGGCGCAGCTTGCGCGCTACAGCCAGCGGCAACAGAAGAAGAGCCAGAGCCCAGGGCGCGCCGCGACCGGCGAGCTGCTTTGGTAGCTGCTGTTGGAGCTGTGCCGCTGGCGCGGCGGTCTTGATGGTAACGGTGACCGTCTGCGCGCCGCCGTTGGCGGGAATGCTCGTCGGGTTGAAGGTAGCAGTCGCCCCCGGCGGCAGGCCGCTACTGATGGTGAATGTGACTGGTCCCCCATAGTTGGTGAATTGGGGCGTAACGGTGACCTTGTAGGTGATCGAACCGCCCGGAAGCACCGTGCCGCTGGATGGGCCGGCAATGGCGATGGTGAAGCCGGATGCGGTGACGCCGAAAGCATTGCTGGTGGCCGAGAGGCTGAGTGGCACCGTGAGCGTCGCGTTCAGGCTCAGGTTTGCGTTCAACATATCGCCCGTACCTGGCGCGCTTACCTGCAGACTTGAGTAGGTGGCCACGCCACTGGCCGTCGAGGCTGAGCCACCCGAGAGTGTTCCTGGATCGCCACTGGCCAGCGCCAGCGGAACGCTGACGGAAGGAAGAAACGGGATGCCGCTCTCGGTGAGCGTGACTGCCGCGCCGAAGTTGTCGCTGGGGTACACGCTGGTTGGGGGTTGGGTGGTAAAGGCCAGCGCGTAGTTGGTTTGCACCGCGCCAGAGTCAACGCAAGGCGAGTTGCCGGTGTAGCCAGCATAGGTGGTGGTATTCGGCAGGCCGCGCTGGTCCGTCGTTATGGTCGTGCTATACCATTCATCGGCGCGGTTGATCATATTGATGGAGCCGGCGCAGATTGCCGCCGAGCCAGGGAGCGGGATCATTGTCAGCGTTGTGCCGCCGTAATTGGCGAACGGCGCAAGGCTAATGGCGGTGGAACTGATCACGTTACCCTTGTTGACGTTCATTCCGTTCTGGTCGGGAGAGATGCCGTCGCCGGGGGAGTTGGAATCGGTGGTGGTGTTGCCGCTGACGATGCTGTTAGCCAGATTCGATCCATCGGAATCCCAGTCGTAGATGGCCCCATAGTAGCCGGAGTTGCCGGTGATGGTATTGCCTAAGAGGCCAAGGTAGGTTTCATATCCAAAGATCGCGCCCGAGCCCCTGCCTACGGATGTCGAGCTATTGTTGTAGAAGGTGTTGTAGGCCAAGTATGTCGTGGCCTCAAAAAAGGAGTTAATGGCTCCGGCGTCCGAGTAGTCGGAGTTGCCTGAGGAGATATTGCCGTTGAAGGTGCTACCGGTCACCGTCAGTTTGGCTCCGTCTACATTCGCGACAGCACCCGCGACTGGTGCGGTATTGCTGGTGAACGTGCTGTTGGCCACCGTCATCACGCCATCGTCGTAATCCCCAGGACCACCACCGTCAAAATCACTGACTAGAGCTCCGACGCCGTACAGTGCGTTGTTGCTCTTGAAGGTGCTTCCAGTGATTGCCACGTCACCCGTACTGTAGAGGGCGCCTGTCCCGTAGCCGGAGTTGTTGGTAAAAGTGCTGTTATTGATGGTGATCAAAGCGTATGCAGGGGAGGAGGCGCAGCCTCCACCGGCTGAGCCGCGCGGCTTGGCGGCGAAGCCGCTGATGCAGTCCTGGCTCCGCAACGCGGCGTGCCTGGCCAGCGTGCTGCTCAAGTGCTCCTTCATGGCCGCAGTCGGCGGCTTAAGATACGCAGGCTGCGCGCTGGCGTGATGCACTGCGGCAGTGGCAGGATGAACGCCGCGCGCCGGTGTCGCGTCGCCCTCACCAAAGACCCAGTTCGCATTCGGACCGGCAATGGCGCCAGTACTGAGCTCGCCTCCATTGGTGCCGGTGTTGCCGTTGAAGGTAGTGTTGTTGACCGTCAGGCCTCCATCCCAATTCATGATGGCGCCGGCGTCATCACCGGTGTTGCTGGTAAAGGCGCAGTTGTTCAGCGTGAGCGTACCCCAGTTATTGACACCGCCGGCGTCGTCGCAGTCGCCGTCGTTCTCGCAGGTTCCGTTGCCGTCCGCAATGTTGAGATTGGAGATGGTAACGCCAGGGAAGGCGGGCGACATCGGTATGTAAAAGACCGAAACCGCGCCTCCGCCGTCCACGGTCACGAGGTTGGTCAAAGTTGCTCCGCTGCCGGTGGTGGGGCCTGTGATCGTGGTAAGCGGATAGACATTTAACGCGCCGTTCGTGAGGGAGATCTCCTGCGCAGTTGCGAAGGTTTGGCCGTGCGCCGATGCGAAGGTAATATTTCCGACGCCGGCGTTCTGTGCGGCCGTAAGCGCGTCGCGCAGCGAGCAGCTCGCGTCCAGAGTTGCGTTGGGCTGACCCTGGTCAGTGCAAGCGCCCGTGGTGTCGGTTGCGACGGTAACTACGAACGACGGAGGCAGTGTAACCTGAATGTTTGTCTCAGAGCCACTTACCAGGCCGGTAGCGCTGGCGGTAATGCTCTGCGTACCCGCGGTATTAAAGGTAACCGTCACCGTTCCCGCGCCGCTGCTGAGCGTGAGCGGATTGGAGGTGATGATGGCCGTCGTGTCGCTGGTGGAGATGTTGACCGGGCCATTAAAGGCCGTGACCAGATTGCCGTAGGTATCCAGTGCCTCCACGGTCACTGTTCCCGCGACGCCCACATACTGAGTTATGGGATAGCCGAAGACGGTCAGACTCGCTGGCACGGTGAGCGGCGTAACTATTAAAGGGATGGGCGGCATTCCCACCGATGGATTCGCGGTGAGCACGGCCGAGTATGAATAGATGCCGGCCTCGGTCAGCGGATATGTGGTCAGGTCGAAAGTTGCAATTCCGCCTGATGCCGTGGCTGGTGGATATGCGTGCTGTGTCCCGTCGGGCCATAAAACGGAAAGCGTGATGGAGTCAGTAGCGCTGGTGATGAGCAAGCCATCCGGTGATGACTCTTCCATTACACTCACGATGCCGGCATTGCCGCCCGCCGTGATGGTTGGATTTTGCAGCGGGGCGATGGCAAGCTGCGCCGGTGTGGCGGCGTCGATGTTGAAGCTCATGATGCTCAGGCCGAATGTGTATGCACCCGGGTAGATGCCGTTGATCACCGGTGCGAAACTGTCTGCGCCCGGAGCATTCACGACAATCCCGGGATAGACGGCCAGATTGTCGATTCCATTGGCTGTCAGCGTGGGCGCAGTGGTTACCGTCGGATTGCCGCTCCAGGGAGTGCCTTGGGGGCCGATAACGATGGTGATCGGAATGCCCCCAACGCCGTCGATAACCTGGGTGGTTGCGTTCGTCTCCTGCAATTGGGTCCAGGGAGACGGAGAAATGGTCTGATTGACTACGCCGTTGTAGCCCATCGATATGCCTTGTGTGAAGTTGGTCTGAACCGCGCCCAGGTCGATCGATACCGACGGGCATTGGGGATCCATCGGGAAGCCGCGCTCGTCAGTGACAACCCCCGCGGGCAGCAACGAAGCCGAACCCTGGCAGGTGATGGGGTTAAGGGTGGTGTTCGGTTGAGGCATCGGCATCATGGTCTGCACCGTGGCCGCGGCTGGGCTGTAGGCCAGCGAGCCAAGAATCTGGTTGATGCTGGTGACGCCGGTGGGAAGGCCGATGAGATTGAAGCTGCTCTGCGTGCCGCAACTGTCGCAGTCATCGGAGTTAACTGTGCCGTTGGTAGTATTGCCGGCCACGATGCTGTTGGTTAGCGTCAGCCTGCCACTGGCAAAGATGCCGCCGCCGAATGCATTGCCGCCGCTGCTTCCGACGGTGTTGCCGGAGACGGTGCTGTTGCTCACCGTCAGCGTGCCTCCGCTGATAAAGACGCCGCCGCCCTCGCCGCCGCCGGCGCTGACGGTGTTGCCGAAGACGGTGCTGTTGCTCACCGTCAATTTTCCGCCTTGACTATATATGCCGCCGCCGTACCACGGGGTGGAATTACCGGAGACGGTGCTGTTGGTCAGTGTTAGCGTGCCGCCGTAATTGTTAAAGATGCCGCCACCACCGCTCACGGCGCTGTTGCCGGAGACGGTGCTATCAGCGACCGTCAGCGTGCCGTTGTTGTTAAAGATACCGCCGCCTTCGCTGCCATTCCCGTTGGCGATCGCCAATCCCTCGATGAACGCCACGGCAGTGTTCTCGACCGTCAGAACGCTTCCCGCCGCACCCGGACTGTTGCCCGAGACCGTGAGAAGATTTGCCCCCGGCCCCACAAGGTTCAACTGCCCTGTGATATTCGGCAGGGGTGAGTTTGGAGTGATGGTTTGAAGCGTGGGAACCGAAGACGTGCCTACGAGGAACAAGGAGGGGGCAAAGGCGACATCCGCCATGGTGGCCGTATTGGCCTGCGTCAGCGCGTCGCGCAACGAGCAGGTGTTGGTTGCCGACTCGGTCCCGTCAGAGCAGCTAGTGAGATCGCTGGTATTCGAGGTGTCGCCGAGGGTGTTCACCGTCCTGTAATTCGTCTGCACCGCGCCCGCGTCCACTTCTTGTCCATTTGGCCCGAAGGGGCATGTGGAAGGCGTCGCGGGCCAGCTGCGCTGGTCGGTGTTGCCCGGGGGTAGGTTGGCCGCCAAACCCGCGCAGGTGGCCGGGCTGCCGGCCAGCGGAAGCATCGTCTGCGTTGTCCCGCCATAGTTGCCCAGTGGGGCCAGATTGGCCGAGCCGCCGATGAGGTTGCCACCGTTATCGGTGTAGCCGTTGTTCACATCGCCACCGGAGTTTCCAGAGACGATGCTGTTGGCGATCGTCAGCGAGCCGCCCTCGTTGGTTATGGCACCTCCGAAATTGCCGGAAAAGGTGCTGTTAATCACCGTAATTGGGCCACCCTGTTGGTCGATAGCGCTTCCGGCACCGGAGGTGGTATTTCCGAAGAAGGTGCTGTTGATTACCGTAATCGGGCCGCTGGAGGTACCGTACAAGTTCGCGATGGCTCCGCCGCCGTAGTAACCGTAATTTCCCGAGAAGGTGCTGTCGTTGACTACCAGCGTGCCGTCGTTCGCGATGGCTCCGCCGCCGTACGAGGCGTGATTTCCGGTGAAAGTGCAGCTGGTCACCGTTAGCGTGCCGAAGTTCATGATGCCCGCGCCAGCCCCGCCGCCGTCATTTCCGTTGGCGATGGTCAGCCCGGAGATGTTGACAGTGCCTGAAAAGATCATGAATACGTGATAAGAGCCGTTGCCCGAGACCGTGATCTGGTTCGCGCCCGGACCGGTGATGGTCATGCTGGCTTGGGTGAAAGGCGGGGCGCCAGTGAGCGTGATGGTCCCCGTCAGGCCGGACTGGAAGTTGATCGTGTCTCCGCTGTCTGCGCTGGCCGCGGTGATAGCGTCGCGGAGCGAGCAGGAAGTGCCGCTGCCTGCCTGGCAGTTCGCCCCGTTCGCGGTGTTTGGGTCGTCGATGAGGGTGTTCACCGTCCAGAAGTTCGTCGGGGGCGGAGTTGCCAGGGCTGGAACAGCCAGCAGGCACACTACCGCCGCAAGCACAGGAATGCGCCGCGAAAATCGTTGCAGTTTGGAGGAGGAAAGAGAACGGAACGACGAGCAAAGGAGAGAACGAGCCGATTCGAACATGGACTTGCACCTAGCCTTTTCTTGCAGCTATCACGCATTGACGTTTGACGGAATACTTGAAGACATAACCCCGCATTGGGCCGCTGGGGGGAGCATTGCCCTGAAGATATTCATTCACAAGGGGTTGTGAAGGACTGAACACCTTATAGAAGATAGCACTCGGCTTGTCAACCTTGGGATGGTCTCGCTTGAGCGCGCTACCGGGCATCAGTGGGTACCGAGATAGATGAAGCGCGCGAGGAACAGGGCAGCCAGCAGGTAGAGGAGCCATTCCTGGCGGCGGAATTTTCCGGCGGCGAGGTGAAGC
>Ga0181520_10003381_pt1 | contig 28172 bp, 27 predicted proteins | sample PEATcosm2014_Bin_29_FD_132451 | JGI IMG/M metagenome (GOLD analysis project Ga0181520, IMG submission 132451) | Peatland microbial communities from MTU Mesocosm Facility, Houghton, MI, USA - PEATcosm2014_Bin02_30_metaG | ecosystem: Environmental > Terrestrial > Soil > Wetlands > Peat | place...
CGGCCATGCGCTACACCGAAGCCCGGCTGTCCCGCCTGGCCAGCGAGATGATGGCCGACCTGGAACAGGACACGGTGGACTGGGGCCCCAACTACGACGACAGCATGGAGGAGCCGCTGGTGCTCCCCACCCGCTTCCCCAACCTGCTGGTGAACGGCAGTCAGGGCATCGCCGTGGGCATGGCCACCAGCATCCCCCCGCACAACCTGCGGGAGTGCTGCGGCGCCCTCATGGCGCTGGTCGACGATCCCACGCTGGGGCTGGAGGGGATCATGGCCCACGTCCAGGGCCCCGATTTCCCCGGCGGCGGGCTCATGCTGGGCACCGAAGGGGTGCTGGACGCCTACCGCACCGGCCGCGGCCGCTGCGTGGTCCGGGCCAAGTCGCACGTGGAGCAGATCAAGCGGGCCGGCGACCGTGAGCAGATCGTCTTCACCGAGCTGCCCTACCAGGTGAACAAGGCCACCCTGCTGGAAAAGATCGCCGAGCTGGTGCATGAAAAGAAAATCGACGGCATTTCCGATCTGCGCGATGAGAGCGACCGGGAAGGCATCCGCATGGTGGTGGAGCTGAAGAAGGGCGAATCCAGCGACATCGTGCTGAACAACCTGTACCAGCAGACCCAGTTGCAAAATTCATTCCCCATCACCATGCTGTGCATCGTCAATGGCCAGCCGCGCATCCTCACCCTGCGGGAGATCCTCAAGGAGTTCATCGGCTTCCGCCGCGAGGTGGTCACCCGCCGGACGTTGTTCCAGCTGCGCAAGGCCGAGGACCGGCACCACATCCTCATGGGCCTGAAGATCGCCCTGGACTTCCTGGACGCCGTGATCAAGCTGATCCGCGCCGCCCAGTCTCCGGACGAGGCCAAGGAAGGCCTCATGGCCGGCCGCTTCGCCACCGCCGCCCAGCTCAAGGCGCGCCCCGAACTGGCGCTTTCCGACAAGCAGGCCCAGGCCATCCTGGACATGCGGCTGCAGCGCCTCACCGGCCTGGAGCGGGACAAGATCCTGGAGGAGCTGGCGGAACTGGAGAAGACCATCGCCGCCCTCAAGGCCATCCTGGATGACGACAGCAAACTCATGGCCGTCATCCGCGAAGAGTTCCAGATGGTGAGCGACCAGTTCGGCAACGACCGGATGACCGAGATCGCGGCGTTCTCCGGCAACATCCGCATGGAGGACGTGGTTCCCGACGAGGAGATGGTGGTCACCATGTCCAAGGCCGGCTACATCAAGCGCACCGCCCTGGTGGCCTACCGGCGCCAGAAGCGCGGCGGCAAGGGCAAGCTGGGCATGAAGACCAAGGACGAGGATTTCGTCGAGCGGCTGTTCCTCACCAAGGCCCACGACACCCTGCTGGTCTACACCGACCGGGGCTATGCCTACGCCTTGAAGGTCTACGACCTGCCCGAGGCCGCCGCCTCCACCCGGGGCAAGCACATCAAGAACCTGATCTCCCTCAAGGACGACGAGAAGGTGGTCACGCTCATGGCCCTGCGGGAATTCCCGGAGGAGTACCACCTGGTGTTCGCCACCTCCGACGGCACCGTGAAGAAGACCAGCCTCAGCTCCTACGCCAACATCCGCAGCAATGGCCTGATCGCCTTGAACATCGAGGAAGGCAACCGGCTGGTGTCGGTGCGGGTTTCCACCGGCAACCAGCAGATCGTGCTGATCAGCGCCCTGGGCAAGGCGATCCGCTTCCCCGAAGAGGACATCCGCGCCATGGGCCGCACCGCCACCGGCGTGCGCGGCATGCGCCTGGGCAGCGGCGACGAGATCGTCGACATGGAAGTGGCCGAACCGCTGCCGGACCTCGAGGAGGGCGAGGAGCCCGACGAGAGCACCGCCGCCCACGGCATGCTGCTCACCGTCACCGAAAAGGGCTACGGCAAGCGCAGCCTGCTGCAGGACTACCGGCTCCAGGGCCGGGGCGGCACCGGCGTGATCAACATCCGGGCCGGCGTGCGCAACGGCAAGGTGGTCGGCTCGGTGCTGGTCAAGCCCGGCGAAGGCTGCCTGCTGATCTCCCAGGAAGGCATGGTGATCCGCTTCAACATCGACGAGGTGCGCAAGACCGGCCGCGCCGCCATGGGCGTCCGCCTGCTCAACCTGCCGTCCGAGAACGACCGGGTGGTGGGTCTGGCCAAGATCGACGCCAGCGCCCAGGCCCTGGATGACGAAGAGGACCTCGATCTGGGGGTGGACGCCGAGACCGGCAACCCCGGACCGAACGAGGGCGGGGAACCGCAGAAGCTGGACCTGGAATAGCCCCCAAGCCCGGGCTCTTAACAGGGGCGCAGCCCCCCGGAAGAACCGATATTGGATTCGGGCCCCTTCCGGGGGCCCGGTTCCCGGGGGGTGATCATGCACTTCCACACGCCGTTCCATCCATTCCAAACGCACCCGGTTTCTGCCCCCGTCGTGGAGATCTGGAATCTCGTCATGATCCTGCTGGGGGTGGCCCTGGTCCTGCTGTTGCGGCCGTTCTGAGAAGTTCCAGAAAGTTCACAGCAGCCCAGCGAAGTTTTCATGCCGTGTCGGTACTCCTGAGGACTGCCCCAGGTCCGTGGGGCCGCCCTTGGGATTGCCATGGTCACCCAGAAGCCGGATACCTCGTCCGATGAACACCCTGCAGGACATCCGGTGAGGCCGTACCTGGATCTCTGGAACCTCCTGCTGATCCTCGTCGGGGTCGCCCTCGTGCTGATTCTCCGGCCCTTCTGGCCCTGAACCGGCACGGCGATTGCTCTCTTCGACCCAGGAGGCAAAACATGTCGAGCATCGCAGGCTTGAATTTGACCGAATGGGTGGGTCAGACCACCGCGTTGAAGGGTAGCAGTTCCACCCAGGCGACGGGCTCGGCAAATGATACCTTCGCCGCCCTGTTCGCCCAGATGATGGCGACCGTGTCCTCGGCACAGGATGCCGGGCAGACCGCGTCCAGCACGTCAACGGCGTCCAGCGCCTCCTCCAGCAGCCAAAGCACCTCTTCCGTTTCCTCCGACATGAGCACCCTGAGCCAGGCCCTCGCCAGCGGGAACCTCTCCGCCGCCCAGCTCGCCTTCCAGTCGCTGCAAACCGATCTCCAGGGCACCCAGGCCTCCGGCACCCAGGCCTCCGGCACCCAGCACGCCCATCACCATCACCACCACGCCGCCAGCCAGGACGTCGCCAGCCAGGACCCCGCCGCCACCTCGGCGGTCGCCGGCACCCAGACTGCCAGCGGCGGGCAGGCCGCCACCGGCGGACAGACCAACGCCTCCAGCACGTCATCCCAGCTGCTGAGCCTGCTCATGGGCATGGTCTAGGACAGGTAATCGCGCCAATCGCCGTCCGGCAGCTCGACGCCTTCCCGCTCCAGCCGGGGCAGCCGGTCCTCTGGAAAGACATAGACCCAGGCCTCATAGCGGTGGCCTGAGTCCAGCAGCACCGGGAGGACCCGGCGCTCGTACAGACCGCCTTCCACATCTTCAAGCTGGTCCAGGTCCTGGAGGGCGTTCTCCAGGGCCCTTTCGTCTTCGTAGCCAACGAATTCCCCCACCACCCAGCCCGGGCCCGGGAAGCGGGGCTCGGACGGAGTGGGCACCAGGGCGGGGTAGCCCGCCGAGGGGAGGTGGAACAACCGTCCCGGCGTATGGGCCGCGGTGAACCCCTCGGGGTCGGTGCGCTGAATCCAGCTGTGCCTATGGCCGCCTGCGCGCAGGCTGCCATAGACGAAAAGCCCGTCAGCCGGCACCGGTAAGCCGCTTATTCAGGAATCGGGAAGCGGCTGGTGAGGTCGAACACGTTCTTGCGGATCTGGGCCACGGCGGCCTCGTCGGTCCGGTTGCGCAGGGCGCTGTCGATCCAGCCGGCGATCTGCTGCATCTCGCCTTCCTTCATGCCGCGGGTGGTGATGGCCGGGGAGCCGACGCGGATGCCCGAGGGCTTGAGCGGCGGATTGGGGTCGAAGGGAATGCCGTTCTTGTTGACGGTGATGCCGGCACGATCGAGCGTCTGCTCGGCTTCGTTGCCGGGGATGCCCTGCTGGAACACGTCAACCAGCATCAAGTGGTTGTCGGTGCCGCCGGAGATGATCCTCCAGCCCTTGGCCGCCAAGGCGGACGCCAGGGCGGCGGCATTCTTGACCACCTGTTCCTGGTAGAGCTTGAATTCGGGCCTCTGGGCCTCGCCCAGGGCGACGGCCTTGCCGGCGATCACGTGCATGAGCGGGCCGCCCTGCACGCCTGGGAACAGCGCGCGGTCCAGGTCCTTGGCGTACTTCTCGCGGCAGAGGATCATGCCGCCGCGGGGTCCGCGCAGGGTCTTGTGGGTGGTGGTGGTGACGAAGTCGGCGAACGGGACCGGGCTGGGGTGAAGGCCGGTGGCCACCAGGCCGGCGATGTGGGCCATGTCCACCATGACCATCGCACCGACTTCATCGGCGATGGCGCGGAAGGCCGGGAAATCGAAGGTGCGCGAGTAGGCCGAAGCGCCCACCACGATCAGTTTCGGCCGGTGCTCCAGGGCCAGCCGGCGCACTTCGTCCATGTCCACCCGCTCGGTCTCCCGGGCGACGTGGTAGCCGATGAACTTGTACAGGATGCCCGAGCTGTTGAGCGGGTGGCCGTGGGTGAGGTGGCCGCCGTGGGCCAGATCCAGGCCCAGCACGGTATCGCCCGGCTTGAGCACGGAGAAATAGACCGCCATGTTGGCCTGGGCGCCGCTGTGCGGCTGCACGTTGGCATGCTCGGCGCCGAACAGCTGCTTGGCCCGGGTGCGGGCCAGGTCCTCGATGGTGTCCACGTTCACGCAGCCGCCGTAGTAGCGCCGGCCGGGGTAGCCCTCGGCGTACTTGTTGGTCAGGTGGCTGCCCATGGCCGTCAGCACGGCCACGGAGGTGTAGTTCTCGGACGCGATCAGTTCCAGGTTCTGGCGCTGGCGCAGGACCTCCAGCTCTATGGCCTGGTACACAGAAGGATCCGCTGTGCGCAGTAGTTCGTACCTATCCATCATGATCTCCTCTGATGAAAATCTTCTCATAGCGGCCACCGGTGCGATGCAATAAAAGCCTTGACCGGGTCCAGATACCTGACGGACACAACCGGGGACGGACGTTCCACATGGAACAACGGATTCTGCCAAACTGTAAGGGAAAGGTGCGCCATGTCCATCCTGCCCCCCTGCGACGCCAGTGACCTGGAGACCTTCGAACACCCCCTGGCCGCGCGCTATGCCTCCAAGGCCATGGTCCGCCTGCTGTCCCCCATGTACCGCATGCGGGTCTGGCGCCGCCTCTGGGTGGCCCTGGCCGAAAGCGAAGCGGAGCTGGGCCTGCCCATCACCCCGCAGCAGCTGGCAGAGCTGCGCGCCACCCAGGATGCCGTGGACCTGGCCGCCATCGCCCACCATGAAGCCGCCCTGCGCCACGATGTGATGGCGGCCATCCACGCCTGGGGCGAACAGGCGCCCGTGGCGCGGCCGATCATCCATCTGGGGGCCACCAGCTGCTTCGTCACCGACAACGGCGACCTGCTGATCTGCCGCAGCGCCCTGGAACTGCTGCGCGGGCGCCTGCGCGACGTCATCGCCGCCCTGGCGGCGTTCGCCGGCCAGTGGCAGGACCAGCCCTGCCTGGGCTTCACCCACTTCCAGCCGGCCCAGCCCACCACCGTCGGCAAGCGGGCGACCCTCTGGATCCAGGACCTGCTGCTGGACCTGGAGGACCTGGACCATGTGCTGCGCACCACCCCGGTGCGCGGGATCAAGGGCACCACCGGCACCCAGGCCAGCTTCCTGGAACTGTTCGACGGCGACGGCGAGCGGGTGGAGGCGCTGGAAGCCCGGTTCTGCGCCAAGGTGGGGGCGCCGGCCATCGCCGTGGCCGGGCAGACCGCCACCCGCAAGCTGGAGGACCGGCTGGGCCAGGTGCTGTGCGGGATCGCCGCGTCCGCCTCCAAGTTCGCCTGCGACCTGCGCCTGCTGCAGCACCTCAAGGAAGTGGAGGAGCCCTTCGAACGCCAGCAGGTCGGCTCCTCGGCCATGCCCTACAAGCGCAACCCCATGCGCAGCGAGCGGATCAATTCCCTCGCCCGGTTCGTGCTGGGCCTGGTGCCCAGCACCTACCAGACCAGCGCCACCCAGTGGCTGGAACGCACCCTGGACGATTCCGCCCACCGGCGCCTGACCATCAGCCAGGGGCTTCTGGCGGTGGACGCCATCCTGGTGCTCTACCGCAACATCGCCTCGGCCCTGGTGGTCTACCCGAAGATGATCGAAGCCCGGCTGCAGGGCGAACTGCCCTTCATGGCGGCGGAGGTGCTGCTCATGGAGGCGGTGAAGCGCGGCGGCGACCGCCAGGATCTGCATGAGCGCTTCCGCCAGGCGGCCCTGGAAGCCGGCCGGCGGATCAAGCAGGAAGGCCGGCCCAACGAGCTGCTGGGCCTGCTGGCCCAGGACCCCGCCTGGGGCATGACCGAAGCCGAACTGCTGGCGCTGCTGGATCCGGTCCGCTTTACCGGCAGGGCCGGCGACCAGGTGCGGCGCTTCCTGGCCGGGGAGGTGGCCGCGGCCCTGGCCGGCCACCGCCCGGGCGAACAAGCCGCCGTAAGGGTCTGAAGCCTTTTCCCCTCTCGAATCTTTCTCCATGGTGACTCAATGCTGAAAATGGCCGTTATCGGTGCCGGATCGCTCCTCGGGCGCGAGCTGGTGGATCTGCTGGAACCCCGGGAATGCTCGGTGCTGCCCCTTGCCCACGGTCCCATGACCCGGGACGAGGAGTTCGGCGACCAGGTCATGTTCGCGCCGGAAGCCTCCCTGCTGGAGGGCATCGAACTGGTGCTGCTGGCCGAAACGCCCAGCGCGCCGGAGCTGCTGGACGGCTTCCAGGGCCGGGTCCTGGATCTGCGCGCCGAACCGGAACCCTCCCTGGACCCCATGCCCCTGGCGGGCCCCTGGCCCAAGGGGAAGATCGCCCTGCGCGTGCGCCCGGCCCTGGAACAGGTGCTGGCCACCGTGCCCAGGCTGGTGGAGGGCGTCGGGGAAGTGAGCGGCACCCACCTGCAGTCGGTGGCCCACCTGGGCGACCGCGGGGTGGACGGGCTCATGGAGCAGACCGCGGCCATCTTCAAGGGCGAGGATCCGGACATCGCGACCCTGGGCTACCGGGCCGCCTTCGAGATGGTGCCCCAGGAACCCCGGGGACGGATGATCACCGTGAAGGTCCCCGCCTTCCACGGCGACCTGCTGATCCTGCACCTGCGCGCTGCCGAGGGCCGCACCCTCACCCGGCTGGAGGCGCCCCAGGGCGTGGAATGGCACGAGCACCCCGCCAGTTCCCGGGAGGTGGCGGTGAGCCCCTACCTGCTGGCCCACTTCGCCCCGGCCGAGGAAGGCCGGGTCGGCATCCTCACCCTGGGCTTCGACCCGATCCTGTGGGGCGTGCTGCGGCCCACCCTGGCCCTGCTGGAACTCTGAACCCATGCCCAGGCTGGATGATCCCCATGACCGGGGGGACTTCTTCAAGTCCCTGGGGATGCTGGTGGCCGGCTTCATCGCGGAGCGGGTGGAGGAGGTGGTGACCGGCGCGGGCCCCAAGCTGCTGCGGCCGCCCGGGGCCCTGGACGAATTCGATTTCCTGGTGTCCTGCACCCGCTGCGACAAGTGCCTGCGGGCCTGCCCGCAGGGCTCGATCTACCGGGCCGGGCCGCAGGCCGGCCTGGCGGCCGGCACTCCGATCATCGAACCGCGCCTCATGCCCTGCTTCCTCTGCACCGACCTGCCCTGCATCACCGCCTGCCCCGACGGGGCCCTGGTCTGGCCCAAGCGCCAGGCGGCCGGCCAAGATCTGGAAGGCCCGCCGGCGGTCAAGATGGGCACGGCCAGGGTCAAGCGCAACCGCTGCCTGACCTATGAGCGGGAAGGGCATCCGGCCGAGCCCTGCCGCACCTGTGTGGACCGCTGCCCCTACCCGGGCGTGGCCATCCGCATGGGCGAAGCCAAGGAAGGCCCGGCCCATCCCCAGGTGATCGACGAATTCTGCACCGGCTGCGGCCTGTGCAGCTTCGGCTGCCCGACCCCGGAACCGGCGATCATCATTCTTCCACGCGAGTAATTGTCAATCGTCCACCGCCCTGCCAGAATGGCGCACCCTCACTTCATGGGATGGGCCCGGACAATGACAACCGAAGGCATAGGCATCTCGGTGCCGCGCAGGGAAGGGCGGGCGAAGCTCACCGGCAAGGCGCAGTACGTCGCCGACCAGGTCTGGCCCGGCCGCATCTACGGCGTCACCGTGCGTTCCAAGGTGGCCCATGGCCGGATCCTGGCCATCCGCTACGGCGACGGCATCCCCTGGGCGGAATTCACCATCGTCACCGCCAAGGACATCGCGGCGATGGGCTGGTGCAACCGGGTGGAGTCGATCGAGCCGGACCAGCCGTTCCTGGCCGAGGAATTCATCAATCACGCCGAGGAGCCCATCGTGCTGCTGGCCCACGCCGACCGGCACCTGCTGGAGCGGGCCCGGCGCGCGGTCACGGTGGAGGTGGAGGAGCTGCCTGCCGTGCTGGATATCGACGAGGCCCTGGCCTGCCGCCAGGCCGTAGGCGGCAAGCGGAACCTGTTCAAGGAGATCCGCATCGAGCTGGGCGACCCCTCGGAGATCTGGGCCCAGGCGGCGCACCTGGTGGAAGGCACCTACCACACCGGCGCCCAGGAGCAGCTCTACATCGAGACCAACGGCATGTCGGCCCAGGTGGACGACGACGGCGTCACCGTGCGCGGCTCCCTGCAGTGCCCGTACTACGTGCACAATGCCCTGACCCAGTTGTTCCACCTGCCCGGGCCCCGGGTCCGGGTCCTGCAGATGGACACCGGCGGGGCCTTCGGCGGCAAGGAGGATTATCCCTCCATCATTGCCGGTCACGCCGCCATGCTGGCCTGGAAGGCCGGCCGGCCGGTGACGATCGTCTACGACCGGGAAGAGGACATGGCCTGCACCACCAAGCGCCACCCCTCGCGCAGCCGCCTGCGCACCGCCTTCGATGCTTCGGGCCGGCTGCTGGCCATGGAATCGGATTTCGTCCTGGATGCCGGCGCCTACACCACCCTTTCGCCGGTGGTGCTCAGCCGGGGCGCCATCCACGCCCTGGGTCCGTACCGCTGTCCGCACGTGCGCATCCACGCCCGGGCGGTGGCCACCAACTCCCCGCCCAATGGCGCGTTCCGGGGCTTCGGCGCCCCCCAGAGCCTGTTCGCCATGGAGCGCCATATGGACATCGCCGCCGCCCGGATGGGCCTCGACCCGGTCCTGCTGCGGCGCCGGAACCTGCTGAAGCTGGGCGACCTCATGGCCACCGGGCAGGTGGTCGCCGAGGACCTGGACCTGGAGGGCCTCATGGACCGCGCCCTGGCCGACCTGGGCTACCCGGAGAAGCTGGCCGCCTTCGCCCGGCACAACGCCGGCCCCAGCCCGATCAAGAAGGGCGTGGGCTTTTCGGTGTTCATGCACGGCTGCGGCTTCACCGGCTCCGGCGAACTGCACCTGGCGTCCATCACCGGGACGCGCACCCTGGCCGACGGCCGGGTGGAGGTGCTGGCCGCCTCCACCGAGATGGGCCAGGGCAAGGAGACGGTGTTCACCCAGATCGTTTCGGAGGCCCTGGGCGTCCCCGGCGAGCTGGTGGCCATGGCCGGGGTGGATACCCGGGACGTGCCCAACAGCGGTCCCACCGTGGCCTCGCGCAGCACCATGGTGGTGGGCAAGCTGGTGCAGGATGCCGCACTGGGGCTGAAGGAGATGCTCATCAAGGGCGGCTTCCTGCGCGAACCCTTCGACCCGGCGGCGTTCCGCGCGGCGGTGCGCCAAGCCCACGCCCAGTCCGGCGCCATGACCTGCTACGCCGAGTACCGGCAGCCGGCTGGCCTCATGTGGGACGATGCCCACTACCGGGGCGATGCCTATCCCACCTTCGCCTGGGCCTGCTACGCGGTCGAGGTGAGCGTGGACACGGTCACCTGGGAGGTGAAGGTGGAGGATTTCGTGGCCCGCCAGGAAGTGGGCCGGGTGATCAATCCCATCCTGGCCGCCGGGCAGGTGGAGGGCGGCGTCACCCAGGGCCTGGGCTGGGCCCTGTGGGAAAAGGTGGAGACCGCCCAGGGGCGGATGGTCAACAACCAGATGACCAACTACATCGTCGCCACCGCCCAGGACCTGCCGCGCATCCGGGTCTATTTCGAGGAGAACAACCCCTATGCCCTGGGGCCGGGCGGGGCCAAGGGCCTGGGCGAACTGCCCATGGACGGCCCCGCGCCCGCGGTGCTCGGCGCCATCCAGAACGCCCTGGGATTGCTGGATCTGTGCGAGGTGCCGGTGACCCCGGAGCGCCTGCTGGACGCCGTGGAGGCCGACCATGGAAGGGAATAGGATGCAGCTCGACCTGACCGTGAACGGCCAGGCCCGTTCGGTGCAAGTGTTTCCCATGGCGCGCCTGCTGGACGTGCTGCGGGAGGAGCTGGACCTGCCGGGCACCAAGGAGGGCTGCGGCGAAGGGGAATGCGGCGCCTGCTCGGTGATCATGGACGGCAGCCTGGTGAACAGCTGCCTGGTGCCGGCGGTCCAGGCCCAGGGCGCCGAGTTGCTGACCATCGAAGGGCTGGCTCGGAACGGCGAGCTGAGCGGCCTGCAGCGCGCCTTCGTGGCCTGCAACGGCGCCCAGTGCGGCTTCTGCACCCCCGGCATGGTGCTGGCGTCGGAGGACCTGCTGCGCCGCTGCGCGCAGCCCAGCGAACCGGAGATCCGCGAGGGCCTGGCCGGCAACATCTGCCGCTGCACCGGCTATGTGAAGATCGTGGATGCCGTGCAGGCGGCCGCGGCCGGCCGGGAGCGCCCATGAGAGGCGATGTCCCCGAATGCACCGTCCAGGTGCCTGCAACCCTGCGGGAGGCCCTGGAAACCCTGGCCCGGGAGCCCGGCCGCTGGCGCCCCCTGGCCGGCGGCACCGATCTCATGGTGCCCTTCGCGGCCGGGCGCCTGGCCGATAGCCACTTCCTCAGCCTGCAGCGGCTGGACGCCCTGCGCGCCATCGAACCGGATGACGCGGGCATCACCTTCGGCGCCCTGGTCACCTACACCGACCTGCGCCGGCACCCCTACGTCCAGCGCCACCTGCCCAACCTGGTGCAGAGCGCCAAGGTCACCGGGGCGGTGGCCATCCAGAACCGCGGCACCCTCGGGGGCAACCTGGTCAACGGCAGCCCAGCGGCTGACTCGCCGCCCAGTCTCCTGGCCTATGGCGCCCAGGTGGAATTGACCGGCCTGGGCGGGGCCCGCTGGGTGCCCTACGAGGCCTTCCACACCGGCTACAAGCGGACCGTGCTGGCGCCGGACGAGCTGCTGACCCGCATCCGGGTGCCCCAGCCGGCCGCGGGGTTCCACTTCTACCGCAAGGTCGGCACCCGCGCCGCCCAGGCGGTGTCCAAGGTCTGCCTCGCGCTCTATGCCCAGGTGGAGGCCGGCAGCGTGCGGGAATGCCGGATCGGCCTGGGCAGCGTCGCGCCGGTTCCGCTGCGGGCGCGCTCGGCGGAGGCGGTGCTCCGGGGCCAGCCCCTGGACGCCCTGCCGCTGGCCGGGGCCCGGGCCGCCCTCATGGCCGACATCAGCCCCATCGACGACATCCGCTCCACCGCCCGCTACCGGCGGATGGTGGCCGGAAATGTCCTGGTCCAGGCCTTGATGGAATTCGTTACCAGCATGAATGGTTGCGGTTAAACAATTCCCAGGCGGCTTAGGTCCATAATGAAATGCGATGAAGCTTCGCACAACCGCATCCATAACCAACCCAGGACAAAACATGAGGGGTGCCCCTTGAACGCTAGGTTTGCCAGCAGGAACCTCATTTCGGGCGGGATCGGCCTGGCGCTGGTAGCGCTGTGGACCGTGCCCGCCACGCCGCTCCGTGCCCAGGAGGAGCAGCGGGAGAAGGAGAAGGTGAAGGAAAGGGGCAAGGAGGAGCGGACGGAACCGCCCCGTCCCGGACCGGCCGGCAGGCCCGGGCAAACCCCGGCCGTCAGGCCCGGCCAAACCCCAGCTGTCAGGCCCGGCCAACCCCCGGCCGGCAGGCCCGGGCAAACCCCGGCCGTCAGGCCCGGCCAGCCCCCGGCCGTCAGGCCCGGCCCGGCCAACCCAGGCATGGCCCCCCATCCCTTGACCGTCGTCCGGACCCGGGATGGCGGCGAGATCCATCGGGCACCCGGCGGGGCCATCCGCGAGGTGCACACGCCGGGCGGGGCGGTGATCCACTATGCCCCGGACGGGATGCGCCGCGTCGAAGTGGCGCGGCCCGACGGCCGGGTGGTCTTCGCCAACGGCAACGGCCGCGGCGGCTTCATCCAGCGGCCGTTCCGGGTGAACGGCCAGGCCTTCGTCCAGCGCACCTATGTGGAGCACGGCATCGTCACCACCCGGGTGTACCGGCCCTGGGTCTACCGGGGCGTCACCTTCAACGTCTACATGCCCAGCCACTACTATCGGCCCGCCTTCTACACCTGGGCCTACCGGCCCTGGGGCCGGCCGGTGCAATACCGGTGGGGCTGGGCTGGACGTCCCTGGTACGGCTACTACCACGGCTACTATGCCCCGTACCCGTACTACGCCAGCCCGGTATTCTGGCTGACCGACTTCATGGTGGCGGCCACCCTGGAATCGGCCTACCAGGCCCAGATGGACAACGCCCAGGCGCCGCCCCCGCCGCCCGCCTACGACCCCGGCGGCATGACGCCCGAGGTGAAGCAGGCCATCGCCGACGAGGTGCGCCGCCAGGTGGACCAGGAACGCGCCGACCAGCAGGCCATGAGCCAGGGCTACAACCCGAACGCCAGCGCCCCGCCGCCGTTGTTCAGCGACAACGTGTCGCGGATCTTCCTGGTGCCCTCCGGCACCATCGCCTACGCCGGCGGCCAGGAACGCTTCCTCTCCGCGGGGGACGTGCTGCAGCTCAACGGCGCCCCCCCGCCCAACGCCACCTATGCCGACGTGCAGGTGATGGCCAGCCGTGACCGGGATGTCCCCAGGGGCAGCACGGTCTCGGTCAGCCTCCAGGACCTCCAGGAGATGCAGAACCGCATGCGGGCCAAAATCGACCAGGGGCTGGGCGATCTCCAGGCGCACCAGGGCCAGGACGGCCTGCCGCCGCTGCCGCCCCAGAGCCTGGGCAGTTCCGATGCGGCCTATGCCAGCGGCGTCCAGCCCGATGCCAATGCCGCCGGGGAGCTTTCCCAGGTGGCCCAGGAGGCCAACAACTCCGGCCAGAGCGTGCTCAGCCAGAGTCCCCAGCCCGCCGCTGCCGGCGGGGGCATCAGCCTCGGCATGTCCCAGGCCCAGGTCCGCGCCATCCTCGGCACGCCCAGGCAGACCGCCAACATCGGCGCCAAGACCATCGAGGTCTACCAGGATTTCAAGGTCACCTATCTCAATGGCAGCGTGACCGACATCCAGTAGGTGTTCCACGTGGAACCAGCGCAGGCGAAGGCCGCGAGGCCTGCGCCTGCGCTGGTTCCTATAGCCCGAGTTCCTGCCAGCGTTCCGTGATCCGCGCCAGCAGGGCGGGCGGGAAAACCAGGTCGCGCGGCCATTCCCTGGGGAACCCGTCCAGCCTGGGGTCCTTCCGGGTGGCGTCGATGCCGACCTTGCTGCCGAAGGCGAACCGGTCGCTGCTGTGGTCCAGCGCGTCCAGCGGGCCGTCGGTGAACAGCAGGTCGCGCCGGGGGTCCACGTTGCTGGTGACCCGGAACAGCACCTCGGCGCCGTCGTGGGGATCGATGTCCTGGTCCACCACCACGATCCCCTTGCTGAACATCATCTGACCGGTGCCCCAGATGGCGTTCATCACCTTCTGGGCGTGGCCGGGGAAGGCCTTGCGGATGGCCACGATCACCAGGTTGTGGAAGCCGCCGGCCGGAGGCAGGTGCATGTCCACCACCTCAGGCAGGACCATGCGCAGCAGGGGCAGGAAGATGCGTTCGGTGGCCAGGCCCAGGTAGGCGTCCTCCTGGGGCGGTCGGCCGACGATGGTGGCGGGGTAGACCGGCTGCCTGCGGTGGGTGATGGCCTCCACGTGCAGCACCGGGTAGTCGTCGGCCAGGGAATAGTAGCCGGTGTGGTCGCCGAACGGGCCTTCCCGGCGCAGTTCCCCTGGGTCCACCCAGCCTTCGATGACGATTTCGGAATCCGCCGGGACCTCCAGGTCGTTGCTGACGCAGCGCACCATCGGCACCCCCGAGCCGCGCAGGAAGCCGGTGAACATGATTTCCGACAGGAACGGCGGCAGCGGCGCCGTGGCCGCGTAGGTGAGCGCGGGGTCGCCGCCGAAGCTCACCGCCACCGGCATCCGCTCGCCCGGGGCGTAGCCGTGGCGGGCCCGGGCGCCGTCGTGGTGCAGCTGGGTGTGGAAGCCCAGGGTGTGCTCGTCGTAGACCTGGAGCCGGTACAGGCCCATGTTCCGGTGGCCGTCGCGGAAGCGGGTGTGGCCCAGGCCCAGGGTGATGAACGGGCCGCCATCCTCGGGCCAGGTGGTGAGCACCGGGAGGCGCGACAACCGGGCGTCCGCGCCGCGCCAGACCACCTCCTGGCAGATCCCCTTGCCCACCGTCTTCGGCATCCAGCCGCCGACCTCGGCCAGCACCGGAAGCTTGGCCAGCTTGTCCAGGAAGCTGGAGCCGGGCTTGGGCATGGCTTCCTGGATCAGCTTCTCGATCCGCGCCGCCACCGCGTCCAGGCCGGCCGGATCCTGGTCCACCCCCAGGGCCATGGCCATGCGCCGCCGGCTGCCGAACACGTTCATGACCACCGGCATCGACGCGCCCTTGATCCGCTCGAAGCGCAGCGCGCAGCCGCCACCCGGCAGCTTGGCAACCCGGTCGGCGATGGCCCCCGCCTCCAGGTACGGGTCCACTTCGGCGCCCACCCGCTTCAGCTCGCCGCCGGCCTCCAACTGGTTCAGGAATGTCTGGAAATCCCGGGCCATGCACCACCTCTGGCCCCAGTATGACCGACTAGATGCTCTCCAGCAGCCAGGGCGAGGGCGCGCAGGGGGCCGGGCCCAGGGTGATCCAGCCCTCCGGCAGGGGGTTGCCGTCGCGTTCGTTGCAGTGCAGGGTGAGCAGCTTCTGGCCGGCCTCCACCCACTGGCCCACCTGGGCCTCCACCCGGATGCCGACCCCCAGATCCAGTTCATCATGCCTGCTGCGCCGCCCGGCCCCCAGCTCCATGGCCAGCAGGCCCAGGGAATGGCTGTCCATGGCCTGGACGAAACCCGCGGATGCGGCCGTCACCGTCCGGGTGCGCCGGCTGCCCGGCAGCAGGCTGAAATCGTCCAGGGCCCTGGCATCTCCGCCATTGTGCGCCACCCAGGCGCGGAAGGTGGCCATGGCCCGGCCGCTGCCGACGGCGCCGTCCACCAGGGCTTCGGCCTCGGCCAGGCTGGCGGCGGCCCCGCCCAGCACCAGCATCTCCGCGGCCAGCCGGAAGCTCATCCGGGCCAGAGCGGAATCCGCCCGCCCCCGGAGGATCTCCACCGCTTCCATGACCTCCAGGGCGTTGCCGATGGCCCAGCCCAGGGGTTCCGCCATGTGGGTGACCAGGGCCTTGACCCGCATGCCGTGGGCCTGGCCCACCGCCACCATGGCCTGGGCCAGGGCGCGCGCCTGTTCCGGGGTCTTCATGAAGGCGCCGCTGCCGCATTTCACGTCCAGCACCAGGGCGTCGCAGCCGCCTGCCAGCTTCTTGGCCATGATGCTGGCGGTGATGAGCGGAATGGATTCGACCGTGGCCGTGACGTCGCGCAGGGCGTAGAGCTTGCGGTCGGCCGGGCAGATGTCGCCGGTCTGGGCGCTGTTGGCGAACCCGGTGGCGCGCAGGCTGGCGCGGAACTGGTCCGGCGAGAGTTCCACCCGGAGCCCGGGGATGGCGGCGTACTTGTCCACCGTCCCGCCGGTGTGGCCGAGGCCGCGGCCGCTGAACATGGCGCAGGGCACGCCGCAGGCGGCGACGATCGGCCCGAGGACCAGGGTGGTCTTGTCGCCGACGCCGCCGGTGGAGTGCTTGTCCACCTTCACCCCCGGCACCCCGGAAAGATCCATCCGCGTGCCGGAATCGCGCATGTTCAGGGTGAGCGCCAGGGTTTCCCGGGTATCCATCCCGCGCCAGCAGATGGCCATGAGCAGGGCCGCGCTCTGCTCTTCGGGCACCGAACCGCGGGTCACCCCCGCCACCCAGAAGGCGATCTGCTCATCGCTGAGCCGGCCCCCCTCCTTCTTGGTGTAGATCAGGTCGTACATGCGCATGGCGCGCCCCGTTCAGACGCCGGCCAGCAGGCGCTCCAGGCTGGGGTCGGCCAGCTGCTTGAACCGGCTCTTGTAGTCGGCCAGATCCTTCCAGCCCTGGTCCCGGCTGCCCTGGAGCCGGTCGGCATCCAGCAGGGTGGACCAGAAGATGGGAGCCCAGGCCTGGTCCGGACCCGCCGCGCCGCGCAATCCGGCGATGGTGTTCGCGGCATCCGGGCCCTGGCCCAGGGCGATCTGCCTCTGGGCGAGGCGCAGCTTGCCCCAGGCATCGGTGGGGGCCACCGGCGCGCCGGCCTTTTCGCCCAGCTGCAGGCGCCAGGTGGCGAGCAGACCCTCGCTCACCGCCTTGTCGTCCCGGGGCGCGGAGCGCGCCAGGGCCTCGAGCCGGGGCAGGCGCGCGCGCATGCGCTGCTCCAGGTCCTGGGGCGAAACCGGTTCGGTCGCGCTCGAATCGCCGATGACTTCCATCTGCAGATCCGCCAGCGCCGTGAGGTGCTTTTCCAGCGAAGCCGAGCGCATCGCCCGGAAGCCATAGAAGGAGCCGAACCCGAGGATCAGCACCCCGGCCGCCATGACCAGCGGTTTCAGGTATCCCACCTGGATATCCTCGCCCGTGGCCACCTTTTTCTGGAACGCCTGCAGGCTCTGCGCCGGTTTCTGTACCTGGATCACTCTGTCTTTGCTATGTGACACCATGCCATTCACTCCGAACTTAAAGAATGCCCGAGCCCGCCGAGCTTCGCACTTGAAAATGTGGAGGCGTCTGGTACCATTGAACCCTTGGCCCGGATAGCTCAGTTGGTAGAGCAATGGACTGAAAATCCATGTGTCGGCGGTTCAACTCCGTCTCCGGGCACCAAAAAATGTTGATGGAGCCCTTGGATCTACTGAGATTCAGGGGTTTCTTCTTGTAGGGGTGCACGACCTCAAAGAGCCTGTTGTGAGGCTCAAATGGTAGCCTTCCGAAAGGCGATTCACTACAAAATTCACTACATGGAATTGGAGTAGAACCCGCACTGGATAAGACTTCCTTTGTAGAGACTCCCTGGCGATCTGCGGTAGGTTAAGGGAAGAGTCCCCAAGATTCTCTGGCGGAACGGTTGGTTTGATGATGACCCTTAGATGGGCATCCTTGAGGGCGCCCGGCAGACGGGAAAGAGCTAATGGGCCTGGGCCAGAAGTCCTCCGGGGACCTCATCACTCTGCCTCTGCCTATCAACCCCCACCAAGCCAGTAAGGATAGGTTTCCGGTAGGCTTGCGACCCCAGGAACTTCCCGAGATGAACCGTCCCCATCGGAATCGGCAACCGGTTGAGTGGAAGTCCGGAATTTTACGGAGGCAGGGGCGTAGTTACAAATGGAGCTGGGCCAATTTCGATAGCCACAATTGGAAAATTAATAGCACATGGAAATTGAGGATCCAAAATATATTTTGCGATAATCAGGATTTTCTGAGACCTCGTTGCGTATTTGAAGTAGCGGAGGACAGCAACGGGCTAACTCCAACACCCACCATCTAATCAGGAGGTTTTAATGCCTAATACCCAGCACGACAGCGAGGAAAACTTGGCTGCCTTGATACCCAATCAAGAGAACCATGTGGCCAATTTAGAAATGCTTGAGAATTGCTTTATTTCAATTATAGATATGGTTAGGGCTAAGGATGAAATGATTGAAACGCTCAAGAACGGTATCTTTGATAGTTACATGACCATTTCTGGTTATCGACATAGGATCCGGCATCTAAACCGGATTGAGGCTAGCCGCAAGGCCAGAGGGCAAAAGCGGGATGACTTCGGTAAATTTGCTAAAGAATAAGAATTCTCTTCGTGTACCCAATTCTATACAGTGCCACTTGGCACCGTTCTGCGGAGACATCCTGCGAGGATATTTTATGAGAAAACGAGTAAAGCATACCAGTAATACGTTTGACCTTGACGGGTTCCAGGTCATCATTGATCCCTACAGTGTAGTCATCCAGGTAGATGAAGACCTCTATGCTCCTGGGTTAGTGGTATTACCAGCATCCATGGCCCCCCTGCTTCGCCACATGGCTAACTGTCTTGAGCATCTGGAGAAGCCTTACGTGAAGGATGGTGAGTAAGATGGCCGGTTGGACTAAGCTATTTTCAAGCATCATCACATCATCTATTTGGATACATGACGATAAGGTTTTAAGAACCTGGGTTGCCATGCTGGCTCTGGCTGATGCTAAGGGAAGGGTTGAAGGCTCTATTCCTGGGTTTGCAAGCATTTGTCGAATGGATATCCCTGAAATGGAACGTGTCCTGGGCATTTTGACTTCATCAGATGCCTACAGCAGAACTAAGGAAGAGGATGGTAGACGTATAAGGGATATTCCAGGGGGATGGGAAATCATCAACTACCAGACCTACAAGGAAAAGGCCCAAGAAGGTGAAGGATCACGGGCACCATATATGAGGGAATACAGGGCAGCGAAGAAGGGTGTTACGCCTGTTACGCGTAACATAGATACAGATACAGCTTTAGATACAGATGATAGAGAAGCAGATATCGGAGACACTCAAGTGATTGATCAATCAGATGAGTCGCCTCTGGTATCTTCTAAAGAAAATCAAGGGGAAAAAGCAGAGCCACCTGCGGTGACTCCAAAGAACACTCCACACGAAGCTCCTAATGCAGAAGAGAAGGAACCAAACTCTGATTACTTTGAACAGGATATCATTGTGGGAGCGTTCCAGGAACCTACCCTATGGGTTAAGACCACCTACAATTTCATAAGGAAGACTTACCCTAAGATGGCTCTCCCTAATTCTGACAAACATGCGCAGATTAAGCTCCAGGGTTTAGTAGATGAGTTCATGCATAAGAATCGTAAATGGGGGATGGCTTTCAGCCTAGCTGGAATGAGGAGATTCATCTCTGATCCTAAGCTTAGGAGTGGAAGTAAATTCAGCCCCGTTCCCTATGCTATGTTCAACAACAATGCAGCACTCCTGTTAGAGATGGCTGCAAAACAGTGCAACGCTGAAGATACCTGTTGTGTTCCCATCTATGAGAATTATCAGGTATCGTGGACCTTCCTGGACTATGACGGACCTCAACTCATCAACAAAGAGAACCCCGTAGATCCAGAACAATGGACTTGGATTGGTGAAACCTGGGATACCTGGGAAGAGGCTGTGGATGCCTACAATGCTTACAGCAATTCTGAGACCGTGCCTGAATTTATCAAACTGAACTAACCCACCCCTTTCTAGGAGCAATACCATGACCAAGATCAGTGACCTGTACATCCGTGAAACCTTCGATGAGATGAAGAAAGATCTCCACCAGCGCATGAAGGATGCTGGCATCCATAGCGAATGGCCTGATGCCAGTGAGCAGATGGAGACTTGCTACGGCATTGGGGGGAATCCAAGTGCCTACGAGTGCTACTGCACCTGGGTTGACCAGATTGATTCTCGATAGGAGCTGTTCCAGGTTTATTCGGGACACCTTACGTCCTGGGGTGGGACGGTATTCCGGTTCTCCTGACCGCACGATGCCCGAAGGAGCGGGGAGACCTTGATCATCCCCCCGCCCGACTTGAAAACCATCCCGCCTGTATCGTGGTCCCTCCACGGCCCCGCTTGTCACCCAGTAGGCTCTGAGACGCGTTGGCCCCTGCCATTCCCACCCGGGCATCGGCAGGGGCCTCCTAGGATCGTTACGAGATAATTGCGTTCAATTCCGGGATTGCCGCGCCTCTCAGATTTGCCTTTGGGCCGCCGTATCCTCTGGGTCCTGGGGCGGGACGGTATTCGGGTTCTCGCGCCCCCACCAACCCCTGAGGATGCGGGAAACCCGAATCATCCCCCCACCCGTCTTGTAGGTCATGCCACCACTTTCACTGTTCCTTTTCCCTTCGGTGGATGTGGCCTTCGGTGCGGGTTGAGCCGGAATCTTTCCAGGAGAATTAAAGGGTGGGGTGGGTTTGGTTCCTTCGTTGACCATGGGAAATCTCCTTCATCAAAAGGTGATTCACCTACCCCCCTATTTACGGAATTCCCTGAAAATCGGAGGGGAAAATCACTAGGCGTAACTTACCCAATAAAATGACGCGAACCTGTTTTGCGATGCCACTCGCTCTGCGATTGGTTCCTTCGCTGATTTCGCCGGTAAGCGATTACTAAAAGTGGGCTCTCAAAATCGGCTTGGACTGGCCTCCTGGAACCCTGGGGGAGTATCATTTGGGCGATCCATCGTCATTCTGACAAGGCAGCGCCTGACAACTTCAGCGTGAGGCAACCAATGGCTAACCTCTATGCAGCAATCAAAGACTACATGTCAAGCCATAGGCAGAATGCCGACAAAGAACTTCGCTGGTTCGCAATTCAGCCATCATTCGAGAAGGCTTTGTCGCTTGCAGCCTATGCGAAAGGGCCTTCTGGTAAAAGGTTCTCACACCAGCGTAGGATTCCCTTGGCGGTACTCGAAGAGTCATACGGGCGCCTAAAACCATGCAAGGGAGCGCTGGTTATGGCATCCAGTTTCGAGCAGCTTCATCAAATCATCGGGGAACTGATTCAGGGAATCCGGGGAGTTGGACCACTGTTGATCTACGACACAGCGTTGAGACTGGGGGCAAATCTGAGGCTAGAACCCTCAGTCGTGTTCCTTCACGCTGGCACCCGGGAAGGGGCCAGGAGGCTCGGCCTTAATGTTGCTCGATCATTCATCCCATCTTCCGAATTCCCACCAGTTTTGAGGGAACTCCCAGCTAGACAAATTGAAGACATCTTATGTATCTACAAGGATTGGCTAAAAGTCCCTAACGTCATCACTACACGAACACCTAACTGCTCTAAATTGCAGTAATCGCCGTAACCCAGTCGTAAATTTCGGAGCTTCCCTTAGGTCCCCACCCCCGAGCCATCGTCATTCTTCGTTTCCTCCCCCAACCGCGCCTCCAGGATGGAGCCGGTCAACGTTCGCGATAGGTCCGACATGCCACATACCATTTCTGAACGATTGTTTGAAACATTTTGCCAAGCGCATTTGATACCATTCACCAGAATTGATGTTCCGGGCAAAGCAGAGGGCAAAAGACCAGACTATGAAATCTCTACCAAAGTGGGTCAAATAATTGTTGAAGTTAAAGAAATTGATCAAAACGCAGAAGATATTGAATCCATGCGTCTTTTGCATGAGAGGGGCTACGGGAAGGTCATGACAAGCAATCCCGGGGATCGTATCCGTTTAAAAATAGCTTCGGCCTCACCTCAAATTAAAGCTAGATCAAAAGGTAAAATCCCAAGCATTCTTTGTATTTTTGCCCAAGCAAGCCTTGCTGCTCACCTTGAACCGCATTGCGTGAGATCAGCGATGTTTGGTCAGCAAGAAATGGTGGTGGCAGTTCCGATTGATCTTGCTGAAAGCCCATATCTTGTTGGATCCAAACTCGGTGGGAAGCGCAAGATGACCAAGGATTGCAATAGGTCGATCAGCGCCATTGCAACCATGTATTACAGATATGACGGCACCTTATTGATTGCACTTTTCCACAATCATTTTGCTGTAAACCGCATACCTTCAAAAGCTTTTCCTCCAGACGTGGAACAATATTATCTGAGAAAATCCAGTCGGAGGTTAGCACCGGATTGGGTTAAATTTCATCGTGGTTAAACAAATTTGAGAACAGAAGGCGCACCCCCATTTGCTTTGGGATGATTCGCGGTGCTCATTAGAATCAGGAAGGACGACAGGGTATACCATTGTTTGCCCCGGCCTACGGCGCCCCGATGGGCCCAATCCAGCGCTCGACTCTGGACGCTGAGGATTTTCGCCCACTCCAATCCTCTCGAATTCTAAATCCCTTCACCTTCACCACCGCGCCGCCAGACAGGGGCCGGTCCATGCCTGCAAGGGTTCACCCTGCCCGTGCGCTGTCAGGAATGGGTGTAGCTCGGTTTGTCACTTCAACTTTTTGAAGTCTGCTTGATTTCCTTGGCATTTGGGTGTCAGGCCAGGGTTGAAAAATATTCTATTGACATAATCAGAACAGGTTCTTAAACTATGATCTGACACATTCAATGGAGAACATCATGGCTCAGGTCGGTTACATCCGTTGCTCCTCAATTAGTCAGAACGTGGAACGCCAGCTTGAGGGCCTGACCCTGGACGAGACCTTTACCGATATGGTCAGTGGGAAGGATCTGAATCGCCCCTCCCTTCAAGAAATGCTCAGGTTCGTGCGGAAAGGGGACGAGGTAGTTATCCATTCCATGGACCGGCTGGCTCGGAACTTGGCGGACCTCCTTAAGCTGGTCACAGACCTGACCAGCAAGGGAGTGCGGGTCACCTTCAAGAAGGAAGCCCTTACCTTCACGGGCGAAGACAGCCCCATGGCTACTTTAATGCTCAGCATCATCGGCGCCGTTGCGGCTTTTGAACGGTCCATGATCCATGAGCGTCAGCTTGAGGGAATCGCTATTGCCAAGACCAAGGGTGTCTATAAAGGGGGCAAGCCCAAGTTCACTCCGGCACAGGTGGCTCAGATCTGTGCCCGTGCCAAGGCTGGAGAGAAAAAGGCCGTCCTGGCGCGTGAATTCAAATGCAGCCGAGAAACTATCTACTCCTTCCTCAGGGCCTCCTAGGAGTGAGTGTCAAACAGGTTGTGCATCTGACTCGCACCTATTGAGGGTTAATCCAAGGGCAGATGTAACGTTGGAAGGGAGGTCATGGATTTTGTCAGTTCGTCCAAGTCGATTCCATTGGCCTTCATGGTTTCCCTATATGCCGAAAAAATGATTCCGTGGATCTCTTCAAGGTTTTTCATCATGATCAACCTGCCTTCGTCCGATTGGATCCGATTGTTATGGAATCGGTAGAACGTGTGCTGAAGGCGGTTTCTGGCTTCTAGGGCCTCCCTCAGGGATTTTAAAGGGGGCACATTATCATAACTATTTTTGTCAATCAGATTAATCAATTGACCCAATGTCATTTTGTTGATTTTCTTCATGATGTTCTTGGCGATAACTAAATCTGGTTTTACTAAAAGATTCGCCTCCAAAGCCAGTCGTAGTAGCAGAGTGGTTCCGAGTTCGGTTTCTAGCAGGTGGGCCGCCTCGGCTGTTTCACCATACTTTCGATAGATATCATCACGACTTGGCATCTAATACCTCATTCACCTTTATTGGTCTTAAGAGGTAACTATAGGCCCTGAGCATTTTTACTGATTCGTGTTTGGTAGATAATTTCAAGTAACGTTTCGTTTATATCTACAGTGGAAGCATAGAGAGTAACATTTGTTTTACCAGATAACCAAGTAAGCTCTTTCCTGTAATATGGTGGACCTGATAATTCATGAAACACTGGGTTGCCATATTTATATTTTAATGTTTGAAATAATTCATCATAAATATTCATGGTCTCGCCCCAACTCGGTTTTTCATTTAATTCAAGGGTTACCTGTTCGAGTTTTTGTTGTTTGAAAAGAAATCTTGCAGTAAAAATATAATTTGAGATAATTACTTTTTCCAGATCAAACATTTCTATCGTACCATTTCCCCAAGTTTGAGGATTTCCAGGGAAAATGAGGCCTTTTACTGATTGTTTAAGTTCTTTTGGTGACATGCCTGAATGGGTATTGCGCCACAATATTTGTGCGTCCAGGCTATTGCCTAACATCAGCAGTGAAAATATAAGAATGGATTTTAGTCCTAGATTTGGCATGGCGGCCTCCCAATGGCAAAACTGATAACAGGCAGAGTTGGAATAGCTAAGGAGACTTCAGTGTATGCCCCGATTCCAATCACCAAAGCCACGCGCGATTCCTGAGCCACGGACTGCTCAGCGGATGGCCGAACCTGGATTGCGCGGCCACCTATAGGAACCTGGGCGGATTGCTGAATGTAGACATGCAGGGACCCCAGGAGAATTCCCAACCCAAACTTCAGAATGAACATTTGCACCTCCACCTAGGGGTAAGGTCATTCTTGATCGGAATACGAAGGGGAGAAAATTTACTACCTTCTACAACAAACTGTAATTATTTTTCTTCCTTTGCCTGTTTATTGGTATCGAGAAGAATTTGAGGCGTCTCAAACCAGCCCGAAACATTTAGTAGATTTAAGGCTGGTCGCTTTTCTTTGCCGACATAGCATTCCATGTAAACTCTTTGATTGATCGCGCCTTCCCCAAAATTGACAAAGAGACGCATTGTATCAGGTTCTACATGTTCAATAAAAGTTTGGTCCTCTTGTTTTCTAATAGATTTCTTCAAATTGTACCAAGAAACATATCCATTTTTTGTTTTCATTTCTTGAAAGGAAACACCGGTATAAAGTTTCTTAAAGTAATCTCTGAGCACCTCGTAGTATAGAGTTGTTGAGCCGTTTGGAACTTGCCAGCACACGTAATAGCTCCAAAGTTTGCCATCACGAAATGTGACTACTGCAGCAAGCGGATCTAATCCAAAGAAACCTTTTAGCTTAAATGTATATCGAGGCCATCCTCCATAATATTTATAAACTTGTTGGATGGACATACCTTTCGGAAAATCTTCTTCTTTAAACTCCGTACAACCCTTTGCCTTCAAGTCAGAAATGACTTCCTGAAGGCTTGATTCCCAATTGCATTCCGTGAAATGAGGAGGAACAACTTTAGGTCCCTGCCCCCACAACGACAGAGCAAGGACGGGAATAAGGAGCGACCGTAGATGAGCCATGTCTACCTCATGGTCTGTGAAGGATGAACCATGATGAGCGCCTTAACTGCTTTGGGCAAGGTGATCAGATCGGAATCAGGGTAGAGCAGGGGGGTCTCATTAACCCATGCGCGATTGCAGGATGCCCCAGGACGCGTCAAACGATTCTGGATTGGAAACTTGCTGGGTCCAATCGCTCCTGGGCCTTCTGCCCCTTGTGGGCGTTGGGGCAGGGCAATGGCTTCTTGGAACACATTTCAACCCTTCCTGGCGCCCAGGTGGACCGTACCCTCATTTGCCCCATCGGCACCCTGGACCTGTTGAAGCGCAATTCCGATGGAGGCTCCTGGCGGCTCTTCGTATCAATGTTCCCAGATTAGGCCTTCAGGCATACCCCAGCTTCTCGCTGAGAGTATCCTGCGCCTTGCGCTTGCCCTCCATGGACGTTTCTACATATATCATCGTTGTCTGGATGTTCTTATGCCCCAGCATCGCCTGGATCTCACTGATGGGCGTCCCGGTCTCTGCGTGAAGGGTGGCGAAGGAGGCTCGGAGGCGGTGCTGGGTGACATGGCCCAGACCGAGAGATTCAGCAGCTACCTTAAGAGGTTTTTGGAGAAGCTGTGGACAGTGTGGTTTTCCGTTCTTGGCGGGGAAGATCCATTCGCTGAGCATGGTCTTGGGCATCGCCAGGAGGGATTCCCACAACCATGATGGGACAGGTACCACCCGCGCTTCTTTCCCCTTGGCGCGGCCCACGGTATAGGTACGCTGCTCCTGGTCAAGCCATTCCCAGCGCATTCCGAGAACTTCACTAGAGCGGCAACCGAGACCTAGCATCACCCGCACCATGATGCCCACATGCGGGTTTCTGGTTGATCCGTCCACGGCAGCGAGGAACTCCTTGAAGCGTTTCACAGGAATCGTAGGGCGCGGTTTCCTCTGAAGTCTTAGGAGTTCCACGCGAGGCGGTTGTAAAACCTTCTCTCGTTTCTTGGCGAAGTTGAGCAGTGTCCTCAGGGTGGTCAGAACGTTGTTCGTATAGGTACGAGATCGCCCAGCCTCCAGGAGGCTATTCCGAAGGTGATCAACATGGGCACATTTGATCTTGTTGATTGGAATCTGGCCCAGGCGCGGAGCAAGCCAGATGCGCCAGTGGGCGGAAACTGACGCAAGGTATGAGGGGCTGGCGGAAGCCACCTTGTACGCCAGAAACTCTTTATGAATCTCTTCCAGCAGCAGAGGTGTTCGGATGCCCTTGAGTCCAAGCTTGCCCCTGGCAATGTCGAGGCGAAGCTGACCTAGAAACAAAGTGGCGGTTTTCAGGTCGGTGGTACGAGTGGACCCCTGGTACCTTTGGCCTTCAACCAAGATATTGAAATGCCAAACGGACCCGCCCCGCTTGGTGAGTCCTGGGGTTTTGCTTTGTGCCATTGCGTCCTCCGAATGGAGGCGCTTCAAGGTGTGCGGAGCAAATTCACTACAAATTCACTACAATGGACCTCAAGACCGGTTCTGAGACGACCTTGCATTCAAGCAAGTGCAGTAATCAGAACAAGTTGAACGCTAGGCCCGGATAGCTCAGTTGGTAGAGCAATGGACTGAAAATCCATGTGTCGGCGGTTCAACTCCGTCTCCGGGCACCACTTAACCCCTTAGTCGTCAACGACTTGGGGGTTTCGCTTTGTAGGAACAGCATGTTGCCACAGAGACCGTTGTTGCCCTTTATTTTACCCGATTCCCTACAAAATTCACGACATGGGAATCAATGGTAAAACCCTGAATTTTCATTAATTGGGATATGGCTGTCCCTTCTGAGTCCACTACCTTGGCAAGCAGGTGCGATGGAAGCGAAAATGCCATCGTCCAGCCCTGCCCAAGCCCTTGCGGTCTTGCCGGGGCCGATGTGTCCAGGGGACAGTCCCACAAACCGCGCCCCCACCCTCCGTGGCCGACGCTCGGACTTTCCATGGGGTATTATTGCTGGCGGAGCCCAAAGTGGTCGATTTCCCTTCCCTCCTTCAGAACTCGGAACCCAGTCTCCTGGCCGCCGTGATGAAGCATGCCGAACGGCAGCGGCACACCCCTTCGGGCCTTGAGGAGATCTGGAATATGGCCTTCCGAGGCTTGACCACCACGCTGGTCCAGGCGGTGGCCGCCGGTAAGCTCGTGGAACCTTGGGTTGACCTGGAGGACCGGGCCGACCCGGTGGTCGCCTTCGGCCGATTGGAGGCGAAACGCCATCGAGTCCGGGGCATCGGGCTTGAAATGTTCCTGAGGCTGATGAAGATCTTCCGGCCATCCTACCTGGAGGTACTCCGGGAGAGGATCGCTGATCCGGATGAGCAGGCCGAGAGCGTCCAGCAGATGGTGAGGTTCTTTGACCGGATTGAGCTTTCCTTCTGTCTGGCCTGGGATCGTGAGGCCGAGAGTGGGGACATCAAAGACCTACAGGATATGAATCTGGAATTGCTGAATGAGCGGGATCGATATGTGGCCATTTTCGAAAGCACACCCCTACCGACCATCTTGCTGAACCCTGACTTGTCCATCCGGAACATGAACCATGCAGCATACCGCTTGATCCTTCAGCCGGATTCACCGGGGGCCTACTACTACAATGCCGCGAAGCGGCCGGGAACGACTTTCCTGGCCGACCTGTTTCCGGATTTCTTCAAGGCGATCCGCGAGCTTCTCGAACAACCGGATGCGAGACTGGATCAAGAGTGGTCCACCACCCGGAAGGGTGTGCAGATGCACTTCCATGTGGTTGTGGCCCGAATGCTTGATCAGCCCTATGCCGCCTCGGGGATCCTGGTGACCCTGGATGACCAGACCGACCGGGTCCAGGCGAGTCAGGAGCGCGAACGAATGCTGGTCGAAATTACGGCGGCCTTGGCCGAAGTCAGGAATCTTTCGAACCTTCTGCCCATTTGTGCTTGGTGCAAGAAGATCCGCGATGATCAAGGCTACTGGGACCAGTTGGAGGGCTACTTTGCCACGCATACCGGGATCCGTTTCTCCCACGGGGTCTGCCCGGAATGCGCCTCTAACCCGGGTTCCGCACTCGCTTCGCAAAAATCGGCTTTCGAGGCCCTGCGGACCTCGTAAGCCGATTGTTTGCGGTACCCTGTTTGAAAAAGTGCCAATTTAGTCACTAAAAATATTTTTAATAC
>Ga0181520_10003382_pt1 | contig 28171 bp, 27 predicted proteins | sample PEATcosm2014_Bin_29_FD_132451 | JGI IMG/M metagenome (GOLD analysis project Ga0181520, IMG submission 132451) | Peatland microbial communities from MTU Mesocosm Facility, Houghton, MI, USA - PEATcosm2014_Bin02_30_metaG | ecosystem: Environmental > Terrestrial > Soil > Wetlands > Peat | place...
GCCGTCCAGCACCGAGAGGTGCTTGTGGGCTAAAATCTTGCCGTATTTGTCCACGCCCATTTTCATCTCATGGTAGAACTGATGACGGGCGCGGTTGTGCATGAATACTTCTTCCCGGTCCAGCACCAGCCTGACCGGACAGTGGGTGTTCTGGGACAGCATGCAGGCGATGATTTCGTGCGAACCGGCACTGGCTTTGACGCCGAATCCGCCGCCGACATAAGGCGCGATAACTCTGACTTTATCAATCGGCATCTGCAGTACGATTGCGACCGTACGCTGCACGTAATGCGAAACCTGCGTGGACGTCCACAGCGTCAGATTGCCGTTGATATCGAAATTGGCCAGCGTGGCCTGCGGTTCCAGACAGGCGCCGTCCGATTTTTTATTAGCGAAGGTGTCAGTCCGGACCAGATACGCTTCGGCAAACCCTCTCTCGACATTGCCGACTTCGTTGTGCACTTCCTGGCAGATGTTGCGCGGATATTCGGCATGAATCAGCGGCGCATTGTCCGCCAGCGCATCCACCGGGTTCAATAGAATCGGCAGTTCTTCATACTCAACTTTGATTAATTCCAGTGCTTCCCGGGCGGTCTGTTCGTCGACGGCGGCTACCGCGGCCACTTCGTCCCCGACATGCCGCACTTTGTCCACGGCCAGGGCGGTTTCATCGAATCTGGCCGGACTGTGCCCGAATTTAATGTTGCTGACTTCTTTGGTGGTTAATACCGCTTTCACGCCCGGTAAATTTTTCGCTCTGGAGATGTCGATATTTATTATTTTGGCATGCGCCACCGGGCTGTGCAAGATTGCCCCGTACAGCATCCCCGGTAATGTGATATCGCCGGTATATTTCGCCTGCCCGGTCGCTTTTTCCGGTACCCCTTTGCGCACGGGACTGGTATTCAATACGGCACATTTTTTAACGTTTGTTTCGGTCATTTGGCGTTGACCTCCTTGTTCCCTAAAGTCTGGGCAGCCTGTTCCACGGCGTTGATGATTTTAAAATAACCGGTGCAGCGGCATAAGTTGCCTACAAACGCTTCGCGGATTTCCGTCCGGCTTGGATTGGGATTAGAATCGAGAAGTGATTTTGCTTTTAAAATCATCCCCGGGGTGCAGTAGCCGCATTGCACGGCGCCGGCGTTGATAAACGCCTCCTGAATCGGGTGCAGCTTTCCGTTAACGGTCAATCCTTCGATCGTGGTGATTGCATGTCCGTTGGCTTGTACGGCCAATACCAGACATGAATTTACTGCCTTGCCGTCCATCAAAACGGTGCAGGCGCCGCAGTCGCCCAGTTCGCAGCCCTGTTTCGTGCCGGTCAGGTTCACCTGCGGGCCGCGCAAGAGCTGCGCCAGCGTTTCGTTGTCTTCCGCTAAAAGTTCGTATTCGTTATTGTTGATTTTCAGTTTGATATATTTTTTCATCTTTACTCCTGTCTTTGCTGACCGGGATATTAATTGCGCTGCGCGGCGGCTTCCAGAATGCCGCGTTTGGTTAATACTTTTATCAGGTCGCGGCGGTATTCGGCCGAGGCCCTGACGTCCGTAATCGGGCGGCAGCAGGCGGCGGCCATTTCGGCGGCTTGTTCCGCGGCGAGGATGGTAACTTTCCGGGTTTTCAATGCCGCTTCCGCATCATCGCTGTGGATGAAGGTCGGGGCGACTGCTCCCAGCACGATTATCGCTTTCTCACATTCGTCACCTTTAAAGGTCAATACGGTGGTCACGCTGACCATTGCGATTTCCATCGCTTTGCGGACGCCGTATTTGATGTAGCTGACGCCGGTATTCGCCGGGAAAGGTTTAATTCTGATGGCAGCTAACACTTCGCCGTCCCTGCGGTTGGTTTTTCCCGGTCCGGTGATGAACTTGGAGATGGGCTCCCAGCGGCTTTCCTTACCGAGGATAAGCTGTACTTCCGCGCCGTAAGCGGTCAGCGGCCCGATGGTATCACCGGCCGGACGGGCGGTGCAGATATTGCCGCCGATGGTGGCGCGGTTTCTAATCTGCGGCGAACCGATATTGTTGGCCGCCGTGGCTAAAAGGGGAAATTTTTGCTTTATTACCGGTGTTTCGGCCAGTTCACTGACGGTGACCATCGAACCCAGCGTCAGACCGGTGGCTTCGGTGTAATGAATTTGCTTCAGCGTGCTGATTTTTTCCAGCGAAATCACGACTTTCGCTTTAACGACTTTGCGCTTGAGGTTCACCAGTAAATCGGTGCCCCCGGCCATCAGCACGGCATCACCTTTGTTCTTTTCCACCAGGTGCTGCACTTCCTCAAATGTTTCCGGTTCTAAAAATTGAAATCTCGGTAATATCACGATTTCTCCTTTTTAGTGTTATTCGCTTGTTTTCTATTTTGTCCAGGAATAGTCTGAAAATAAACATTACATAATGTTATTTATCTGGCTTGATTATTTTTTGGAATTAACGGGGGATAATATTTAAAAAACGCGTTTAAAAAGCATGTTTCGAAGCAAAAATCTGAACTGGCTCCATTTTCATTTTCTGCAGGGTAACACAGGGCCAAGGTTGATGTCAAACGATAAGGAAATCGAGGCTAAGATGGGATTTTGGGTGGCAGCGGTAATATTCCGGTCGGTTGTCAAACTGTCAGGCGCTGTTTGACGAGAAAGTCAGCCACTTCCACAAACCCTTCTCCGAAAGGCAGGGAGCTCCGGAATTTGGGGAGGCCGCGGATACAGTCTATCTGTTGTCCGGTCAGGCGGGGATTAACAATCAGTACGCTATTTTCAAATTCGGTGAAAAGGGAGACGTCTGTCGCCGAATCACCGAAAACCATGACTTCTTTCGGTTGAATGGTGCCGTCGCTGATTAACCCCAGTATCCGCTGCAGCGTTTTACCCTTGCTGACGCCATCCTGAATCATGTGCAGCATGTAGCCGGAATCCAGTAGCTGTACGCCCCGCAGTTGTTTGGTTAGCTCGGATAGAGGAACGTTATCGGCGAAAAACCCGACATCAATCAGCCGGTCTTTGAAATCCGGGGCTTCCCGGATGGCGGATTTAAACTCCGCTTTGAATCTGTTTAAAATTTGCAGCGCCGGCTGGCGCGAGTAGCCCAAATCGTACAGGCCGCTTTCTTTGGTCAGCTTGGCCACGCAGCCGTTTTCCGCGATTACCGGGCCGCTCGTTGCCAGCGCCCTCGCCAGCGGTTCCAGCCGGGTCAGCGGCCGTCCCGAGTCAAAACCGACCATGATGCCGCATTTTTCCAGCGCCCGGATGCTCTGCGCCACTGCTTCGCTGACGGTATCGCCGTCGCTCAGCAGCGTCCCGTCAACGTCAGCTATTACCAGCCTGATTTGACACGCCAGCTTTGGTGTAATTTTAAGATATGAACTTGTCATTGACTGCTGCTGTCAGGCCGGATTAATCCTGCTCCTCTTCGTTTCGCTTTGAGGCGGAGATGTCCCTTAAACGCATCGTTTCCTGGAGGATTTTCTTGCGCAGCCGGATATGCTCCGGGGTAATTTCCGCGAGTTCGTCGCGGTTGATGAAGTCTATGGATTGCTCCAGACTGAAGATTATCGGCGGCGTCAATTTAATGGCAATGTCTGAAGTGGAAGAACGGATGTTGGTCATTTTCTTTTCTTTACAGACGTTCACGGCGATATCCCGCGAGCGCTGAATCTGGCCGACAATCATGCCTTCGTAGACCTGTACGCCCGGGCCGATGAAAAGCAGCCCGCGTTCCTGGGCGTTGTTCAAACCGTAGGTCACCGAGACGCCCGTTTCCGAGGCTACCAGCACGCCGCTGCGGATGGTGCCGACTTCCTTCTTCCAGGGTTCGTAACCGAGGAAAATGGTGTTCATCACACCGCTGCCGCGGGTCGCAGTCAGGAAGGCGCTGCGGAACCCGATTAATCCTTTGGTCGGGATGTGGAATTCCATGCGGACGTTGCCGTTATTGTCGTTGCGCATGTCGCTCATTTCCGCTTGGCGTTTGCTCAGCATTTCGTTGACGATGCCGATGTATTCTTCCTTAATATCGACGGTTAACGCTTCCACGGGTTCCATCAGTTTCCCGTTGACCATTTTGGTGATGGCTTCCGGCTTGGAAACCTCGAATTCGTAGCCTTCACGGCGCATTGTTTCGATCAGAATTGAGAGGTGCAGTTCGCCGCGGCCCCTGACGATAAACGTGTCGGACCGGTCAGAATCCTGCACCCGCAGGCTGAGGTTCGATTCCAGTTCGCGGTACAGCCGCTCGCGTATTTGCCGGGTGGTGCTGAACCGGCCTTCCCGGCCGGAAAACGGCGAGGTATTGACCCCGAAGGTCATTTCCACGGTCGGTTCGCCGATTTCGATACGCGGCAGAGCGTCGGGTTGCTCCGGACTGGCCAGCGTATCTCCGATGGTGACTTCTTTGACACCGGTAACGGCGACGATATCGCCGGCTTCAACCCCCTGTGATTCCAGACGTTTCAATCCGAGGTGGGTGAAAACTTCGGCGATTTCATAACGCGTCTGCTTGCCGTCGGCGCTTAAACAGACGACCATGTCATGCGGGGAAACTTTGCCCCGCCAGATGCGCCCGATGGAAATTTTGCCTTTATGGGTATCATAATCTAGGTTGGAAACCAGCATCTGGAACGGGCCTTCTTCAATCTGCGGCGGCGGGATTTTTTCCACAATCAGGTCAAAGAGGGGACTGACATCCTTGCCTTCCATTCCCGGGTCGGTGACGACGATGCCTTCGCGGCCGCTGGCATAAAGTACCGGGAAATCCAGCTGTTCGGCATCGGTGGCCAGTTCCAGGAATAAATCCTGGGTTAATATCAATACTTCGGGGATGCGCGCGTTTTGCCGGTCGATTTTATTGACCACGACGATGATTTTCAGTTTCTTCTTGAAAGCCTCCCGCAGCACGAACTTGGTCTGCGGCATCGGGCCTTCCACCGAGTCGATCAGCAGCAGACAGCCGTCCGCCATGTTAATCACGCGTTCTACCTCGCCGCTGAAATCGGCGTGGCCGGGCGTGTCGATGATATTGATTTTCACGTCCTTATACATGATGGCGGTATTTTTCGCCAGAATCGTAATGCCTTTCTCCCGCTCCAGCGTGTTGCTGTCCATGATGCAGTCCACGGTATCCTGGTTGTCGCGGAAGACGTGGCTCTGCTTCAGCAGGGCGTCCACCAGGGTCGTTTTGCCGTGGTCGACATGGGCGATAATGGCGATGTTTCTGATATCATTGCGGTACTTCATAATACTTGTTTTTATCCTTATTAGTTTACATAATACATGGCATAGTGGCGCTGCCAATGGCAAATCAGGGGAAATGGGAATAACAGGACATTCGGGAGCCCGCGTCTTGCAATGACGCATCAGCCCCGTTTAATTGACGGGTGATAGCCGGAAGCGGTGTGAATGGTTGTAATTACAGATTTCGAACATCAAATTTGTGATTCCTGAAACTCTTACACCTATTATTATACACGACCTGAAGCTAAAAAGCGACATAATGTTTTAAAAATGTTGTTTTTAGAGTCGTGACTTCAGCCCGATCCATATATTAAGCCACAAACTTCCCGATTGTGCTAACAATTCGTGTCATCGCCTTGAGCGATTGCACCACCTCGCACGGAATCACCAGACCGTGATTCGCTCCTTCAATCACCAGGCTTTTACCTTTCGTAGATTCACAGAGTTCGGCTAAATAACCGGCATTATAAAAATCATCTGCCGTGCCAATTACGAACAAAGAACGCGGTCTGTATTGTTCGATTTGCGAACGTAACCATTCATTTGTCAGCAATGGCGTCAACCAGACACAGCTTGCCTTCCGGAAACGGTTGCCCGGCAGCAGATGTCCCATCGCTAATGTCCCCAGCGATTTACCAACAAGTGTAATATGTTCATACTCACGTTGGGCAAAGACGGTTTCACTGACTGCGGTTACATCTACGGATAACATCCGGTTGCGTTCGGCAGCGGGTTTTTTGAAAAAATCAATTTTATAATATTCATATTCTACCTGCAGCACATCTGCATTCCGGTCAAGAAATAATTGGCTCGTATACTGCAGCAGCGGGTTGATCAAGGGAGGGCTATAACCGGGTAAAACAACGCACAAATGCGATGCTGCTGACTGTTGCCGAAAGTAAGTATTGGGAATGGGTTGTTTATTGTTGCCGGAGATGGTTAAAGACAATTTGTCGAACATTTTAATAGCCTCTTGCATAATTATTTCCAGCACAGTTGAAAATACAAGGTAAGAAGCTTTACGCCAATGTAACATAAGATTAGATTGAGGTCAATAAATATATATGGTTGTGAATAACCCAAAAGAATGATTTGTAATTAGTAAGGTATAATTTAACTATGTCCGTTTATTTGACAGACCTGGATATCGCCGAAGTCAAGCAATTGGTAGTTTCGCTCGGGGCACCGGCTTACCGCGTGCAGCAGCTGCTGGGTTGGGTTTACCGCAAATTGGCCGTGTACTGGGATGAAATGACCGACCTACCGCAAGCTTTCCGTCAGAAACTGGCTGCCGCCGCGAACCTGCATACCTTAACGCCTGTTCACGAAGTCAAAGCTAAAGATGGTACAGTTAAAATCCTCTTCAGTCTGCCGGACGGTAAAACAGTGGAAACCGCCCTGATGAAATTTGCGGCGTCCGCCTCAGGCAGACCTGTGCCGAAAACCTGTGCCAATCGCTATACTATCTGCGTTTCCACCCAGGTTGGCTGTCCCATCGGCTGTCCCTTTTGCGCCACCGGCCAGCAGGGATTTGAGCGGAACCTGACAGCCGGTGAAATTATCGACCAGGTTTTATACTTCGCCCGCCTGTTGCAGGACCGGAGCCAAGGTTCGGAAGGGGAGCGGGTGGATAACATTGTTTTCATGGGCATGGGCGAACCGCTGACTAACTATGATGCCGTCTGGCAATCAATCGAAATGCTGAACTCGCCGGACGGTTTCGGCCTCAGTGCCCGCAGCATGACCGTCTCGACATCCGGTTTGATACCCGGCATCAGGCGCCTCAGCGGGGAAAAACTCCAGGTCGGGCTGGCCATCTCGCTGCACGCCCCCGACGATAAATTGCGCAATCAACTGGTGCCGGTCAATAAAAAATACCGCTTGGAAGAATTAATTCCGGCCTGCCGCGAATATTTTGCGCAAACCGGGCGGCGTGTCAGTTTCGAATATGCCCTCTTCGACGGCGTCAACGACTCATTACCTCATGCCCAGGCATTAGCCGACCTGCTCCACGGCCTGAATTGCCACGTCAATCTGATTGTTGCAAACAGCACTGCTAATGAAACTCTGCGGCCGTCGCCGCGCGGTCAGGTTCTGGCTTTTCAAAAGGCGTTGCAGACCCGCGGCATCACCTGTACTGTCCGTCAGAGCAGGGGACAGGACATCGATGCCGGCTGCGGCCAGTTGCGCAGCCGCCTTAGATCATCGATTTAAAACCGTTCAGGTATTCCTTCTCGGCTAGGAACAAGTCGCCTACCATATTTCGTATTTCATCAATGGTTAGGATAGTGCTGGTTAACGGGTCGACCAACATTGCCTGAAAGAGCTTGGTTTTATCTTTCTCAACAATCCCTCTCACCGCCAGTTCATGAACGTTTATGCAGTTCTGATTCAAGGCGGCAAGCTGAAGCGGTAGATTCCCAACGTAGCAGGGGTGGATGCCTTCCTTATCCACCAGGCACGGCACTTCAACACAGCTTCCTTCTAACAGGTTGGTAATTAGACCGGTATTCTTAACGTTAGCGTTAATTCGCGAAGAGATACCGGTCTCAATGGAATGGATTATGGTCACTCCATATTCAATGCTGCGGATAACAGGAAATATGTGACCGCTACTAAGTTGTTGTTTGAGCTTGTCATCTTGACTAGCTCTATTCTGCCTTACCCGTTCCTCCAGCTTGAACCTTTTGATGAGTTCGGGACGCTTCTTGAAGTAGGGAACATAAGCCCCATTATGCGGGCTTGACTCGGTAACAAAATAACCGAAAGCTTTTAGTAACTCAACACGGACAATATCAGCCCCGGCATAATGTGCTTCGGGCACAGAATAAACAGCCGGGTCCTTAAATCGCTCTAATAGTAATGGGTAAGCATCTTTCCCGCGCCACTTAAATTCCAAGAACCATGCCATATGGTTAATCCCCGCTACCCAATAAGAAATATCTTTTAGTTCTTTGTAAACCAGATTGTGCAAAGAGCGGTAATAGTCATCAGCCCCTTCGGGTAAATCTTCCGGTGTAATTGGTACACCCAGGTATTTAAGGAGTTGGGTAGTGGTGCTTTGAACACTGTGGCACAAGCCTACAACTTTTATGCGCGTGTAATCGTTAATGGCCCAAGTATTGATGGACATGGGGTTTGTATAATTAAGGAGCAAAGCATCAGGGCAAAGTTCTTCCATATCGTGACAAATATCCAAAAGTACCGGTGTGTGGCGCAGTCCCCCAAAGATTCCTCCGGTACCAACACTGTCCCGTGGGCCATCAACACCGTATTTCAACGGAATATCGACATCCGGCTGCGTTTCGGTCCGGCGACCGACCGCAATGGTGACAAAAACATAGTCCGCTCCATCCAGGGCCTCACGGCGGTTTGTCGTTGACGTAATTTTAGTGTTAAATCCGTGTTGTTTCACCAACGTCTTAGCGAAGGAGGTAATCAGTTCCAATGGTTCTTGAGCTATATCCATTAGAGTAATTGTGCTGTCTCGGAGCTCGGGATATGAAATGATATCAGAAATGGTGGCCCTGGAAAATACATGACTTCCGGCGCCAATGAAGACGATTTTTGCCATTTCAAAATCTCCTGTTTATGCATTAACTAAATAATTAGCAACATATTAATTTGCTTTGGGTTGCATGTCAATTACCTAATTTCAAGACACTCGATATTTTACAACATTAGAGCTTATTTTGAGGCTAAACGGTAAGGTTGTATTGTGCGCATGCCTTGAAGTAATCTCTTCCCTCGCTTGAGTCCTTCAGCTGAAGGACGAAATTCTTTCGCTTTTAAATCGAAATGTACAGGAGAGGGAGACAGAAGGTGAGGTTAATCCGTCAGTTTCAGTGCAAGGTTTTAGCTTCTCATGACAAAACAATGTATTTAACACAAAAAAGCAGACGACCAAATGATGTATATAGAATAAACCCTTTGGTCATCTGCTCTATATATTAAGTCACCACGCTGGTGATGGGAGGGGTATCCTGACTGAATACTTCCCGGAAAACTACTTACCCAGAGCTGCCTCGTCCTTCTTTCGAATGGAGCGCCCGCCGTGGCCGTGTTTGACGCCCTTGAAGCTGTCCTGATAAGTCTTGCGCTGTTGTGCTTTTTCCTGTTTTCTGCCCATCTTGATTGTCTCCAATTAATGTTAGATATTCTCAATATACGGTTTTAAGCCCGCTCTTGTCAATAATTATTGAGAATTTCTAGCCAGGACATCTCCTATCGTACTTTATTCATCACCGGGGTAGGGGTGGGCATCGGCCGTGTCTGAGCCGCGACCTTGGAACGCAGGAAAGACGGTGTGTCCAGTTCGTTCGGTTTCAGGCCCTGGAGCTGTTGGGTAATTGCTTTCTCCCGGGCTTCGGTATTTAATCCGCCATCATTGGCGAAGCCGGTTGCCACGAGAGTTAGTCTGATTTCATTATTCATGTTGGTATCGAAAGCGACCCCGAAAATCACGTTGGCATCCGGGTCGACTGCCTGTTTGATTACCTCGGCAGCGGCGTTGACTTCAAATAATGTCAGGCTGTTGCTGCCGGTAATGTTGAATAATACGCCCTTCGCGCCCACCATTGAAACATCGAGCAGCGGGCTGGCGAGGGCTTCTTTGGCCGCATCAATGGCGCGGTTCGGTCCGGTGCCTCTGCCGATGGACATCCAGGCCGGTCCGGCATCTTTCATAATCGTGCGGATATCGGCAAAGTCCAGGTTAATCAGGCCGGGCACCGTAATGGTTTCGGCAATAGCCTGCACGCCGTGATGCAGTACCCCGTCGGCAATCCCGAAAGCGGAGTCCATGCTGGTCTTCTGGTCGCACAGTTGCAGCAGGCGGTCGTTAGGGATGATGACCAGTGTATCGGTTTTACCCACCAGGTCATCAATCCCTTCCTGTGCGTTCTTCATGCGGTGCTTGCCTTCAAAAGCGAAAGGTTTGGTTACGATGGCGATTGTCAGCGCACCGTTTTGTTTGGCAATTTCTGCGACCACTGCGGCAGAACCGGTACCGGTGCCGCCGCCCATGCCGGCGGTTACAAAGACCATGTCTGCGCCCTTTAAAGCGTCTTTGATGTCGTCTTTGCTTTCTTCTGCAGCTTTATGTCCGACAGTATGGTCGCCGCCGGCGCCCATGCCGCGGGTCAGGCGCTCTCCGAGCTGCAGCCTCAGATTTGCTTCGGTAAGTGCCAGTTGCTGGGCATCGGTATTCATTGCGATAAATTCGACGCCGTGAATCTGCTCGCGGACCATCCGTGTGATGGCGTTACAACCGGCTCCACCGAGACCTACTACCTTTATATTTGCCCCTACTGGGACAAAATTACTTTTTGACATTTGAGCGCTCCTTAACCGTAGGCTTTATTCAGCCCGGTTTACTTCCGTAAGAACCGTAGTACCGGGGAAACCATTGAACGGAACCCGCCCTTAGCCTGAGGGGTCTGCGCGCTGGTATTCCGTGACCGCCAGAGCATTAAACCGAGGCTGGTGGCGTAAGCCGGATCGCAAAGAGCATCGGAAACACCGGGTAACGCCGGGGGTGTCCCGATTCTTACCGGGAACCGGCAAATGTCATGCGAAAGTTCGGCCAGGCCGCCTAGGTTGGCGCCGCCGCCGGTTAATACTAACCCCGAGGGAATATAGTTCGAATAATCTTTTTCCGGCAGTTCCATCACGATTAAGCGGACGAGTTCTTCCACACGGGCCCTGATGATTTCGCTCAGGTCATGGGATGAAACGGTATGCTGCCCCAGACTTAATGCCCGGTCTTCTTCCGGCTGGTCGCCGTGCCACGGGGTCACATCCCCGAATTTCTTCTTTAATTCTTCGGCCGCTTCAAAAGTCATCCCTAAGCCGATGGAAATATCGCGGGAAATCTGATAACCGCCGATGGGTAACACGGACGTGAAGCAAACCGAATTGTCCTTGAAAACCGCAATATCGGTCGTGCTGCCGCCGATGTCTGCCATCATTACGCCGTCCAGTTTTTCTTCCGGTTCCAGGACAGCTTCAGCTGCCGCTAACGGCTCTAAAATCAGGTCGTCAATTTCGATACCGATGCCGCGGATGCATTTGGTCAGGTTTTGAACTGAAGTTGCGGCGGCCGTGATGATGTGCGTTTCCACATCCAGGCGGAAGCCGTGCATTCCGACGGGGTTCTTGACGCCGTCCTGCCCGTCCACGGTATAGGCACGCGGAATGACATGCAGTACTTTCTGGTCGTTGGGTACTTCCACTGATCTGGCCACTTCCAGGACCCTCTTCAGGTCTTCGGGACGGACCAGTCGGTCGTTACGGGAAATCGCAACAGCGCCTTTGTTATTGACGGAGCTGATGTGCCTTCCGGTGACACCGACACAGGCAGATTCCATCTTGTAGCCGGCAGTGCGTTCTGCTTTGTGCACTGATTCCCGGATTGATTCCCGAGCTTCGTTGAGATTGACGACCATCCCTTTGGTCAGTCCCTGGGACGCGGAGACGCCGACACCCAGGATACGGACGTTGTTCTTCTCATCGATATCGCCCATTACTGAGCATACTTTGGTCGTTCCAACGTCAATCGCCGAAATCCTTGTTCTTTTCATATTAACTATTGCTTCCTCCTAATATAATATGTATATTAATATGTATACTTATTCGCGATAATGAACGTGCCATTTGCTGTTCATCAGGTTGCTCTGAGTTTCGATGCGGGAGGCCAAGTACAGCTCGGCCAGGAACCCGCTGGGGGAATTTAAGCTGTTGGCGGACGAAGGTTCGCCGGAAGCGCTAAGATTATGGTTGATGACACCGGTGTTAATGCTTTCATACTCGATGGTCGATTCCATATCAGTACTCCCTCTATATATATGTTCTTAGATGTTAGTGTTATACACAATAGTACAAGGACAAAAAACCACCCGCAACGATTGTCCCTGCCATTTCCATTTCGGAAAACATATAATTACATTTTGTCCTGATAAATTCCAAAAACCTATTGCAATGGAAAAAGTGCTGTCATATAATAAAACCACTAAGTGAGGTGGCACTATGACAACAGACGAAGGAAGGAAGAATTCTCCACCCTACGTTTCTTATAAAACCTTTGGCAGTTTTTTACATACGCTGGAACCGCAAGTCCCCAACCGCATTGACCGCAGCATCTGGGGCGAACTATTCTCCGGCAGCACCGGTACCCAGCTAATGTCCGCGATGCGGTTTTTGAATCTGATTGATGACAAATCTATTCCGACTGCCCGGTTGAAATTACTGGCCCCGGCCACCGGCGAACACCGTGCCGCACTACAGCGCCAGGTGGTTGAAGAAGCCTATGCGTTTGTACTCAAAGGAAACGTGGACGTCCAAAATGCCACGTACGCCCAGCTAGAAGAACTCTTTCAGAATACCTACCACATGAAAGGCGATGTCTGCCGTAAATGCATTAAATTCTTTGTGGAATTTTCCAAAGAGGCCGGCATACCATTATCCCCCCAAATTACCAAAAAACGAAAAATGCCAAAATCAAATTATGGCACTAAAAATACCAAAAAAAATGTTGGCACTAGGACAAATGACAATGTGGTAGTGCCAAATAAACCCACGATAATTCCGGAATTATTGCCGTGGCATCAGATGCTGGTAGATAAATTCCCTAATTTGGACCCCGCCTGGCCGGACGAAATTAAAAAGAAATGGTTCGAGGCTTATTTCGAACTCTTCAAACTCAACCCGCACATCAAATAAAAAAGCCCATGGTTAGTTCCCTCGCCCCTTGAGGGAGAGGGCCGAAGGTACTTTGCTTCAGTAGACTTACATCGAAGCAAATGCATAAGGTGAGGGGACAATGAATACTTTACGCAGTAAATGCATATTAATGATTACAACACTAAGTTGACGGTTGTGTTCAGCAGTGGATGGGTGAGACCCGCTCTAAAAAATGCCGACGGGTAAAAAAATTTTCTCTATTTCTTCCCGCTTTTCAGCACTTCATACAACCTGGCGATATTCGCCTTTCTCAACCACGGTTCTCTCGCTTCTCTCCCCGGCTGCATCGGGTAGCGGTCCCGGAAAGTAAAATTCTTTTCCGTCTCTTCCAGGGTCATTCCTTTTTTCACAAATACTTCGACGGCGTCAATCCATTCCTGAACGCGGGCAATCATTTCCGGGATGTAAGCCGGCGTGCAGATTTCCCCATGCCCCGGCACAATAAACGCGGCGTCCAGTTTTGCCAGTTTCTGCAACGACTCAATCCAGGCAAACGGCTCGGCGTTCTGCAGGTACACCGGTACTTTGTAAGTAACGTTATCCGCGGTTAAAATCACCTTTTCTTCCGGCACATAAACCGCCAGTTGAAATGGGGTGTGCCCCGGCAAATGCATGATTTTAAAGGTATGGCCGCCTAGATACACTGTCATATCGCCGGTCAAAGTAATTTCCGGCGGGCGGTAGTAGAAATTTTTCAAAAGGGAGTATTCCGCCGGGGATTGTTTGTATCTCTCTTTTAGTTCATCCGCAGACATTTTCAGGATAGACTGCCCGGTGCCCTCGTGAGCGATGACGGCGCCCGGGAAAAAATAATTGCCGGTGACATGGTCGCCGTGCGGTTCATTATTAATAATATACTTGACCGGGCCGTATTTGGCGATTATTTCCCGCCATTTCACGGCGTTGGTCGGCACCTGCGGCGTGTCAATCATTACCACGCCATCGGCGGTCACGACAAAACTGTTGTTGCTCCCCTCGAACTTGGTCTCGGCATAAACATTCCGCGTAATCTGCTCCACGGGTGCCTCCTGTATCAGTATTTCCGTCGTTACGGGATATAAATAATTGATACTATTTTAATCGTAACCTTAACAAATAACAAGGATGCCGCCGCTTTGAAATCTTGCTGAAACGTGGACAGGATACATTAATCCATATTAATATGGTAGACAGTCAACGTTAATTTTCGTTTTTCAGCAGGGTCTGATGGTGAGGTACGTTTCTTGATTATCGTCATTGTACCGTTAAAACAGGGTTAGTTAACACACCGTTGAGGCTATTTTCCTGCAGCCGGCAGCTCAAATTTGCGCCGCCGCGATTGAAAAACTGCCTGTTCATGGTTATCATGCCGGATTAATTGGTGAAAACTGTTGTTGTTAGACAAGGGGTGAAATGCCGGATTTCGTAACCGCAGCGCTGCCGATTGCACCGGTTTGGGGTTGGGCAACCGGGCTGATTATTATTGCCCTACTGGTGCTGATTTTGCCCTTCCTGGTGAAATCGTGCGAACGTAATCTGGAAATATTTTTCCTGATTATGGGTGTATTGGCGGTTTCCGTATCAACCCTTTTCGGACATAATCTCTGGAATGGCGAACTGATTATTGCCGCCCTGAAAGCCCCGGTGATGATCGGCTCATTACCCGTCGGCATCTTTCAGGTCGTTTTGATTTTTGGTCTGCTGATACACTTCTTCAACAGGCCGTTCTACCGTGCCGTTGATTCCCTGGTGAAAAAAATCTCGGTCCGGTTTTTTGTCTTTTTAATGATTGTAATCCTGGAAATTCTTTCCAGTGTAATTTCGGTGATTGTTAGCGCGGTGATATTATCGGAAATCGTTGCCGCGCTGCCAGCTGCCAGAAACGACCGTATCAAAGTAGTTGTCGCCGCTTGCTTCGCCATCGGCCTGGGCGCGGTACTGACGCCGCTGGGCGAACCGATGTCCACGATTCTGATACAGCGACTGTCCGGGCCTCCTTATTATGCCGGTTTTAGCTGGGCTATTGCCCATTTCGCCGTTTATGTTGTTCCCGCCTGTTTCGCCCTGGGTGTTTTTGGGGCCTTCGGGATTGGCAGGACAGGAGCCCGAAAAATTGCCACGGAGACCGCCGGTAAGGAAACCGCCGCAGCCCCTCCGGTCGCAGATGAGCAGGCGGCCGCCGGATATTCCGAAACACTGCGGTCGGTCATCATGCGGGCGGTTAAAGTTTTCGGCTTTGTCGCCGCGCTGGTTTTACTGGGCACCGGCTTGCAGCCCCTCATCGAGTGGTTCCTGATCAAAGTTCCCGCTTTAGCCCTGTACTGGATTAATATAATTTCAGCCGTGCTGGATAATGCCACCCTGACCGCCATCGAAATCAACGCCCAAATGGTGCTGCCCAAGATTGTTGCTGTGGTGATGGGCTTGCTCATCGCCGGCGGGATGCTGGTTCCCGGCAATATCCCCAACATCGTCGCAGCCGGCCGGCTGAAAATCAGTATGAAGGAATGGGCCAAGTTCGGCATCCCCATCGGAATCGTCATGCTGGTAGTTTTCTTTGTAATTCTGCTGGCTGGGGGACGAATCTAATATATTTGCTTCCGGCAGATAAATCCTAAATCAAACTGCCAAAATCATGGCAGCGGAAAAGCTCTAAAAAACGAAGAGAATCCCTGGTCATTCTTTTCGTGAATTCCGGTTTATTCTTATTTCTTTACCCAAACGTGGGTGATTTCCCCAAATGCGAATTTGCGATAATGGTTTTCTTCTTTGTAAGCTTCGTTTACATAGTCTCTAGCTTCCTGGGTGCAAAAATCATTGAGATTTGGGGTAATGAGTGCTGTTAATTTACATTCAAAAATTAGTCTGGCTTCTTTGTAAGACATATCTCCGGAAGGAGTTTGAACGCTTGTTAATTGAACTTCTTGCATTTTGTCGCCATCTCTTCCTGATTTACTTCCTAAAAAGAGCACTTGTTCCTTATATTCATTCGGGAAATAAGACAGCGTATATGTTTTCTCTTTTTCAATCAATTCAAGCGTATAACGATCCGCTCGTAGAATACACCAGGTAGTGGGTTTTTTAAAAAGAACCGCCCAACCGCCGCCACTGCCAATCATGGAATTGCAATGATCTGCTTTGCCCGCAGTAATAGCGAAAAAATCTTTTCCTGCCAGCATAAACACGTTGTCGCATATCGCTTCCGGCGAAATTGGCATAAATAATTGGTCAAAAGTCATCTCTTTGATATTTACCGGATTTGATTTTTCTTTCATTTTTTCTCCTTGTATGTCTGGTCCAATTAACCAACTTCCTATTTTGGAACTCGCCCGTTATGCTTTTCGCATATAAGCGCGAACCGTAAGTGGCGCAAATATAGCTACAACCACTACCGCTCCGATGAGTGATAACCAAAAATCATGGCCGATAGTTCCCTGGTTGGTAAGTTCTCGAATAGCACTCACAAGATGACTCACCGGGTTTACGTTGACAAATGATTTTAGCCAACGGGGTAATGTATTGGTGGGAACAAAGGCATTGGACAGGAAAGTTAGGGGAAACAATATGATCATAGAAATACCCTGCACACTGGATGCCGTACGCGCAATAATGCCAAAATAAGCAAATATCCAGCTAATGCACCAAGCAAACAGAATAACGAGAAGGCCGCCGGCCAGAACGCCTCCGAGGCCAGCCCCCGGGCGATAACCCAGGATATAACCCATAACGAATGTCAGAGCGGCAGCGATGCCGTAACGGATAGTATCGGCCAGCAGTGCACCGGCCAGTGGGGCGATACGGGCAATTGGCAGGACTCTAAAACGATTGAACACCCCTTTATCCATATCCTCGCGGAGTTGGACGCCTGTAACCATAGACGCCGTTATCACCGTCTGGACCAAAATACCCGGAATAACTATTGGCAAGTAATTATGCACGTTACCAGCGACCGCGCCCCCAAAGATATAGGTAAACATGAGCGTAAATATTATTGGCTGCAGCGTAACATCAAAAAGTTGCTCCGGCGTTCGGCGAACTTTAAGTAGACTACGGAAGGCCATCGTCAACGAATTACTGATCGTCATACGAAAACTTGTGTGGTTCTTGAGTTCGCGTTCGGCACCGGGGATAATTTGTGTGGTAATCATTGGGTTGTGTCTCCTTTCTCTGCTTGCTTGGTAACACCTGTTACCGCCAGGAAAACTTCATCGAGCGTTGGTTCTTGGACACTTACCCCGGCAAGGCGAATGTTTGCTTCGCGCAGATTGTGGAGCAAGTCGGTAATTCGTTCGGGATCTGCCATGGGAGCTGTAATCAGCGCAGGTTCTGGTATTGATGCTTTCACCTGAAGTACTGTTTGAATGATAAGTATTGCTTCTTCAATATCTTTGTTGTCAGCCAGTCGCAGATGCAACGCCGCAACTCCGATTGCCGTTTTTAGGTCGTGAGGCGTTCCCTCGGCTATTACCCGCCCGTGATCGATGACGACAATCCTGTCAGCCAGTTGGTCGGCCTCATCAAGGTATTGCGTAGTTAAAAGAATCGTAGAGCCGGACGAAACGAGTCGTCTAATCATGTTCCACATTTGATTCCGTGTGCGTGGATCAAGGCCGGTGGTGGGTTCATCCAGAAAAATAAGCGGCGGTTGTGCAATAAGGCTGGCTGCCAGATCGAGTCGGCGCCTCATACCGCCCGAGAATTTATCGAGTGTTAGCTTGGCGGCTTCGGTCAACCCGAATTCTTCAAGTAATTCGGCTGCCTTTTCCCGTGCTTCGGATCCGCTGAGCCCAAGCAGCCTGCCAAAAATAACCAGGTTTTCAGTCGCGGATAGTTTCTCGTCAACAGTGGCAGATTGCCCCGTTACACCAATGAGCTGACGGACAATTTGAGCTTCACGCTGTAGATCATGACCGAATATTTTGGCAGTCCCGGCATCTGCCTTCAGCAACGTTGCAAGTATATTGATGACTGTTGTTTTGCCTGCACCGTTTGGCCCGAGTACGCCATATATGCAGCCGGTCGGTATGGTTAAGTCAATGCCATCAACAGCGCGGTTATCCCCAAATATTTTGACGAGTCCGCGAGCTTCGATAGCCGGGACGCCTTCAGCTTTTTTAATTGGCTTGATTAATTTTTCAACCTGAATTTCCGATTGTTGTATCATCTTTATCCTTACGTCAACGATAGTTTATTCGCACGGTCCCAAATTTTTCTCTGTTTTATCATCTTTCATCAATAACCGCTTTAATATCGTCATGCGCCTTATTCAATATTTCTTTTATTTTTGCGAGTTTGGTCGCGTCCTTATGCATAAGCATTTCGCGGAACTGAAAACGGATGTCGTTCCAACCACTCATCACTGCGCGGACCTCCTTGATGTATTCCAGGTTATTGGCTCCCCACCAGCCATCCAATCTTCCTTTAATTTTTTCCGTTGTTTCCTTCTGGTCTTCCAGAAACTTCTTGCCTGTGTCAGTAATCGTGTAGACTTTTTTCCCATCCATCAGATTCGAGGTGACATATTCCATATCCTCAAGCAACTGCAGGACCGGGTAAACGCTACCGGCACTGGGGGAATATAAACCATGGAAACGGTCTTCTAAGGCCTGGGTAATTTCATAACCGTGGGAAGGTTTATCTTTTACCAGGTCAAGGATCACATATTTCATGTCTCCTTTCTTAAACATGCGGGAATTCCTTTCAAACGGGTGGCCGTAATGTTCAAACCCTGAACCAAACATATTTTCCTCCTAATCTCAACCTATTACGATATATTGTAATGCATTAAAATACTGTTGTCAAGCAGGTGTCTGGAATGCCGGGAAAGATTGTGTAATGGCTGTAATCCGGCTACAGCCTTATCGAAGGGATACTTTGACTTACTCTCATTTTGTGCTCGTAATTTGCGTTTTTGTCCGATGGCTTTAGTAAACTGCGCACTATACTCGGTATTGAAATATCGATGGACGCAAGAAACTGGCTGCTGATAGCTCTCAAAATAGCGACAAAAAGCTATTTCCATTGCGAGTGGGCCTTCCGCTGAAGGACGACGTGGTAATCTCAATTCAATAGTTAAAAACCCCCGCCAATCACCGCGCCTCCGTCCCCTTGAAATAGCATCCAACCGCCCAATTCCCGAAGAAATCCCTATGTTATTTCTCCCGGAGTGGTAAGAATAAATACTTTTTTCAAATTGGTATTTTGTATTTCGAATTTGTTTAGAGTTTCGGATTTAGAATTTTGGATTTACTTGAATATTGAAACTTGATTCTTTAACTGCGTGCTGTAGCCTCGTTTTTATTTGTATTTACGCGGCGATGGCAAACGTATTATAATTAGTGGTTGGATATCGTGCCCCTATAGCTCAGTTGGACAGAGCACTGGCCTCCGAAGCCGGGGGCGGGAGTTCGAGTCTCCCTAGGGGTACCATTTTACAAGCACGATATAATAATGTACACATGGAGGTTGATTTGGTAAGCAAATCAGGACTTATTGAAATCAGGTGGCACGGACGGGGCGGACAGGGCGCTGTTACCTCCGCCGAGTTATTAGCCAAAGCGGCAATCGACGAAGGCAAATTCGCCCAGGCTTTTCCGGCTTTCGGGCCCGAGCGCCGCGGTGCACCGGTCGTCGCCTTCGACCGCATCGACAGTGAAAAACCCATCCGACTGCGCGCGGAAATCAGGGAACCCGATGTCGTCATCGTGCTGGACCCGACGCTGCTGAGCGTGGTCAAAGTGACCGCCGGTTTGAAACCCGGGGGGATTCTAATCATCAATACTCGCAAAGACTTTGCCGCGATCGAACAGGAGTTTGGCAAGGACTGGAAATTGGCACTGGTGGACGCGAACACCATCGCCCGGGAAATCCTGGGCGTCACTATCGTCAACACCACGATGCTGGGAGCGCTGCTCAAAGCGATGCCGGTAGTGAATATGGAATCGCTGGTTGAGCCCATCAAAGAACGTTTCGACCGCATTGCCGAGAAAAACATCAACGTTGTGAAACGGGCTTTTGCGGAAACAAAGGTAAAGGAGTAAATTCACCTTGAAAAAGTTAGAAAATGAATTAACCTGGAAAGACCTTGAAATCGGGTGCATCGTCACCGAACCGGGCAGTACCAGGGAATACCGCACCGGCGACTGGCGTTCCCAGCGCCCCACCTACGATTTCAATAAATGCATTAAATGCGGTTTATGCGCGATTTATTGTCCGGAAGGATGTATCGGGCAGAATGCCGAAGGCTATTTTCAGGCCAACCTGTTCTGGTGCAAAGGGTGCGGCATTTGCAGTAAAGAATGCCCCACTAAAGTAATTTCAATGGTCAACGAGGAGGCATAATGGGGAAAAGGGTAGGTATCGAAGTATCTCTGGCGATTGCCGAAGCCGCCAAAATGGCGGATGTCGATGTGGTGGCGGCATATCCCATCACGCCTCAAACACATATCGTCGAACACATGGCGGAAATCGTGGCTAACGGCGAACTGGATGCCGAATATATCCCGGTCGAATCGGAACACTCTGCAATGAGCGCCTGTCTCGGTTCTTCCGCGACCGGGGCAAGAACATTTACAGCCACTGCGGGGCAGGGCCTGGAGTTGATGCACGAAGTTTTATATGTAGCATCCGCGATGCGCCTGCCGATTGTGATGGCCGTGGCCAACCGCGCCTTATCTTCGCCTTTAAATGTCTGGGGCGACCAATCCGATTTAATGGCCGTGCGGGACGTCGGCTGGATCCAGATTATTTGTGAAAACGGTCAGGAAGCGTTCGACCATACCATTTGCGCTTTCCGCATCGCGGAAGACAACCGGGTTTTACTGCCGGTGATGATACACTGCGATGGTTTCTACCTGACCCACGTCGTCGAGCCGATTGAATTCCCGACGCAGGAAGAAGTGACCAATTTTATCCCCAAGTTTAAATATCCGCTGCCGCTGGATACCGCCAAACCGGTTTCCATGGGCTGCTTCGCACCTTCATTTATATATACCGAAGCCAAGAAAGCGCAGGAAGTGAACATCCTGAATTCCAAGAAGATAATCCTGGAGCACTGGGACGCGTTTGGCAAGGCTTTCGGGCGTTATTATCATCCGGTGGAATCCTACCGGACCGAAGGCGCCAAGACTTTACTACTGACCCTCGGCAGCTTCGGCGAAACCGCGATGACGGCGGTGGACAAGATGCGCGACGAAGGTAAATCTGTCGGACTGTTGAAACTGCGCCTGTGGCGCCCGTTCCCCTATCCGGAACTGCGCAAAGCCGTGGGTAATGCGGAGAATTTGGTGGTGGTGGACCGTGCATTATCTTTCGGCGGCTGCGGCGGTCCGGCTTATTCTGAAGTCCGGTCGGCGCTGTACAGCGAAAAGAACCATCCGAAAGTTGTCGGTTTTGTGGCCGGTCTGGGCGGCCGGGATATCACCGTGGCCGAATTCGAAAACATGGTCAAGCGGGCCCCGGAAATCGCCAACACGGGTGCGGAAACCGAATATGAAATGTTTGGGGTGAGAGAATAATGGATAATATCGGAGTTTACGCGGCGCGGGTTGCGCCGAAATTTGATGGATTAGCACCCGGGCACCGCGCCTGTATCGGCTGCGGTGAAGCCCTGGCGGTCAGAATCGCGATGAAAGCGATGGGGCCGAATATTATTATTGCCAACGCCACCGGCTGCATGGAAGTTATCTCTTCCCAGCTGCCAGCGACCGGTTGGGATGTCCCCTGGATACATACACTGTTTGAGAACAATTCCGCGGTGGCTTCCGGCATCGAATCGGCCTTAAAAGTATTGGAAAGAAAGGGCAAAATCGAAGCCAGGGGCACGAAAGTAGTAGCGATGGGCGGCGACGGCGCCACCAGCGACATCGGTTTTCAGGCATTATCTGGCGCGCTGGAAAGGGGCCATGATTTCCTATACCTGATGTTCGATAACGAAGCTTATATGAATACCGGTATCCAGCGTTCCTCGGCTACCCCCTGGGGCGCTTCCACGACCACTTCGCCGGCCGGTAAAAAGAGCATCGGCCAGAAAACCCAGAAGAAGAATATGGCCGCGATCGTGGCCGCGCACGAAATCCCGTATGTGGCCACGGCCTGCCCCAGTTATCCCTTCGACATGATGGAGAAGGTGAAAAAGGGCCTGGCGGTCAACGGTCCGGCTTTCATCAACGTATTTTCGGTTTGCCCCACCGGCTGGCGGTCGTCGGTTGATTTGTCCGTCAGACTGGGCAGACTGGCGGTGCAGACCGGCGTTTTCCCGCTGTATGAAGTAGTTGACGGCAAGTACAAAATCACCGTTGAACCTTCACCGATGAGACCGGTGCAGGACTATTTAAAGCTTCAGGGCCGCTTCCGTCATCTTTCTGAAAGCGATGTTAAAGAAATTCAGGAAAGAACTATACATGAATACAATATGTTGAAAGCAAGGACAACTTGCTGACATTTTGAACGACGTGATAAGAGAAGCGTTAATTTAAAATAAGGATGAAACTTTATGGTAAAGATAACCATTAACGGGCGCCAGGTTGAGGTTAAGGAAAATTCCCGGGTTCTGGACGCCTGCAGAGCCAATAATTACATTATCGAAACCCTATGCGCGCAGGAATCGGTGTCGCCGTACGGCAACTGCCGTATGTGCGTCGTCGAAATCACTACCAAAGACGGCAAGAACCGGGTAACCCCGTCCTGCATTTCCAAAGTGGAAGAAGGACTGGACGTCAAGACCAACTCCGACAAGGTCATCGCCGAACGCAAGTTGTCAATCCAAAAATTGATGGCGCGGGCGCCGAAATCCGAAGTGATTAAAGAACTGGCGAAAAAGTACGGCGTCGACAGCACGCCGCTGCCGCTGGAAGACCATCAGAATTGTGTGCTGTGCTCGTTATGCACCCGCGTCTGCGCGGAAGTGGTCGGCGTCAACGCCATCAGTAAAATTAACCGCAGCACCGACCCCGGCGCACTGCCTTATATAGTCAATTTCGAGGCCTGCATCGCCTGCGGCTCCTGTGCCGAGATTTGTCCCACCGGCGCCATCTCGCTGGTAGACAATGGCGATACCCGCACGATTGCCTGGCCGTACCAGCAGCATGAGTTCAAGATGACGAAATGCAAGACCTGCAGCCGCTATTATGCCCCCACCCAGCAGCTGGTATACATGTCAAAGAAATCCGGCCAGCCAATGGAATTCTTCGACAAATGCATTGACGACCGGTAATAAATTCAAGTTTTAGGACTGAGCAATAAGCTTAGTTATATTTGCAGGGACGGGGTGTAGCGCAGTCTGGTTTAGCGCGCAGCGTTTGGGACGCTGAGGCCGGTGGTTCAAATCCACTCACCCCGATATTTGACATAATGAAGTAAATTGAATCTAAAAAGCGTGATTATACGTCCAAACCTAGTTTCAAATATATTTCTACATTTTGAGCATTATCTTCACATTTTTACCGGTTTTCTGCGCCGCGAATGCCTGCAGCACGTCGGCCAGCGGATAAACTGTAATCAATGGCTTTAAGTTCAGATTGGGCAGCATCTGCAGCGCCTTAGGGAAGGCGTACGGAGAAGACCGCACATCACGGATGGTGAGGTCCCTGGAGTGCATACAATAAATCGGCACGCCCACGTCGAAATTCGGAGGATATGTTCCCACCCAGACGATAGTCCCGCCGGATTCCGCCAGTAAAATCAGTTGCCTCGCTACATCAGTGTTTCCGCTGACTTCGAAACAGACACTGTAACCCCGTCCGTCAGTAAATTCGTTCGATATTGCCAGCAGGTCTTCATGAACCGGGTCGACAACGACATCGGCACCGAGCTGTTTGGCCAGATTTCTTTTTTCGGGCGACCGCGTCGATAGCAAAACTTTCGAAGCTCCAGATTTGATAGCCAGTTGTAAAACCAGTAAACCGATGGGCCCTCCGCCGGTAATGATAACGGTATCCCCGATATTGATTTTCGCTATATCCAATGCCCGCACGGCGATGGCTGTCGGCTCCAGGAATGCCCCTTCCTCCAGCGACAAATTAGCCGGCAGGGGAAAAACGGTATTTTCCCGATAAACGGAATATTCCGCCATTGCGCCGGAGATGGGGAAACGCCGCTCACAGAATTGCGCCATCGATTTCGTGCAGTAATAACAAACGCCGCAGGCGCTGCGAAAATTCATGGCGACCGGCTGCCCGATTTTAAAATTCCCCTTGATGTCTTTACCTATCTCCACTATGGTCCCGGAAGCTTCATGCCCTAAAACCTTAAGTCCGTCGCGCATCTCCTGTCCCATAATTCTGACGTCGTCGCGCGGCGGCGCCGGTTTTTTCGGCCAACCGATGGCGCCCTCAGTCTTGAACCCTTTGCCGAATGTTTTACCTTCAATGATTTTCACGTCGGTGCCGCAAATGCCGCAGTAAGCAATTTTAACTTTGATTTCATCCGGACGAGTTTGCGGTTCGGGAACATCCTGCAATTCGATGACTTCCGCTTCTTTGACAATCACTGCTTTCACCGGAATTTCCTCCTCAAGAAATTATTAGTTTTTCGGGCTTTCTAAAAAGTTCAGTATGGCCGCGGCAAACTCTTGGGGCATGGTGCGTTCCATCCGGGGAGGCCCATTTTCGATTACGACAAGTTTGCTGCCGGGGACAAGTTTCCGGACATTATCAGCCGCTGAATGGAACAGTCCCGACGCTCCCGAAAGCACTAGGGTCGGGCACTTGATCAAAGGTAACCGGCCCTTAGTGTCATAAGCGCGCGCTGTCCAATGTATTTCCTCGCCCCGCGGCCCCGCTTTGATGTATTCGATGACGCTTGCTTCGATGGTATCAAGCGGGTCGTGCCACATGGCTGCCCGTCGCCACCATTCCATAAGGTGTGAACCGTCCGGTTTTATCTCGACGCGACTGGTAAAGTTATCCGGTTCATTCTTTTCAATGTTTGCCGCCGCTTCCCAGTATCCGATGGCAGATAGCACAAGTTTATTCACACGCTCGGGCCGGTTGATGGCAAGCTCCGCCGCAACTTTAGCGCCGGTGTGATGCCCAACAACATTGGCTTTCTTAATTCCCAGACTGTCCATGAAACTGATAAGGCTGCGGGCATGATCCAGCATCGTATACTCGAACAGGGCAGGGTCGGAATCTCCGTTGCCCAGAAAATCAGGCGCGATGACCAGATACTTTCCGGACATATACGGCATCGTATTTGTAAACGCATCTGATGAGCCGACCCCCGGATGCAATAATAAGACCGGCTCGCCGTTGCCTTGAAACCGATAATGCATTTGTCCTTCCGGAATATCAGCAAAAGCTCTTTTCATTTTTCCCCGTAACTGCGTCCCGCTAATATTGCTGCAACTCGACTAAAACATTCTCCGGCCCCACAAAATATGATATCTTCGAACCGGAAGGCATCGGCGTGATTTCCTGCGCGAAAACCATGCCCTTGGCCTTTAACTCAATTACGGCTTTTTCCAGGTCGTCGGTTCTCAGGCCGAAATGAATCAGTCCGTATTGCGGCTGCAGCGTAGCGGGTACTAACGGCGGACTGCCGACCGGCGGACCGATCATCGCGACTTCACCATTAAGGTCTAACCGGACAGACGAACCTTCAGGCCTGGGACGAATTCGGACTATTTTCGCGCCGAACATATTCTCGTAAAATTGCGCGGTTTTCACCGCGTCAGGACTATTTAAATGGATGTGGTCAAAATGATAGGTCGGCATTTTTTCTCCTTTTATTCCTCGCGGTTGGAATTTGTTTTAATATAGAGTTCACGGCTGCAGCAGCACTTTGACGGCTTTCCCCTGTTTATGCACTTCAAACGCCTGCAATGCGTCCCGCAGCGGGTAAACGGTAATCAACGGTTTTAAATCCAACCGGGGCAGCATTTCTACCGCCCTGGGGAACGAATACGGGGCCAATCTGACAGAATGGATGGAAATCTCTTTAGAATACATGTAGTCCAGAGGAACCGGTGCGTCCACACCGCTGGGATAAGTCCCGACCCAGACAACCGTGCCGCAGCCTTCGGCCAGCAGTATCAATTGGCGGGCAATCGCGGGAATGCCGGTCGCTTCGATGCAAACGTTAAACCCCCGGCCGCCGGTCAGTTTATTGGATACTGCCAGCAAATCATCTTTCAGCGGGTCAACCGCCACCGCACCCAGTTGTTCGGCTAGCTTTCGTTTTTCGGCTACCGGTTCGGAAACCAGGACTTTCGAAGCGCCGCCCACAAGCGCCAACTGTAATATCAGCAAACCGATGGGCCCGCCACCGGTAATGATTACCGAATCTCCGATTTTCAATTGTGCTCTATCGAGCACATGCACGGCTACCGAAGCGGGTTCCAGAAACGCGCCGGCGTCCAGCGGCAAATCATCGGGCAGCGGGAAGACGATGCCCTGCGGGAAAACCGCATACTCCGCCATCATCCCGGAATAATTAGATACCCGTTCGCAAAAATGCGCCTTTTTGTTGGAACAATAATAGCAGCCGCCGCAGGTGCTGCGGAAATCCATTGCGACATGCTGACCGACTTTGAAACTACCTTTAACGTCCTTGCCTAATTTTACAATCGTGCCGGAGGCTTCATGTCCCATGATCCGGACACCGGGGCGCGGCGGGGTTGTTTTCGCAGGCCCGCCGATAGCGCCTTCCCGGTAGGCAGGTTTATTCAATCCGGCGATCATTTTCGGGTCGCTGCCGCAGATGCCGGCATAGGCGATTTTTACCTTAATCTGGTCCTCCTCCGGTTCCGGCTCGGGGACGTCCTGCACTTCGATTACACAGATTTCTTTCAAAACTACTGCTTTCATCATTTGCTTCCTTTACTACTAGAATAAAACTGCCGACCAGGTCGCTTCCTCGATGGCCTCACGGATGCGGCGCGGTTCGACACAATCTCCGACTTCGGCAAATTCCAGGTATTTACCCTTCAGGGCTTTGCCCAAAGTTTTGTCCGGTGTCGCGCCGGTGGCTAAAACGATATTATCCGCCGCGACGAACACTTCTTTTCCTGCTTTATCGGTCAATGATAAACCTTCGGCGGTGATTTTTCCGTATTTTACCTCGGGCATCACTTTGACCCCGTATTCTTTCAGTTTATTCCAATAATGCGTCCGATTCTCCCAGAACTGGATATCCAGCGCCGGGTTGGCACTGCGAAATACCAGCGTAACTTCAATCCCCTTATTGGCAAGAAAGAAGCAGGTCTCGCAGCCCACATAACCGCCGCCCATGACAATAACTTTCTTGCCTGTTTTTTTCTGTCCCGAAAGCACTTCGCGGCAGGTTAGAACGTTTTTCCCTTTGACCCCGGGGATATCCGGAATAAACGGGGATGAACCTACGGCTACGATTACAGAGTCCGGCGCGAATTTCTTGACTGCCTGCGGTGTAGCTTCTTTATTGAAAACCACTTTCACGCCCGCTTTCGCTACCTGGACTTTCATATAATTGAGTAATGTTGTTATATCTTCCTTTTCAGGAGGAACGGCGGCTAATATCAGTTGCCCTCCCAATTCAGAAGTTTTTTCCCATAAGGTAACATGGTGACCCTTTTGGGCAGCAATAACGGCTGCCTGCATACCGCCTGGACCGCCGCCGATTATCAGGACTTTTTTCTTTTTAGTCAGACGTGGTAATTTGGCCTCAAACTCCCTTTCTCTGCCCAGAATCGGATTGGTGGTGCAGCCGATGGGGATAAAAGCCAGATTCGCGTCTTCGTTACATCTGTTGTCGTAGATACAGGGGCAGATATCCTCTACCCGGCCTTCTTTGACCTTAGCGGGCCAGTAAGGATCGGCGATTAATCCGCGGCCGATGCAAACGAAATCCGCCTTGCCGTCCCGCAGAATTTCCTCCGCCACAGCCGGGTCATCAATTTTTCCGGTTACCCATACCGGTATTTTTACGCCGCCTTTTTTGATGGCTTCGGTGATATCCGCGTTCAGGCCCTGGGGCATGAACCAGTACGGACGCGACCATTGAGGGGTTTCCTGCGAGCCGCTGGTAATATCGATAGCAGTAGCGCCGTTAGCCTCCATCATTTTGCAAGCTTCAACACAGTCCGCGATGCTCCACCCTTCATTACCTCCTTTGGCTGAAACCCTGTCAGCCCCCATCAACCGGAGAATGACCGGGAAATCGGGAGATGTTTTATCTCTGGCTTCCCGCACAATGTCGATGAGATATTTCGCCCGGCCTTTCAGGTCGCCGCCATAAGCATCC